>Ga0210384_10002900_pt1 | contig 20376 bp, 15 predicted proteins | sample IncBWH2MmetaG_FD_160574 | JGI IMG/M metagenome (GOLD analysis project Ga0210384, IMG submission 160574) | Forest soil microbial communities from Barre Woods Harvard Forest LTER site, Petersham, Massachusetts, United States - Inc-BW-H-2-M | ecosystem: Environmental > Terrestrial > Soil >...
GTCGAGCAGCACAACGCCGATCCCAAGCCCTTCATCTGGACCGCCAAAGCGACCGATATCCTCGAGAAAGTGAAGAGAGCCCGTGCTCAACTCGATAAGATATCGTCTGTTTGACGCACTCCACTAGTGCACTGCGTAATTCCCAGATCCTATGTCAGCAACACGGAGCCGCGGGTCACCATTCCAGCGGCCTGGTGGCCTGATGCTTGTACCGCGCGACCTCGAGCTCGCTCAAGCCCAGCGGGACGTTCGACCCCTGGTACTCGAACTCGTCGCGCAGCTGGCGGCGCGAGCTCCGGTCGAGGAACTTCTCGCCCCAATCGAGGGACTGGCGCTCTTCCATCTCGAGCTGCGGCAGCAACGCCGAGAAGAGCATGGCGTGGGTGATCTTGGTCATTTTCATGGCAGGCCTCGCTTTCTCAGGCCGTTTCTCACGGGCCGGTTCTCACAGGCCGTTTCTCAGGCCGTTTCTCAGGCCGGTCACCTCCCGAGGAACCTCTGCATGCCGAGCTGGAAGCTGGCGAGGAGAAGCACCCCCAGGGAGACCGGATCGATGCCGTATTTCTCTCCCGACCAGGCAAGGAGCGCCGTGAAGAAGCTGCGCGTCGCCTGGCGGATGCGGTGAAGCTTCGGAACGTTGGGAGCGTTGGGCGCGTGGGGAAGGCCGGAGCGGCGGGAACGGGCCTGGTCACGACGGCCGCCGGTTTCCGGGGCAAGGCCGGCGGCGGCGCGGGCGCTGCCCGCGAGCGGCAACCGGTGGTCGGGATGGGGTGAAGTGGTGAGCTTTGTCGTGGAAACTCTCATCGAGGCGGCCCTCCCCTGCGCGTCCCGGGCGAGAACCTTGTCTGGTGCTCGTCCTGCTCGCAGACCTCCTATCTCAAGCCACGTGCCAGTGCCGCGGCGGCGGTCGTTCGAGATCTAACTTGCTGAGAAGACGCGAGTTACACCGTCAGCCCCGCGTCCGCGCCAACTGCCTGATTTCAGACAGTGTCCGAAACCCATCAGGCACAGTCTCGTCTCGAACACCCGCCGCGCGAGCCGGCGTTCACCCGCAACCGCAACACCATCAGTGACTTACGACGCTCACCGCGATCCGGCGCCGGGTGGCACGCGCCGTGGAGAGGAGAATGGCGCAGGTGTTTTGGCTGGCTGCCGGACCAGACTGCCGACAGCCGAGGAGGACCTGGCGATGTCGCAACGCAACGTGGAGCTGGTCTTGGGCAAGCTGGCCACCGACGAGGACTTCAGGCGCCGGTTCGCCGCCAGCCCGGAGGCGGCGCTCTCGGAGGCCGCCGCCGGCGGCCTCGATCTGACCCCGGTCGAGCAGCGCGCGCTGATCGATCTCGAGGCGGACGCGTGCGAGCGCTTCGCCGCCTGCCTCGATCCGCGCATCCAGAAGATCGGCCGCAGTCGGCATCTTCCATGACCCGCCCGCCGGGGCGGTTCGCCCATGGTAACGTCGCGAGCGCGATGACCAGACCCGCGACGACCGAGGTAGTGGGTCAGTTTCCCTCTGCGCCCCTTTGGGCGAGGGGCCGGGGCTGCGGGGGCGGATGACTTTGGCCCCTCGCCCAAAGGGGCGCGGAGGGAAACTGACCCACTACCCGACCGAGGACCGGCGCCTCGTCCGGTGCAGCAGGATCTGCCTGGCGCTGCCGGAGACCACCCGCTCGTACAACGGCGAGCACGCCGCCTTCCTGGTGCGGAAGAAGACTTTCGCCTACTACCTCGACAACCATCACGGCGACGGCATCGTCGCCATCGCCTGCAAGGCCGCTCCCGGCGAGAACGCCGACCTCGCCGCCCGCGACCCCTCCAGGTTCTACCTGCCCCCGTACATCGGACCGCGTGGCTGGGTCGCCCTGCGCCTTGATGCCGGCCGCATCGACTGGGACCAGGTGGCCGAGCTCGCCGAGGACAGCTACCGCCTCGTCGCCCCCAGGCGCCTCGCCGCGCGGATCGAAGCGCCCCGTCCGGGCTCGTTACGCTTGGGATGATCTGAGCGCAAAGCGCGGTCCATCGTTCCTCCCCTCCTGCTCTTCCTGCCTTTCGTGATTTAGCTACCCTAGCGCCGATGGAGGGAGCGAGACAACCGCCGTGATGCGGATATGGCGCGGCCGCTCGCGCTCGTGCTACCATCCCGTCCAACCGAGGTTCAATTTGTACGAGGATCATGCAGTTCGATAGCGATCTACTCATAAGCTACGCGCATCTGGACGATCAGGCGCTGAGCGAAGGGCAGAGCGGTTGGATCTCCAACCTGCACCGCCTCCTCCGCATCCGCATCGGACAGCTGCTGGGGCGGGAGCCGAAGATCTGGCGCGACCCGGACCTCCAGGGCAACGACGACTTCACCGCCGCCATCGAACAGAAGCTGCTCAAGGTGGCGACCCTGGTGGCGGTGCTCTCGCCGCGCTACGTCCAGTCGGAGTGGTGCCAGCGGGAGGTCGAGGAGTTCTGCCAGGTCGCCATCTCGCGGGGGGGCCTGCAGGTCGGCACCAAGTCACGCGTCTTCAAGGTGGTGAAGACGCCGGTGCCGCTCGAGCGGCATCCGCGCCAGCTGCAGCCTCTCCTGGGCTACGACTTCTTCGTCGCCGACCCGCAGACGGGCAGGCCGCGCGAGCTGTCCCAGCTCTTCGGACCGGAGGCCGAGCGGCAGTTCCTGACCCGGGTCGACGACCTCGCCTACGACGTCGCCAAGCTGCTCGAAGAGATCGAGAACGCTGCCGGCGCCACGCCGGCGGCGGCTCCCGACCTGGCGCTCTCCCCCCCCGGCAAGGGGCCGGTCTACCTGGCGGAGACCAGCTTCGATATGCGCGACGAGCGGGAGGCGGTCAAGCGCGACCTGGTGCGCAACGGCTACGACGTGCTGCCGGACCGGCCGTTGCCGCACGTCGCCGCGGAGCTCGAGGCCATGGTCCGCGAGCAGGTCGGGCGCAGCGCCCTCGCCGTCCACCTGGTGGGCAAGGGCTACGGCCTGGTGCCGGACGGCGCCACCCATTCGCTGCCGGTCCTGCAGCTCGAGATCGCGACCCTGACCAAGGCCGAGGACGGGCCGGAGCGTCTCATCTGGATCGCGCCCGGTCTCGCGGTCGACGATCGCAGGCAGCAGGAGTTCCTCGACTACCTGCGGACCTCCCCCGCGGTGCACGACGGGGCGGAGCTGCTCGAGATCCCCCTCGAAGACCTGAAGAGCGCGGTGCATCGGAAGCTGGCGCCGCCACCCGCCCCGACGCAGCGGACGGCCGCTCGCAGGACCGTGGCCGCCGGCCGGCCGGCGCGGATCTACCTGATCCTCGATCAGCGGGACGCCGAGGCGGCACGGCCGATCGAGGATGCCCTGTTCGAGCGCGGCTACGAGGTGATCCTGCCGCTCTTCGACGGCGACGAGCAGGACGTCCGCCTCGAGCACGAAGAGACCCTCCGCACCTGCGACGCCGCGCTGCTCTACTACGGCGAGAGCGGCGAGCCCTGGCTCCGGCGCAAGCTGCGCGAGCTGCAGAAGAGCGCCGGCCAGGGCCGCGAGCAGCCGCTGCTGGCCCGCGGCATCTATGTCGCCGCGCCGCCGAATCCGCAGAAAGAGCGCCTGCGGACGCTCGAGGCCCTGGTCGTCCGCGAGCCGCAGGCGGGCTTCGACCCCCAGGCCCTGGCGCCTTTCCTGGCGGCCGTCGAGAATGCTCGCTGAGGATCCGGGCCCCCTGCCAGGCACCGCCGGGCAGGGATTCAACCCGTTCCCGGGGCTGCGTCCCTTCGAGCCGGAAGAGGACTACCTCTTCTTCGGTCGCGAGCGGCAGATCGACGAGCTGCTGCGGCGCCTGCGCGACAACCGCTTCCTCGCCATCCTCGGCACCTCGGGCTGCGGCAAGTCCTCGCTGGTGCGGTCGGGGCTGATCCCCTCGCTCCTGGGCGGCGCCATGACCCGCGCCGGCTCGAGCTGGCGGGTGGCGCTGCTGCGGCCGGGAGAGGACCCGCTGGGCAACCTGGCGGCGGCGCTCGGCGCCACCGATGTGCTGGCGCGGCAGGACGAGACCGCCGAGCTCGACCGGAGCTTCCTCGAGGCCACCCTGCGGGCCAGCAACCGCGGCCTGATCGAATGCGTGCAGCAGGCGCACCTGCCCGCCCAAGACAACCTGCTGGTGGCGATCGACCAGTTCGAGGAGCTGTTCCGCTTCAAGCATGCCAGCTCGCGCGACGACGCGCTGGCGTTCTGCAAGCTGCTGCTCACGGGGGCGCGCCGTCTCGAGTCGCGGATCTACGTCGCCATCACCATGCGCTCCGACTTCGTCGGCGATTGCATGGAGTTCGTCGCCCTGCCGGAGGCCGTCAACGAGGGCACCTACCTGGTGCCGCGCATGCTGCGCGACGAGCTGCGCATCGCCATCACCGGTCCGGTCGCGGTGGGCGGCGGCGCCATCGCGCCGCGGCTCGTTGCCCGGCTGCTCAACGACGTGGGCGACGACCCCGACCAGCTGCCGGTGCTGCAGCACGCGCTGATGCGGACCTGGCAGTTCTGGCAGCAGGAGCGCACCCCCGGGGAGCCGCTCGATCTCCGCCACTACGAAGCCATCGGCACCATGCGCGACGCCCTGTCCCGCCACTGCGAGGAGGCGTACGGCGAGCTCGACGCCGCCGGCCAGCGGATCGCCGAGCTGATGTTCTCGGCGCTCACCGATCGCGGCACCGACGAGCGCGGCACCCGCCGGCCGGTGCCGCTCGCGGAGGTCTGCGAGCTGACCGGCGCCGCCGTGCCGGCGGTGGCGGCGGTGGTGGAGCGGTTCCGCAGCCCGGGACGGTCCTTCCTGATGCCGGTCGCCGGCGTGCCGCTCCATGCCGGCTCGGTGCTCGACCTCTCGCACGAGAGCCTGATGCGGCTCTGGCGGCGGCTCGCCGGCTGGGTCGACGACGAAGCGCGCTCGGCGCAGCTCTACATCGGCGTGGCGCGCGCCGCGGCCAGGCACGAGGCCGGCACCGCGGCGCTGTGGCGTGATCCCGAGCTGCAGCTCGCCCTGAGCTGGCGCGACCGCCAGCGGCCGACGTTAGCCTGGGCGAGCCGCTACGACCCGGGCTTCGAGCGCGCGATGCGCTTCCTCGACGCCAGCGCCGCCGAGCGCGACGCCGAGGTGGCGCGGCGGGAAGAGCTGCGCCGGCGCGAGCTGCGGCGGGCGCGGACGCTGGTGGCGGTGCTCGGCACGTCGGCCCTGGTGACGCTTGCCCTGGGCGGCCTCGCCTACACGCAGAAGCAAAGCGCGGAGACCGCGCTGGCGCTGGCGCGGCAGCAGGAGAAGCTCGCCGAGCACCAGAGCCTGGTCGCCAGCCGGGAACGGTCGAAGGCCGAGCGGCAGACCCGGATCGCCGAGCAGCAGAGCCTGGTTGCCAGCCGGGAGCGGGCGAATGCGGAACGGCAGGGCAGGACCGCGGAGGAGCAGCAGCGCATCGCCGAGGGCGAGCGCCGCAAGGCGGAGGCCGAGGAGCTGGTGGCCAAGGCGAAGGCGGCGGAAGCCCTTGCTTCCAGGCTCGAGGCGGAGGGGAGGCGCGGCGAAGCCGTCGCGCAACGCGAGCTGGCGAACAAGGCGCGGCTGGCCGCGGAGGGGTCGGAGCGGGAGACGCGGCGGCTCGGCATCCTCTCCTGGGCGCGCGCCACCGCCCTGCAGATCATCCACTCCCAGCGGGACCTGGGCAACGAGCTGGCGGCGCTGCTGGCGGTCCGGAGCTTCGATGCGAACCGGGCCAACGGCGGCAACCCGGACAGTCCGGACGTCTATGCCGCCCTGCACGCGGCTCTCGCCGGCCTGGGCGCGGCCCCCGACCCCGTGCTGCGCGGGTATGGCGACGCGGTGCGCACCCTCGCGGTGGCGCCCGGCGGCTGGCAGGCCTTCTCGGGCAGCGAGGACGGCAAGATCCGCGCCTTCGACCTTCGCCATCCCGAGGCGCCGGCGGCGGTCGTGGGCACCTGGGGCGCCGGCGTCCGGGCGCTTGCCCTCGACGCCGGCGGCAATCTCCTGGCGGCCGGCGGCGCTGGTGGCGAGGTACGGGTCTGGGACCTCCGGCAGACGGGAGCGCCGCCCCGCCAGCTGGCTCCGCCGGTGGCGCAGGGCGGCGACTCCGCACGCGCCGAAGCCGCCGGCGGCGGCAAGGACCGCGCCGCCGGCGTGGTCATCTTCAGCTCCTTGGCCTTCCAGCCCGGGGCTCGGCTGCTCGCGGCCGGGGCCGCCGACGGCGCCGTCCGCCTCTGGGACCTCGACCAGGGCGTCTCCGCCCGGCTGGACAGCGGGGGCAAGAAGGTGCTGGCGGTCGCCTTCAGCCCCGACGGCGCCGTGCTCGCCGCGGGACTCGGCCAGCTGGGCGGCGCCCTGCTCTGGGACATGCGCCGGCAGGGCGACCCACCCCGCAAGGCCTGTCGCGACCGGGAGGTGAGGGCGCTGGCGTTCAGCCCCAGCGGCAAGATCCTGGCCTGCGGCACCGGGCAGGGTGACGTCCAACTGCGCAGCCCGGCAGGGCCGCCGGCGGCAGGCGACGACCTCCCGCCCCCTTCCTCGCGCGAAGCGGCGATGAAAGAGCTCGTCGTCTCCGGACCGGCCACCGCGTTCAACGCCGTGCGCTTCAGTCCGGACGGGCTCTGGCTGGCGGCGGGCAGCGGCGACGGGTCGGTCCGCCTGTGGAGCCTCGACGGGCAGTCGGCGGAACCCATCGTGCTGCAAGGTCACGAGGGGTGGGTCTGGGCCCTGGCCTACAGCCCCGACGGCATGCGATTGCTCAGCGGCGGCGAGGACCGCACCGTCCGCCTCTGGTCGCCGCGGTCCGAGCTGCTGGCCGCGAGGATCTGCCGCCAGCTGCACCGCGACCTGACCGGCGAGGAACGGCGCCTCCACCTGCCTCCCGACCTCCAACTGGAAACCGGCGCGACCTGCAAGCCAAGCTCCTGAGGGATCGCCCATGCCCGAGCGCTCGCCGGCCTTCGCCGCCTTCGTCGTCCTGCTCGCGGCAGCGGCTTCCGCGGCCGCGCAGACCCCCTGCGAGACCGGCCTGCAAGCCGCCGGGAAGAGTTACGGGCTCGGCCAGTTCGCCGAAGTCCCCGGCCAGCTCGCGCCCTGCTTGCAGGGGCGGATCTCGCGCACCTTGCAGGCCCAGGCCTACTCGCTGCTGGCGCGGGCCTGGCTCGCGGCCGACGAGCCTGCCAAGGCGCGGCAGGCCGTCTCCGACCTGCTGCGCGCCGATCCGACCTTCGAGCCCGGCCCGCCGCCGCGGTTCGCGCAGCTGGTGGCCGAGGTGCGGCGGGCGCAGGCGACGGTCGAGGTCACCTCAGTCTCCAAGACCAAGGAGAGCCTGTTCGAGGCTCCCGCCACGGTGGTGGTGATCACCGGCGAGGAGATCGAGCGCCGCGGCTATCTCGATCTCGAGCAGGCGCTGCACGACCTGCCGGGGCTCGACGCCGCCACCACCAGGGACTTCAACTACTCCACCATCGCCGTCCGCGGCTTCGTGTCCGGCAACGCCGGCCGCAACCTGCTGCTGCTCGACGGCGTCGAGCAGAACGACCTCAGCAGCAACGTGCTCTACCTGTCGCGGCAGTACCCCCTGAGCAACGTCGACCGGGTGGAGGTGGTCTACGGGCCCGCCTCGACCATGTACGGGACGAACGCCTACACCGGCGTCATCAGCATCGTCACCAAGGAGCCGGAGGCCCTCGTCGCCGAGGACAAGCGGGTGGGCGTGGTCGTGCAAGCCGCCGCCGGCGGCCTGCACACGCGCTACGGCGACATGACCCTGGCAGGGAAGGATGCCAGCGGCAACGTCTCCTGGTCGCTGGCCAGCCGCTATTACCACGACGACGATACGGAGCTGTCGCGCTCCGCCGATTACCGCTACGACTACACCGCGGTCGATTATCGGGACACGCTGCGCCTCACCGGCCCGCTCGCCCAGCTCTTCACCTCCATCCATCCCTGCGGCGCGTCGCCTCTCTACGCTTGCCGCTTCGATACCCAGGGGCGGCTCGCCTCGATCGAGCTCACCCCTGCCGGCGAGAGCCTGGCCCGTCAACTCGACCAGCAGCTCGTGCAGCACTTCGTCTTCGCCGCTCCGGCCGACGATTGGATGGTCTACGGCAAGCTGAAGATCGCGAACCTGGTGCTGGGGGCCGAGCTGTGGCGCACGCAAGAGGGCACCGCCGGATTCGGCAGCCTGGTCCAGGACGGCACCTTCTCGTGGGCGCCGCGGCAGGCCCTGCTCTATGCGAAGTACGTGCAGCCGCTGGGGAGGGAGCTGACCTTCAAAGCCTTCCTCCGCTATCAGCAGTCCGGCCTCGACCGCTCCGGCACTCACGGCAGCATCCTGCAAACCTACGCCAACGGCACTCTAGGGCTCTTCAACCTGGTCTCACCCTGTGTGACCGGCCCGCGGCAGCCGCTGGGCTGCCCGGGCCAGCCCTGGGACTCGCGCCGAATCCTGGGCGACCTCTCGAGCCAGGTCCGCAGCGAGCTCACCCTGATCTACGAGCCCACCCCGAAGTTCAGCGCGGTCGGCGGCATCGAGCTCTGGAAGAGCTCCATCCAGAGCGCCTGGGATCAACAGGTCTCGGGGCCCACCGGGGTCTTCATGGCGACGACCCAGCCCGTGCAGACCGAGCATACCGACCTGGCCTCGTACGTCCAGGCCTCCTACAAGCCCCGTGACAACCTCAAGCTGGTGCTCGCCGAGCGCCTCAACTACAACACCATCGACAACCGGCCCGGCGCCTCCGGCTTCGGCCTCTTGTTCAGCCCGCGCGCCGCGGTCGTCTACACCCCCGCCGCCGGCCGGCTGGTGCTCAAGGCCATCTACTCGGAAGCGTTCAAGGACCCTTCCGATGAAGAGAAGTTCGGCACCCTCGCAGGCGACAACGACGTCCCGAGCGGCGGGCTCGAGCCCGAGAAGGTGAGGAACTACGAGCTCGGCGCCGGCTGGCACCCGAACGACCGGCTGTCGTTCGACGCCGCGGCGTACCAGGCCGACTACACCGGGCTCGTCGCCTTTCGGATCGAGCCGGGCTGCACTGCGATGAGGGGCTGCGTCCAGTATCACAACCTCAACAGCTACCGCATCCGGGGCCTGCAAGTGGACGCCCGCTACCGGCTGGGCAGGACCGAGATCGACGGCAACTACACCCTGACGGCACCGTTCCAGCTCGATCCCAGGGACCTCTTCGGGAGCCCGGTCCTCGATGCCGGCGGCCGACCCTTCCACGAGCTGCGCATCGCCGACGTCCCCGAGCATGGCGCCAGCCTCGGCGCCAACCGCGACCTGCCGGCGCACTTCAACGCCGACCTGCGGCTGCGGTACGTGGGCGCCCTGCCCGCCAGGCTGGTGACCAACGAGCTTCTCCCCGCCCGCGATCGGATCGGCTCCCATCTCGGGACGCAGGCGACCGTGAGCTACCGCGGCATCCTGCCCGGCACGACGTTGCAGCTCACCGTCGACAATGTCTTCAACCGCATCTACATCGTACCGGACGGGCAGTTCATCATCGGGGCACGAATTCCCAGTCCGGGCAGGGTTGTCGTCTTGCGCCTCATCACCGGCCTGGGACGCCCGGCCAGGACGTCCCCCGACTCCTGAGCTCACGCGCGCTTCCATGTCCGAATCCGGCGAGTCGCCGTCTCCGGGCGGGTGTAGATTGCCGGCATGATGCAGCCGGCCGGATCGCTGATCCTGCTCTCGTCGGACACGTGCCAGCGCGCGGCGCGGGCGCGCGATCCGCGCTTCGACGGCGTCTTCTTCATCGGCGTCACCACCACCGGGATCTACTGCCGGCCGATCTGCCCGGGGCGGTTCGTCCGTCCTACCAACCGCCGCTTCTTCGTGTCCGCGGCGGCGGCCGAGCGCTCGGGCTACCGCCCCTGCCTTCGCTGCCGCCCCGAGCTGGCGCCGGGGCGGGCGCCGGTCGACGCCGTGTCGCGCCTCGCCTTCGCGGCGGCGCTGCGCATCGGCGCCGGCGCGCTCAACGACGGCTCCGTGGCCGGCCTGGCGCGGGAGCTCGGCGTCAGCGCGCGGCACCTGCGCCGGGCGCTCGAGCGGCAGCTCGGCGTCTCGCCCGTCGAGCTCGCGCAGACCCATCGCCTGTTGCTCGCCAAGCGGCTGCTCGCCGACACGGCGCTGCCGATGACGCACGTCGCCTTCGCCAGCGGCTTCCAGAGCCTGCGCCGCTTCAACACCGTCTTCCGCGAGCGTTACCACCTGAGCCCGAGCAAGCTGCGGCGGGCGGCGCGCGGCGGCGACGAGCGCCGGAGGACCGGCGCGCGGGCGGCGGCGGCCGGTCCCGACCGGGACTGCGTTCGGCTGACGCTCGGCTACCGCGAGCCGCTCGCCTGGAGCGTGCTGCTGAGATTCCTGCAGCGCGACGCGATCCCCGGGGTGGAGATCGTGAACGGCTCGCGCTACGGACGGACCGTCCGCATCGACGGGCGGAGCGGCGTGGTCTTCGCGGCGGACATGGCGCCGGCGGCAGGCCGGGGCCGCGCGCCGCGCGCCGCGGGCGCGCTCCTCGACGTCGAGGTCTCGCTCGCGCTGGTGCCGGCGCTGATGCCGCTGCTGGCGCGCCTGCGGCACCTGTTCGACCTCGACGCGGAACCCGCCGTGATCGACGCCCATCTCGAGCAGGGCGGCCTCGCAGCGCTCGTCGCGCGGCGGCGCGGCGTCCGCATCCCGGGCGCGGTCGACTCGTTCGAGATCGTGCTCGGCGCACTGATCCGCGGCCCGGGACCGTCCACGCACGCCGCCCGCGACGCCATGCGGCGCGTGGTCGTGGCGCTCGGGGAGGCGTTCGACACGGGCGTCCCCGGTCTCGACCGCCTCTCCCCCACCGCGGAGCGGGTCGCGGACGCGGGCGCCGCGCGCCTGCGGTCGCTCGGCGTCGCACCGGGTCGCGCTCTCGCTCTCGCGGCGGCGGCGCGGGCCATGGCCGGCGGCCGGCTCACGCTCGCACCGGGCGACGACATCGTGGCGGCGCGCCGCGCCCTGCTGGCGATCGACGGCGTCGGGGACCGCCTCGCGACCGAGATCCTGGCCCGCACGCTCTGCTGGCCGGACGCCTTTCCGGCTGCCGATCGCGCGCTGCAACGCGCCGCGGGCGCGAGCGGACCGGGCTCGCTGCGCGCGCGCGCCGAGAGCTGGCGCCCCTGGAGAGCGTACGCCGCCCTGCATCTCCGGCTGCACGACATGGAGCGGTGACCCGCGCTTCCACGTCCGCGCTTCAACGTCCGAAACCGGCGAGCAATCGAGAAATTCGAGCGGTAGCGTCTGATCGTGCACTCGCGACTGTCGCGGAGTGCCCGGTCAAACCGAAGGAGGCTACCGTGAGGAACTCGATCGCTCGACTCGTCGTATCCGCCGCCATGCCGTCGATGATGGCGATGATCCTGCTTGCCGCGTTGCCGGTGCCGGCGCCCGCCGCGTCCGACGCGGCGAGCAGCCAGCCGGTCAGGTACACCGTCCTCAACCTCGGCACCGCGCTCGGCGGCACGAGCAGCACGGCCGCGAGCATCAACGACTTCGGTTTCGTCTCCGGCCAGGCCCTGGTGGCTGGCAGCTCGACCATCGACCATGCCGTCCTCTGGATCTACGGATTCCCGTTCGACCTCCGCACGCTCGGCGGCACCAGCAGCGGCCAGGCCTTCGCGGGCGGCGTGAACGACCGGGGCGAGGTCGTGGGGATCTCCGAGACCGCCAATCTCGATCCGAATTCGGAGCCATGGAGCTGCGGCGCCTTCTTCGCGCAACGCCAGATCGGCCATGCCTGTGTCGGCTTCAGGTGGCGCAACGGCGTGATGACCGCGCTGCCCACGCTCGGCGGCCCCAACGGCTTTGCCGCCGGCGTCAACAACCTCGGCCAGGTGGTCGGATGGGCGGAGAACACGGTCCACGATCCGACCTGCGACCCCACCGTGCCACAGGTCCTGCAGTTCAAGGCGGTGGTGTGGGAGCCCGATGGCCGGATGGAGCAGCTCCCGGGGTACCGCGGCGACCCGGACCAGGCGGCGGTCGCGATCAACGACAAGGGCCAGGTCGTCGGCGTCTCCGGGATCTGCGGCACCGCGGTGGGCGCGCTGAGCGCCAAGCACGCCCTGCTCTGGGATCACGGCACGGTGACCAACCTGGGCGACCTCGGCGGGGTCGGGTGGAACACTCCCGACGCCATCAACGGCAACGGCGAGGTGGTCGGCTTCGCCAACACCGCCAACGACGTCAACACCCTCGCCTTCCATGCCTTCCTCTGGACCAGCAGCCTGGGCAGGATGATCGATCTCGAGACGCTGCCGGGAGACGCCATCAGCGAAGCCGAGGGCATCAACACCCAGGGCCAGATCGTCGGCATCTCGTACGGCGCCGGTTTCAGCCACCCCCGTGCCGTCGTCGTCTTCCAGGACCGGGTGATGAGGGACCTCAACGGCCTCGTCGTCGACAACCCCGGCCTGGCGCTGACCAATGCGGCCGCCATCAACGATCTCGGCTGGATCACCGGCACGGCCAACGATGCGAACGGCAACCAGGTCTCGTTCCTGGCAATCCCGGTGACGCGGTAGCTTCCTCTCCCGGTCCGCGGCTCCCTTCCGCCTTGTGGGAGGGGGCCGCCGCCGGGGGTCATCGACCCGAGGCGGCCTTCGCCGCCCAGGGCGCGCCACCTGCCAACCTGACCTGTCGAGCCAAGCCATGACCAGACAGTCCAACCCCGCTGCCAGGCTCCGCTTCACCCGCGTCGAGAACGAGCGCTTCGCCGCCTCGGGCTCCGCGGGGCCGGCCGTCCACAGCTGGAGCAGGCCGGGCGCGATCCTCATCCTCCGTATCCGCGGCCGGGTCATCCTCCTCGAAGAGGCCGGCATCGATTGGATCGAGGGTGCCGCCAACTACGTCAGGCTTCACGCCGGCCAGGAGAGGCACCGGGTGCGTGGCACGCTGAAGGACCTCGAGGGGGGCTTCGGTCCGCCGGCGCTTCGAGCGCATACTCCCCGGCGGGCCGGCGCCGTGAGGCCGCTCCGGCTCACTCCCGATCCAGGAACCCGAGCAGCCGCTGCTTCACCTCCGGCCACTCCGGCGCGATGATCGAGACGCGCACCGAGTCGCGGGCCGTGTGATCGGCGGCGATCCGATGGGCGCGCAGGATCCCTTCGAACTTCGCGCCGATGCGCTCGAGCGCGGCGCGCGAGCGCTCGTTCCGCACGTCGGTGTGAAAGCAGACGCGCAGCGCCTGCCAGACCTCGAAGGCATGCGCCAGCATCAGCAGCTTGGCCTCGGCGTTGGCCGCCGTCCGGGTCGCCGAGCGCGTCAGCCAGGTGTAGCCGATCTCACCGGCATCGGGAACGCCGCGGCCGTGCGACGGGTGACCCTCGGGCCACAGCCATCGCTCCAGGTTGAAGAAGCGCGTCGAGCCGACGACGCGGCCGTCAGCCAGGCGGATGATGGCGAACGGCACCGCGGTGCCGGCCTCTTGCCAGTCCAGGGCGGTCTGGACGTAGCGGGCGGCCTCGGCCTCGCCCAGCGGGACGGGGGTCCACTGGTAGAGCGAGGGATCGACCGCGGCCGCGGCCGCCAGCCCGCCGGTGTGGCTGTGCTCGAGCGGCTCGAGACGGACGTATCTGCCCTGCAACACGAAGCCTTGCATACCCTTCCCGATCAGTCTTCCAGGTCCGCGAGCCGCGCGGTCTCCGTCCAGAGGCGCCGGGCGACGGCGTCGTCCTGCGCTTCCCGGGTGGGCGTCGCCGGCCGGCACTTGTGGAAGTACTCGCCCGTCACCCCGGCAACCTCGGGCGAGGAGGCCAGGTGCACCAGCGTCTCCGCGCCCTGCTCCGGAGTGAGCGCGAAGCGCTTGGCAATGCGCACGCCGAAAGAGATCAGCCCGCCGGACTGATCGCCGAAACGGGTGGCGACGAACCCGGGGTGCAAAGAGTTGGCCGTCACCCCGGTCCCCTCGAGGCGCCTCGCGAGCTCGCGGGTGAAGAGGATGTTGCAGAGCTTGGAGCGGCCGTACACCTTGAAGCCGGGCCCGCCGTACCTCAGCCACTCCGCGAAGGTACCGCGATAGGCCTTCGCGGACTGTAGGTCGTCGAAGTCGAGCGTGGCACCCCGGTGCGCATCCGAGGCCGTGTTGACCACCCGGGCCGGCGCCGAGGACACCAGCCGCTCGCGCAGGGCATGCGCCAGGACGAAGTAGGAGAGGTGGTTCAAGGCGAAGGTGCGCTCCAGCCCCTCGACGACCTGGCGGGAGCTGAAGAGGGCACCGGCGTTGTTGACCAGCACGTCGATGCGCCGCTCGGCCGCGGCGATCTCCGCGCCCACCCGTTTCATCTCGCCGAGGCGCGAGAGATCGGCGTAATGAATGCCGTGGGCGAGGCCGGGGCCGATCTCGCGCAGCCGTTGCACGGCAGCCTCGCCGCGTCCCCGGTCGCGCGCCACCTGGACGATGCGCGCGCCCATCGCGGCCAGGCTCTCCGCCGCCACCTGCCCGATGCCGGACGTCGCGCCGGTCATCACGACGACCTTGCCCTGCATGTCTGCGTTCTTCATGTCTTCGCTGTTCGCGCGCGAGAGCGGGCCGCAAGTCAGCCTACCATCAAGCCACTCGCAGCCACTCGCCGAAACCTTCGTCTTTCGCCCCGCGTAGTGCCCGGGCATGAGGAGCTCGAGCGCGCTTCCCGTGGCCGTCATGGCCGCCATGGCCGCAACGACCGCCGACGAGCCGCCCGGCGCCCAGGAGCCGGACTTCCAGGACCGCGTCGGGGCGCTGCGCGACCTGCACGCCACGCTCTGGGCGGCGACCCCGGCGGACCTCCCGCCCCTGGGACCGCGGGTCGGCCTGCGCCGGCACTTCGCCAACGCCCGCGCCGCCCGGCGGCTGATCGACGAGTTGGCCGTCGAGCTCGAGCAGGCGCCGCAGGGAGAGCAGGAGCGGCGGGCCTGGCGCGAGCAGGTGCGCGAGCGCTTGCAGCGCTTCGGCGACGAGCGGCTGGGCTGGCCGGCCGGCTACCGCCGCCTGCTCTTCGCCGACGCCTTCTTCGCCGCCTCGGTGGCCTTCGCCCGGGAGGCGCGGGCCTTCGATCCCGGCCTGCCGCTCGAGAGTCTCTGGCAGGCCCTGCGGAACGTCTGGATCGGCAACAGCCTGCAGATCGTCCTCGACCTGCCGGTGGCCCTGAATCCCGGTCTCTTCGCCTACAGCATGCTGTACCCGCTGACCGACAACCTGCTCGACGACCCCCGGGTCGAGAGCGGTGCCAAGCGCGCCTTCAACGAGCGCTTCGGCCGGCGGCTCGCCGGCTCGGCGGTGTGGCCCGCGGGCGCCGGCGAGGCGGCGATCTTTCGCCTGGTGGAGCGCATCGAGGACGAGTTCCCGCGTCACGCCTACGCGGACGTCCACGAGAGCCTGCTCGCCATCCACGGCGGACAGGTGCTGAGCCTCCGCCAGCAGGACGACCCGGGGCTGACGGACGCCGAGATCCTCGCGATCAGTTGCGAGAAGGGCGGCACCTCGGTCCTCGCCGATCTCTACCTGGTGGCAGGGAGAGCAAGCGCGAGCGAGGAGCGCTTCGCCTTCGGCTACGGTGTCGCGCTGCAGCTGCTCGACGACCTCCAGGACGTCGAGAGCGACCTCGCCGCCGGCCACCAGACGCTGTTCACGCGCGCCGCCCGCCGCGGCGCTCTCGACGCGCCGGCCTCGCGCCTGGCGCGGTTCATCGACCGCGTGCTGGACGGCGAGGAGTGGCTGGCCAAGCCCGAGCTCGCCGAGCGCAAGGACCTCATTCGCCGCAACTGCAGGACCCTGCTCGTCGGCGCGGTCGCCGAGCAGCCGCGCCGCTTCAGCCGCCGCTTCCGACGCAAGCTCGCCCGGCGATGGCCCTTCGCCTGCCGCGCCATGCGGCGGCTGCGCCGCCGCGCCGCCAAGCGCTACCAGGCCGCCGCCGCCAGGCAGCACCCCGGCGGCAGCGCGGCCTCACCGCTCGACCGGCTGCTGGCCCAGGAGGACTGAGAACCAGCCAGGGCTCGCCGCTGAGCGGCTGGCGCTCGCCCCGCGACCTCCCTTTGGGCGAGGGGTTCTGGAAAGCACCGACCTCGGACTTCGGGAGCCTCGCCCAAAGGGAGGTCGAGGGGCGAGCGCCAGCCGCCTGAGGCGCGATCTCGGCAAGATCGAGGGAACGCAGCGGCTTTGAGGCGCGGAACCTGGCTGCGGCAGCACCCGCAGCGCAGGTCACGCCTCGCCCTCCGTGGTTGAACCCGCCGCCCACCTGGGGGAACTCATGGATGACTGAGGTCTCCAGGAGGATTTGCCATGTCCACCTTCCGTGCTTCTGCCACGGAGCGGCTCGCCGCTCTCGGCTTCACTCTCACCTTCGCCCTTGCTCTAACCGCTCTGACGGCGATGACAGCTCTGGCCGCGCCGCCGGCGGCGCACGCGGCGAACTTCAACGTCGAGGCCACCGCACAGCTCACCTTCGTGCCGGCGACCATCACGATCACCGCCGGCGACTCGGTGACCTGGACCAACACCAGCGGGTTCATGCACAACGTCTACGCGGAAGACGGCAGCTTCCGCTGCGCCAACGGCTGCGACGACCAGGGCGGGGACGGCACTCCGTCTGGAAGCTGGACCTTCACTCGGGTGTTCCATCAGGTCGCCACGATCCCGTACGAGTGCCAGATCCATGGCCAAGCCTACGGCATGAAGGGAACGATCGTGGTGAAGTCCGCCGGCTCGCCGCCGCCCGGCAACCTGCAATTCAGCTCCGGCTCCTACAGCGCCCCCGAGAACGCCGGTTCCATCACGATCAGCGTCCTCCGCGCCGGCGGCAGCGCGGGTGCGGTCAGCGCCCATTACGCCACCAGCGACGGCACCGGCCTCGCCGGGAAGAACTACACCGCGACCTCCGGGACTCTCAACTGGGCCGACGGCGACGCCGCGGCGAAGACCTTCAGCGTCAAGGTGCTCGACGACGGCGTCGCGGACGGCAGCCACACCGTCCAGCTGACGCTCGGCTCGCCCCAGGGCGGGGCCAACCTGGGGACGCCGTCCACGGCGATGCTCACCGTCACCAACACCGACAGCGGCGGCGGCGGCACCCCCCCGGCCGCGCCCTCGAACCTGGCGGTGACCGGCACCGGCACCAACTCGATCGATCTCGCCTGGACGAGGAACTCGAACAACGAGACCGGCTTCCGCGTGCAGAGCAAGGTCCTCGACGGCAGCCCATTCCAGGACGTCCTGCCGCTGGCGCCGGCGGGGAGCACGGGGATCACGGTGACCGGCCTGCTCTCGGGCACCGCCTACGGCTTCCACGTGCGGGCGGAGAACGCGAGCGGCAACTCGGCCTACACCTCCGAGCTCGACGCGGCGACCGACGCGCCGCCCGGCGCCTGCACCGCCGACGCCAACACCCTCTGCCTCGGCGGCCGCTTCAAGGTGACCGTGGCCTGGGTGACCAGCGCGGCGAAGGGTGTGGGGACCACCGTGCCGCTGCCGAGCAACCCCGACTCGGGGCTCTTCTACTTCTTCGCCCCCAACAGCATCGAGATGCTGATCAAGGTGCTGAACGCCTGCTCGCTCACGAGCAGCTACTGGATCTTCTTCGCGGCCACCACCAACGTGCAATTCACGGTCACCGTGGTCGACATGACCGCCGGCAAGTCGAAGTTCTACTTCAACCCGCTGAACCAGGCAGCGCTGCCGGTCCAGGACACCGCCGGTCTCGCCACCTGCCCCTAGGCCCCGGGGCATGCGCCTTGGCTAGGCGGATGCCCCCGGTGGGCAGCAGCAGCTCACGGCCGAGAGCACGCTCGCACATGCCGCGCCCAGACAGCGGCGGCGATTCCCATGTGCGCCCACCGGCTGCGCCTGGCGGGCTTCACCCGCCCAGGGTCTGCATCACCTTGCCGCCGTCGGGGGATCCCAGGCCGGAACAGGCGTCCCAGCCGGGCCCCGCGGCATAGCTTCCCAGGGTGCCGTCGATGTCGTTGTTGCCATCCACGATGTCATGCAGGCACCCGGGCGCGGCGTACAGGGCGGGGTTGACAAAACCGGCCGGCGGCTTGCCGAGACCGGCCAACCGCTGGTTGATGCACGCGATCAGGCCGGCCCACAGCGGCGCCACGGCGCTGGTGCCGCCGATCACCCCGTCCTGGCCGCTGGCGCGGACCTGGTAGCCGGTGACCGGATCGGCATTGCCGGCGACGTCCGGCACGCCGCGGTTTGCCTGGCCCCCGGGTGACGGCGGCACGTTCGCGGCCGATTGATAGGTAGGTAGCTGGAAGACGTTGCTCACGCCGCCGCCGCCGGCGCCGCCGCCGTCACCCTCGTTCCAAGTGACCTCGCTTTCGATGCTGGTGCCGGCGCCCACCAGCTTGGTGCCGCCGCAGGCGAGCGCGAACGGGCTGCTGGCCGGAAAGTCGCAATGGAGCTGGCTGTCCCGATGCTGCCGATCCTGATCGGAGGAGCCGTTGTCACCTGAGGCGACGCACACCGTCACCCCCAGGTGGGCAGCGTCCTCGAGGGCGAGGTTGAACGTGGTGAGGTACCCCTGCGAAGACCCATCCTCGGGACCGCCCCAGCTGATCGAGATCACCGAGGGCTTGCGCACGTCGTCGTGGAGCGCCGCGTTGAAGGCGGCAATGAAGCCGTCATCCGAGTTGGGAGCGAAGTAGACCGCGATGCCTGCTCCCGGGGCGACGGCGCCCGCGACCTCGATGTCGAGCATCACCTCACCGTCCGCGTTGGAGTCGGTCCCGGGCTGGTTGGCCCCGCCGTTGACCCCGATCGCGGCCACCTGCGGCGTCGGGATGCCGAGCGACTGGAAGTAGACGTCGAGGTCGTCCGCGCTGTAGCCCGTTCCGGTCGGGTTGCCCTGGGCGTCGACGCCGTTGAGCTCGATCAGGGCGATGGTCTGTCCGCTGCCGTCGAGACCGGCCGGGAAGGCGTAGAGAGTGGCGACCTGAGGCGGAGTGAAGCCGACGCTGCCGGCGGCGGCCGCTGGGGTGGCCCGCTTGGCGCCGCGCGCACCGCGGCGCGCCGCCGCGGCAGGCGCGGCCCGACGCAGCCGGCGGTGATGGGGCTCGGCCACCGGCAGGTCGGTGAAGCCCAGCACGCTCACCACGATCTCTGCGAGCTCCTCGGGCACCGAGAGCGATCCGGTGCGCCCGATCAAGACGGTCCTTCCGGACCTGACCCGCTTGAGCGTGGGTTGGAACGCCGCGGTGAAGTCGGCGACGGTGCCCGAGAGCGTGACCGAGCGCTGAGCGATGCTGGACTGCGTGACCGTGAGGCGATGCGCATGCGCAAAGGCGTCGATCTTGGCGAAGTCTTCGGGGTCCGCACCGCGCTCGGCGGCGAACTCGGCGCCGCGGGCGAGCGGCCGGCGCGGGCCGGCGCCCTCGGCGCTAGCCGCCGGCGGCGCGGCCTTGGCGCTGGCGACCGCGGTGGCGGTCGTGCCCTTGGGCCGGACGAAGACGGTGACCTCGATGACCCGCTTGGGATCGACATTGCCGACGACCTTGGATTGCGGTGGCAGCCCCTTCTCGCTGCCCTCGAGAGTGCGACGATTCTCCTGGTCCTTCGGTGCCACGCCGGCCTCCTGTTCTCGAGCTCACAGATGCTCTCGGCTCGCTGCTGTCTAGGACGGCCGCGTTCTTCACTTTTCCTCGCCGCCCCTGGCGGGCAGCCCGCCGGTCCATCTCGCGGCCATGAGGGCTGGCCGGCGGCGGTAACTATTCAGTCTAACTCAGACCCTCGCCCAGAGGGGCGCGGAGGGGAGGCCGCCGAGGCCGCCTACGGCGTTGGTGGACAGCAGCCCTCTCCCTCGGGCGCGATGGGCCGGCCGTGGGGGCAGAGGGTCGGGTGGCCCAGGAAGGCGCAGACCTGGTCCTCGAAGCCGGCGGCGACCGGGGCCGCGCGGCCGCATTGGGCGGGGACGGCACCGGGCGCGAGGGTCTTCTCGAGCAGGGCCTCGGCGAGACGGACGCGACGGACGGCCGCGGCGGCCTGGGCGCGGCCGCGGTCGGTGAAGGCGATGCGGCCGGCGGCGAAGACCAGCAGGCCCTGGGCCAGGAGATCGGCGATGCCGCGGGCGGTGACCGGGACCGGCCGGTCCTCTTCGGCGAGCGCGCGCCAGAGGTCGACCAGCACGGCCTGCAGCTCGGCGCCGCCGGGCTCTCCGAGCCGGGCCAGGCGGCCGTGCTCGAGGCGGATCTCACGGCCGGCGCGGGCGGCGATCGACGGGTCGTGGGTCACCAGGACCAGGGTGTGGCCGCGGCGGTGGAGGTCGGCGAGCAGCGTCATCACCACCGCCTCGTTGACCGCGTCGAGGTTGCCGGTCGGCTCGTCGGCGAGGATCAGCGGCGGCTGGTTGATGAGCGCCCTGGCGATGC
>Ga0210384_10002903_pt1 | contig 20374 bp, 16 predicted proteins | sample IncBWH2MmetaG_FD_160574 | JGI IMG/M metagenome (GOLD analysis project Ga0210384, IMG submission 160574) | Forest soil microbial communities from Barre Woods Harvard Forest LTER site, Petersham, Massachusetts, United States - Inc-BW-H-2-M | ecosystem: Environmental > Terrestrial > Soil >...
CCGAGACGCCCATTTTCGAATTCGGCGTGAGCATGAGGGAAGTCCCGGGCAATATTCTGCGCGAGGCCGCGGCCGAAGCCAAGGCACTGGCATAGGGATTGTTGATTGATGATTGTTGATTGTTGAATAAAAAGCCCGACCTCGACTTTTCTGCTGGAGCCCCGGGGTTTTCAATCAACAATCAAAAATCATCAATCAACAATTCCCGCCCGCAGCAAGCACTCTGACCCTTCCTTGTATATTGGTCCCAGGATGAAAGGCGACTCGCAACTCGTTCGCCCGGCGCGCAATGTGCGCGGCAGCGTGCAGCTTCCGGGAGACAAGTCCATCTCTCACCGGTATGCCATGCTGGCCGGAATCGCAGAAGGACCTTCGCGCCTTGAGAACTACTCGACCGGCGCCGACTGCGCCAGCACGCTGGCCTGCCTGCGCGAGCTCGGCGTGAACTGGCAGCGCAATGAGAGCGACCGCAACACTATTGAAGTGCAGGGACGCGGCTTGTCGCTTGCACCTCCCGCCCAGTCGCTCGATTGCGGCAACTCCGGCTCGACCATGCGCATGCTGAGCGGAGTTGTGGCCGGTCAACCGTTTACCAGCGAAATGATCGGTGACGAGTCCTTGTCGCGGCGTCCCATGGAGCGGGTGATCGCGCCGCTAGCCGCGATGGGAGCGCAGATTACGTCGCAACAAGGCAAACCCCCGTTGCGCATCACGGGCGGAAGACTGAAGGCCATCGATTACAAAATGCCCGTCGCCAGCGCGCAGGTGAAATCCTGTCTGCTGTTCGCGGGCTTGTTTGCCGACGGCAAAACTCGAATCGAAGAGCCTCTGCGCACGCGCGACCATGGCGAAGTCGCGTTGCGCGCGTTTGGCGCGAAGGTGGAGCGCGCGCACGCCGGACCTGGAAGCATAGTGCGCATCCGCGGCGGTCAGCGCTTGCGCGGCATAGAAGCGCGAATTCCCGGCGATCTCTCCACCGCGGCATTCTTTTTGTGTGCCTCCGCGATATTCCCGGGCTCCCAACTGGTGGTCCCTCATCTGCTGATGAACCCAACCCGCGCCCGCTTGCTCGATATCCTCATGCAAATTGGCCTCCGCATCTCGGTTACGCAATTGGAAGAAATCCACGGAGAGATGGTGGGATCGCTGCAGGTTGAGGGCGCAGCACTCAAAGGCGCGACCATCGCAGGCGGAGACTCTGCGGCGCTGATCGATGAAATCCCGGTGCTGGCCGCGATCGCGCCTTACACCGAGCAGGGGATTGAGGTGCGCGACGCTAAAGAACTTCGCGTCAAAGAATCCGATCGGATCGCAGCGCTCGTCAAGAATCTGCGCCTCATGAACGCACGGGTGGAAGAGCTCGAAGACGGCCTCAAGATTCCCGGCGGTCAAACGTTGCACGGCGCTGAACTCGACTCCTTCGGCGACCATCGCATTGCCATGGCCTTCGCCGTCGCGGCCTTGCGCGCTCAAGGCGAGACTCTAATCCACGGCGCCGGGTCGGCGGCCATCTCTTACCCCGCCTTTTTCCCCACGCTGGAACAGCTCGCGGTGCGCTAGCAAAAGGCTGCAAGCAGATCTTGCTCAAACTTTAGTGCAGTAACTTTGGTTACCTGTTTCCACCCTCCGCGGCAATCAAGAATACGAGAAGCGAAGGACTGTCTCTTTCCGCGTCCTTAGCATATCGCTCACAAACTTTCGGAGGTAGCGTATGCATTCCAAGTTATCGATACTGCTTGTTCTGACCCTTGCGTCGGCGGCTTACGCCAAAGATCCGAAGCACTACCAGTCGGGCAAGCTATTGCAGATGGATTCCGTGCAGTGCGGCATGGCCGAGAAGAATGCAAAGAGTCTTGGCGGCGAAATACTGGGCACAGATTCGAGCAGCAAGAAAACGCAAGAAGTTCTGTGTCAGGAGTACGTCCTGCAGGCGGAGAAGGTGACCTATCGCATTCGTCCGCGCGACGAAAAGCATCCCGTGTTGCTTCCCGTGGGTGCCGACGCTCAGTTCCGTTTGCAAAAGGACAAGATGCTGCTGCAAGTCGAAGACCTCGACGGCAAGGAGCGCGAATATGTCGTGGTCTCGATGACGCCTCGCACCGACAGCAACAGCGCGGATGCATCGACTTCCCGGGTCAACCATTTGCAATAACTGGAGCCACTGATTTCGACGGCGCGGAGATGCTCCGCGCCGTTTTATTTGTTTTCAGAGACTCACGCTCCTGGGTGGCCTCCTGAAACAGCAATCAACCTCGGTGCGCCGGACCGCATCGAAGTAAGCGCAAACGGGCCGCTTCGGGATTCCGCTTCCCTCCCGCTTTTCCCGCTCAATTCTGCCAATCAGGCCGTAGTGTGCGTGTGGATGAACCTAAACCTTTTTACCTTGGAGAGAACATGAACCGATGTCTGGGTCTTTTCGTAGCGTCACTATTCTTGGTCGCACCGATGTTAGTAGCACAGGATCGTTCGGATCACGTTGAGGTGGGCGCCTTCGTCGACTATTTCAGGCTCAGCGATTCCTCGCCGGTCGAAAACTTCGTTGGTGTCGGAGGGCGGGCCGCATTCAACGTGCACCGTGACATTCAGATCGAAGCTGAAATGGCGTACGATTTCAAGCGGAACTTCACGAACACGTTCAGCAACGGAGCGAGCACGGAAGTCGTGAATTCTAGTTTCCGCACGTTGCACGGATTTTTCGGGCCAAAATTCCAGACCGGTTCCGGGCCATTTCGCGTTTTCGTGACGGGCAAGGTGGGATTTGACAACTTCAGCATCAGCAACCAGAACGCGACCACAGGATTCGTCAATACGGTCGGTTTGACCAATGGCACGACGAGCTTTGCTGTCTATTCCGGCGGAGGCTTTGAAGTCTTTGCAGGTCCGATCGGGATCCGCGCTGAAGTGGGCGACGACATCTATTTCGTCAATGGCGCGCACAACAACTTGCGCGTCACGCTCGGCCCCCAGCTTCGATTCTGACCAACCAGATTCTAACCAACCAGGTTGACGCAAGGAACCGGCGGCTCTGCCCCGCCGGCGTCTTGTTTTCCTGTGACCGACTTCGTCGGATGCCTTTCGGCCGGCCCGGATAGTGTTCTCCCCGACTCAAGCCAGACTCGCAGGAACGACCGACATTGGGCGCCTTTCTTGTGGTACATTGTTGCCCACCACATCGGGCTAGCCGCGAGGCTGGGCCCAATCTGCTTTCCCCGCGCCTTCGTGAAGGAGCAAACCATGGCTACTCTCAACGAGCTCATCAAAGACCGCAAAGTCTATTCCATCGATTCCGCCCGCACTGTGCTGGAAGCGGCCCGATTCATGATGGAACACAACGTGGGGGCGCTGCCCGTGCTGCGCAATGGGGAACTGGTGGGCATCCTGTCGGAGCGCGACATCATGAACCGCGTCGTGGCGGTCGGTCGTACGCCCGGCACTACCGCTGTGTCCGAGGTGATGACTGCAAACCCGCGCGCCGTCCCTGGCGATGAAACCATCGAGGAGTGCCTGTTCATCATGCGAGAGTTTGGGTTTCGCCATCTCCCGATCGTCGATGGCAAGGATCTGAAAGGGCTGGTCTCGCTGCGCGACGTTCTCATGCATCGCGCGGCAGAAATCGAGCGCGAAACCCGGAAAGCGTCATAGGTTGTTGCGCTCGCCTCGGCGCTTCCCCAGTTCAATCTCGTTTGCGCAGCATCACTTCTCCGGGTTTTGGCGGCAGTGTGAACGGGAACTCAAAGACTTTCCCGTCGAGCGGCACGCGCAAGATGAGATCCTCCTGTTTCGTCCATCCTCCGACCCATTTGCCATCGACGCCAAAGAACACCCATCCGCGGACCTCGGGGTTTCCCGTTTCCAAGCGCGTAGGCCGCATGCTGTTCTTGCTGACAAACTCCAGCAGTTCGGCTGAATCCTTCTGGAATGCCCGCACGTAGGTTTCTTTTTCCAGTTTCTTCTCCGGATGTTTTTGCACTTCGCGGGCTGCCTCGTGATCGACGGTATCGGCGTCGTCTTGAACTTTTTGCGTGAATGTGTCGGGATCGAGGGAAGTCTGGACTACGTGAAAGTGCTTCACAAACTCGAGCGAGATGTTCTCCGTGGCCCAATCGAGTTCCGCGTGGCCGCGATATCGCACGTCAAGCAGCACGCTGAAAAACGGTTCGTGCCGTCGGTGAACTTTTTCCAACTCCTGGGAATCTATGGCCAGCGTGATCCCGATATCCCCGGACCAGAGACCGTAGTGAAATTTTCCGTCGTCACCCAGCGAGAAAGTGCAACCGGGAGTTTCTTCGTTCCAGCGGACCGCGGGCAACTTGGATTGTCCGCTCCTCGGCAGTCCGGCGGCCGACGGCAGCCCACTGGAAGGCAGTAGTGAGATGCAAGCGAAGGTCAGCAACAAAAATGCGGGAGGGCGGAACCCTGCACGCCGCGCGCTATGGCAGGGATGGCGCATGTGCCGAGAACCGCCGCTAGTTGACCGTCAACGTAACTGTGGGCGCACCGGCCGTTTTTCCACCAGGGCCGGCCGTATTGCTGGAGGTCGTGCCATTGGCATCCACACCCATCACCGTAAAAGTGTACGAGTTGTTGGGAGTAGTTCCATTGGGAGTGGTAGTGTTCGTTCCTGAATTGGTGCCGCACGCGGGAACAAGGATAAACGAGCCACCAACGACAAAAAGAGCCAGCAGTCCCCAAGCCTTGCGCGCTCGCTTCCTGCCAGCGGCCGCCCCCAATCCAATCAGCGCCAGCATGGGCAGGGGAAGCCAAAGAGCGTAGAACGTGCTTTTCTTCTGTGCGACCGCGCCCGTCGTAATGGGGCCGAAAGTAGTGATCGTAATGGTTGCGGTGTTAGCGGATCCGTTCACCACGACGCCTTGCGTGTTCGGCGCATATGTAAACGAGCACACCGGTGGAAGCGCGTTAGAGGTGGTCGTCACCAGCGGCGTGATGGTGCTGCAGGAAAGCGCGACACCTGCATTTCCGCCCGGACTGCTGTAGCCGTTGACCGGGGTTACAGTAATTGTTCCCTGGCCCCCGTTGCCGGCGTGAACGCTGCCGGGTGAGACCGGCGTGGTTACTTGAATGTTGAAACTCGGCGCGACCGCCAGAATGCTCAAGTTCTGCTGCGCCATTACCGGCGCGGTGCCAGCGGCCGTCGCCGTGACTGTAAAAGTGTAGAGCCCCGGTGCAGCCAAATTGCCGTTGACGTTGATGTTAGCCCCGAACGGCGACTCATGCGACGCCGGGCTGGGCGTGCACGTAGGCTGCGGATTCGCTGCCGGCGTCACCTGGCAGGAGAGGCTGACGGTTCCATTGAATCCGCTCACTTCGAGATTGGTTGTGGTGGTATCGTTGGCCGCAATCGCATCCGGTGTCGGAAACGGGCTCATTACCAACTGTTGGCCCGCAGCCGAAGGCATTGCAGACAGGAAGGCGACAAAAAGGCACGCGAGCCGCGAACCAACCCGCGCCGTCTTGGATTTTAGTAGCAAGATATCTGATTTCAACATTAGCAGTTTTTGCTTACGTAGTTCGATTCCAGAGTCCGGCGAATGGCTGCCTGAAACCGACGGTCGGTAAAGTCAGACATTGCCCAGAGATGCCGGGAGCGATCTATGGGCTCCTCAAACTCGCGTTTCATTTTACAGCACCGGATTGCACAGCCGCCTAGTTTGGTTTTTTCTTGAAGAGCCCAGTCAGGCCACCGAGCGGGTTCTGGTTCGAATTTCCTTTGCCGAGGTTCTTCAATAAGCCCTGCGCCAGGCCTTTCACGTCGGGTGCGAACTTCGGGTCCGCGGTGGTACCGCTGACCGTTAAGGGCACATCGAGCCCTGCAACGCTGGCGTTCATTTTGAAAGCTAATTCGTTGGCGGGGCTTACCGTACCCGCGCCGGTCAATATCCCGAGCGCCGGAACTGTGAGATTGATGTTGTCAGCTTTTGTCCCCTCCGGGGCGACTCGCACCTCAGAGCTGAAGTTCTGAATCGTCAGATCTTTGCCAGTACTCTTTCCAGCCAGTCCTGAAACGGCGCCGAGTTTCGATCCCAGGTCAAAGTTTGCCAGCGCCGAGTTTTCCAGGCGAATCGTTCCCGTAGTAACAAGTTTGTCAACCGGGCCGACGATGGCGAGATTCGTGTTGAGGTCCCCACCCTTCAGGCTTGCCTTCGGAGGTAATACCACTCCTAAAGCTGGCAGCATGGCTTCCAGGTCGTCAACCGGCATAGCCGGACCGTTCAGCTTTAAATTGACCGTTGTCACTTTACCGTGAGCATCATAGGTGCCGGTCAGATGGGCGACGGCTTTGCCCATGGAGACATCCCCCCGCGAGATCGTTCCCGTCTCTTTGGCGAGCTCATGTTCGACAGCGTACTCCAACTGGACCGGCTTCCCGGCCGGCGACCCCTTCTGCACCACCTGTAGATTCGTGGCTTTCAGCGTCCCATTCATCTTGGCTCGATGGCCATCCGAACTCAAAGTTGCGTCATAGTCGGCAATGCCTGAGATTCCGGCGGCCGGGTCCAGGAACGCGGATTCTTTCAGCTTCAGCTGTTTTACGGAGATCTTCGCCTCCAGGGGCGTAAGAGCCGCGTTGTTGCCATCGACGGGACCGGCTTTGCCGTCGAGATTCAGGCTGCCGCCGCCCGGCAGGTCCGCAGTCATCGTGAAGGGGAAGGCCGAAGTGAACGAGAAATTACTCATTTCAATATTAACCTTGCTGTAAACCAAAGTTCCCCGGTCCGATCCCGCACGCGACACCGACAGGCGCCCGTCCTGAATGCTCAACTTTGCAACAGAAAGACTGGGATTGCCACCTGACGAAGACGGTTGCTTCGCCGGCGCGCTGGCTGACGAACTGTTGCCCACGCTCGAGAAATTCCACTTCTCGCCATTCTCCGATTTCACCAGACTGATCTCGGGCTGAGTGAGCGTCAATTCTGTCACGTTCAGGGTCTTGGAAAAAATCAGCGGGATCAGCTCCACACCCACCTTGAACGACTTGGCCTGCACGAACGGTGACTTGCTGAACGCAGGATCGTCGGCAATCGAGATGTCATCCGCGGTTACGCCTCCCGAGAGCAGGGAAAGCGACAGATTGCCGACTTTGACCTGCCGCCCCAGTGCGCCGGTCAGCTCCGACTCCAGTTTGGGGCGAAAGGTATTCGCGTCCACAAAGAACGGCAGCGCGATGGCGATGACGATCAGGATGCCCACGATAATCGCCGCGATTTTCAGGATGCGCTTCATGAGATGTACCTCCTGACGGGATGGCAACCCTATGGTCGTGTGGAGAAAAGGTTAGGCCCAAGAGTGTATCACTGGCTGGTACTCGACATCCACGCGCCTTGACAGTGGTCCGACTCTCTGCTGTAGTGTCGGCCAGCGTTCGCGCGAAACACCGGCGGCAATGCGAGCGCGGAAATCAATCCGTAGCTGGCCGCCCATGAGACGAGCGAACCCAACCTGCGATGGTCACCATTCGCGACGTGGCAAAGGAAAGTGGATTCTCCTCGACCACGGTGTCGATTGTTCTGAATAATGCTCCCCTGGCCCGCTACATTCCTCAGAAGACCAAGAAAAAGATCGAGCGCGCAGCCCAGAAGCTGGGCTATCGGCCGAATCAGTTTGCCCGCTCCTTGCGCAGCAAGCGCAGCCACACCGTCGGCGTCATGGTCTTCGACATGACCGATCCCTACTGCACGCTGGTTTTGCGCGGCATCGAAAACACGCTCTACCAGGCGTCGTATCTGCCCATCCTCACCGACGTGCACAACGAGCGCGGCCGCTTCGAGCGCTATCTGGAGATGCTGCTTGACCGCCGGATCGAGGGGTTGATCGTTCTCGCCAACTGGCTGTTTCTCGACATCAACTTGCTCGGCGATCTGGAGAAGAGCAGCATTCCAACCGCGATGATCGGTTGCGAATTGAAGACAGATTCGATCAGCTCCGTGATTGTCGACAACGAGGTCGGTGGCTACGTCGCGCTGGAGCACCTGCTCTCGCTTGGGCACCGCAAGATCGCGCTCATCCGCGGCCCCAAGGCGCTCACCGACAGTTCTCCGCGCTGGCGCGGCATTCGCAATTGCGCGCGCGCCAGCGGGTTGGAACTCGATCCCCGACTCGTGATGGAGCTGCCGGAATCGCGTGATCCGTTGTCCAGTTTTGAAGCCGGCCAGAAACTGATCGAAGACCTGATCAAACAAAAGCGGCCCTTCACCGCCGTGCTCGCCTTCGACGACATGAGCGCGTTAGGCACGATCCGCGCCTTGAATCGGGCGGGAGTCCGAGTACCCGAGCACTGTTCGGTTATTGGGTTCGACGACGTAGCCGCCTCGGCGCTGTGCACGCCTTCGCTCACTACCGTGCGCCAGCCCATGGAAGCGATGGGTGCGTCCGCCGTGGGTATCGTGGTGGATGGCATCAATGCCGTGCTCGAAAAACGCGACATCAGCGCCAGCCATCGCAAGGTTGCGCCCGAGCTGGTCGTCCGCGACTCGACGCGAAGCCTGCTTTAGAGGCGCTGCTCGTTCGACCAAAGCTTTGTGGTGGCAGATTTCTTGCAGGAAGCAGGTCCTTGCGACTGAGAGTCTCTCACTCCAGCTCTCTTTTTCCTTGACAGAAAACAGCGAGAAACTGCACTATTCATACGATTTAATAGAAGCCTTAATCAATCGTTCCAGGTTTCGGAGAAGGTCAGGAGGGTGGCATGAACTCACGGGTGTTCACTACCGTAAGCATTTGCTTCGGTGCATGTCTGCTTGTCGTTCTGAATGGAATTCTTGCGTTCGGGCAGGCCGGACGAGGCAGCATCAGCGGCACAATCACCGATCCCAACGGAGCAGTGGTTGCCGGAGCACAAGTCATTCTGCTGAACCCTGCCACCGGAGTGACGCAGCACACCGTCACCAGCGGCGCGGGTCTCTATAATTTCCTCTCCCTCCAGCCTGGTATCTATCATGTCACCGCCAGCCAGACCGGCTTCAAGAGCGTCGCGCAAGACAAGGCGGAAGTCACGCTCGATCAGGTGACCCAGGTCAACATCACTCTGCAAGTGGGCGTTCAGTCGGAGACCGTTACAGTCACCGAAGGAGTCGATCTGGTTGAGCCGACCAGTTCGACCGTCGGCACGCTCATCCCAGCCGAGCAGATCGACCGGGTCCCGTTGCTGTACCGCAACGTTTTTGACCTGATCCAGTTGAGCGCGGGCGTAATTCCAGTCAATGGTTCGCCCAACTCAAGCGACTCGTTTCAATCAGTGCAGAACATTTCCAACGGCCGCCCCGGAGTCGACGTTTCCGCTGACACAGTCAATGGCTCCCTGGTTGGATCCGTCTACTTCATGCTCGATGGCGCACCCATCGGAATCGCGGAAAACAACGCCGCTGCCATCATCCCGGCGATGAATATTCCCGAGGATGGCATTGACGAGGTTCGCGTTGAGACCCAGAATACGTCCGCCTCTTACCAGAGTGGCGGCGGGGGCGTCATCAGCCTGGTGAGCAAGTCTGGCACCAATAAGTTTCATGGCGACGTGTTCGGAGTATTCCGGCCCGACAAGTTGTCGGCAAACGACTATTTCAATAAGAACACTCAGCTGTTGAACAGCGAGAAAAACACACCTCCCTCCTTCCACCGTTACCAGGAGGGCGGCGCGATCGGTGGACCCATTAAGCGTGACAAGATTTTCTTCTTCGGTGATTATGAGGACACGCAGCAGACGCAATTCGAGGGCATAGATACTTTTGCCGTCCCCACCAGTGCTGAAAGGACCGGAGACTTCTCGGCCTTTCTCGCTGCGGGGCCTAATGGTGTTATCTACGATCCGACCCAGCCCGACGTCGCGTGCCCCGCCGGGACACCGGGCTTGTGCCGGCAGCCCTTTCCCGGTAACAGAATCACAAACCCAAACCCCATCGGCCTGCTGTTCCTGCAGAACATGCCAAAGTGCAATACCCCCGGATGTGAGCAGGCGACTATCGATGACCCCAACAACCACAACTTCGGCTTGCCCGGCCTGGACCCGTTCAAGGCACACAGGTTCGATGTCAGGGTGGATTGGAACGTGAGCGAGAAGCAGCGCATCTTCACCCGTTTCTCCTATGACCACTTGTTCTTTACGCAGGCCAACGTCTTCCAAGCCCCCGGCTGGGACCCCAATTATGCCCAGAACCTCACCAACGGACGCAATGCCCTCGTGGCCGACGACCTGACTCTTAATTCTTCCACCGTGCTGAACTTACGCTACTCCTTTACCCGCCACCACGAGGCACAGCAAGGCCAGCCTTCGTACGGCAGTGTCGACATTACGACGCTCGGTTTTCCCGCCTCGCTGGCCGCGCAGCAGGTAGTCAAACAGCTCCCCTTCATAATCCCCCAGGACCTGACTGGCGCCGCTTCAAGCCAGGAAGGGGTTGGCGGTACGGCCAACTTCAATCTGTTCTTTTATGCCAGCATGAACAGTGACGCCAGCGCCACGCTCAATAAGGTGCACGGCAAGCATGAACTCTCGTTCGGCTTCGAGTGGATGAAGCGTTATCTCAACGTCACCCAGCCGCCCGCGCCTGCGGGCGCGTACGGGTTCGACGTAACAGCTACGGATCAACAAACTACGCTACCAGCGGGTGCTTCTCCAGTAGGCGGGAGTGATTTTGCCTCCATCCTGGTCGGGATGGGGATGGCCCCGGGCACTGAAGGGAATACTGGTTATCCCAATTTCACCAAAGACGTCAAAGTAGCCGAATCCAACCCCTACTATGCGGCTTTTGTCGAGGATACCTATCATCTTTCGAAAGCGCTGACCGTGACCGCCGGTCTGCGTTGGGACATCTTCGGCGCCCGCAATGAGCGACACAACCGGCTCGAATACTTCAATCCGACTGCGACCGGCAGCCTGGGCGGCGTTAACTTCACCGGGGCCGAGCTCTACGCCAGCAGCGGCAATCGCTCCCCCTTCACTACGAATTTCCACGATTTCGGGCCTCGCCTGGGTTTTGCCTGGCAGCCAATTCAGCACTTCGTGGTGCGCGGCGGGGCAGGCTTTTACTATGGTCCCAGCCTGCACAATGTGGCCAGCGCCGGCGATGACACCGACGGGTTTTCTACGCAGTCGACGTGGAATGGCACTTGCGTAAACGCAGACGGCAACACTGTGTTCAACGGGACTGCGGCATGCGCGAATGCGGCGGCCGGCAGCCCGCCGCTGGTTGCTGGGAACTATACGGGCGCCTTTTCGTTAAGCAACCCCTTCCCCCTTCCAACCAGCATCGTTCAACCGATCACTTCGCCGTCGGGCCTGACCAATAACTTTGGAGTAACTTTGAGTACCGTGTTGCACTCCCAGCACACGCCACTCACCTACAATTTCAACTTCGGCCTGGAATATGAGTTGCCCCATCAGGTCGTCGTGAGTATCGGCTATATCGGCAGCCGGGGACTTTTCCTGCCCCTTGCCAGTGTCGACCTGAACGAGCTTGATTTGGGTACGATCCAGAAATTCAATACTTCGCTTTGCGTAGTCACGAATCCGCAATGCCAGACAGTGGGCACCCCTGGGCCGTGGAACCTCAACCCCAACTTCACCGGTCCGGTGCCCCTTTGGGCGACACTCCAATCATTCCCCCAGTTCGGGAATGGCGGCTATAACGGGACCGCTGGTTTTAACGGCGGCAACGGCGTGGTCGTGAATGGCTATCCGGGAGGCGATTCTGAGTACAGCTCACTGCAAACTAAGGTGCAGAAGAGGCTGACTGGCCATTTCACCACGCTAGCCACTTTCACGTGGGGGAAATTGATGACCGATGATGGGCACCCTCCTCTGGGATTTGTGGGTACTCACTCTACCGTTGTTCAGGACTGGCGAAACCTGAATCTTGAGCACGCCATCAGTCCCCAGGACGTTAAGTATTCGTTTACCGGGCAGGCATCCTATGATTTGCCAATTGGCAAGGGCCAAGCCGTGAACCTGAACGGTGTATCAAACGCCATAGCCGGCGGCTGGACGGTGAACGGGATACTCTATCTCGGTACGGGCGTCCCCATCGCCTCGCCGGTCGTAGGGGCGGGTGCCAATGCCTACTTCAATCAGCGTTCCGACGTGACCTGCGATCCGTCCAAAGGCTTTAGCAGATCTGCTAGCCAGTGGGTCAACAACAGCTGTTTTGCCGTTCCCGCCAGCCCGTTCACTCCAGGGACCGCGCCACCGTATCTGGACCATGTTCGCACCCAGGGAGCGCGCAACTTTGACATGTCGATTTACAAGACGTTTAAGCTGACCGAGACAAAAGCACTTCGCTTCGACATCTCGGCCTACAACCTAACCAACAAGCGGCAGTTTGCGGCTCCAAGCAGGTCAAGCATGACGTCAAGCAATAGTCAGCCATTCGGCGGGATCACACAAGACCTCAACACCCCGCGTCAGTTCCAGTTCGGCGGACGGTTTACGTTCTGAAGAAATGGATTACAGGAAGCGGGTTGACTGGACCTGCTTCCTGCGTCTCGAACTTGTCTGTTGGCGATTAATAATGGCTCGTTACGACCTGCCGCGCTCCCGCGGTCTCCAGCGCGTGCTCTAGGTCGGCGATCAGGTCGTCGGCGTTTTCGATGCCGACGGAGAGTCGCACCATCTGCTCGGTCACGCCCATCTTTTCCCGCTGCTCGGCCGAGATCATGGCGTGCGACGTGAGCACCGGGATCGAGACCAGCGATTCGACTCCGCCCAGGCTCGTGGCCAGCGTGAACAGTCGCATCGCTTCGCTGACACGGCGTGCGTCTTCGCCCGTGCCTTCCACTTCAAACGTCACCATGCCTCCTCCGCCGCTCATTTGCGCGCGCGCGGTGGCATGCTGTGGATGACTCTTCAGAAACGGATAGTGCACGTGACGCACCCTGGCATGCTGCTCCAGGAATTCCGCCACACGCTGTGCATTCTCATTCTGTCGCGCCACACGCACAGCCAGCGTCTTCATCCCGCGGAGCAGCAGCCAGGCAGCGTGCGGGTCCATGCAGTTGCCCAGGGTCGTACGCGTTTCATGAATCTGCTCCATCAGTTCGCGCCGGCCGCATACCACGCCGCAAGTCAAATCGGCGTGGCCGCTCAAGTACTTCGTGCCCGAATGCATGATGAGGTCAATGCGATACTCAGCCGGTCGCTGGTTCATGGGTGTTCCGAAGGTGCTGTCGATCAAGCTGATCAAGCTGTGCTCTCGTGCCAGCGCCGCCGCCTTCTGGAAATCGACCACCTTCAGCGCGGGATTGGTCGGCGACTCAAGGTAGAGCAGTTTGGTATTCGGACGGATCGCCCGCGTGTGCTTCTCATAGTCGGTGGTGTCAACGAACGTCGTTTCAATCCCCAGCCGGGGCAACCACTGCGAGAAAAACTTGACCACGCCACCGTAACTGTCGCGCTGCGCGACGATGTGATCTCCTGCCTTCAGTAAGGCCAGGATCGTGGTCGTGATCGCGCCCATGCCGGAAGCGAATGTGCGCGCAGCTTCCGTCCCTTCAAGCGCCGCCACGGTCTGCTCGGCGAGGGTGACGGTGGGATTTCCCCAGCGCGTGTAGTAGCGGTCGGTGGTGGTTACGCGCTGCTGCTCGTCGTTGTCGGTCACCGCGAACGTCGAGGTCTGGTAAATCGGAGGAGTGACGGGGCCATTCTTCTTTTCCAGATCGGATGAGCCGTGAACCGCGGCGGTTTCCCTGCTGCGCTTGCGACCTTTCATGAATGCCTCACCCCAACAGGGTAATTGCGCGGCTCTGGCTCAGGCAACCCAATCGCGCCCACGGCAACGTTTATAATGCCGGGTTCATCTCTTACGATTCGACTCATGGACATGGGATTGAAAGATCGGGTTGCGCTGGTGGCGGCATCGAGCCAGGGGATCGGGCTCGCCACTGCGGAAGCATTCGCGGCAGAAGGATGCCGCGTCGCCATGTGCGCCCGCAACTCCGATACGCTGAACGCGGCGGCTGAGAGAATCAGAAAGCGGCACAATGTCGAGGTCCTGGCGGAAGCGTTCGACGTGACCGAGGCGCAAGCTGTAAGCCGGTTCGTCGCTGCCGTGGCCAACAAATTCGGCAGCGTTGACATCTGCGTAACCAACGCAGGTGGTCCGCCGGCCAAGGGATTTCTCGCCACCAGCCTCGACGATTGGCAGCGCGCGATCGATGCCAATTTTCTAAGCACCGTCTATTTTGCGCGCGAAGTCATTCCACACATGCAGCGCAAGCGCTGGGGGCGCATTATCACGATCACGTCGATCACGACCAAGCAGCCGGTGGCCGACCTGGTGCTGTCCAACGCAGTTCGTGCGGCTGTGGTTGGGATGGTGAAGAGCCTGGCCAACGAGTTCGGCAAAGATGGAATTCTGGTCAACAACGTAGGCCCCGGATTTACGGCGACCGATCGATTGAAGGAACTGGCGAAGGCACGTTCCACCGCCTCGGGAAAATCCGAACAGGAGATCTTCGATGGTTGGGCCGCAGATGCTCCGCTTAAACGCCTTGGCGAGCCCCGTGAAGTAGCCGAGACCATTGTCTGGCTGGCCTCGGAGCGGGCGTCGTACGTCACCGGCCAGACGGTCCTAGTCGACGGCGGCATGTATAAAGGATTGTGAGAGCGATGAGATCGATTGCTTCCAGAATGTCGGTGATGAGCGGCGAGGGTGCGCTTTCGGTATTTGCCCGTGCTAAGGAATTGGAGGCGCAGGGCCGCTCCATCATTCATCTCGAACTCGGCGAGCCGGATTTTCATCCCGGCCAATCGGTCATCGAATCGGCCGGCAAAGCGCTCGCCGAAGGGAAAGATCGCTATTGCGCTGTGATTGGTGTGCCCGCCCTCCGCGAGGAGATTGCGGCGTATCTTGCGTGCACGCGCAGCATCCAGGTCTCGCCAGAAAATATTGTGGTTGCGCCGGGCTGTAAGATTGCGCTGTTTCTGGCCATGTTCGCGCTGCTCGAACCCGGAGATGAAGTCCTGTATCCCGATCCCGGATTTCCCGGTTATGACTCAATTACGCTGGGCTTGGGAGCAGTGCCGGTTCCGTTCGAACTCTCGCCGCGCAATCACCTGCAACCGGATCCTGCCGAAATCGTTGCGAAGATTACGCCGCGCACCCGGATGTTGATCACCAATTCTCCGGCCAACCCCACGGGGACGGTTTATACCGATGCCGTACAGCGCGCTCTGGCAGAGCTGGCGGTGAAGCACGACCTTTGGGTGCTTTCGGATGAGATCTACGCCCGCATCATCTACGGCGGTGAATATCTTTCCATGCTGCGGTATTCCGGCATGGCCGAACGTACGCTGATCATCGATGGCTTCTCCAAAAGCTTCGCGATGACGGGATGGAGACTGGGGTATGCAGTAGCTCCGCCGGAGGTCGTGCCTGCGCTCGCTATGATGGCGGTGAACACTTACACGTGCGTGGCTGAATTCACGCAGCACGCGGCAATCGATGCTCTCCGCGACCGTGAGGGCAACACTCCGCGCATGGTTGGCGAGTTGGCCCGCCGCCGCGAGCAGTTTTCGCGCGATCTCAATCGCATCGCAGGTTTTCGCTGCTATCCGCCGGACGGAGCTTTTTACGCCTGGGTTGACATCACAGGAACCGGCATGAGCGCCGAGGACTTGTGCCGCATCTTGTTAGAAGAAGCTGGCGTGGCCGCGATTCCCGGTGCAGCATTTGGGCCGGCGGGCAAGGAGTTCGTTCGTTTCTCGTTTGCGGCATCCACCGACACACTGCGCGAAGCCGTGAAGCGCATGGAAAAGGTATCGCCTGCGTGGCAGGGAACGACGGCCGTGCGCTGAGTGCGATCTGTTTTGAGGAATCTTATATGCGTACTTCAATTCGATTGTTGGTGCTCATTGCTCTGACTAACCTGGTCCTGACCAACTTCGCGTCGGCTCAGGCTCGCCCATTTCCTGGGCCCGACGTGCAACAGATCTATCAGCGCTTACTGCTGCAGATCGACAAGATTCCTGCCTTCGATCATCACGCGCATCCCGGTTTTGCGGATGATCCCGACGTCGATGCCATGGCCGCCCCGCCAAATGCCAGCGAAGCCTTGCGCACGCGCGATGATAATCCTGAATTGGTGATTGCCGCGAGAAGCCTGTTCGGCTACCCGTACAACGATTTTTCGCACGATCACGCAAAATGGCTGATCGACAAAAAGGCTGAACTGAAGAAGCAACTCGCAGGCACGGCGTACTTCAACTCCATCCTCGACAAACTCAATACCGAGAGTTCCGTGGCGAACCGGGCCATGATGCCCGACTACCTTGAGCCCAAGCGGTTTCCGTGGGTGTTCTTCGCCGACTCGTTTATGTGGCCCTTCAACAATGAGCGGGAGAGTGGACGCAATCCCGACGAGGGAGTCTTCATTCCGCTGCAGGAAAAAATGCTGCATCGCTGGATGCAGCAGGAGAGCGTCGGCAAGTTGCCGGCGAATTTCTCCGACTATCTGAAGTTCATCACACAAGTGCTGGAGGACAACTCGAAGCGTGGCGGCATCGCAATGAAATTCGAAGTTGCCTATTTCCGTCCGATGACCTTCGGCGACCCCAGCCGCGCGCAGGTGGAGGATATCTACCAACGCTTTGTCAGTGGCGGAATCCCGAGTGAGAAGGAGTACAGAACATTCCAGGATTTCATTTTTCGCTATCTGGTTGAGGAAGGCGGCCGCCTCCACCTGCCCGTGCATATTCACACTGCGATTGGCATCGGCGACTATTTCAATCTGTCGCAGAGCAATATCATGAGCCTGGAGAGCGTGTTGCGCGATCCGCGCTACGCGGCGACTACCTTCGTGATGATCCATGGCGGCTATCCACTGGAGCGAGAAGCGATCTGGCTAGCCGCGATGAAGAATGTCTATCTCGATTCTTCTTTTGGAGAACTGGCGCAGTATCCTTCCGCCTTCAAAGACACGCTCAAAATGTGGCTGGAAACGTTTCCCGACAAGATCACTTTCGGTACCGACTGTTTCCCTTACAATCAAGTGTTGGGCGCGGAAGAGAGTTACTGGCTGGGCGTGCGGTCGGCCCGCACGGCGCTGGCGGCGGCGTTGGCCGAGATGGTGTCGGAGGGAGAAATCACTGAGGACCGGGCGCTGGAACTGGCGCACGCCTACCTGCACGACACAGCGGTGAAACTTTACGAAGGCAGAGTGCACTGAAGAGCCATGGCAAAAAAGAAAGTGAAGCCACAATCGAAATCGACATCCTCATCCGCGTTGTCGAAGAAACGCAACCAGCCCGTTCGCTTTCGTTTGAAAAACACCGTGGGGAAGCAATCGGCCAAAGCTGCGGAGCTGCAATATCATTCGTGGAATACTCTTCCGCTGGACGACATCAATCCACTGTTTCAACGGCAAATGGTCGTGGGGCAGCAGATCATGCTGGCGCGCATTTTGCTGAAGAAGGGCTGCATTATCCCCGAGCACAGCCATCACAACGAGCAGCTGAGTTACATGCTGGAGGGCGCACTGAAGTTTTGGATCGATGGCAAAGAAATCGTGGTGCGGGCTGGGGAGGTTCTCTGCATCCCTTCGAATATGCCACACCGGGCCGAAGCGCTGGAAGATACGGTCGACATCGATATTTTCTGCCCGCCCCGCGCCGATTGGATTAATAAGACTGATCAATACCTCCGAGGGAAGAAATAATTCCGGCTCATGCCTGCCCCTCCTACGTCTGCGCCCGACGTGCAACAAACAGACTTTGTTTTTCGCTGCATCGCCTGCGCCCATACGAGCGATTCTGCTGGTCGGGATTTTCGCTGCCAGCTCTGTGGCGATCTGCTGGAAATCGTCTACCCGCGATGGAAAGATAACGATGCCAAGCTTGAAGCAACACGGCTGAGAAGTGCCTGGGGCGATCGGCGCTCGTCATCGACGTTGCTCGACCAAAGTGGTGTATGGCGATTCCGTGATCTTCTGCCGCAGCTCGACAACGACGAACAGGCCATTTCGCTGCGTGAAGGCAACACTCCGCTCTATGAACTTCCGCGCTGTGCACGAAGCACGGGCGTGCCGCGCCTTTTCGCCAAGCATCAGGGGATGAACCCCACCGGTTCTTTCAAAGACACCGGCATGACCGTCGCTGCGACGTTTGCCCGCCGCGCCGGTTTTCGCTGGGTTGCCTGCGCCTCAACCGGGAACACATCGGCGTCGATGGCTGCATATGCCGCTCGTGGCGGCCTGCGCAGCCTGGTGCTGGTGCCAGAAGGGAAAATCTCCTGGAGTAAACTTTCGCAGTCTCTCGACTACGGAGCTGTTACGTGCCAACTGCGAACCGACTTCGATGGCTGCCTGCGGTTGCTGCAAGAGTTGGTAAAGAGCGCCCCGGTCTATCAGCTGAATTCGATCAATCCATTTCGCCTTGAAGGACAAAAGACGGTCGCGTTTGAGTTGCTCGAACAGATGAATTGGCAGCCCCCGGATCACATCATCGTCCCCGGAGGCAATCTGGGAAACAGCTCGGCCATCGGAAAGGCATTGCTCGAGATGCGCGAGCTCGGTCTTATCTCGAAGATGCCGAAGCTATCTGTGATTCAAGCCGAAGGCGCGAACGCGTTGGTACGCACGCTCCGCGAGACGGCTGGAAAAAGGCTCGTTAACGTGCAAGCCGAGACTCGTGCCACGGCAATCCGCATCGGCAATCCTGCCTCATGGAAGAAAGCGGTTCACGTTCTCGAAGCCACCGGGGGCGCGTGTGAGCAGGCGAGTGAAATAGAGATTGCCCAAGCGAAGGCTGAAATTGGCGCCGAGGGCATTGGGTGCGAGCCTGCCTCCGCAGTGACGCTCGCGGGTCTGAAGAAACTGCTCGGTCAAAAGTTCGTGAAGCCGGATGAGACGGTGGTGCTGATCCTGACCGGGAATCTGTTAAAAGACCCTGATTTCACGATTGAATTCCATCGTGGCGAGATGTTCAGAGAGGCAGATGCAGATGTAAACACCGGGCTAAAGTCGCTCCGCCGGCCTCCGATTGTATTGGATGCAACACTTGATGCGGTAACCCGCGCGCTGGAACAAGCTGAGAAATCCTGATCATGTCGTCGAAACCGAGCCGCGCAAAACGAGCGTTTCATCTATCGCTGCCGGCCACGTCCGCGAACTTAGGGCCGGCTTTTGATGCCGCCGCGCTGGCAATGGATTTCTATATCAGTATCGATGCCAAGCCCTCCAAGGAATTCAGCGTCGTCGCGACCGGGCGCGATTGCGAAATTTGCGGGCAGATCGAAAACCATCTCATTCTTACCACTTACCGCGAGGTGCTGGACGCGGCGGATTCGCAGATCGTGCCTTTGTCACTCCGCATCAAAAATGAGATCCCCATCGGCAAAGGCTGCGGATCTTCCGCTGCGGCACGATTGGCGGGCATCGCGCTTGCTGTCCATTTCGGAGGCCTGCGATGGAACGATGCTCAGATCATCGGTGAAGCCTCCCGCCGCGAGCACCATCCTGATAACGCCTCAGCCTGTTGGATGGGCGGGCTTACCGTCGCGCGGATGTCAGGAGATGCAGAAGCACAGGTAGCCTCCATTCGGCCGAAAGGGAAGTGGCCACTGCTGCTGGCGATTCCCGAGGAGAGCCTTGCGACGGAGAAAGCGCGCAGCGTACTTCCCTCGCAATACTCGCGCGCCGATGCGGTGACCAATATTCAGAATTCCATGCTGCTGCTGGCTGCGTTTGCGCAGGGTCGCCACGATTTGCTCGGCGTAGCTCTGGAAGATCGAATTCACCAACCCTATCGTGCGCCGCTGTGCCCGCTGCTGCCGCGTCTGCAGGAACTCAAAGGCAAAGAAGGCGTTCTGGGTGCGGTGCTCAGCGGAGCGGGGCCGTCGGTCCTGGTCTTTCTTGATCCGTGCGCTTCGGCGCAAAAAGCCAAGAGAGTCGTTGCTTCTCATCTGGCGAGAAACGGATTCGCAGCAGAATTGCTGCCTACCTCCATCACCCTGCGCGGTGCGCGTTGAGTTGACGCGCACGCAAACTGGCTCGAACGGGCCATTGATCCCTGCCAGCAGTCCCGCTAGGTTGAATCTTCCCCCGAAAAAATGTGGAGCCGCATTTTGATGGCGGCAAAACTCGATCTGCGGGCATCGAATGTCCACGGTTTCGTAGGGGTGTACCGGAATGAAGTTCAACAACATCAGTTGTATCGCGGATGAGAATACGGCGCGGCTTAACCACCAGGTAACGGCCGAAATCCAAATTTTCCTGGCTGCGCTCGTTTCCTATCCCGAGCAGTTCGCGGTCGATCCCGGCCTTAGCTTCGAAGAACATCGCTGCAGGCTCACGCGAAACGCGCAAGGGCAGCGCAGTGTAGCGGCGTCAGCTTAGCGGCGACTGGCGGGAGGAACAATGCCGTTCATGCGCAGAT
>Ga0210384_10002905_pt1 | contig 20367 bp, 20 predicted proteins | sample IncBWH2MmetaG_FD_160574 | JGI IMG/M metagenome (GOLD analysis project Ga0210384, IMG submission 160574) | Forest soil microbial communities from Barre Woods Harvard Forest LTER site, Petersham, Massachusetts, United States - Inc-BW-H-2-M | ecosystem: Environmental > Terrestrial > Soil >...
AATGCTGTCTGCCGTGGAAACTTCGGATATCACGTTTCGTCCGTTGGTTGAGCGCGAGATTGAAGCGTACATCAACCAGTACGCAGTGTTGAGTTATGCTGGCGCCTTTGAAAGTGATGCTGTCCTGCGGTTCGCCGAGCGAATCTCTGGCAGCTACAATTTCGTGACGGCATTGCCCGTCAGCCGACTGATCGTTTTTCTTCGAGCACAAGGCGTAGATATTTAAGGGCGCGTCAGCCAGACCCGGCGAAACGAGTAACGCTCCCCAAGGCTGACAATGGCCCGTGCGAAGGAACCTGGGTGGGAATCAGCCTGGTCTTATGCCTGTTACAATGCAAGCGAAGACTCCTCGTCTGACATGAAGTGTCCTTTCTGTGGCTTTGAAAATGACAAAGTGGTGGACTCGCGCGAGAGCAAGGAAGCCGATTCCATCCGCCGGCGCCGCGAGTGTCTGAAATGCGGCAAACGCTTTACCACCTACGAGCGGATCGACGAGATTCCTTACATGGTGGTCAAGAAGGATGGCCGCCGGGAAAAATTTGACCGCCAGAAAGTGCTGAACGGACTGCTGCGGGCCTGTGAGAAGCGTCCGGTGCCGATCAGCCGGCTGGAACAGATTGTGAACGAGGCAGAAGCATTCGTTATCGAGTCGGCGGAGCGGGAGCGCAAGACCAGCGAAGTCGGAGAGCTGATCATGAATCGCCTGCGCCGCTATGACAAAGTGGCGTATGTACGGTTCGCTTCGGTTTATCTGGACTTCAAAGATGTGCAGGAGTTCATGGCCGAGTTGAAAGATTTGCTGAAGACGAAGGAAGCGCCTGAAGTTCGCAGCAAAGGCGCAGTAAAGACTTAAGGGGTTAGTAGCGCCGGCATTTTGCCGGCTGTGCCGAGGGCGACTCTCCCTCGGCACTTGGGTCTCGGCAGTGCGGGCGAGACGCCCACGACACCCGCCGGGACGGCGGCGCACGCCAATCGATATGGCTTACAAAGTCACACTGATTCCCGGCGACGGCATCGGCCCTGAAGTGATGCAGGCGACCGTGCGCATTCTGCAGGCGACCGGGGTGAAGTTCGATTGGGAAATCTTTCAGGCCGGTGCCGAGGCCTATGCCAAATATCACGAATACATTCCCAAGGAACTGGTCGAGTCGATCGAACGCACCCGCGTTGGACTGAAGGGACCGGTAACCACACCGGTGGGCGAAGGTTTTCCCAGCATCAACGTTGCCTTGCGCAAGAAGTTTGAGCTCTACGCCAACTTCCGGCCCATACGCAACCTGCCCCATATTCCTACTCGCTATCCCGCCGTGGATCTCATCATCGTCCGGGAAAATACTGAGAGTCTTTATTCCGGGATCGAGCACGAGGTGGTACCGGGGGTAGTCGAAAGCTTAAAGATCATCACCGAAAAGGCTTCCACCCGAATCGCGCGTTTTGCGTTTGAATACTCCCGCAAGAACCAGCGTAAGAAGATTCACGCCATCCACAAAGCCAACATCATGAAGCTTTCGGACGGCCTGTTCCTGCGTTGCTGCCGCGACGTGGCCAAAGAGTATCCCGAGATCACCTACGGTGAGCACATCGTGGACAACACCTGCATGCAACTGGTGATGAATCCTTATCAGTACGATGTGCTGGTCATGGAAAATCTTTACGGCGACATTATTTCCGATCTTTGTGCCGCGTTCGTCGGTGGACTGGGGTTCGTGCCCAGCGCCAACCTGGGTGACAGCTGCGCCATCTTCGAGGCGGTACACGGATCGGCGCCAGACATTGCCGGCAAGGACATGGCCAACCCGACCGCGGTGATCCGCTCGGCGCAGTTGATGCTGCGTCATCTTGGCGAACACCACGCTGCGGACAAGATTCACGATGGGCTGGAAAAGGTCTATCGCACGAAAGACAAACTTACTCGCGACGTTGGTGGGAACGCCGGGACCTCGGAGTTTGCCGACGCCATTATCCAGTTCATGGAAACCAGCACGCACGTTCCCGCCCAGGCCGAATCCTCTCACGCATAGCTTTGGATTTGAACCTGTCATCCTGAGTGCAGCTTGTGGTTCGTCTTGCGAACCAGAAGGGAGTCGAAGGACCCCTTTGAGCTGATCACTGGTGACACTCTTTGGCACGCCGTCAACAAGATCCTTGCAGATCCTGGCAACGCCGTTGGAAGAGTAGGGGTCCTTCGACTTCGTGATTGCTTCGCGAAGCGAAGCAATCACTCCGCTCAGGATGACAGGGCGAGTTCCGCAGAATCGCTGTCTCCCTACAACTCTTCGTTGACGTGGCCTACAGATTTTGAGTAACATCCTCCTTCTTCAAGGAAACCCCGGGGGATGGCTAACCCAAGACGGCGGCTAGGTGTAGTTCTCTTTCAGCTCGGCGGCCCTGACACGCCGCAAGCTATTGAACCCTTCCTTTTTAATCTTTTTTGCGACCCTGACATTATTGATTTTCCCTTCGCACGCATTGGACGCAAGCCCCTGGCCAAGCTGATTTCGACCACACGGGCCAAGAAAGTACTGCACCACTATTCGGCGATCGGCGGGGCGTCTCCCATACGGCGGTTCACCGAGCAGCAGGCCGACGCCCTGCAGACACGGCTCCAGGCTGACGGCATTGACGCTCATTGTTTCGTGGCCATGCGTTACTGGCATCCGTTCACGGCTGAGGCAGTCGAGCAAGTGCGGGCGGCCGAATGCAGAGAAGTCGTCCTCCTGCCTCTTTATCCGCAGTATTCTCGCGCTACCACCGGGAGCAGCCTCAACGAATGGCGCCGCTGCTTTCGTGAAGAGATCCCGGTGCAGGCGATCGAGCCGTTTTATCGTCACCCGCTCTATCTGGACGCGGTGGTTGAGAAGATCGATGAAACCCTAGCCCAGTTTCCTGAGTCCGGTCGCCCCGAGATCGTTTTCAGCGCGCATAGCGTGCCGGTGTCGGTCATCGAAAAGGGCGATCCATATCAGCGGCAGATTGAAGAGACGGTCGAACTGGTGATGCAGCGAGGCGGCTGGCCCTATCGCCACCGGCTCTGTTACCAAAGCAAGGTGGGCGCCAGCAAGTGGCTGCAACCGTCGCTGCACCGCACCATCCGCGATCTGGCATCGGAGAAGATTCGTGAGGTTTGTGTCGTGCCCATCGCATTTGTCTCCGATCACGTGGAGACGCTGGGCGAAATTGACCATGAAGCACGCGAGGAAGCGGCGGGGCTCGGGATTCAGCAGTTCGAGATGACCTCGGGGCTGAATGATTCGCCGACGTTCATTGCGGCTTTGGCGGATTTGGTCGCGAATGCGATTGGCGCCGGTTCAGATCAGGCTCGTGATGCGGAGCGGCTGGTCGCGGCGGACTGAATATGACCGCGTAGCGGCAGGTGTCCTCACCCGCCCTGCGGAGCGAAGCTTCCACAGGTCTTGGTGGGTTGAGGTTCGGAGAGCCGGTTCTTAAGAGTCATCGAGTTCAGGTCACCAGGATTGTGATCACCAGGTAGTGGTCATCAAGGAGTGAAGGCACGGATGGCAGACGAGTCCAAGACGGGAATTCTCGGGCATCTACCGCCCTTGCCGCGACCGGCACTCAACAACTCCGTGATCGGCATGGAGCAAGCCTATCGTCAGCGTAAGGGACTGCAGTTGCTGACTGACGCCGACATTGAGGCGCTCAAAGCCGGTCAGCCTATGCCGTGGGAAGTTGGCGGCGTTGCGCCGCCTGCTGCGAGCGCTCCCGCCACCCCGAGCGCAAGCCCAGTTGCAGCGGCAGCGGCTGCCGCACCTCCCGCAGCGGCGGCAGGAGCCATCAGCGAGGAAGTTGCCAAATGGATTGCGCAGGGGAACAAGTGGAGCAAGTCCACCATCGCCGCCGAACAAGCGCGACGTGGCCGCAAAGGGTTGCCTCCGCTGAACAATGCGGAAATGTCTGCCCTCCTGGGCGAACCGGTGGAGGCAAGCGCGCCGGCCGCTGCTGCGGCGGCTCCGACACCAGCTGCAGCTGCGCCCGCAGTGAAAGCCCCGAGCGGTGCCGTTAGTGCGGAAGTTGCCAAGTGGGTGGCGGAAGGAAAGAAGTGGAGCAAATCCACCATCGCCGCTGAACAGGCGCGGCGTGGTCGAAAGGGCTTGCCCGCCCTGACCGATTCGGAAGTTGCCGCACTGCTGGGAGAGCCTGCGGAAGCGCCGGCAGCGGCGGCGGCTCCAGTTGCAGCGGCGGTAGCCAAGCCTGCGGCGGCGGCTGCGCGCCCCACCGCTGGTCCACCCTCGGCTGCGGCAACAGTTGCGCGTGGCGGCGAGTCGAACACTTACGTTGGTACGCCGGCGGTGGGAACCTCCAGAGCCGCCGCGTCGGCTGGCGTGGCCTCGGTCGGACCCGACGATAGCGAGATCAACCAAGGACGCCGGCGATTTGCCTGGGCCGCGTTCGCGGCGTTCATGACCGCGTGGTTCATTGCCTTCTTTCGTTTCTTCCTCCCCCGCACTCTTTTTGAACCGGCCACTTCGTTCAAGATTGGATATCCCGCCGATTTCGGGCTGGGCGTGGATACCAAGTTTCAGCAGAAATATCGCATCTGGGTGGACCGCACACCGGACCGGATTTTCGTGATTTATGCGCGCTGTACTCACCTCGGATGCACGCCCGACTGGAAGCCGGCTGAGAACAAGTTCAAATGTCCATGCCATGGCAGCGGGTACGACAGCGAAGGCGTCAACTTCGAGGGACCAGCGCCGCGGCCCATGGACCGGGCCAATGTGCAGATCGCTCCCGACGGTCAGATTCTGGTGGATGTGTCCAAGCTTTACCAATGGCCTAAGGGACAGCCCAGCGCGTTCAATGATCCGGGGGCGTTTCTGCCGACTTAGAAAACTGTCGAGCTTCGCTTGACCTGGCCGGATCGAAGACCCGGCCCCACACAAGATCGGAAGAGGTTTAAATGCCTGAAGAAAATGGGAACGGGAGCAACGGGAAACGGGTTGGCCTGCTGGAGCGGGTGAAGGCGGGCGTCAAGGAAGACGTCCAGTCGCTCAGGACCGACATGCCAGCAAAGGCCAAGGATCAGATCGAGGGTCTGAAAGATCCGACCAAGACCCAGGTCTACACCTCGATCTTCCGCCACAAGCATGACGACACGCCGCGCAATCGAGCGCTGGGCGTGCTGTCCAACGTGTTTCTGCATCTGCATCCGGCCAAGATCAACCGCGACGCGGTGCGCTACAGCTATACGTGGGGCATGGGCGGGATCACGTTCTACCTCTTTATTGTGCTCACGCTCACCGGCGTGATGCTGATGTTTTATTACCACCCCAGCAAGGTGCAGGCCTTCCGCGACGTGCTGTATCTCGAACACGACGTGCCCTTCGGCAAGCTGTTGCGCAACATGCATCGCTGGGCAGCGCACTTGATGGTGATCGCAGTCTGGCTGCATATGTTCCGCGTCTTTCTTACTGGCTCCTACAAGAAGCCGCGCGAGTTTAATTGGAATATCGGGGTGCTGCTGCTGGTGTTCACTCTGCTGCTTTCGTTCACCGGATACCTGCTGCCCGACGATCAACTGGGATTCTGGGCGGTCACGGTCGGGACGAACATGGCGCGAGCAACGCCGGGCCTGGGCAACGAAGGTCCGTTCGGCCACATGTTGGGAATGACCCCCTATAACGACGTACGCTTCGGATTGCTCGGCGGTTCGATTGTGGACGCGAACGCATTACTGCGTTCCTACATATGGCATTGCATCGGGATTCCGATTGTAGCTTCGGTGCTGATGATTGTGCATTTCTGGCGGGTACGTAAAGACGGCGGGATTTCGGGACCAGCGGCGGTCGTGCTGGCTTCGGAAGTGAAAGAGCCGAAGAAGTAGAGGCGAACCACGTGGAGGCAGCCGCCCTCGGCTGTCGGGCCGAGCGAAGCTCGGCAGACTTCATGGATTAGCAAGAATGTTGTCGAGCTTCGCTCGACCGAACAGCCGAGGGCGGCTGTTCTCACACGAGCGGTGGAGAACTTATGGATTGGCGGCAACTTTGGGAGATATGTTCGGCGCCTGACAATGTACCCATCGTGGGGCTGATTCCTCTGCTCGTTTTCTACATTTATCTGGCGTGGAAGCAGGCGAAGGCCAACGATGAACTGATCGGCCAATTGGAAACCAATCCGGCGATGGCCAAGACCCACCATCGCAAGAGCTGGCCCTTCCGGCCGGGTTGGCAGAAAGAGATCCACGTCTGGCCCTTTCTGCTGCGCATAGAGTTTCTCGCTGCCATGATCGTCACCATCATTCTGATGGTCTGGTCTATCACTTTGAACGCGCCGCTGGAAGAGCCGGCGAATCCCAATCTGACTATGAATCCGGCGAAGGCGCCCTGGTACTTCCTGGGACTGCAGGAAATGCTGGTGTACTTCGATCCGTGGATTGCAGGCGTGGTCATGCCTACGTTGATCATCGTCGGTCTGATGGTGATTCCTTACATCGACACCAACCCGCTGGGCAGCGGTTACTACACCTGGAAGCAACGCAAATTTTCCATCAGCACATTTCTGTTCGGCTTTATCATCCTGTGGATCGCGATGATCATTATCGGGACGTTCATCCGCGGCCCAGGATGGCAGTGGTTCTGGCCGGGACAGACGTGGGACCACAATCGCCTCATTTATGAGGTGAACCGCGATCTGCCGGACTTGTTTGGAATTACCTCAAACCTGGCCAAAGCGATTTTCGGCGGCATTGTGGTGGTCGGTTTCTATGCGGTGGGCGGGTTCATCATGCACGCCCTGTTCCGGCGCTACAACCCGAAAGATTACAAGCGCATGAGCCTGCTGCAGTATTCCATCATGATGTTTTTCGTGCTCAGCATGGTGGCCCTACCGGCAAAGATGCTTCTTAGGCTGGCGTGGCATATCAAGTATGTGTGGATAACGCCGTGGTTTAACGTGTAGTCGTCAGTCATCAGTCGTCGGTCGTCAGCACAGACGACCGAACGATTTTGACTGGTGTTGCTGACGACCGACGACTGACGACTGCTGGAGGATCTGAGTGCCACCTGTCCCCGAGAAGGACCCGATTGTAAGCAAGTCTTACGCGGCCTACTACGTCATTTCCATGTTGATCCTCATGGTGACGCTGTTTTGGGCCCTGTGGGATGAGTCCTTTGCGCAGCGCCCCTGGAAAGCCTTTCAGCACGTGTGGAAAGAGCGATACAGCGCGTTCCTGAATAGCGCGAAGTCGAAATCGTCGCAGTCGGTGAAAGAAGTAGAGCAGGAGTCGCAGTATCAGCAACTGGAACAGGCCTACAAGGACGCCAACGAGAGCGCCCGACCCCGCCGTGACGAACTGCAAAAACAGATTACAGATTTAAGCGCGAGGATCCTGGCGGTGCAGAACGTCTTCACCGATCGTCGCGCCTACGTCAATGCATTGACCTACGAGCTTGAGACCGAAACCAGCGCGTCCGGTAAGAAGAGCAAGCAGCAGGACATTGACGAGTACAAGAAGGAAAAAGCGACCGTCGAGTTTCCCGACGGCCACAAGCAGCAATTCAACTTTCACGATCTGGAAGAGACTTACAACTCGCTCAAGGACCAGCGGACCAAGCTGAGCGCGGAACTCGGTGACGTACTGAAGCCGGTGACCGAGGCCAGCAATAAGATGTCGTCTTTTGTTTCAGACCACATGGTGGACCTGACGCCCACCCAGATTGACGGTTTAAAGAAGAAGACGGAAGAGTGGGATGCCAAGATCGTTCAGATCAACGTGGCGGATGCCAATATCGTGGACCGCTGCGAGTCGTGCCACATGAATGCCCGCGAGCCGCTGCGGATCTCGGCTGCGGTCATGACCGGCAAGGGCGAGAAGCGTCCGGATGAGTATGCCCGCGCTTTCACCAGCCATCCCGACCCGGAACTGTTGAGCACGCATGATCCCGATAAATTTGGCTGCTCCCCCTGTCACCAGGGCAACGGGCGGGCAACCACCAGCGTCGAAAAGGCGCACGGCAACTATGAGCATTGGCTGTGGCCCCTGTTTCCCAAACAGAATGCTGAAGCCGGCTGCCAGACTTGCCACGCCGCTGATATGCATTTGATGGTTGGTTCGGTGGGCGAGCATATCTCAGGCGGCAAATTCCTCTACCGCCAGCGCGGATGCATGGGCTGCCATCGCTACGAAGGCTACGACAAGGAACCGGAAGAGCTGACCTCGATCGCGCAGCAGATGAAGCTGTTTGAGCAGCAGAAGATCGACAACGCGAAAATTTCCGCCGACCTGATGAAGCAGGCCGATTCAGCATCGAGCAATGACGAAGCCAACCGTCTGAACCAGCGGGCGGTGGCGCTCCGAGTGGCTAACAGCAAAATCGACGGTAGCATTCAGCAGCTTGATTTTCAGACCCACAACCTGATGCAGGATGTGAAGAAAATCGGGCCGAACCTGAAAGATGTCCGGCTCAAGTTGAACCAGAACTGGATTCCGGTGTGGCTGAAGAAGCCGACTGACTTCCGGCCGACGACCAAGATGCCGAATTTCCGCCTGACCGATCATCAGATCCAGACGATCTCGGCGTATCTGTGGCAAGCTGGATTCACCGACGCGTTGCCCAAGCAAAAACCGGGCAATGCTGAGCATGGCAAGCAATTGTTCGAGACTCGCGGCTGCCTAGCCTGCCACTCCATCGGTGAAGGCGATCAGTTGCAGGGTGGCACGTTCGCCGCGAATCTGACTCGCGAGGGCGAGAAGGCAAATTACGAATACCTCGTCCGCTGGATTCACAACGCGCGGGAGCGCACGCGGCCTTATTGTCCATACGAAAAGAAAGATATCGGCCCCGAGGACTATGCCAAGAAAGGCTTGCCGTACCAGTTTGATTTGCAGCACAGTCAGTGCCCCAACGACGGTCACGAACTGCAAGTGCAGAACATGACCGTGATGCCCAGCCTGCGTCTGTCTCCGGAAGATGCGCAGGACATCGCCACCTACCTCATCGGTCAGAAGAAACAGGAGCCTACGGCGTATGCCGCGGCGGCCTACATGAACGATCCTGAGCTGAAGGAAGAAGGCAAGAAGTGGATTCGTCACTACGGCTGCGCGGGCTGCCACGAGATTTCAGGCTTCGAAGACGAAGGCCGCATCGGCACGGAACTTACGTATGAAGGCAGCAAGCCGATCGAGCGTCTTGACTTCGCTCTGTTCACCGAAATCTCGCAGCGAGGCGGCAAAAAGTCAGAGCCGATCACCGATCCGGAAGACCTGGCGCGGTTGCCCGAGGGGCCGGCCAAGGATCCGTGGTACGACCACAAAGGATTCTTCGAGCACAAACTGGCGCAGCCGAATGTTTACGACAAGGGCAAGGTCAAGTCGGAGACGGAAGTGCTCCGCATGCCCAATCTCCATCTCTCCAAGCTGGAGATTCAGGACCTCACTACTTTTCTGCTGGGCAGCGAGGAGAGTTCCCTGCCCCCGGGCTATCAGTACAAGCCCGGCGACGCCCGGCGTGATATTCAGGAAGGCTGGTGGGTGGTCGAGAAGTACAACTGCATGGGCTGCCATCAGCTGACTCCGGAGCAGACCACGATCCTGATGGGGATGAAACGCTATCAGGATGCGCAGGAGCAGTTGCCCCCGAAGCTGCTGACCGAGGGCGCTCGCGTCGATCCCGAGTGGCTGCGGAAATTCCTCTCGAATCCGTCGCTGAGCGCCTCGGACACGAACCGGAACGGCGTGCGGCCTTACTTGCAAGTGCGTATGCCGACGTTTTCTTTCTCCGATAATGAGCTGCGCAAGCTGGTGCGCTTCTTCCAGGCGGTGTCGCAACAGCCGATGCCTTACATTCCGGAGCAAGTGCCGGTGTTGACCACGAAAGAAAACGACATGGCGCGAAGCTTGTTCTCGAGCACTGCCGCGCCTTGCCTGAAGTGTCACGCCACCGGCGATCCGCAGCATGACAAGATCGCAACCGCGCCCAACTTCCTGCTGGCGCGGGAGCGTTTGAAGCCGGATTGGGCCGAACGCTGGATCCTTGATCCCCAGGCGATCAGTCCCGGAACGGCCATGCCTTCCGGCTTGTTTAGACGGGAGAACAATCACTGGGTGTTCTCCGGTCCGACTCCGCCTTCGTTCCAGGGCTATGAGAAAGACCAGAGCAAGCTGCTGGTGGATTACATATTCCAGCTGACGGCCGAGGAGCAGCGGCGGGTAGCGGCTTCCATGGGACGCAGCCAGGCTTCGGTGCGGCCACGGAATAAGCAGAAACGGGCTGCCAGTCAGACCGGGGCGGCAAGCAGCGGTGGTTCGCGGTAGAATGTTGTGTTTTGGGAACTGCGTCCTTGGTTCTTGGCCGTTGGTCGTTGGCCTCTAGCCACAGACGTTGATTCTAGCCAACGGCCAACGACCAACGACGATCTGAGACTTACATCTGACGAAAGGGCGACATAATGAATAAGAAAATATGGGCGGCAATGTGGGTGCTCTGCCTGCTGGGAGTACTGGCGGGCTGCAGCAAGAAGGAAAACACCAATGAAGAGCAAGGCACTTCGCCGAGCTCGGAAGTAAAACCGGCGCCAGCCTCGGCGCCAATTGATCCTGCGACTGCGGCCAGCGTGAGCGGCACTGTGACCTTTGCCGGCGCCGCCCCTAAGGGGCAGAAAATTGACATGAGCCAGGACGCGGCCTGCAAGGGCAACAATATGGCCGAGACCGTCGTGGCGAACGACGGCAAGCTGGCCAACGTTTTCGTCTACGTGAAAGAGGGTCTGGGCGATCGGACCTTCGACGTCCCCAAAGGCTCGACCACGATTGACCAGAAGGGTTGCCAGTACCATCCCCACGTATTAGCCGTGATGACAGGTCAGAATATCGAGATCCGCAACGACGACGAAACCACTCACAATATTCATCCCACGCCGAAAGACAACCGCGAGTGGAACGAGTCGCAGCCCCCCAAGGCGGCCCCGATCGAGAAGAACTTCGCCCGCGAAGAAATCATGCTGCCGGTGAAGTGCAATCAGCATCCTTGGATGAAGATGTATGTGAACGTCGTGAAGAGCCCGTTCTTCGCGGTCACGGGCGCGGATGGCAAGTACGAGATCAAGGGCCTGCCGCCGGGAGATTACACGCTGGCTTTCGTCCAGGAAAAGCTGGGCGAGCAGACACAGAAAGTCACGCTGGCCGCCAAAGACAGCAAGACAGTGGACCAGGGTTTCAAACCCGAGTAAGTGCCACGGTGTAGCGCCGGCCTCCGGCCGGCCGTCCCGAGGGCGTCTCGCCCTCGGAGCGGCGGGCGAGACGCCCGCCGGACAGCCGCCGGGACGGCGGCGCTACACGAATCTCTCGCTACACAAACCTCCGAGGAGCGCTTCTGAAGGCCGCTGCCATACCGTACAACCGGGCCCATCACAGATTTGCCGTCTTTGCGGCGTCCGTGACTTTTCTGCTGATCATTGCCGGGGCGCTCGTTACCAGCAACGATGCTGGCCTATCCGTCCCTGATTGGCCTACCTCGTTTGGTTCGCTCTACAAGATCCCGCACCTGGTCGGTGGCGTGAAGTTCGAGCACACCCACCGAATGATTGCCCAGTTTGTCGGATTTCTCAGCATTATCCTCGCAGTTTGGACCTGGCGCGCCGACCCTCGCCGCTGGATGAAATATCTCGGTGTGACTGCGTTGGGTTTGGTCATCGCACAGGGGATCCTGGGCGGGCTGACGGTGCTCTTCTACCTGCCGCCGGCAATCTCATCTGCACACGCGGCATTGGCGCAGACATTTTTCTCTGTAGTTGTTCTGATCGCAGTCTTCACTGGCAGAACTTGGGTGGAAGAAATCTCGCAAATTGAGAGCCACGAACGCCGCCCAAGTCTTGTTACCCTAACCCTGCTTTCGATTCTTGTCCTGTATGTCCAGTTGATTCTGGGCGCGATGTTTCGCCATCATGGCTTGAGCTGGTGGCCACACGTGGTGAATGCGGCCATCGTAGCCATCGTGCTGGCCTGGACTTCGATCCGCGCGGTGTCGCGATATTCCGCGATTGACTCGGTAAGGCGGCCTGCTATAACTATGCTCGCGTTAATGATCGCGCAACTGTGCCTGGGTTTTGTTGCGTTTCTCACGCGGGTGGCCTGGGGGCACGATGCCGTCCAGCCCGAACTTCCCATGGTGGTCTCCACCGTGGCGCATGTTGCAATGGGAGCGTTGTTGCTGGCTACAACCGCGGTGCTGGCGGTGCAGGTGTGGCGACATAGCCCCGTAGCGGTTAGAGAACATATTCGCAGTCGAGAACGGAAGCCGGTGGCGGCATGAGTACGGCAACACAACCTCTGGTGGTTCCGCGCGGCGGCGCTCTGACCCTGGCACGTGACTATGCCGAACTGGCCAAGCTGCGCGTCACCAGCCTGATTATCATGACGGCGTGGTGCGGATACTATTTCGGCGCCCTCAAGTCGGGCGTCTCTTCCCTTTCCTGGACTTTGTTTCACACTCTGCTGGGGATTGGCCTGGTTTCGGGCGGAGCCGCCGCCCTCAATGAAGTGATGGAGTGGGACACCGACGGCCGCATGCGCCGCACCGCGCAGCGCCCCATCCCGGCCGGACGCTTCGGCTTCGTCCACGCCACTCTGGTCGGTGTTGTGATGACGCTCGGCGGCGCACTCTACCTCGGTCTCGCGCTGAATCCGTTGACCGCATGGCTGGCCCTGGCTACTTCTGCCGTATATCTGGGGGCGTATACGCCGCTGAAGAAGATCCACCCGATTTGCACTTTCGTCGGCGCCTTTCCGGGAGCGATGCCCGGTGTGTTGGGATGGACCGCCGCACGTGGCCGGCTGGAGTGGGGTGCGCTGGTGATGTTTGCTATCGTCTTCTTCTGGCAGTTCCCTCACTTTTATTCCATCGCATGGCTGTATCGCCAGGACTACGACGATGGTGGAATTCGCATGCTGCCGGTAGTGGAACCGGACGGCAAGTCCACGGGCAGACAGATCCTGCTTTATTCGCTGGCACTGATTCCGATAAGCCTGCTGCCCGCTTTTCTCGGGATGTCGGGGAAACTGTACCTGGCCGGGGCCCTAGTGCTGGGAATTGCGCTTCTTTATTTCGGGTGGCGGCTGGCATCTTTGAAAGTGGCGTCCAATACGGCGAGATCCAAACAGCGGGCACGGCAACTGTTGCAGGCAACGGTGTTGTATCTGCCGCTGCTGTTCGCGCTGATGATGCTCAACACCAAGTCATAGCCTCAGGGCCATCCGCGGCCCGGAGGAGCATCCAACCAAGCACAGCTCCACGGTTCCGGATAAAATACCCTGTGGTCTCAAAAGCCCCCGATTACGTCGCGCTCGACCCGCAAAACAGCGCCACGCCCGCTTTTCCAGCTGTAATCTTGGTCCAGGATCTGGTCCACCGCTATGACGGCCGCACCGCCTTGAACGGTGTCTCGTTCGACGTCCGCCACGCTGAATTGTTCGGACTGCTGGGGCCCAACGGCAGCGGCAAGACCACCATGTTCCGCATCCTTTCGACCCTCACGGTTGCAGGGGGCGGCCGCGCCGTCATTATGGGATTTGACGCAGCCAAGCAGCCCAACGAATTGCGCCGTCAGATCGGGGTCGTGTTCCAAGCCCAGAGTATTGATCTGAAATTGACCGCTGCTGAAAATCTATGGCACCAGGGCCATCTCTACGGATTGCGCGGTACGGCGCTGAAATCGCGCATCGCGGAAATGCTGGCCAGGGTCGGGCTGTCGGATCGCGCCAAGGAAAAGGCAGAGACTTTTTCCGGCGGGATGCAACGCCGGCTGGAATTGGCGAAGGGACTGCTTCACCATCCCGCAGTGCTGCTGCTCGACGAACCGACCACTGGGCTTGATCCGGGGGCGCGCCGCGACTTGTGGCAGTATCTCCAGATTTTGCGCGACGAGGAAAAAGTCACGGTGATCGTAACCACGCACCTTATGGAAGAGGCGGAGCGTTGCGATCGTCTGGCCATCCTCAATGAGGGGAAGTTGGTGGCGCTCGGAACTCCCATCGAGCTGAAGCGTGAAATCGGCGGCGACGTGATTCTGCTCGATGCCCGGGATGCGGAATCCATGGCGGAGCGCATTCGCGCCCGTTTCAACGTAGATGCGAAAGTCCTGGGGGGCCAGGTCCGGCTGGAGCGGGAAAATGGCCACCACTTCATCACTGATGTGGTCGAGGCTTTTCCCGGCGAGATTGAATCGATTTCTGTGAGCAAGCCGGCGCTGGAGGATGTATTCATCCACCGCACGGGCCACAAGTTCTGGACCGAAGATGCGGAACGACCTTCGTAGCGGCAGGGCTCTCGAGGCGGCGTCTCGCCCCCTCATCTGCGTCGGCCGAGCAACTTTGTTTTTGTTCGCGACGGATTGCTTTTGTTTAAACGGCGGGCGGGACGCCCGCCAGACAGCCGGCGAGACGCCGGCGCTACCGGGAGCTAACTTATGATGCTGGTGCTTTCGATTCTCCTCGGACTGGTTCCGCTGGCAGGAATAGCCTGGACGGTCCAGAACGGAATGATCACTACCGTAGATGGCCTGTTCATGAGCATCATTATGTTGGCGTTGTCTGGCATACTTTTCTTGAACGCATTTATGGAAGCCCGCAAGAAGTTCACGTTGAAGAAGGCGCCGCAGGCGCAGAAATCGAGCTGACGTGGCGACCCAGAGTGCAACTCTCCAGCCGTATACTCTTCCCCGCACTGGCGTCCTCCTGCCCGCATTTACGCTGTGGTGGCGCGAACTGGTGCGCTTCTATCGCCAGCGCGCTCGCGTAGTCGGAGTTATCGCGTCACCGCTGCTGTTCTGGGTGGTGATCGGCTCGGGCTTTGGCAGTTCGTTTCGTTCCGGGGGAGCGGCCGGGCAGCAACACTACCTGGATTACTTTTATCCGGGCGCGCTGATCATGATCGTACTGTTCACTTCGATCTTCACCATGATGTCGGTGATTGAGGACCGCAAAGAGGGCTTTCTGCTGTCGGTGCTGGTGGCTCCGGTGCCGCGGGCTGCGATTGTGCTGGGTAAAGTGCTGGGCGGAACCACGCTATCGGCCATCCAGGGCCTGATCTTTCTGGCGTTCGCACCGCTGGTCGGGGTGCATCTTACCTTGACGAGTTTCCTGCTGGTCGTGTTGACTGTCTTCCTGGTCTCTTTTGCTTTGACCGCTCTGGGATTCACCATCGCCTGGTCCATGGATTCGAATCAGGCGTTTCACGCCATCATTAACTTGTTCCTGATACCGCTGTGGTTGCTGTCAGGCGCGATGTTTCCGCTGGCCGGCGCTTCCGGTTGGATTCGATTCCTGATACGGATCAATCCCCTGACTTACGGCGTTGAGGCGCTGCGCGACGTGCTATACCCGGGGAACCTGCCGGAGTTTCCTCTGGCCTCGTCGCTGGCGACTTTGGTGCTGTTCTCCGCACTGATGTTCGGCCTCTCATTTATCATGGTCAGCCGCCGCACCACCAAACCTGCCGCCTGATGCAAGTCCCTGCACAATACGCCATCTACCCAGTGATTGACGCAGTGCTGAATGGCAGCAGTGCGGTGCTGCTTCTGGTAGGACGAAGTTACATCAAACGCGGACGCATGGCGGCACACCGAGCGGTCATGATCATCGCGCTTGTTTCCTCCGCCCTGTTTCTGACGTCATACCTGTATTACCACTGGCATGTCGGCTCAGTGCACTTTCAGGGACAAGGCTGGTGGCGCCCGGTCTATTTCACCATTCTGATCTCACACACCATACTGGCAATCGCCATCGTTCCCCTGGTGATTATCACGCTGAGCCGTGCGCTGCGAGAGCGTTTCGACAAACATCGGAAAATTGCGCGCTGGACGTTTCCGTTGTGGCTGTATGTGTCGGTGACGGGGGTTGTGATTTACGTGATGCTGTATCACTTGTTTGCCGCTTGACTAGTTCGCTTACCACGGAGGCGCGGCGACACCGAGAAAAACAAAAGGGTATTCTCCGTGTCTCTGTGTCTCCGTGGTGGACTCGCCTCATGACAATCGTGAAGCTCAAAATCGATGTCTCCGGAACCGTGGGAGACGAGGCCTGGCGCAACCTGCGCCAGTTTGACGAAATCCAGAGTGCCGCTTTCGGTCCGAAATTCGGATCCAGCGGGACGTGCAAGCATGCCGTCAACTTGCCGCATGCCAAAGGCGAGTGGATAGGCGCGGAGATTCGGCTGGAAACGCCGTTGCTGGCGCAGTACGCCGTGTCGCACTATCTGGAGCAGGAACGCGTTCTGGATGCGGACGTGGTGGATTAGGAATTCGCCCTGACCCCCCTCAACGTTTCCCCGCTCATAAAGTAACGTCCAAGCAGCGTGGAAGAGCGGCGCTTCAGCGCCGCGTAACTCGATATTTTTGAGAAGGGCTTTAGCCCCTGTGGAGACTCTCGGGCTACCACAGGGGCTGAAGCCCTTTCAAACTCTCCCCGATGTGGCCCTGAAGGGCCGCTCTGCCACGGTATCCCGGACATTAAGGACGAACCCCGAAGTGCGCAGCGCACACACCCACGACAACCTCGACGGCTTCCTCGCCATCTCTCTGCCCGCTTCTGATATAGTTTTCGTGGATTCAGGCATGTCAGCACTTCCAGACTCTGCTCAGGAAACTTCGTCTCCAGACCCAGAAGCCGTCACTCCCCCTGCCAAGCCGCGTATGTCCACTCGCAACCGACTGCTTTTTTTCGCCACGGGCTGGCTGATCGTTCTTATGCCATTTCTGTTCTGGTGGAACACCTGGTTCGGGCGTCAACTTTCGGACAAGCAACTTGCCGAGTACCTGCAGGACGACAAGAAGCCGCGTCACATCCAGCATGCCCTGGTGCAGATCGGCGAGCGCGTGGCACGCAATGACCCGAGTGCGACCCACTGGTATCCGGATGTGGTTCGCCTGGCGTCCTACCCGATCGAGGAAGTACGCAACACCGATGCCTGGGTCATGGGCCAGGACGTCACCAGCAAAGACGCAGCCAGCGCGGGATTTCACGCAGCGCTCTTGAACATGCTGGATGATTCGTCACTGATGGTAAGGGGCAATGCGGCGCTGTCGCTGGTCCGCTTCGGAGACGTTACTGGCCGACCGCATATTGTCGCGCTGCTGCAACCGGCGAAGGTCACCGCTCCGCAGGCCGGAAAGATCACCGATTCGAGCACACTGGGCACGCCTATTCATCAGGGCGGAATCATCGCCAAGCTTGAATCGGGCGGGCAAAATGTAGAAGTCCGATCGCCTGTGAGTGGGCGGCTGCGCGAATTGCCAGTACAGCCCGGGCAGACGGTCGCTGCCGGAGACGAAATCGCGGCCCTGGATCCAGGAACTGACCAGGTCTGGGAGGCTCTGCGCGCTCTGTATCTCATTGGCCAACCCGAAGACATTCCCGCGGTCCGGCCTTACGAACGAGAGCTGCCGGAGATCCCCGACCATGTGCGTCAACAGGCGGTGGCGACCGAGCAGGCGATACGGGAACGGGCGAAGTAGTGGTTGCGAGTTTTGGGTCGGATCAGGAATTGCAGCTGGTGGCGGGTGTTTCTGGAACTTCAGTTGTCAGGTTTTAGTTCTCGGTTCTCAGAACGGCATGACTCCGACTTCTTTTTCCACTTCGGCTGTGTCTACCATCACGATGGCATCCCAGGGGCAACCGTCCAGGAAGGAGCCATCCGGGCCCTTGCTGGTGCACTTGTTACAGCCGATGCAGAGAATGGGGTCGACCTGGATGCGGCCGAAGGGGGAATTGTCCTCGTCCGGGACCCAGAACATGCAGTCTTCGACCGGACAATACTCCACGCACGCGGGTGAGCCGGCGCAGCCGGTGCAACATTCCGTGATGACCGCTAGCTCTTTGGGTTTTTTCTTGCGCGCGGTAAGCAGACCCTTGGACCTGGGTTCGTGTTTGAACTCGTCGGGCACCATCCCGACGATTCCCCTGAGCGGTTCTTCAGGCATCGGGAGAATTATAGCTCAAGTGCGGCACCGAGCGTAGACTTCGGAGTCCTGTTCATCCGTCACATCGCTTTGCCGGGATTCTGATATAGTGGCCTTCCAGCCCCTCAAATTCCGTTTTATTTTCCCGGCTCCCTAGTTTAATGCCTAAACAAAAGGGGCGGAAGGAGCAGCATTTATGGCAGGCAAAAGTCTGAACCGCGTCACCCTTATTGGCAATCTGGGGAAAGACCCCGAGGTGAAATTCACTCCCAGCGGCACGCCGGTGGCGAAGATTGCTCTCGCTACCAATGAGCGTTTCAAGGACAAGAACGGCGAGTGGCAGGACCGCACCGAGTGGCACAACGTCGTGCTCTGGCAGCGTCTGGCTGAGATAGCCGGCGAGTATTTGAAAAAGGGCGGCAAAGTGTATATCGAAGGCCGTCTGCAAACCCGTTCCTGGGACGACAAGCAGACCAACCAGAAAAAATACATGACTGAAGTAGTGGCTAGCGACCTGATTCTGCTGGGCGGGCGCGGCGAAGGTGGGGGCGGCGGAGATTTCGCGGGAAGCTCGCGCGGCGCCAGCGGGGGAAACAACTTCGATCAGCGCATACCAGAAGCTGAACCGGCAGCGGCTTCGTCGCCGATCAGCGATGAAGATATTCCGTTCTAACGCAGACGTCCTCGAACCATGGGTGCCCCATCTTCGCGCGTGTTTTGCGCAAAAATGGGAGTCTCGACTGCTGATACTGAAATGCATACGTTTCCCGGACTCGTGCGTCTGAAACGCCTTGTGGCCCCGGTCTTGCTTGGGGCAGTTCTCTGTTTCCCTCCGCCCGCCTCAGCTAAGCATCACCATCGGCACGACGACTCCGAGGCAAAAGCTGGCAATTTCGACTATTACCTGCTGGCACTTTCCTGGGCGCCCAACTACTGTGCCGGTCATCCCAACGACCACTCCGGCGAGTGCAGGATCGGCGGACACACCGCGTTCGTGCTGCACGGACTATGGCCGCAGGCCAGCAGCGGAGCGCCGCCCATGTCGTGCTCGACCGCCTCTCCGGTGGCAGCCGAAACTGTCGACCACATGCTTAACTTCATGCCCAGCCGCGGGCTGATACAGCACGAATGGCAGGAACACGGCACCTGTAGCGGTCTTTCAGCCCAGGAGTATTTCGCCAAGGCAGAGCAGGCATTCCGGAACTTGCATGTGCCGGAGCAATATCAGAAGGTAAGCCACGAGCAGCAGTTCAACGTGTCGGATTTGGAAAAGAGTTTCGCCGATGCGAACCATGCTCCCCCGGAGGCTTTCCGCGTTTCCTGTCATGCCGGAGAGTTGGTAAGCCTGGAAGTCTGCGTGGATAAGGACCTTCAGTATCAAGGCTGCACCCAGAGCGTGCGAGAATGCCCGGTAAATCAGGTGGACATGCGGCCGCCTCTATAGGAGAGGAAAAAGTCATGCCCGAAGATCTTGCCAGCCAAAACTGCGTCCCCTGCCGCGGAGGCATCCCGCCGATGAAGGGAGTCGAACTGCGACGCATCCAGCAACTGGTTCCCGACTGGAAAGTGGTCGATGAACACCACATCACGCGGACATTTACTTTTCCCGATTTCAAGCAGGCGCTCGACTTTGTAAACCGGGTGGGAGAGCTTGCGGAGCACCAGGGACATCATCCCGATATTCTGCTGGCGTGGGGCAAGGCCGAAATCACGATGTGGACACACAAGATCGACGGTCTCACGCAGAGCGATTTCATCATGGCTGCGAAGATTGATCAGCTCTTGCCGGCATGACCACAGACCACGGGGGGACCGCCGTCCCGCCGCTGCAGCTCCCGCCACTAGCCGACCTCAGCAGAAACCGCAGTCGGTTTGCCCGAACTCATCGCCCAGGCCCACAGTAACGCTGGAAAAATCATAATGAGGCCAGTGGTTGACGCCACCACCCGCGCCGAGACTCCTCGATCAAGAAATATTCCGCAGACATAGGCGCCGATGGCGATGGTCAGCATGGAAAAACCGAGGTCGGTCGAGAACACGCGGCCGCGGAAACGGTCTTCGGTATTGAACTGCAACAGCGTGGTGGAAAAGACCCAGACCGTGGACCCTCCGCAGTGGGCCAGGATAATCCACAGGCATGCCAGCCACACATTCGGCGACATGCCCAAGCCAAAATATCCCACGCCAATGGTCAGATACCCGAACAGGATGCCCAGCCGCAGCCGCTGGTCAGAATGGCCAGCCCAACGAGCGGAAAAGAGCGGGCCGACTATGGCGCCGATGCCGCGCGCCCCCAGCAGCAGGCTCATGCCCAGCATGGCGCCACGCTGCGGATCAATCCCGCGCAGGCGCACGTGAAAATAGTCGTGCCCCATGACGGTGAACAGCACCCAACTGGGACCGATCATAAGCTCGCCGGCCTTGGCAAATACCGCGGCCAATAGACGGCGGTCCCGG
>Ga0210384_10002906_pt1 | contig 20359 bp, 17 predicted proteins | sample IncBWH2MmetaG_FD_160574 | JGI IMG/M metagenome (GOLD analysis project Ga0210384, IMG submission 160574) | Forest soil microbial communities from Barre Woods Harvard Forest LTER site, Petersham, Massachusetts, United States - Inc-BW-H-2-M | ecosystem: Environmental > Terrestrial > Soil >...
CTCGGCCGCCACCGGAACAACGACATCGTGATCAGCGATCCCAAGGCCTCGTCCTTTCACGCCCGCATCGACCGCTCGCCCGACGGCTTCGTGATCGTTGACCTCCAGAGCAGGAACGGCTGCTGGCTGAACGGCAAGCGGGTCGAGACCGCGCTCCTGAAGACGGGCGACGACATGCGCCTGGGCATGGCCCGGCTCATCTACCGGGTGGACTACACGAGCGCGGTGTGAGCTGACGGCTTTCCCCGGGAGAATATAAGCCTTGCCCGAGATCCAGCCCTTCGCCGGCCTCCGCTACCGGGTTCCCCAAAATGACCTGAACCGGGTCCTGGCCCCGCCCTACGACGTGATCCCCCCCCGTTACCAGGAGGAGCTCTACGCGCGCGATCCCCGCAACATCGTCCGCATCATCCTCAACCGCGGGGCGGGCGAGGCCGCCTACGCGGAGGCGGGGGAGACGTTCGCGCGCTGGCGGGCGGAAGGCCTTCTGGCCCCGGACGAGGTGCCCGGCCTCTACCTGCTCGAGCAGAGCTTCCCCTGGGAGGAGCGGACGCTCCGGCGCTACGGCCTCCTCGCCCGTTTCCTGGCCGAGGACCCGGCCCGGAGAAGCGTGCTGCCCCACGAGCAGACCCGCCCCGCGGCCAAGGAAGACCGCTATCGGGTGCTGCGCGCGACGCGGGCCAACTTCAGCCCCATCTTCCTCATGTTCCCGGACCCGAAGATCCGCTTCGGCCTCGAGGTGGCGAACGCGATTGCCGCGCCCCCCCTCGTCCACTACGTCGACGACGGCGGCGTGGGGCATCGGCTCTGGTGCGTGACGGAGCCGGCCCGGATCGCCGTCTTCCGCGAGCTCCTGGAGGGGGTCCCGGCCTACATCGCGGATGGCCACCACCGGTACGCCACCGCCCTGCGCTATCGCGATGAGGTGGGGCCGGAGGGTGCCTGGACGTTCGGCTACTTCACCCCCCTGGGGGCGCCCGGTCTCGTGGTCCTGCCCTACCACCGGATCCTGGCCGAGGGCCCCTCGCTCGAGGAAGCGGGTCGGGCCCTGGCCGGCCTCTTCGCCCTGAGCCGGGTGGGGGACGCCGCGGCCGCGGCGCGCGCGGTAGCCGCGTCCACCAAGCCCTACGCCTTCGCCCTCGCGGAGCCGGGGAAGGGTGCTTTGGTGGCGGAAGGGCAGGGGGCTGTCGAGTCGCGCCTCCCCAAGGAAACGCCGCCGTCGCTGCGCGTCCTCGACGCCTATCTCCTGCACCAGGTTGTGCTGGGGCAGCTGCTCTCCGTCCCCCCGCGCGCGGTGAGCTACGTGCACTCCTTGGCCGAGGCCGAGGAGGCCCTCGCGAAGGCAACCTGCCGTCTGGCCGTGCTCCTGCGGGGCACGCCCGTCCAGCAGATCGTGAGCGTGGCCGAGGCCGGGGAGTCCATGCCCGCCAAGAGCACGTTCTTCCACCCCAAGCTCCCCTCGGGCCTCGTCATCCATCCCCTAAAGGTCTGAAGGGCCACAACTCTCGGGAGGGGGGTAGAGTAGGAGGGTGGGGGCCTCGGGAAGGGGAAGCGCCCGCAAGGCCGGCCGGGGCCGACCTCCAGCCGTGGGCTGGCCTCTACCCCCCCACTTCGATCCTGGGGCCACGGCCCGGCTCTTCCGCGTTCCCTACCTGGAGAGGGCGGAGCAGGCCCGAGCCTGGGCCGCCGAGCACGGGATCTCTCCCGCGGCCTCCGATTCCCCGAGCGTCTGCCTCGTGCTCGTGGACGTGCAAAACACGTTCTGCCTTCCGGGGTTCGAGCTCTTTGTGGCCGGGCGCTCGGGGACGGGGGCGGTGGACGACAACGCCCGTCTGTGCCGGTTCATCTACACCAACCTGGGCGCCATCACCCAGATCGTGGCCACCCTCGACACCCACAGCGCCATCCAGATCTTCCACCCCGTCTTCTGGGTCAACGAGGCGGGCGCGCATCCCGGCCCCCACACCGTCGTCTCCCGGGAGGACGTCGTGGCGGGAGTCTGGAGGGTCAACCCGAAGATCCTGGCCGCGGTGGCCCCCCGCCCCGGCTTCGACCTCGAGGCCTACGTTCGGCACTACGCGGGGAAGCTGCAGGCGGGGGGCAAGTACCCGCTGACCATCTGGCCCTACCACGCCATGCTGGGGGGGATCGGCCACGCCCTCGTCTCCTCCGTGGAGGAGGCAGTCTTCTTCCACGCCGTGGCCCGCGACCGCCCCACCCGCTTCGAGATCAAGGGCAACAACCCCTTGACCGAGCACTACTCCGTGCTTCGGCCCGAGGTCCTGGAGGACCACGAGGGGCTGCCGATCGCGGGCGAGAACACCGCCCTCCTGAAGGCGCTGCTGTCCTTCGACGTGCTGATCTTCGCCGGCCAGGCCAAGAGCCATTGCCTGGCCTGGACGGTCGAAGACCTGCTGACCGAGATCCGGGCCCGCGACCCGGGGCGGGCGGAGAGGGTCTACCTGCTGGAGGACTGCACCTCGCCCGTGGTGGTGCCGGGGGTGGTGGACTTCACGGAGCGGGCGGATGCCGCCTTTGCGCGGTTTGCGGGGGCGGGCATGCACCGGGTCCGGTCCACGACCCCCCTGAGGAGCTGGCCGGGGGTCGGGCGGTAGCCCCTCCGCGGCCCGAATCGAGGTGAGCGCCTAGCCCGCGATCCCGTCCGCGAGGGCCTCCTGCAGGACCCCGGGGCGGTTCGACGCCACGCCGTAGAGGTCGAAGCGGGCGAGCGCGCGCAGCTCCTCCGGCTCGTCCACCACCCAGGTGGCGAGCTTCAAGGCCGCCCCGCGCACCCGGTCCCGGACCTCGGTGGTGAGAAGCCCCTTCTCCGGCATCACGATGTCGCAGCCCGCCTCCCGGGCCCCCGCCACCATCTCGTCCGCGGAGGCGCGCGAGAACAGATGGCCCCGCGGCATCTCCGGGGCCAGCTTCCGGCAGCGGAGGAGGGCCCGCCGATCGAAAGACAGGAAGGCCACGTCCCGGGCCATTTGGGCCTTCCTCACCTCGTTGATGGCGCGGGCCTCGATGCCGTCCGCCTCCGCCTCCGTGACCGCCTCCCCCTTGATCTCGACCATGATCCGGCCCCGGCCGCGCAGGAGGCCCAGGGTCTCGGCCAGGGTGGGCACCCGCTCCCCGGCGTAGGCACGGCCGAAGCGCTCCGGGTAGCCCGCGGAGAGGGCGCGGATCTCGGCCAGGGTCAGGTCCCCCACGCGTCCCCGGCCGCTGGTGGTGCGGTCCAGGGAGGGGTCGTGGATCACGACCACCTGGCCGTCCCGGGTGAGATGGACGTCGCACTCCAGGAGGTCCACCCCCGCCTCGAGCGCGCTCGCGAAGGCGGCCAGGGTGTTCTCCGGACGATGGGCAGAGTCGCCGCGGTGGGCGATGATGAGGGGGGGCATTCCGGAATCGTACGCGGGAAGCGAGCCTATCTCGCCAGCTCCGCCTCCGTCCCTGCGCGGGGCAGGGTCCTCTCGTAGACCTTGGCCTCGATGAACAGGCCGAGCAGGTCGCGGTCCAGCTTCCCCTGGCCCGCCTCCTCCTTGAGGATGTCTAGGGCCCGCTCCACGGGGACCGATTTCTTGTAGGGCCGGTCCCAGGCCACGAGGGCGTCGAAGATGTCGGAGATCGTCATCATCTTGGACTGGACGGGGATGTCCTTGGCGGTGAGGCGGCGGGGGTAGCCCGTGCCGTCCAGCTTCTCGTGGTGGGCGTAAGCGATCTCAGGCACGCGGCGGAAGTCCCCCGTCCACGGGATCTCGGAGAGGAAGCGGAAGGTGTGGGTGACGTGGCTCTCGATCTCCCGCCGCTCCTTCTCGGAGAGGCTGCCCCGGCGGATGGACAGGGCCGAGACCTCGTTGGGGGTCAGGAAAGGCTGGCGGTTCCCTTCCGGGTCGCGGAAGGTCCGGTTGGGGAGGTCGAGCAGGGCGCGCACGCTGTCCTCCTCCAGGACGGAGGGCTCGTTGGCCTGCATGATCATGCGCAGGATGGCGTCGATCTCGTGCTGGCGCTCCTCGTGGTTGGCGTCCATCTCCGCCAGGAGCTGGGTAGAGGACCGGTCCGTGAGCACCTGCTCCAGCTTGGACCGCAGGTGCTCCGCCTCCAGCGTGCGCTTGATGTACCCGAAGCGCTGGCGGATGACCAGCATCTCCCCGACGTAGAGTTTCTTCCCCTTGATCAGCACCTTCTCGCGGACGCCGACCTTGCCGAAGTCGTGCAGGAGGCTCGCGTAGCGGATCTCCTGGAGCTGGTCCCGGCTGAAGCGGAGGTCCCGGAAGGGGCCCGTGGCCACCGAGTCCGCCTGCTCGGCCAGGCCCACGGTGAGGGTCGCCACCCGCTTCGAATGGCCGGAGGTGGTGGGGTCGCGGGACTCGATGGCGGTCACGGAGGCTTCCACAAAGGAGTTGAAGAGGTGGCGGATGTCCTGGATGAGGAGCGTGTTCTCGAAGGCCACCGCGGCCTGGCTGGTGAGGGAGCTCACGAGCTCCTCGTCCACGGAGGTGAAGGGGATGACCGCCTCCTCCACCACCGACACCGGGCGCAGCACCATCTTGGGGTCCCGCTTCTTGTTGATGAGCTGGACCACGCCGATCACCTTGTGCTCGTGGTCGCGCATGGGGACGACCAGCATGGAGCGCGTCCGGTAGCCGGACTTCTCGTCGAAGGAGCGGCTGATCTTGAAGGGGAAGCCGGCGGGAAGCTGGTAGGCGTTGGCCACGTTGACGTCGCGGCCGCTCAAGGCCACGTAGCCGGCGATGGAGGTCTCGTTCAGGGGCATGGTCTGCTTCTCGAACGGGACCACGACGGAGTCGTTCTGAGCGAGCTCGAACGTGAGCCGCGCGTCCTGGGGAGACTCCTGGTCCTTGCCCCGCTCCACCAGGTAGAGGCTGCCCGCATCCGCGTTCGTGATCTCCCGGCTCTTCAACAGGATCAGCTCCAGGAGCTTCTTGATGTCGCGCTCCGCGGAGAGGGCCACTCCGATGCGGTTCAGGTCGTGCAGCTCCTCGCTCTTGCGGGTGAGGGCGCCTTCCAGCTGGCGGATCACGCGCCGGCTGTGGATGGTGTCGAAGGCCCGCTCCAGGCGCAGGCGCAGGCGGGCCCCCGTCACGGGCCGAACCAGGATGTCGTCCAGGAAGGGGAAGCGGCGGAGGACCTCGTCGCCCTCTCCGAATTCCGTGACCGCGACCACCACCGCCTGATGGCTCCGGCCGGCCTTGAGCCACTCGTTCAGGGCGGCTCCCTCCGCCTCCAGGGAGGCGGGGTCGGCCAGAATCAGGGTCGTGGCCTTGCCGTCCAGAAAGGATTGGAGCGCGGACAGGCTGCCGACCTCCTGGGCGGACATCCCCGGGGGGAGATCGCCCACGACGACATCCCGCGTTTTGCCCCAGATCAGAATGCTCGACATTGCCCTCTCGTCTCCCGGGGGCCGCCTGTTTGGGCCAGACGCGTGCGGCTAGGGTAGCACAACGCACGACCCCCCGCGCCCGGGGGTCGGGAGAGTTGCCCGCTACCGCGGTCAGGCCCCGGCCAAGAGAGGGGGGAGGTCGCGGATGTCCGAGATGGTGACGTCGGGGGGAGCCTCCTGAAGGCTCTCGGGGTTCAGGCCGTAGGTGACACCCACCGTGGGCACGCCCGCGGCCCGCCCGGTTCGGACATCCACCGCGGAATCGCCCACCAGGACCGCCTCTTCCGGCCTCGCCCCCAAGTCCTCCAGGAGGAGGAGCAGCCCCGCGGGATCCGGCTTGCGGCCGGGGAAGTCGCCGCCGCCGTAGATGCGGGCGAAGCGGTCCGCCACCCCCAGGCCGGCCAGGATGGCACGGCTCATGTCCCCCGGCTTGTTGGTGAGGACAGAGAGGATGCGGTCGCCGAGGCGGTCAAGGGTCTCCACCACCCCCGGGTAGAGCCGCGTGGTCTCGAGTAAGCAGCGGCGGTAAAGGTCGAGGAACGTGGGCAAGACCTCCTCCGCCCGCTTGTGGATGCCGGCCTCGGCCAGGCTGCGCTCGATCAGGACCCCCGCCCCCTCCCCCACGAAGGAGCGCACCACGTCGAGGGACAGGGGCGCCACGCCCGGGGCCACCGCGGCCAAGGCGGCGTTGGTGGCGGTGGCTAGGTCCCGGCTGGAGTCCACGAGCGTGCCGTCCAGATCGAAGACGACGAGCCGGGCCCCCCTCACCCCGGAAGGGCCCGGAGGCGGGGAAGGCGGGAGGGGTCGAACTCGGGCTTGCGCCCGGCCCTGACGTCGCGCATTTCGCTGAGGACGCGGCGGCAGTCCTCGCGCAGGGCGTCGATGTTGAGGCCGCGGTAGCGGGGCACGAACTCATCCAGCTTGCGCAGGGCGGGACCCAGCATGGCCTCCGCGTCCGCGAGGTCGCCGTTGCCGAGCTGGTGCAGGCTCTCGGCCAGGTGGGAGAGGTTCGTGTAGAACTGCCGCTCGGAAGGGGATCGGGTGGCGCCGGCTACGGCCTCGAGGGCATCCTGGAACTCGCTGAAGCGCCCGCTGTTGAAGAGGGCCACCGCGGCCTGGAGGGCGTCATCCACTACCGGATGCTAGCACGGCCTTCGTCTACCCCGGCCCCAGGTAGCCGAGGGCCTTCAGCTCCTGCGTCCGCTGCTTGTCGAAATCCATGAGCGTGCGACCCGGGGGCAGGGACAGCCAGATTGAGAGGCCGGGGCGCTCGCTCGGCGGAGGAGCGAAAAGGTCGTGGAAGTGCTCGACCCCCCCCGCGGACTCGACCTCGGGAAGTCTAAGGGGAACGGCGTCCGCGGGAGCCGCGGAGCGGCCGATGGCCACGTCCCGCGGGCCCAGCGCGCGGCCGTCGCGCTTTCCTTCCAGGAAGACCGGCGCGCCCCGGGGGCGCGCGGTGAAGGCGACCTCGCGGGGTCGCCCGGGCCGCGGTCGCACACGCACCTCCAGCCGCCGCCCATTTTCCTGGATCTCGTAGCGCTCCCCCGGGCCGAGCCCGGTGGCCTCCACCCCCTCGATCCAGCCCCCGGTCTTGAGACCAATCGCGTACTCGCCCGCCCCCGCGATCTTCAAGGTGTAGCGGAAGGGGTTGGGGGCCATGGCCGCCTCCACCCCCGCCCTGAGAAGGCGCAGGCGTTCCGGGGCCGACCCCAGGACGCTCTTCGTCTCCTTGGGATCGTGGACGAGGTCGAAGTACAGCTCGTCCTCCACCGGGCTGAAGCGGCGGATGTACTTGTCCGCCTCCGTGCGGATGCCGTGGGCGACGAATCCGCGGTGGGAGATCTCGGAAACGGCGGGGGTGGGGGAGGCCGTGCCCTCGAGCACCCGCTGCAGGGGCCGGCCCGCGATCAGGGGAGGCGCGGGCACGGGCAGGCTCTGGTTCTCGAGCACGGTGGGCAGGATGTCGACCTCCTGCACCTGCGGGACCACCCGTCGTCCCGCGTTGCGCTGGCCGGGGAATTTCACGAGGAGGGGGATGTGGACGAGCTCGTCGAACACGCTCCGCCCGTGGAGCCACTGGCCGTGGTCCAGGAACTCCTCGCCGTGGTCGCCCAGGAAGACGACGAGGGCCCTCTCGTAGAGACCGCGGGCCTTCAGCCCCTGGACGAAGCGCCCGAACTCCCGGTCCCCGTAGGCAATGTCGCCGTCGTACTGCGCGATCATCCGCTCGCGGTCGAGCGGCTCCTTGTAGTCGGTGCGGGGGTCGGCGGCGGGGTGCCCGGGAGCGGGATGGGGCTCGAACATCATGTCGAACGGGGGTGGGGGAGCGTAGGGCACGTGCGGGTCCATGGTGTGGACGTAGAGGAAGGTGGCCAGGCCCCGGCGGGTGTCCAGCCAGGCGAGGGCCGCGTCCACGACCACGTCCGCGTTCACGAGCTTGGAGGGCCGGTCGTCCTCCCCGTGCAGGCCCGCAAAGTAGTCGAACCCGCGGTCGAAGCTGGACTCCGCCCCGTAGATCACGGAGTTGGCGATGGCCGCCCCCGTGGCGTAGCGCTTGGCGTGCATCATCTCGGCCAGGGTCGGGTGGGAGGCATCCAGGGGGTCGCGGAGCTGCACCGCCCGGTGCTGCCCGGGCAGCAGGGAGGTCATGAGGGAGGCCACCGAGGGCTTGGTCCAGGAGGCGTGGGCGATGGCCTGCTCGAAGACCACCGCGTCCCGGGCGAAGGCGGTGAGACGGGGGGTCGTGTTCCGGGGGTAGCCGTAGGGCCCGGTGTGGTCCGCGCGCAGGGTGTCGACCAGGTAGACGACCACGAGCGGCGAGTCATCGCGGGGCGCGGTGAGGGCGGGAGTGCCCCAGACCGCGCGCGTGGGGTCGCCGGTCTCCTCGTAGCCGCGGGTCTCCAGCACGAGCTCGGCGCCCCGGCCGGCTTGGCGGGAGAGGTCGATGTCAGCCTCCAGCCAGCCGCGCTGCTCGGGGTGTCCGAGAGGGTCGACGAGCTTGGTCCAGATCGTGTCCTCGCGGCCCCCTCGGGCCACCTTGACCACGTACTCCACCCCCGGCCGGCTCTGGTGGGGCTCGGGGATGGCGCAGGCCACGGCGAGCCGCGCCCCCTTCGGAATGTCTAGCCGGAAGCGGTAGCGGCTGGGCGGCCCCGCGGGCAGCGTGCGCCGGACCACGTCATTGATCCTCACCGGCTGGCCGACCTGCGGGAGCACGGCCGCGCGTCCCTGGCCGGCGACGGTGGCCTCGCGGAGAGCGTCCTCCGCCCGCAGGAGGTCGACGGCCGGCGGCGGCGGACCGCACGCGGAGAAGAGGACAAGGGCCCCCGCCGCGGTCACCGTCCTGGAAAGCGCGCGCACGTCCCCTCCCGAGAGCGCTGAGCGCGCTCCCCGAAACCCCTATTCTGAGCATCGACGGGCGTAGGACCAAACCGGGGTTCGAGCCGGGGCCCGCCCCGCCAACCCTGGATGGTGGACCTGGCCGCAGGGCCGCACGCTGCCTTGGCCTTAGAATACTGCGGGCTCAATGCTCCTCCTCCTCACCGCCGCCGGGCTGCTCGTGCGCGTCGCTTTCCTCCTGATCGAGCCCGCCACCGCTCCCGTGGCCGACGAGACGGTGTGGACGACTTGGGGGGTGCAGGTGCTGACCTCGCCGGAGGTCTCCTTCTCCCCCCTCCGCTTCCGCCTGATCTTCCACCCGCCGCTCTACCCCTACTTCATCGGCGCGTCCTATGCCCTCTTCGGCAGCCTCCAGGCGGTGAAGGCGCTGCAGGCGGTGGTGGGTGCGCTCTTGGTGCCGGCGGTGGGGGGGGCGGGACGCTGGGCTCTGGGGCCGCGAGAGGGGCAGATCGCGGCCGCCGTCACTGCCTTTTATCCCGAGCTCGTCTGGTTCTCCGTCCATTTCTGGGCGGAGACCCTGTTCCTGACCCTCCTCTGGTGGGGCTTTGAGCGGCTGCTGGCCGCGGACGCGAAGGGGTCCGTGCCCACGGCGGCGCTGGCGGGCCTGCTCTGGGGACTGGCCACGCTCACCCGGGAGACGGTCCTTTATTTCGTCCCCTTAGCCGCGCTCTGGCTCGCGCTCAAAAGACCGCGGGCCTTCTCGCGCGGGGGGGCGTTCCTGGCCGCGGCGCTCCTGACCGTGGCCCCCTGGACCTGGCGCAACTGGGTCGTCTACGACGCCTTCGTCCCCGTCTCCACCGCGGGCGCCCTCAACCTCTTCCAGGGCAACGCGCCGCTCTCGCGGCAGGAGGTCTACGACCAGTACTGGGCGGTGCACGGCCGCATCGAGAAGTACCGCTTCGCGCGGGAAAAGGGGCTCCAGGCGATCTGGGCCCGCCAGCCCACCTGGATCCTCGAGAAGCTCAAGGAGGAGATGCCCAACTTCTGGGAGGCGGACAGCCAGCCCCTGATCCATGTCAAGCGGGGCGCCTACGGAGACGTGAGGCCCGCGGTCGCGGCCGCTCTGGCCGTTTTCGTCCTCCTCCCCTACCTCGCCCTGCTCGCGTTCTTCGTGGCCGGCCTGGCCCGCCTTCCTCTCGAGCGCGCCCCCCTTCTCCTCGTGGGCTTCCTCGTCTACTACAACCTCATCCACGTGGCGACGCACGGCTACGCGCGCTACCGCCTTCCCGTGCTGCCCGTCCTCTTCGTGGGGGCGGCGCTGGCCTGGGCCGCGGGGCGCTCGCCGGCCGTCCTCTCCAAACCACGGAAAGCCGTGGCCGCGGGGGCGGCTCTGGTTCTCGTGCTCTCCCTCATCCCGAGCTTCCGGCTCTGGGCAGCGGATCGGGCCCTGGGCGCACCCGAGCGCGAGGCTCCCGAGGAGCCGGGGCCGCCGTGAGGCCCGCCCTTCAGATCCCCGTCGCCATCCTGGTGGGCGTGGTGGTGCGCGTCCCCTTCTGGATCGAGGCCCTGCGCACGCCCGTGGACGGAGACACCGCCATCGTGGGGCTGATGGCCCGACACCTGGGTCAGGGGACCACCCTCTGGGGACAGCCCTACGGCTCGCCCCTCGACGCCTGGCTGGCCGCGCCCTTCGTGTCCGCGCTCGGACCCACCCCCGACGCCCTGCGCCTTTCGTACTTCCTCCTCGGCCTGGCCCTCATTCCGATCGCCCATGCCCTCGGCCGCGCCCTTCACCCCGCCGCCGCCTTTCCGGCCGCGATCCTCATGGCCTGTCCGCCCCCGTACTTCCTGTTGCTTTCCGCCCTTCCCCCCCCGTTTTACGCCTCCACCCTCCTTCTCTGCGGCGTCCTCCTCGTCCTGGCCCTTCGGGTCGGGGAGCGGCTCCAGCAGGGCCAAAAGCCGCGGGGCGGCCTCGTTGTCTGGGGCGCCCTGGCCGGCCTCGCGCTCTGGACGCACCTCATGTCCGCGAGCGCGGTCCTGGCGGGCGGCCTCTACCTGTTCCGGAGGGCGCGCGGCCACCGCCGGCTGCTCCTGGCCGCCTTGCTGCCCCTCCTCGCGGCCAGCTCCCCCTGGTGGGTGCGGGCTCTGGCCGACCGTCAAGCCACGCGCGTGGTCCGCGTGTCCGGGCGGGAGGAGACGATGGGGGCCCACCTGCTCCAGGTGCTGCCGGAGCTCCATCGACCCCTGGGGGGTGTGCTGGGCACCCACGTTCCCGTCGTGGCCGACACCCCCGACTTCGTGGTCTCGGCCCCGCGCGCGGCCGCCGCCGGCCTCATCCTCATCTACGGATCGCTCCTCGTCCTGGCCGTCCGCCGGGCGCGCGGCGGTGCCCCCGGCCTCCTCCTGGGGGCCGCCGCCCTCGCCCTCCTCGCCTTCCCGTTCCCCGTCCGCGCCACCCCCCACAACATTCGCTTCCTGACCCCCCTCTTCCTCCCCGTCCTCGCGCTTTCGGTTTTCGTCCCCGCCGCCTCCGCCCGGCCGCGGCGAGCGTGGCTGGTCGTGCTCGCCCTGGCCGGCCTCCATCTCACGGGGAGCACGCGCCTGCTGGCGGTCTGGCGGGGCGCGGACCGCGCGCAGCCGCCCTTCCTGCTGCCCGATCTCGCCCCCGCCCGCCGCGCCCTGGAGGCGCGTGGCATACGGCGCGCCTACGCTTCCTACGGGCCCGCCTACCGGCTCACCTACGAGAGCGGCGAGAAGATCATCGCCTCCCAGCCCTGGAACGAGCGCTTCCGCCACTACCCGCTTCCCTTCCTGGACGAGGTGAGCTTCGCGCAGGACGTGGCCTGGGTGCTCACACCCGCGATCCCCACGGATCTGCCCGCGCCCAAGGCCTTCGAGGAGGCGCTCTCCGCCATCGGGGGACGGTGGCGACGCTCGGAGGCGGGAGCGGCCGTGATCTTCCACGACTTCGTCCCCCCCTTCGGCCCCAGCGTCGAGGCCTTTCCCGAGGCGGGGCCGGCGGGGGACTTGGACCTGCGGACGGTCCTGACCCCGGACAACGTCGCGCCCACCGTCTTCCGGCTCCCCGCGCCGCGGCCCCTGGACGCCATCACCCTCGTGGCCGGACTCGAGGGGCCGCGGCTCCTCCGGAGCATGGACGTGGAGGTGAGCGCGGACGGCGTCGCCTTCGACACCGTGGTCCGCCGCCGGCGACGGGAGGAGCAGGACGACCTGCGCTGGGTGAACGGCCACCCCCAGTACGTTCTCGACCACGACCTCCTGGCCATCCCGCTGGGCGGCCGCCCCGTGGCCGCGCTCCGGATCACGCCCTACGTGTCCTCCGATCCCTGGGCCTTGGCGGAGGTGCTCCTGCACCCCGCGGAGGCGCCGGAGCGTCGGCGGGCCTGGGACGAATGGCTCGATCCCAACCTGGGCTGGCCCGCCCGCGCCCGCGCCCTGGCCGCCCACCCGCGCCCCGACCGGGAGGACTGGTACTACCGCATGCTCCTGGCCGCGCGCCACTGAGGCGCCTCGGCTCTTCCTCACCCCAGGCGGCGCGCCACCTCTTCGTAGGCCGCGCGAACCTTCTCCTGGTAGCGGGCGGGGCTGTACTCCCGATCGATCAGCTCCTGGCCGCGGCGCGCGCGGGCCGTCGCCTCCCCGGGATGGTCCAAGGCCTGGCGGATGCCGGCGGCCAGGCCTTCCGCGCTCGGTTCCACCAGGAAGGCAAGCGAGTCGTCCAGGAGCTGGGTATGGGTGGGGATGCGTGTGGCCACCAAGGGCCGCCCGGAGGCCAGGTAGGTGAAGATTTTGAAGGGGGTGTTGGCGCCCTGGCGGCGGGGAGAGGCGAGGACATCGCTCAGGGCGAGGAAGAGGGGCAGGGTGGAGGGGGGGCGCGGGCCCGCGAACACGCAGCTTCCGCTCACCCCCCCCGTCGCGGCCCGCGCGCGCAGCGCCTGGATCTGCGCCGCCTCTCCGCCCATGAAGACGAACCGAGCCTCGGGGACGCGGGCGGCGGCGTCGACCAGAAGATCGACGCCCTGATAAGGCTCCAAGTTCCCCGAGTAGAGCACGACCGGCGCCGTGCCCAGGCCCAGCTCGCGCCTCAAGGCCTCCACCGCCTCGCGCGCCGGCGCGTCCGTGGCGTCCACCAGGGGAGGGTCCTCCACCTGGAAGACGGGCACGCCCGGCGCCTGGGCGCGCACGCCCTCGGTCAGGCTCCGGCACACCGTGACCACCACCGCCGCCCGCCGGAGGGCGAAGCGCTCGAGGGCCTCGGCCGCCCAGGGCAGGGGGCCGCGGGCCGCGAAGCCCGAGTAGCGGAGCTGATCGGGTATGGACGAGTCCACATCCGCCACCAGGGGGAGCCCGAAGAGGCGCGCGAAGGGGGCGGCCAGGTGCGCGGCCTCTTCAACCGCGTGCACCACGTCGTAGCCGCCGGTGCCCATTCGCCAGACCGCCTCGCCCAGGAAGGGCACGTCCAGCGCCATCTTGGCCAGGGACGGCCCCGCCCCCACACGTCCCACGGGCAGGCGCAGGCTCCGGCGGTGGGTGAGCCCGGGTACGTCCACCGGATCTCCCTGGGGGAGCGTGAGCAGGTCCACCTGGTGGCCCAGGCGGATGAGGGCACGCACCATGGCGAGCACCGCGAGCGGGGTGCCGCGCACCTCGAAAAACGGCTGGGGGGCGAGAAACAGGATGCGGAGGCGCTTTCCGTCCGGTTCGCGGGCCCCCGCTGTCTCGGACATCAGCGGGGAAGTACGGGCGGACGCGGCGATCGTCTCGCACCCCGCGCGCGCACGGGGTGAGGAACGGGGTCGCGCCCGAGCCGACCCGGCGGGTTCCGGGGCCGGTCGGCCACTGGTTAATGACTCAGAAACCGTTCCGCGTCCATGGCCGCCATGCAGCCGCTTCCCGCGGCGGTGACTGCCTGCCGGTAGCGGTGGTCCTGGACGTCGCCCGCGGCGAAGACGCCGGGCACGCTCGTGGCCGTGGTGCCGTCATGGGTCAGGAGGTAGCCGTTCTCGTCCGTCTCCACCTGGCCTTTGAAGATGGTGGTGTTGGGCACGTGGCCGATGGCGACGAAGATCCCCCCGCAGGCCACCTCGCTCTGCGCCCCCGTCTTCACGTTACGGAGCTTGGCCCCCGTGACCCCTTTCCCGGGCCCACCCGCGATCTTCTCCACCACGCTGTTGAGGATCCAGTGGATCTTCGGGTTCTTCCGCGCCTTCTCGAGCATGATACGGGAGGCCCGGAACTCCTCGCGTCGGTGGACGATCGTGACCTTGCTCGCGAACTTGGTCAGGAAGGAGGCCTCCTCCATGGCCGTGTCGCCGCCCCCCACCACCAGGATTTCCTTGCCCTTGTAGAAGAAGGCGTCGCAGGTGGCGCAGGCGGAGACCCCGCCGATCCGGGTCCTGAACTCCAGCTCCTCGGGCAGTCCCAGCCAGCGCGCGGCCGCCCCCGTGGCGACGATCAGGGTCTCCGTGCGAACGGTTTCCTCCGTGAGGGTGAGCAGGAAAGGCCGCTTCTGCAGATCCACCGATTTCAGGGCCCCCGCCCGGAACTCGGTTCCGAAGCGCTCGGCCTGCTTCCGCATCCGGACCATGAGGTCGGGCCCCAGGATGCCCTCCGGAAAGCCAGGGTAGTTATCCACGTCGCTCGTGAGCATGAGCTGCCCCCCGGGGACGTCGGTCGGGTCGTCAGCCCCGCCCCCCTCGACCACCAGAGGCGCCAAGTTGGCCCGGGAGGCATAGAGGGCGGCGGTCAGGCCGGCGGGGCCGGACCCCAGGATGGTGACCTTGAACTCCTGTGGCTGGGACATGGGTGCTCGCGAACCTCGTCTGTCGGGAGAAGACCCGACTCTCCAGTATAACGTCGGCGGGCCCGGCCCCCAGAGTCTAACGTCGGGGACGATAGTCAGCGCCGAAACCGCGGCTCGCGCAACGTTCAGTTCGCGGCCAGGATCGAGTTCTAGCGTCTCCGCGACCGCCCTTTCGTTCCAGGTTGCCCCTTCAGGGCTCCTCGAACCTCGCTTTCTCCGGCTGTGCCGGCACGCCCTCAAGAAGCTCGGAAGCCACCTGGATCACCCTTCGGTCCCCGCCCGGGGACCACCACATGTACACGGTGCGCAGGACTTCGTCGCTGGTATTGACCATCCGATGCAGGGTGTTCGGGGGATGATAGATGGCGGTCCCGGGCCCGGCAGCAAAAGTCTCTTCACCGACCGTCCATTCCGCCCGCCCGCTCATCACGTAATACAGCTCGGGAGCGGGATGCCGGTGCGCCGGATAGATGGCTCGGGGCGCGAGCTCGAGCATCCCCATGAGCACGTCCGCCTGGGGAACGACCCCGGGGCGGCCACCCCCGATCAGGGCCTTGTAGCGGCACACACGCTGGAGGGCCTCCGGGTACTGCTCTGACGTGCTCCAGGGCCGGTCTTTGAGGGACGTGTGGGTGGGAGGCGGGGAAGCTCCGGGCCGGCCCGGCCGCGGAGAGGCTCCGTCCGGTGGTGCTTGACTGGACCCCGCCAGAGGGACCAACGCCAAGACAGCGCCCGCCAAGAGTTGTGGTCCACGCATGCCCCCTCCTTGAGCGCAGTTCGCTCAAATGACGCGGTGACCGGAGGGCCGAGCCCTCTCGCATGGGGGGCGCCTCGGGTCCTCGCGTCCCTGTCTCAAACCTCGCAAGCCCTTTGGGGGCCGTTCCCGACTGAATCCCATCCGTCACGGCTCCCGTACGGCTCCCGTATCTTGACAGGGTGGCGGGACGCGGGATACGGTCAAGCGATGGAGACCGCGCCCCGGATAAACCTCATGCTCGCCACCCTGAACGCCACCGAGGTGGGGACCCTGGACAGCATCGCCGCCAAGCTGAAGCAGGTCCAGGAGGAGCTGGCGAGCCTGGATCGGGGGGAGCTGGCCGCGGTCGCGGGGGAGACGATCGCCGCCCTCGCTCGTGGCGACGTGGCCGAGTTCAAGCGCGGGCGGGCCCTCCTCCAGTCCAAGATCGGCCACCTGCGCTGACCTTGCCCGGCCCCCGACCCCCTAGCTGAGACCGCGCGGCGCCGTCCCGCGTCTAACCGCGGGGGTGGCGCCTAGAAAGGACACCCATGGCCCAGGCGGACCTCGACATTGCCAAGCTCAACGAGACCGTGCGCGAGGAGTCGCTCCAGGTCCAGGCGGTGGTGGACGAGATCCGGAAGTCGATCGTGGGCCAGAAGGCCCTGATCGACCGCATGATGGTGGCCCTGCTCTGCCGCGGGCACCTCCTCGTGGAGGGCGTGCCCGGCCTGGCCAAGACCCTAGCCGTCAAGACCTTGGGCCAGGTCCTGGACCTGCACTTCGCCCGGATCCAGTTCACCCCCGACCTCCTGCCCGCCGACCTCATCGGGACCATGATCTACCAGCAGAAGACGGGCGAGTTCGTGGCCCGCAAGGGGCCCGTCTTCACCAACCTGCTCCTGGCCGACGCGGTCAACCGCGCCCCCGCCAAGGTGCAGTCGGCGCTCCTGGAGGCCATGCAGGAGAGGCAGGTCACCCTGGGCGAGACGAGCCACCCCCTCCCCGAGCCCTTCTTGGTCTTTGCCACCCAGAACCCGATCGAGCAGGAGGGAACCTACCCGCTGCCGGAGGCCCAGGTGGACCGCTTCCTTCTGAAGGTCCGCGTGGACTACCCGCGGCGGGAGGAGGAGCGGCAGATCCTGGATCGCATGATGTCGGGCGAGGCCCCCGCCTTGAGCCGCGTCCTCAAGGGTGGGGAGGTCATCCGGCTCAGCCGACGCGTGCGGGAGGTCTACCTGGACGAGCGCATCCGGGACTACATCGTGGCCGTGGTCACCGCTACCCGGCATCCGCGGGAGGTGGGGCTGGGGGAGATGACGCCCCTCATCGCTTACGGGGCCTCCCCCCGCGCCACCCTCGCCTTCTCCGAGGCGGCCCGGGCGGTGGCGTTCCTGCGCGGCCGCGGCTACGTGGTGCCGGAGGACGTGAAGGAGATCGCAAAGGACGTGCTGCGCCACCGCATCCTCCTCACCTACGAGGCCGAGGCCGAGAACGTCACCAGCGAGACGGTGGTGGAGCGGGTCCTGGAGAGGGTGGAGGTGCCGTAGTCCCATGCTTGACCGCGAGACCTTCGCCAAGATCCGCCGGATCCAGATACGGACGAGGGCGATCCTGGAGTCCGGGATCGGCGGGTCCTACCACGCGGTCTTCAAGGGTCGGGGCATGGAGTTCGCGGAGGTCCGCGAGTACCAGGCGGGCGACGACGCGCGCATCATCGACTGGAACGTGACCGCCCGCATGGGGGCTCCCTACGTCAAGAAGTTCGTGGAGGAGCGGGACTTGACCCTGCTCCTGCTCGTGGACGTCTCGGGGTCTCAGGCCTTCGGCTCCCGCTTTCTCCTGAAGCGCGACTACGCCGCCGAGCTGGCCGCGGTCCTGGCCTTTTCCGCGGTGGCCAACCACGACCGGGTGGGAGCCGTGCTCTTCTCCGACCGCGTCGAGGCCCACGTGCCCCCCGGCCGCGGCCGCGACCACGCTCTCAGGATCGTTCGCGACCTGCTGGCCCTTTCTCCCGCGGGGCGGGGGACCGATCTGGCCGGGGCCCTTCGCTTCGCCCACCGGGTGATGAAGCGCCGGGGCATCGTGGCGGTTCTCTCGGACTTCCAGGACCAGGGCTACGAGCGAGCCCTCGGCATCCTGCGCCGACGGCACGACGTGATCGCCCTCCTCCTCTCCGATCCCCGCGAATCCGAGCTCCCGGCGGTCGGGCTCATGGCCCTTCTCGACCCCGAGACGGGGGAGCGGATGGTGGTGGACACCTCCGACCCCGCGGTCCGGCGGCGCCTCGCCGGGGCGGCGCTCGCCCCCGCGATCTTTCAGCGAGCGGGGGTGGATGCCCTCTCTCTTTCGACGGTCGAATCCTACGAGAGGCCGCTCTCCGCCTTCTTCAAGGCCCGGGAGAGGAGGCGGTAGGTGGGCCCGGCCGAGCTGCTGCTCGTCGCCGCCGTCTCCGCCCTCGACGCGCCCCGGGCCCGGGCCACCGCGGCCAAGACCGAAGTGACAGTGGGGGAGACATTTGTTGTCGAGGTCACGGCGGAGGGCCCGGCGGGGACGCTCTTTTCCTTCCCCGCCGATGCCGGCAACGACCGGGTGGAGTTGTGGACGGTAGCCGAGGCCAGCCCTCCCCCTCCCGCCCAGCACCGGTATCACGCCCTGGTGCTCGCGCTCGGGGAGGCGGAGGTGCCGGGCATCGCCGTCAAGTACCGCCTGCCCGCCGGGAACGAAGGCGAGACCACGACGGCACCGATTCCCCTTCGCGTGGTCTCCGTCCTCCCCAAGGATCCCGGGGAGCAGAAGCTGGCCGAGATCCGGGGCCCCCTCTCCCTCTCCATCGGCACCGCTTTTTGGATCGCCCTAGCGATCGTCCTCATCGCGCTCGCGGGGTCGACCGCGTGGCTGTGGCGTCGGCGCCGTCGCAAAGGCCTTCCCGCCCCCGCGGCCCCGCCGCTCGCCCCCGACCAGGAAGCGCTGCGGTCTCTGGAGTCGCTCGCCGCCGCGGGCCTCCTCGCCCGCGGGGAGCACCGGGCGTTCTACATCGCGCTCACCACGATCGCCAAGCGCTACCTGGAGCGGCGGCTCGAGGCTCCCGTGCTGGAGATGACGAGCGCCGAGATGATGGCGTTCCTCCGCGACGGGCCCCGGGGGGCCGATCTCTTGCCTGCGCTCAAGGACCTCTCCCGGGCGGCGGACCAGATCAAGTTCGCCCTTGGCCGGGGGCTCCCCGCCGAGGGGGAGCGCCACCTGGCGGCGATTCGGGATCTGGTCGTGAGGCTGGAAGAGCGGCTCCGCCCCAAGCCTAACGAGGAGGCGGCCTGATGGGGGGCTTCCGCTTCCAGGATCCGTGGTGGCTCTTGGCCGCCCTCGCGGGCCCGCTCGTCGTGGCCGCCGCCCTTCTGCGCGAGGGGCAGGGACGGGCCCTCGTCTTCCCGGGGGTGGCCCGGTTGCGAGGTCAGGGGACCTGGCGCACCCGGCTGCGGCAGCTCCCCCTGGTGCTGGCCGCCCTGGGTCTGATGACGGGGGCCGTGGCTCTGGCCCGTCCCCAGCACGGCACTCTCAAGGAGGAGATCAGCACCCGGGGAGTGGACATCGTCGTGGCCCTCGACATCTCGGGCTCGATGGCGGCGCAGGACTTCCAGCCCAAGAACCGGATCGCGGTGGCGAAGGAGGTCGTGTCGGAGTTCGTGCGGCGCCGCACCTCCGACCGCATCGGGCTCGTGATCTTTGCCGCCAAGAGCTTGACCAAGTCCCCCCCCACCACCGACACCGCGGTGCTCCTGCGCCAGCTCGAGGACGTGCACCTGGACATGCTGCCCGACGGCACCGCCATCGGCTCCGGCCTCGCCACTGCCCTCACCCGGCTGCGGCGCTCGCAGGCGAAAAGCCGCGTGATCGTGCTCGTGACCGACGGGTCCAACAACGCGGGGGAGATCGCGCCCCTGACCGCGGCCGACCTGGCCCGGGCCATGGAGGTCCGGGTCTACACGATCGGGGTGGGCCGGGGGGGAGAGGTCCCCATGCCCGTCCGCGCCCGCGATCCCGAAACCGGCGAGATCCGCGAGGTCACGGTGATGACGGAGGTGGACATCGACGAGGAGCTGCTGAAGGCCATCGCCGAGCGCACGGGGGGCGAGTTCTTCCGGGCCACCGACTCCGGATCCCTGCGCCGCATCTTCGACCGCATCGACAAGCTGGAGAAATCGGAGATCAAGATGAGCGCGTACCGACGGTACGGGGAGTGGTTCCCTCCCGTGCTCCTGGCCGCAATCGCCCTCCTCGCGGCCGGCGGTCTGGTCTGGGCGGGTGGGTTGCGGGTGGCGCCCGTCTAGGGTTGAGAACATGGTCTTCGCCTCTCCCCTCTGGCTGCTCGCGCTCCTGACCTTGCCCGCCCTCCTCGCGCTCGAGGTGTGGGCTACGCGCCGCGACCGGGAGCGCACCGCCCGCCTGGTGTCCCGGGCCCTCTGGGTGCGGGTCCTGCGCCGGCCCCCCGAGCATTGGCGCTTCCTCCGTCTCGGTTTGGTTCTCCTGGGCGCCGCGTGCCTCGTCCTCGCCCTGGCCCGGCCGCAGTGGGGGATCGTGCGGGAGAAGGTGGAGCGGGAAGGGGTGGACGTCGTGCTCGCCCTCGATACCTCCGGATCCATGGCCACCGAAGACGTTCCTCCCAGCCGCATGTTCCTGGCCAAGGCGGCCCTCCTCTCCCTGGTGTCGCAGCTGGAGGGTGACCGCTTCGGACTCTTGGCCTTCGAGAGCGAGGCCTACCCGCTCGTCCCCCTCACCCTGGACGCGGACGCGGTGGGGCTCTTCCTCGAGTCGGTCGAGCCCGGCATCGTCCCCTCGCCGGGCACCTCCCTGGGCGCGGGCCTGGTCCGGAGCCTCGAGCTCTTCGTGGACCGGGAGCGGCGGAACAAGGTGCTGGTCCTGGTCTCGGACGGGGAGGACCTGGAGGGCGAGGTCGAGGAGGCGGTGCGCCGCGCGCGGGCGGCGGGGGTGGTGGTGCACACCGTGGGCGTGGGCACCGAGGCCGGGCAGCCCGTGCCTGATTTCGACCGCGAGGGCCGAC
>Ga0210384_10002909_pt1 | contig 20345 bp, 17 predicted proteins | sample IncBWH2MmetaG_FD_160574 | JGI IMG/M metagenome (GOLD analysis project Ga0210384, IMG submission 160574) | Forest soil microbial communities from Barre Woods Harvard Forest LTER site, Petersham, Massachusetts, United States - Inc-BW-H-2-M | ecosystem: Environmental > Terrestrial > Soil >...
TGCGTCTGCTGCCCTCGGCGGATGTAAACCGTGACGTACTCAGTCGACTAACGCGAAGCTTCGAAGTGGTTTGGTATGGCACGCAGGAAGCGGACGCGCGCGCGTTTTCTGAGACGATGGTCCAACTGGAGAAACTCGGTTGCCGATCCAACTAAGCTCGGGTGACCGCAAACTATTCCTGATCGCGGGAGTGGTGTTTTTGGCGATGGTGGGAACGACGCTCGTTCTCACAAGGGGAGGGGAGTCTCCGCCTGACGACCCGAGTACTTACGCCACGGGTTCGCGGGGCGCCAAGGCAGCCTACCTGCTGCTGAAGGCGTCGGGGTACACAGTGGAACGCTGGGAGCAGTCGCTCAGCGAACTGCCGCCCAGCGAACCGCCGGAAGCAGATGGCCGAATCCTGATTTTGGCGAGCCCAGTTGGCTCACCGACGACCGAGGAGCGCAATCGGCTTCGCGAGTTTGTCAGGAACGGCGGGCACGTGATTGCGGCGGGAACTTTCGCGGGGATCTTTTTGCCAGAAAACGGGAGCGAGCCCGATCCCGTATCTGGCATGGTGTGGAAAAAGCTTTCCGCGCTTTCGCCCTCTTCCATCACTCGTGCAGCGCCAGAGATCACGCTTGCACCACGGGCATATTGGAAGACGGATTCGTTGGCCGTGCCTCTTTACGGAGACGCCGACAAGCCGAACGTGGTGAAGTATGCGTTTGGCAAAGGCGAGGTGATCTGGTGGGCAGCGGCGACCCCGCTTACCAATGCAGGCCTCAAGGAACCCGGGAATCTGGAATTCTTTCTGGCGTGCATCGGGGAAGATCACGAAAAGCAGATTCTTTGGGACGAATATTTTCACGGCTACCGTCGTTCGTTGACGGCCACGGCCGCGAAGACTCCGGTGAAATGGATATTCCTCCAGTTCGGCTTATTCGCGCTGGCGATTCTGCTGACGTATTCGCGGCGGAGCGGACCCATCAGCGTTCCGGTCAGGGAAGTTCGCCTTTCGCCTTTGGAGTTTGTGAGGATGCTCGGGTCACTCTACAAGCAGGCGAATGCGGCGTCGGTTGCAGTGGATATTTGCTACCACCGGTTCCGCTACTGGCTGACGCGACGTTTGGGAATGGCCAGTAACGCCCCGGTGGATGAATTGGAGCGCGCGATCCGCGACCGCTGGAGTTTCGAGGATGCCAAGCTCAATGCCACTCTGCGGGCCTGCGAATCCGCTCCCTTCGATTACACATTGAAGCCCCGCGTGGCTTTGCAGTTAGTCCGTTCTTTGTATGACTACGCCGCTAAACTAAAATTGTTCCCCAAGTCAGGTAAGGAGAAGTCTTAATGGAAGCCGTTCCAAAGTTAGTGCAGCACATCCGCGGTGAGATGGGCAAGGTGGTGGTTGGCCAGGACGACCTCAAGACGCAATGTCTAATCACCTTGCTCTGCCAGGGACACGCGCTGCTGGAGGGTGTGCCGGGTATTGCGAAGACGCTTGCCGTCAAGACGCTCTCGCATCTCTTGCGCCTGCAGTTTCAGCGCGTGCAATGCACGTCCGACCTGATGCCTGCCGACATTGTCGGCACTAATGTCCTTAACATGGGGAGCAGCACGTTTCAGTTGCATGAGGGACCTGTGTTTACGCAACTGTTGCTAGTGGACGAAATCAACCGCATGCCACCGCGCACGCAAGCCGCGTTGCTGGAGTGCATGGAGGAACGCCAGGTCACGATTGACGGAACTCGTCACGATCTTTCTCCATTCTTTACTGTGTTTGCGACCCAGAATCCGATTGATTTCGAGGGAACCTATCCATTGCCCGAAGCGCAATTGGATCGCTTTCTGGTGAAGATTCGCGTGCTCTATCCGGATGCCAAGGACGAAATTCAATTGCTGTTGAATGTCCAACAGGGATTTGATTCCCACAATCTGGATAGCGCTGGACTCATACCCATTGATCCGGAGTTGTTGCAGCAGGCACGGAAGGAAGTTCGAAAGGTAAACATTCAGGAATCTCTGTATACCTATATGGTGCAATTAGTTAGACGCACGCGAGAATGGCCGGCGCTTTCGCTGGGAGCCAGCCCGAGGGCTGCGGTGAGCCTGATGGTGTTCGCGAAAGCTATCGCTGCGCTCGATGATCGCGACTATCTGGTTCCCGACGACATCAAGCAGGCTGCGCTACCGGTGCTTCGTCATCGCATCGTTGTCAGACCCGAGGCGGACCTGGAAGGCATTACGCCGGATCAGGTTCTACAAGACGTGTTGCGAGCCGTTGAGGTTCCGAAGTGAGTGCAGTTGTCGCGCATCCGAAGCCGGGTCCAGTGGCGCCGAGTGGAGGAAATCCGGCGTCGCTGATTCCGGCGCCCGTGGAGGGCCAGGCACATCCTTTCAAGCGGGTGGGTTTTGCGTTTGGGAACCGTTTCTTTTTTCTTCTGCTGGTTGGATTGATTTGGCTGGTCCCGGCGTTTGCCGACAAGCGGTTTGTCGCCGCCATGGTCGTATGGGACGTCCTCTTATTCATTGCATGGCTGTTGGACTTGGCTCGATTGCCACGGCCGGAACTCTTGAAGGTTCGCCGCTCCTGGCTAACGCCGTCGGCGCTGTCGGTGGAATCCAAAGTCAAGTTGACCCTCATCAATGAATCGAACTCCACGATCTACGCCAAGATTTTGGAGGAATTGCCACATAAGTTGCGTTTCGAACCAGTTGAACTCGAGGTTGTTGCCGGTCCACGAAGCGAAACGGAGGCAGCTTATTCGCTGACGCCAGGGACCCGAGGTCCAGCAGTCTTGGGAGATGCATACGTTCGATACCAAAGCCCGATGAGGATTGCTGAACGGTGGTCGAAAGTTCCTCTGGCACAGACCATTGTTACCTATCCGAACTTGGAAGAAGCCAAACGGCATTCGGTCTTCCTGATGCGAAGCCGCCAAATGGATATGGAGAAGCGAATTGCACGTCTTCGTGGCGCTGGGCGAGCGTTTGAAAGCCTTCGCGAATATCGCGGCGGAGACGAGTTTCGCGATATCTGCTGGACCGCGAGCGCGCGCCGCGGAAAGCTGGTTACGCGTCTTTACGAAATTGAGAAGAGCCAAAGCATCTGGATCTTGCTCGACTCAGGACGCTTGATGCGAACCCGCGTCGCGGGCCTGAGTAAGCTCGACTACGCCGTCAACGCGGCCTTGACGCTGACGCAGGTAGCGCTATATTCCGGGGATCGCGTGGGGCTGTTGGCGTATGGGCGCGGGATTCGGCAGCGCGTTCCAGCCGCACGTGGCAGTGCGCACTTGATGCAGATCATGCGGCAGTTAGCACTTGTGAGTGAAGACGAATCGGAAGCGGATCATCTGCAAGCGGCCAGCCGGTTGCTCAACGATCAAAAGCGGCGCAGCCTCGTGGTGTGGCTCACGGATCTGGCTGAAACGGCCATGACCCCGGAGGTGATTGATGCCGCTTCGCAACTGATGCCACGGCACCTCGTGCTGTTTGTGGTGATTGGGCAGCCAGATCTCAACGAACTTGCCGCAAAACAGCCCGAGAACGTCGACGAACTATATGAGACTGCGGCGGCGCAGGAAGTGGTCCACCGGCGCGAACTGTTGCTGGCGCGCCTGCGCGAGCGCGGCGCCCTGGCCGTGGAAACCAGTTCCGGTAAGCTCTCAACGATGCTGGTGAATTCGTATCTGGAGATTAAGCAACGGAGTCAGATTTAGGTGGCGCCGCCGGCTTCCAGAACAGATACGCAAGCAGTAGTGTAAAGAGGGAAGCGGCCATTCCGAATTTCAGGGGAACCGCCAAACCCGTCGGCGACACAAATGCTTCGATGATGCCAGCAACGAAGAGCATCGGGATGGTTCCCAGCAAGAGTTTGACGGCTTCGGTTCCGGCGCGGGCGACGGATTCCCGCCGGGGCAAAAATCCGGGGAAGAGCAAGCCGTGTGCCAGCCGCAGCCCCGCGCCTCCGGCGATGAAGATGGCGGGCAGTTCGAGGGCACTGTGTGGTGCGACAAAACTCCATAACTGCAAACTCATTCCCGAAAAAAAGCACGCGGTTCCAATGACGCCGATCAGCAGGCCGTTGTAGATCATCATATAGACGGTGCCCACGCCGCCAGTTATTCCAGCGGCGAACGCCACAAACGCCACGCCGAGGTTGTTGGTCATGATGGCACTGGAGGCTGTCGGCTTAATTCCCACAATGGACTGGGTCCACATCTGGTGGCGGTCAATCGTATCCACCATTTGTGGCCCAAGAATTTTCACTTTGAAATCCGGGTCGTGATACGTAATGGCAATTCCGACAGCGGCCGATACAAGGAAAATGAGAAACGCTGCTAGCGAATAGTTGAGGTTTCGCCGGAAAATCCTGGGATAGTCGTAGCGAAAGTAATCCACGATGGCCGAGGGGCTCGCTTGGTGGGCGGAGTAAATGGTATTGTGAGCCCTCGCTAACAGCTGGTTGAGATAGAGCGTAAACTGAACGGAGCCGCGGTCTTCGCGAAGAGCCGCGAGATCAGCGGCGATTTGGCGATAGAGCAGGCTAAGTTCCTGGAGTTCGGAGCGCGTGAGGGATTTGAATCCCTTGCTCGAAGAGCGGCCGAGCAGTTGTTCCAGTCGGCTCCAGTGCGGCTTGCGTTTTTCCAACCAACGAGTGGAGATCACGAGTGCAGTCCGATCAACTACAAATTGACACTCCGGAGCAAATCGCACTGGAGTTGCCACTGGCGGGAATCGGTAGCCGATTCCTTGGCCTGGCAATCGACACTCTACTGCAATTCGCGCTGTATGTCATTGGGGCACTGGCGTTTGCATTCGCGGGCTTTTCCGGACTCAACTCAGTTCTTTCCCGGATTCCGAGTTCCTGGGGACCAGCCATCTTCATTTTGTTCGCGTTTTGTGTGTATTGGGGATATTTCGCATTTTTTGAGATTCTGTGGAAGGGGCAGACGCCGGGCAAGCGGCTGGCAAAAATCCGTGTGATCAAGGAGTCCGGCCGTCCGATCAATGCATACGAGGCGATTGCGCGTAATTTGCTACGGGCCATTGACGCGTTGCCGGGTATGTATGGCGTCGGGATCGTCTGCATGATGCTTAACGACCAGAACCGCCGCATCGGCGATTTCGTCGCTGGAACGGTCGTAGTCCACGACCAACGCACCGAAGAGATTCGACCGGATTGGAATACGACGCCGGAAGCGGCACAGACGAGTCCGCAACTTGCGGAAGTTTCTTCCGAGGAATTGGTGTTGATAGAAGCCTATCTGCAACGCAGATTTCAGTTAGATCTCTTTGTGCGAAACAGGACGGCGTTTCAAATTGCCAGCCGAATCACCGCCAAGACAGGATTGCAGCGCGATCCGAACCAATCGACCGATGACTTTCTCGAAGCCGTAGCGCGGCAGATTCGGGATACCGCACGATTCCGCTGAGGAAGACCGTTCTCGACGAACTGATGGATAAGACGCCGACGCAAGGGTGCGCCGTATCTTGAAGATCTTTCAATTCGACACAATGCTCAGGATGCAACCTTCGGCAGATTCCAATGTAGCCAGACACTGACCATTCGCAGTGTAAAGCAAACTACTCCGCCGAACACAGCCGCCAGAGTAGGAGTTAGTCCGAGCCTTCGACCAACGACCATGACCACGGATCCAGCCATGGCAGCGGTCGCATAGACATCAGCACGGAGGACGATCGGAACCCTAGCCAGAAAAATGTCGCACACAGTTCCTCCGCCAACGCCCGTTATTGCGCCCAGCAAAACGGCAACAAACGGGTGCATCTCATAGAGGAGCGCCTTTTCGGTGCCGGCGATAGCAAACAATGCCAAGCCCGCCGCATCGAGAACAATGATGACCTCAGTGGGAATTTCTAGAACAAAACGATGCAGAAAGAAAACAATGGCTGCGCCAGCGAACGCCATAGCCGAATAACGCCAATCGCGGAGCGAGCTGGGTGGTACTGCGCCAATGAGAAGGTCGCGAATAATGCCTCCCGCTAATGCGGTGGCAAAGGCCAACACCATCAGACCGAGCAAGTCCAGATTGCCTGTAATCGCCGCCGTGGCGCCTTCGATACCGAAGAAGAAGACTCCGGCCAATTCAACTGCAAGCAACAACCTGTTCGAGTGGTCCTTCATAAATCCTTTATGTCCATGCGCAATTTCGAAAACCGCGGAGAAATTCAGTGGCTAGGAATCAGGGGTTATTCAAGGTAATATGAAAACCACTTGCCGGACAAGCAAGGGGAGAGCAATGTCTTCTCAATTTGTGGCGAGTATAAGCGTGGCCGCAGCCGCACCGTTGCCAAAATAGGTTTTGAGCAATGTTGACCAGCTTCTCGATCTCGAACGTTTGAAAATGGAATGTACAATTAATAGTCCAGACTGAGGGTCAAGAACTCCTTGGCATTTTGACATCTTAAAGATAGCGAAGGACGTGTTATGAAAATCTTGCTGTTCGCAGGTTTGCTCATGATCGTGCTCGGCATTGCCTCCCTGGTCGTGCCGATTCCCCACACAGAGACACACGGCATTAAACTCGGAGATGCAAACATTGGCGTGCAAACGAGTCAGAGTGAGCGGGTGGCTCCCCTCGTTAGCGGCGTGCTGATCGTAGGCGGGATTGTACTGGCTGTTGCTGGCGCGCGCACAAAATAGTCGACAAACTGAATTGTCTCCGGTCGTAAGGGTTCTGGGTGGCTGAGCGCGCGCAAAGGTCGCGCACCTCTTGCCCGGAGCAGCGGCGGAAAAAGGGTCTATAATAGCAACGTGAGATATTACACAACGAAATCGATGAATGGCGGCACCACTTTCAAGTGCATCTCCTGCGAGCACACGGTCACGACTTTGGATTTCGACAGCACTGGCGGCAACCGCCGTACACAGGCGGCCAAGGTCATGAATCAACATGCCGCCGTCACCCATGTTCATCCCTTCGGGTCTCCAGTGCACACCAAGCAGGGAAGTCGTGGTGCTCTCTGAATGCTGCATGAGCAGAAAAATCCGGGAACGGTAACGTTCTTCCAAATCCACAGAAATGGCCAAGCAGTGGAGGGTGGGAGCTATCCCAGCCTCGAAGAGGCCTCCGCAGCGCTGGAGAAGTCTGCGCAAAGCGGCGAAGTAACGGAAGTGAACGCGCTGGACAAGGTTCTGCGCCGTTACACCCTCGAAGAGTGCCGCGTGGCAGCAAGCAAAAGACGGCCGAAGAGTGTTCCCAGGTCGTAAGCGGTTGACGAATCGGCGGATCGCTAGTGGTGGCCATCACCACGAGAAACTGCGTAACGCGAACCCAACCAGTCATAGTCCTGCACCGACCTTTCCTAGCGATATGTAAGCTGCGCGCCGCACCAATCAGCAAAAGTCCCGTCGTGACCGGCAAGCTCAATTTTGTTTGCTCCGGTTTGATTTGACTTTGCCTCAAATCGAAAGTATAAGTATTAACTCGAAAGTATAAGAAAGATTTGGGGAGGCTGCCATGCACGGGAGACTTCGCAGCGGTGTTGGACTTGTCGTCATTATGTTGCTTGCCTCGGCAGCGGCTTTTGGACAAGGCGCATACACGGCGCAAGTACGCGGAACGGTGACCGACCAGACGGGCGCGGTGGTGCCAAACGCCAAGTTGACCATAACGAATGACGGCACGGGTATTTCCGTCTCAGCCAGCACGGATGGCAACGGACAGTATGTCTTCAATGGATTGCGCCCCGCGACGTATACAGTGAAAGTCGAAACTCCAAGCTTCCAGGAAACAGTCCAGAAGAACGTTGTTCTCGCGGTGGCGCAGCAGGCGTCGCTGGATTTTGTCCTGAAACCCTTCACCTCGCACGAAACCATTACTGTGACGGAAACCGCGCCGCTGCTGGATACGACAGGAGCATCGTTGGGGACGGAAGTCACGAACGAGTTCATCAGCCGCATGCCTCTGCAAGATCGTGATGTCACCAAACTGGTGTATTTGTCAGCGGGTGTGACCGAGTTGAACAATGGCGTCGGTTATCCCGTGGGGACGGATTTCTCCTCCAATGGACAGCGCTACGCGTCCGCCGAGATTCGTCTGGACGGGAACCTGGCGACAGGACCGGAACAAGGAGAAGGAGCGACAAGCAATCTGAGCTACATTCCTTCGGGCGAAGTGATCCAGGAATTCAAGGTGCAGAGCAACAGTTTTTCCGCTGAATACGGGAGTAATGGCGGCACCGTGGTCAACGTGCTGATGAAGTCCGGGAGCAATAAGTTTCACGGCAGCGGCTGGTGGTATGGCCGCCGTACGGCCTTGAATGCTAACGATTTTTTTTCGAATCGCAACGGCGTTCCGCGGGCCGATTCCACCCGGGACCAGTATGGCTTCTTAGCGAGTGGGCCGATTCGCAAGGGGAAGACGTTCTTTCTGTTTGACCTGGAAGGCGTGCGGCAGAATGACAAACAGTTGATCTCTGGCCGTGTGCCCACAGATCTCGAGCGGAAAGGGGATTTTTCGCAAACGCTGGTGCAGGACAACAATGGAAATCTGGTGCCCGTCCAGATCTTCGATCCATTCAGCGTGAACGGCCCCGGCCAGATGCGTACGCAGTATGCCAATAATTTAATTCCCGCATTCGGTACTCCGGGCAGCCCCATAACCGCGGTGGGTCAAGCGCTGGCCAATGCGTATCCTGAACCGACCGGACCCGTAGATCCAAACTCGGGAAGCAACTTCAACAAGGGTGTGGTGAACACCAGCCCATACCTCCAGTTTGATGCCAAGATCGACCATCAACTGAGTGAGAAGACTCACCTCTCGGGACGGTACAGCCAGCAGAACTCCAGTTTCACGAATCCTGGTTTCTTCTATGGCGATCTGACAGGGACGCAAACCACACGGAACATTGTTTTGGAACACACCTGGGCAATCAGCCCGTACTTCTTGTGGACTAACCGCTTCGGTGTGGACCGCTATTACCAGAAGGGGTCGTCGAGCCATGTAGATCCGGCACAGTTCGGGCTTCCCAGCTTGCTGACCCAAGCCAACCACATTACTCGCATGTCGGTTGTAAGCGTGGAGAACTACACTACGCTGAACAGCGATCAGTCTGGTAACCAGCAGTGTTGCGCCGATACGATCAATGGGCATACGCAGTATGTTATGGCCTCGTCCATGGATTGGGTGCACGGCAGGCACGTCGTGAAATTCGGCGGCGAACTGCGCGAATTCTTCAACAACTTTTACCAGCCCGATAACGCGACTGGGTTGTTCGACTTCACCAAGCTCATTACGGCTCAAAACCCGGCTGGCGGGAACCCGGCGGAGCAGGGTACAGGGCTTGCTTCACTCTTGGTGGGTTTTCCGGCAGACGGCCAACTCAATATCAAGTCTGCCGTAGCGAACAAGTCCAAAGAGACCGCCTTCTACGTGCAGGACGACTGGAAGATTGCGCCTCGTCTCACGCTCAATCTTGGGCTTCGCTACGAGTGGAGCACGCCTTACACCGAGCGTCACAACCAAATTCAGTTCAGCGACTTCAACGGCAGCAGCGGGATTACAGTAGACCTCACCCCGCCCACTACGGACCAGTTCGGCAATCCGATCGTTGATGACAACGGAAACACTGTGGATCTTTCCGGCCTTGGCCTCGGGCCCACGAATCTGAAGGGCATCACACGCTTCGCCACCTCGAGCAATCGCCACGTGCCCGTGGACCGCAACAATTTTGGGCCGCGTTTCGGGTTTGCTTATCAAGTGGGCAGCAATACCGTGCTCCGGGGAGGCGCCGGCGTATTCTACGGATTCTCTTCGGCGACAAACTTCCAGTACGCGGGAACGGCGTTTCGCAGGGATGCACCGATCCATTTCACGAACGATGGCGGCATCACGCAATTCGCGACTTTGACGAATCTTTTCCCCAACCTTGCGCCGGGACAAATTCCGGCGCCTCAGGGAAAGCAGTACGGTGCTTTGGCGGAATGGGGTTACGTGAATCAGAACGACCTTGGGACCACGGTGGCGCGCAACCCGGAAATCTACCAGTGGAACCTGGGTCTACAGCATCTGTTCCCGGCTGGAATCGTGATTTCCGCGGACTACTCCGCTAACCGGAGTACGCACCTGCCTTGGGGAGGCTTTACAAGGAATCGGAACGTGATTTCCACGGCAGCCCGCCAGGCATGCGACACGACCTGCCAGAACACGCAGGTGGCGAATCCGTTCTTGTCGTTGTATACGGGCCCGACCGCAATTTTCAACGAACCGGATTCGCGTTACAGCATGCCGGATATTCCGCTGCTCAATCTGCTTCGTCCCTATCCGCAGTTCGACAATAACTTTGAAGGACTGTCGTTGTTGACTGCCAGCTCCTGGTACAACGCTATGCTGGTGCGTTTCCAGAAGCGAGAGAGTCATGGCCTGAGCTTCGAGGGCAGCTACACCTGGGCTAAGGCCACCGACAATTCTTCCTACGGCGCCAACAGCTTCATATTCTTTAACGGCTCAGGCCTGGGGTTTCCGCAGGATATGAACAACCTGAAAGCGGAACACTCCGTTGGAGCCAACGACACGCGTCACCGTTTTGTTCTGGCTACGGTGTATGACTTGCCGGTCGGACATGGCCGTTGGATGGGCGGTGACATGAACCGCGTGTTAGACGGGATTGTCGGCGGCTGGTCGGTCAATGCGTTGCTGACGTTGCAGACGGGACAGCCCGTTCCTTTCGGCGAGTCTTCCCCGCAGCTCACCGACGGCAACCAGCGTCCCAACATTGTTTGCAACCCGGCCACGGGCCTCAGTTTGCATGATGTCGCTTTTTCCAGCGATCCCAACGCGAGCTATTTCAAAGCCTCTTGTGTCCAGGCCTCTGGAGATCCCAGCGGCCTCGGCCCCGCGGATCAGGGTGCGGGAAACGCGCCTCGTTTCTCCGACAATGTGCGCGGCCCGGGAATCCACAACATCGATCTCGGGATTTTCAAGGGTTTCCGCATCCGCGAAGGGATGAAGGTGGAAGTGCGAGGGGAGTTCTTGAACGCCACGAATACGCCACGCTTCGCTACGCCGTCTTCCTTCGCAGGAGACAGTGGCTTTGGGAAAGTGACCAGCACCGTGCAGGGGACATTTCCGCGGCGTATACAGATGGGCGTGCGCTTTGAGTTTTGAGGCGGACACTCTCTTAGAGCCTATAGGGGTGTGGATGAGAACCACTCTTTCGCCCCGCTGGGGCTAGCCGATTTCCCACTTTCCCGCACGGCTTGCGCCGTGGCTCTATTCTTATGCCGCTTCGCGGCGGAACTGACAATATGAAACAAGCTGCCGTGCTCTGCGTACTGATTCTTTGCGTGAATGTTTTCACGCGTGGGCAGGACTATCCCGTCGGGCAGGACTGGAGCCACTACGCGCGGATTGGCGCGTACGGGCTGCGGAGTGACAATGCCGCAGCGATCGTTCGCAACGCCCACGAGAGTGGCGTGTTTGGCATCGAGGTCGACAACGACATTCCTGGACGGTACGAGAGCTTTCTTCATCCCGAAGAAAAGCTGGCGGCGATTCGCCAGGTGGCGCAGGAGGCGCACCGGGCGGGCAACTTCGCCGTTGTGTACATCGCGGGCACGGAATGCATCACCGCGCACGCCGACCAGACGGCGCACACGCTGGCCAAAGATCATCCTGACTGGTTGCAGCGGAAGATTACCGGTGAACCCGCCATTTTTGGTGGCGGGTCGGCGTTCTGGATTGCCAAAGGGGATGAAGACGTCTGGGTAACCCCCTATGCGGCGGAATGGCGGAAGGTCTACATGGCGCGAGTGCGGCAAATTGCCGAAACCGGGATTGACGGGATTTACGTGGATATTCCGTACTGGATGACCCACTTCGATGGCTGGGAGGACACTTGGGCGAGTTTTGACGACAACACGGTGCGCGCCTTCAAGGAGCAGACGGGGCTGGATGCGAAGCGCGACTTAAAGCTAGGGGATTTCTCGGACGCGAATTTCCGCAAGTGGGTAGCGTTCCGGATTCAGACCATGACCGATTTCCTGAAGGAGATCGATCAGACAGCGAAGGCGGTCAATCCGAAGATCAAGACCATTCCGGAAATCTATCCAGGAATTGAGGAAGAGGCGGTGCGAGTTGGCGCCGACGTTTACAGCCTGTACGCGACGGTGGATACGGTCGCTCATGAGTACGAATTCGGCGAGGGGGATCACATGGCCTCCTCGCGTTCTCCGCTGGACTGGTTCAACTATCAGGTTGGCATGCACTCGTTTCGCGCGTTTGCTCAGGGGAAGCCGACGTGGATACTGAACTACTCATGGGATGGCGACAAGAAGGTGGACGCGCGCGAGGCCATGATGAACCTGGGCATGTCGCAGGTTATGGCCGGTGCGAATTTCTGGGACGCGCCCAGGCACTCGATGGCGGGATCAAACGATTTCCCGACGCGGAAGAAGATATTTTCCTGGATCGCAGAGAACGAGAAGACGTTTTATTTGCCACGCGGCGCGATTGACCCAATCGGAGTCTACTTTTCGCCGGAGACGCGGAATCTCGGTGCTACGGATTTTCTGGCTTCCTATCGTGGAATTCTCATCTTGCTGATGCAGAAACATCTTGAATTTCAGATTGTGACGCCGCGTACACTGAAGGAGTTTGGTGGGCAGACGCTGATCCTGCCCGACGTGCGGGTTTTCAGTGCCGGTGAAAAACAATGGGCGAGAGACTTCGCTGGTCAGGGAAAGACACTCGTGATCACAGGAATTGACACAACCGAACTCGGCAAGCTGCAAAACGTGATTCGTTTTCCGGACTGCCCAGGAAAGGCCTACGACGCCGCATTGCAGAAAGACTTTGAGCACGCTTCCCCGGACTCGCAACAGGCGTTTCTCGGTAGTCTGAAGGGCGGGGATACTGTGCGCATCGCGGGCGGCCCAAAAATGGCAACATCGATCTCGCGCAACCCTGAGGGCCGCATCAGTTGCTATTTCGCGAACTTCGCGGGCCTGCGCGGGGGATCCAATCCGGTTCAGGAGCCGCAGGTCGGCGTGGAGGTGCGCTTGAAGGCACTGCCAGGAGGCAAGGGCTTCTTTCTGCCATTTTTGGGGGTGCTACAGGGGATTTCAGAAACTCAGGATCAGGATTCAATTGTTTTTAAGCTGCCTCCAATTACCAAAGGCGCCGTGTTCTGGTACGAGCCTGCACGCTGACTGCGCTTGCGCAAGGTCCTGTTGAGCGAGCTGTTACTCAACGATTGGCGTAAGATGTTCTTGGTATCGCGGGGGCCTACACGATGGAAAAACCAAACGTTGAAGCGGACTTACGGGCCGAGGAAGAGCGCGCAGCCGAGGCAGCACAACATGTTGCTGGCGCGCATCAGCAGTTGAAGACGCTGCGCGACCGGCTTGGAATCCTGAACCGGCATCCTGAATTGGAAGAAGCGTTGACGAAGCTCGAAATGGCGCTCAGCGCTCTCGCTGTGAACACGGGCGGGATGCTGTAGGACGCTCGGTGCTCACCACGTACTTGCATTCCATGGCATTCTCACATGCACGGGCGAGACGCCCGTGCCTCCATTGTCCTTTATTGACAGCTGAATTCCGCTAGTCGTGCAGCACTATGTTCAGCAGGGAACTGTGGACCTGCAGGTCCGTTCCTCCGGTGTACTCGATGAAGCCGAGCTTTCGGAACCGGTTCATGAAAAAGCTAACCCTGGAGCGGGTGGTGCCTACCATTTCGGCCAGGGTTTCCTGACTGATCTTGGGAATCACGATTTCGGGTTTGCCGTCCTTTCCAAACTGGGCGAGCAGTAAGAGCGTGCGAGCCAGGCGCTTTTCGCTGGAATTGAACAATTGATCAACCAGGTCCGACTGGATGCGCGCGTTGCGCGCCAGAAGATACGACACAAATACGTCCGAAAAGGCGTGTTCTTCGTGCAGCGCCCGCACCATCTCTTCCTTGCGAATCTTAAGCAATGTGCAATCCAGAATCGCGGTAGCGGTAACGACGCGCAGAGGGATTGTCGAAGCGATGCAGTCCTCGCCTACAAATTCCCCGGGGCTCAACATGGCGATAGTGGCTTCCTTGCCGTTCTTTGACAGGACGGTGATTTTCACTCGGCCTTTCTGCAGGTAGAAGACCGCATCGGCGGGTTGTCCCTGCGAGAAGACGACCTGCCCCTTGTGTGCCGTGACCAGCGTCCGGCCAAGTCCAGAGTTCGTGAGAAACAGTTCAGGGTTAAAGACAGGGTTCGAAAGGGTGCCCGCACTTATAGAAGCAAATGAGGCGGGGATAGGCGGGCGCGCGGTTGTAGGGCGTTCACTATCGTTGTCCCGGCGACGGGGCGCGGCGCGGCTTGGTCGAATCTTCATGCCTGGCTCCCATGGATTGGGCCTAACCACCTCATGCTACGGGGATCAACTTCAAGGTACGCCAATCTGGTCAATATTGCTCACATATTGTGACGTGAGCGTTTTTGCTCAGACAAAAGAGCGATTGACCTGTAGGCTCAGACAGCTGCGAACTAGGCCGAAGAAAGGGATCCATGCTAGATAAAAGCGCTCTCGCGTTCAACTCCGGAGAGCTGATGAGATGTGTTGGCAAGCAAAAGACAACGCGGGAGTACCGGAACCAGCAGAGCATTTTTGCGCAAGGGGACACTGCCGATGCGCTGTTCTACATTGAGGGCGGACACGTCAAGCTTTGGGCGCTATCCAAGGCGGGCAAGAAAGCCGTTATAGCCATTCTGCGGCCAGGCCACATGTTCGGCGAAGGCTGCATGGCAAAGAACGCTCTAAGGACGTTCAGCGCGTCGGCGATCCAGCGTTCCACTGTCGTGCGTGTGACCAAGGCGACCATGGCCCGGGTCATTCATCAAGAACCTGCATTTACCAAAATTTTTATTTCCTATCTACTGTCCCGCATGGTTCAGATTGAAGAAGATTTCACCGATCAAGTTTTCAATCCGAGTGAAAAACGCCTGGCGCGGATTTTGCTATCCCTTACGAACTATGGGCATCCGGCAAAGCCCAATGCGCCCGATGTGAAAGTGAGCCAAGCCACCCTCGCGGAAATGATTGGGACGACCCGCTCGAGAGTAAGTTTCTTCATGAACCGGTTCCGGGAGAAGGGCTTCATCGACTACAACGGCACGCTTCGCGTGCATCCGGGGCTCGCCGACTTCCTGTTGAACCATTAGCCAGAGCGTTGTGGGAAACGGGCGGGAATCTGCCAGAAAAGCGCCTCGGCGGCTCTCAGTACCGCCGAGGCGTATGGGGTGTTCTCCAACAAACCCATGCTAGCGCCGGTAGCAGTTATTGTCTGTCCAAAATTGCTCACCTATAGAATCCGGATTCCGTATCGCTGAACCGCCCCGTTAGCCCCTGGAAAGGAAGGCCTTTCTTTTTAAGGAGAATGCGCGGGAGAGGTGTACTATGGTGGCCTGCAAGACATCGACAAGAATTTGAGATCAAAATCCTTGGCGATTGGGCACGTCTTCCTCCTTGCAGCGCAGGCGCGGCCCCCGGAAACCCGAGATGAATACTACCGATTTCGAAAGGAGACTTGAGTTATGGCAACCGTAATCGCACAACCAGCCTTGCATGGCGATGTCACCAATTTCCTCAGCGGCTCCAAGAAGATGTTGATTGATGGCAAGTGGGTAGAAGCGGCATCGGGCAAGACGTTTGCAACTTATGATCCCTCGACTGGAGAAGTTCTGGCTCAGGTGGCGGAAGGGGATCGCGAAGATATTGAGCGTGCCGTACGGGCTGCTCGCCGTGCTTTTGATTCCGGGCCGTGGAGCAAGCTTACCGCTTCGCAGCGTGGCCGGTTGATTTGGAAGCTCGCCGATCTTTTGGAGCAACACCTGGAAGAGTTCGCTCAACTGGAAACACTGGACAATGGGAAGCCTGTCGCCATCGCGCGCATCGCCGACGTTCCGCTGGCGGTGGATATGTTTCGCTATATGGCGGGTTGGGCGACCAAGATTGAAGGCACAACCATTCCGATCTCAGTTCCAAACCACTTCGCTTACACATTGCGCGAGCCCGTTGGAGTTGTTGGGCAAATCGTGCCCTGGAATTTCCCGTTGCTGATGGCGGCCTGGAAGTTGGCACCAGCCCTAGCTACGGGTTGCACGGTGATCCTGAAGCCGGCGGAGCAAACACCTCTCTCGGCGTTGCGTTTGGGCGAGTTAGTCATGGAAGCTGGGTTCCCGGACGGCGTGGTGAACATCGTTCCTGGTTTCGGCGAAACCGCCGGCGCCGCTTTGAGCGGTCACCCGGACGTGGACAAGGTTGCCTTCACCGGGTCAACGGAGGTGGGCAAGATTATTCTGCAAGCGGCTGCAGGCAACCTGAAAAAAGTATCTCTCGAACTGGGCGGCAAGTCTCCGAACATTGTCCTGGAAGACGCGGATGTGGAAACCGCAATCGCGGGTGGTGCGCACGCGATCTTCTTCAATCACGGCCAGTGTTGTTGTGCTGGCTCTCGCCTGTATGTGCATAATAGCAAGTTCGACAAGGTGGTCGCAGGCGTTGCCGATCACGCCAAGAACATCAGAGTCGGATCTGGGTTTGATCCCACGACAGACATGGGTCCGTTGGTTTCGAAGGAGCAACTCGACCGCGTTTGCGGATACCTCGATTCCGGTCTGGCGGAGGGTGCCACAGCCGTAACCGGCGGAAAGAAGATGAATACGCCCGGTTACTTCGTGCAGCCCACCGTGCTTGTGGATACGCATCCGAACATGAAGGTGATCCGGGAAGAGATCTTCGGCCCGGTTGTGACCGCCATTCCTTTCAGCGACCCGGCAGAAGTGCTCTCGGCGGCCAACGATAGTGTGTACGGTTTGGCAGCGGCGGTGTGGACGAAAGATATTCAAAAGGCCCACACCCTTGCCGCCAAGCTGCGCGCCGGCACAGTGTGGATTAACTGCTACAACGTGTTTGACGCAGCCTTGCCCTTCGGCGGTTACAAACAGTCAGGATGGGGCAGGGAAATGGGACACGACGTACTGAACCTGTACACCCAGGTGAAGTCGGTGTGCATGGCTCTGTAGTCTCGATCCACGCTAACAGCCCAGACCCTGCCAGCTTTTCAGCTGGCAGGGTCTTCTAACTGCACTCCCGAACTTTGCAACTACGGTCACTTTTCTAAGGCGGCGGATTGTCCGAGAAGATGGCAGAACAAGGTGAGGTAGCGCTTGACGTTGCTGGTGATCAGGAAGTGTTCGCGCACGTGCTCATGACCTTGCTCAGCTAGTTTCTGCGCCATGGCAGGATTGGAGAGGAGAAGACGAATCTGATAGGCGGTGCCCTCGATCGAGTGGGCGAGGAGTCCCGTGTGCTTGTGAATGACTTGGGTGGGAATGCCGCCCACGGCGGAGGCCACGATCGGCTTCTTTTTCCACAAAGCCTCGGTCACGGTCAGCCCGAAACCCTCACGCAGGCTTTTTTGGATAATCACCGTGGAAGCACGCTGTAGGGCATTGATTTCTAACGCGCTCCACGGCGGCAAATCCAGGATGTGAATGTCTGGGTCATCCTTCGCGACACCGCGAACTTCCTCGAGCACAGCTCCGCCTTCGGGATCGTCTACGGCTCCACCGCCCGCGAGAACGAGTTGGCAATCCATGTATCGCTTCACAATCTGGTAGGCCTTGACCACGCCGATTGGATCCTTCAGATAATCGAATCGGGAAATTTGCGTCAAGATGGGGCGGGTGCGGTCAATCGAAAATCTTTCCAATACCTTCTGTACATACTCTGCATCCAGATCGCGATTCTTGTCTGAAAGCGGATCAATCGACGGATAGAACAGATATTGGGGAATCGACAACTGGCGTGTGAAATCGGGGGAAGAGAACAGAGTCCCGTCATACCGCGTGACGAACGGCTCGAGGAAATTCCACACGTCTGGATTCGGCGAGGAAAGATCAATGTGGCAGCGCCAAATCCAGTGGTCAGAATGGTTGCGCCTTGCGTTGATGAGCGCTACAGGTTGAGGATCGTGGATTACTACAAACTCCGCATCCAGATTTAAGTGGGACTGATTGGCCTCGTTGTTCGCAAGGAAGGTCGCGAAGTTTTCCGGGCGTGACTCATAGGCGCCGCCGTGCAAGGCGTTGTGAAACGCTTTAGTGATGGCGAAAAAATCGTTGCCTCCGGTCATCACTTCCCAACGAATACCCAGTCCAAGTTCCTGCATGATCGGAATCACGCGGTTCAGGATCTCGGCCACACCTCCGCCCATGGCCGTGGAATTGACCATTTCGACGCTGCGGCCGCGTAGGCGTTCGGCAAGCCAGCGAAGGTCATCAATTTCAGGCGCACCCAGCAGAGGGACATAGTCGTTCAGTGTGATCAGGCGAGGTGGGGCTGTTGCAGTGCTCACGCGGCTAACTCCCGGTCGATCAGTGACAGCAGTTTTTCCTGCACGCCTTGCAGCGTATTGGTGTAGATGTCAATGCGGTTGGTGCGCTGAGCTAACGTAGGTAACTGGAGTTCATCGGTAAACCACTTGGAGAAATCGTTCGTGCTCAGGTGGAGGCGAAGACGTGAGACAAGAAAGTGAAATTCCAGGGATGCGTGGCTGAGGCTTGCAAGGCCATTGCGGAACTCTTCCAGTGTCCACGCTTCGCTCGCGACCGGCACAGCGATCTGCAAGCTTTCACAAAAGTAAAACGACTCAAAAGCGGCTTGTGAGGCATGGCTTTCGCGGCTAGCGCAGTAGTTGTCCACCAGACGACGGAGGTCGCGGCGCAGGTCGGGCAAGGCGACGTAATCGCGAATGTCCAAAGCGGCGAGCTGCTCGGCTAATTCGACCCGGTTCAGTCCCGCCAACACCCATTGCGCGAAGTCGTTGGAAAAGCCCTCCGTGATGAAGTGGTGGCGCCCCAGACTTTGAAAAGTGTGGTGAAAGATAGAAGCGTCGCTGCAATGCTCCAAGCCATCGGCTAATTCCAGGAGATTATTTGCCTTCTGGTTCCCGATTTGCGTGATGTACGAAGCGGTGAGAAAACGAAATGGCTGTTCGGCAGTTTTCAAGAAAGCTCTCCCTCCAAACGCTGCAAGAAACTTCTTACTTCCCCTGGATCACGCAGGGAATAGCGGGCGGTGGTGTGACGTGCATCGCCGACGTGCACGGTGATGCCGGCTGGCAGGGCGGCAAAGGCAGATTCGTCGGAGGGGTCGTTGCCCACATAAATGGGAAGCAACGTAAGAGGGAGGCCGCGCACAATGTTCCGGACGGCGGCGCCTTTGCCTGGGATTTCAGGCGGCAGCAGTTCCAGAACATTACTCCCTTCGACCACATGAAGCCCATCGGGCCCAAGCATGTCGACAAGATCTCGAATCGTTGTACGCAACTCACGCGTCGCTGGCGCCGGAGCTTTGCGGAAGTGCATTGCCAGGCTCATTTCCTTGTCTTCCAAATGAATCCCGGGAAGCGGCGGCATTTTGGTCAGCAACAGCCTTGCACAAAACAGCAGCCACTCGGAGCGAGTGGCCAGGGACATGCCATCGCGCCCCTCCCAGCCGTGGAGACCGAAGTACTGTACTCCACCAACGCCGATTCGATCCTGCAGATCTTCGTGCCTTCTGCCGCTGACAATAGAAAGCGCAACCCGGCGGTGTTGTACGAGCTGTCGCAGGGTCTGCCGTGTGGCCTTGCCTAGTTGGACCTCTTCCGGTCGGTCGTGCAAGGGCGTGAGGGTACCGTCGAAATCGAGGAGAAGCAGAATATGCCGGGCTCTCCGAATGCGGAATGATACTTGGGGCCAGCACTGAAAGAGCGGGTAGGCGGGTCGTAACCTGGGCGCCTGGCCCATTGGCAGTGAATTGGGGGACGTTCGCAGAAGACCATCACCATCCTGAGGGGTCATATTCCGACAACCTCCCCGGAGCGAGCCAGACTTGCGGATGCAGCCAGGGCCGCATTGTCACGGCGGCGACCGAGAATGGAATCGCTGGTGCTGCGGGCAGTAAGGGGCGCATCGCCGGCGTTGCTCTCCAGGCGAATTTCCCCTAACTCGGAAAGCAGCGTGGCTGCCCAGCGATAGATATTGTGCTCCTTTACAACGCGGCGAAGGCGGTGCATGCGCGCTCCCCTCTCGTCCGCTTGCATCTCCAGGGCAACGCGAATGGTCTGTGCAACCTGCTCAATGTCGTAGGGGTTGACGAGCAAGGCGTCTGGGAGTTCATGAGAAGCGCCAGCAAAGCGGCTGAGGACGAGCACTCCCTGCTCGTCGCTGCGCGCTGCCACGAATTCCTTGGCCACGAGGTTCATGCCGTCATGCAGAGAGGTCACCAGGCACAAATCCGCGGCTCTATAAAACTTTTGGATCTCCTCGTGACTGTGCTGGCGCTTGAGAAACAAGATGGGTTTCCAGCCAACGGATCG
>Ga0210384_10002910_pt1 | contig 20337 bp, 14 predicted proteins | sample IncBWH2MmetaG_FD_160574 | JGI IMG/M metagenome (GOLD analysis project Ga0210384, IMG submission 160574) | Forest soil microbial communities from Barre Woods Harvard Forest LTER site, Petersham, Massachusetts, United States - Inc-BW-H-2-M | ecosystem: Environmental > Terrestrial > Soil >...
ATACGTTGACGGATTTGTGACCTTTGCGATGAATCGTCTACCTCCCATCCGCCGAAACCCGATTCGCCGCACGCACCGAGACATAATCATAGCCGCGCAGCGCCTCCGGGCGGCGGCGCACTGTTGCCGGAGCACCAGTCGTCGCCGCAGCGGTGGTTGTCGCATCGGTAGTCGCGGCGTCATTGTCGCTGGCATTCCAGGCCGCGAGCAGCAGCCCGAGCGCCAGCCAATTGAGCGAGGCTTCGCGCCGCGTGGACCAGAAGGATGCAGCGGGACGGCTTGGGCTCAAAGTCGTGATCGACATGGGTGTCTCCTGGTGTTTGCCACGAGGCCAGTGTCTTGGGTAATCGCTGCTTTCAAAGGATGCGAATCGGGCAATCCGGCGGTGAATTGTGGCGAATCATGGCGACGCTTAGCGGCCCTGAAGTGGGCCGTTCAGCTATGATTCACCAATGAAAAAGCAGATCGCCATCGTCGAGGATGAGCCGGCTTTGCGCGAGAATTACGCGGCGGCGCTGGCGCGGCACGGCTATTCGATCAAGACCTATGGCAATCGCCGCACCGCCATGCAGGCATTCAACACGCGCTTGCCCGATCTGGCCATCATCGACATATCGCTCGAGGACGAAGCCGAAGGCGGCTTCGATTTGTGCCGCGATCTGCGCGCGCTCTCGGCGGAACTGCCGATCATTTTTCTGACCGCCCGGGACAGCGAGCTCGATGCGGTGTCGGGATTGCGGCTGGGCGCCGATGACTTTCTCACCAAGGACGTGAGCCTGCCGCACCTGGCGGCGCGCGTCGCGGCGCTGTTCAGACGCATCGATGCCCTGCGCCGCCCCGACAATGCCGCCGAAATCGTGCGGCGCGGCGCCCTGTCGATCGACGCGGAGAAGATGCAGACCACGTGGAACGGCGCGCCCGTGACCCTGTCGCTCACCGAATTTTGGATCGTGCATGCCCTGGCCCGCAATCCCGGGCACGTCAAGAACCGGCAGCAATTGATGGACGCCGCGAATGTGGTATTGGACGACAACACCATCACCTCGCACATCAAGCGCGTACGGCGCAAGTTTCAGCAGGTCGATACCGCGTTCGATGCCATCCAGACGGTGTACGGAATGGGTTACCGCTGGCTCGAGTGAGCATTCGACTGCAATTGCTCCTTGTCGCGCTCACCACCCTGGTGTTGCCGTGGGCCGGCTGCCAATACGCCAAAGAGCTCGAGTCAGCGCTGCGCAGCTCGCAGGAGCAATCGCTGCTGGCGAGCGCCGGCACCATTGCCAATGCGCTGTCCGCCCAGCCGCAACGCGTCTTCCACGACGCCGGCGACAACCAGGCTTTTTCAGCCGGCGCGGGCGATCTGTATGTGTATCCGCTCATTACCCAGCCGTTGCTCGACGGCTATCGTGAGGACTGGGACGTGCCGGCTGAGCCGACCTGGCTGGCCACCACGACGGGCTATCGCGCACGCGTTCAGGCCGGCTCGACCGAGCGCTTCCTTTATATATACCTCGAAGTCAACGATACACATTTCGATCCGCAGCCTCACAACGTGCGGCCCGACCAGGATCGCTTCGATCGGGTGAATCTGACGCTGGAGGGCCCGAACGGACGGGAATCCTATTTCTTCGGCACGGATGCGCCCGGCCTGATCGCGGCACAAAGCGTGGTCAAAGGCGAGGATGGCAACGATCGGGTCCAGGCGGAACCGCGCATCCAGGCCTTCTGGCTGCAGACCGGCGCCGGCTACCATTTGGAGGCGCGCATTCCGTTGAGCTTTGTCGCGCGGCATCTCTGGGTCGAGGCGATCGATGGGCGCGGCAAAGGCAGGGCCGGCTTTGGCGCGGACAGCGCCCAGGGCGGCCGCCTGTTTTTTCCGACCGCCGGGCTCAATTCGCTGCTCGAGACCTTCATCGGCGACGGCACCCGCGCCACGGTCATCGACGCGAATGCGCTCAAGTTGGGCACGGCCGGCAATGTTGTCTCGAAAAAGCGCAGCGACAACCAAGAATCCGAACCCGTCTGGCAGCGCTACTTCATGCGCATCGACACCACGGACCTGCCGACGATGGCGTCGGCACCGGATCACTTGAGCGGCCAGAGCGTGAGCTCGGCCCTGCAGGGGCGTCCGCATGCGCAATGGGTGCTCGGCGACAGAAACGAGTTGCTGTTGACCGCTGCCGCTCCGATCGTGATCGAGGGGCAATTGCACGGGGCCGTGGTGTTGCAGCAGGCCGCGGATCAACTGCTGGCACTGCGCGACCGCGCGCTCAGCCGCTTGTTCAACCTGACCCTCATTTCGACCGCCGCCGCGGTCATCATCATGCTGGCCTTTGCCACCTGGATCAGTCTGCGCATCGGCCGGCTGCGCGATGCCGCCGATTCCGCGGTGGGCAGCGACGGCAGGATTCAACTGAGCATGCCGGAATCCGCGAGCGCGGATGAAATCGGGGCGCTGTCGCGCGGCTTCGAACGGCTCCTGGCGCGACTCAACGAACATGCTCAGTACCTGCGGACTTTGGGCGGCAAGCTGTCGCATGAGCTGCGCACGCCGCTGACCATCGTGCGTTCCTCGCTGGACAATCTCGAGTCAGAGGGTTTGCGTGACGACCAGCGCCGCTACATCACACGGGCCCGCGAAGGTACACAGCGCCTGCAATCCATTTTGAGCGCGCTGGGCGCGGCAGCACGGGTCGAGGAAAGCATCAAGCAATCCGAAAGGGTGAATTTCGACCTGCGCGAATTGCTGATCTCCGCCGTGGCCGCGTATCGCGACGGCTTTTCCGCGGCGCGCTTCGAGCTGCAGACGCCCGACGATCCCTGCTTCGCACGCGGCGCGCCCGATCTCATGGTGCAGCTGCTCGACAAGCTCATCGAGAATGCCGTTGATTTTTGCCCCCCGGGCGGTGCGATCACGGTTCGGTTGGAGCGGGTGCAGGCTTCTTATCGTCTGCAAGTCGCCAACGACGGGCCGCTCATCCCCGAAGCACTCATGGGCCGGTTGTTCGAATCCCTGTTCGAGCAGCGCGCGGGCGGCGATGACAAGCCGCATTTCGGCTTGGGGCTGTACATCGTGCGGCTCGTCGCCGAATTTCACGGCGGCACGGCGGTGGCCGCGAACCGGGAGGATGGCAGCGGCGTGGTGTTCAGCATCACGCTGCCGCTAATCTAGCCGGCGCCTGCCGGGACCCGACGTTCCTCTCGATCCCCGCCGCAGCCGGCGAGCCAGATCACGAGCCAGCCCATGACGGGTCGACTGCCCTCGGTCCTGATGGGAGTCTGCTTGACCAGTTTGACCCGAAAATCATGGCGTCCCGCGAGCTCGTTGAGGTACTCGAGCGTGTGCGTATACCGCCCGCGAATTCCCGCCAGATATCCTCGATTCGACGGGTCCGCGAGATTGGTTGGACCTTCCGCTGCTTCGGTGCTGAACGCGAAAATACCATCTCTCCGCAGCACGTTCCGCACGGCGGGCACGATTGAGTCAAGCTTTCCCACGTACACGAACACATCCGCGGCAGCGACAACATCGTAGCTCTCCGAGGCCTCGCTCTCGAGGGCAGTCAAGAGGTCGGTGCACCGGAGTTCTGTGTAAAGGTTCAGTTTTCGGGTGCACTCGATCATTTTCGCCGAAACATCAACTCCCACGAGACGCCGTGACCTCGAGGCAATCTCGGCGCCGAACAGTCCAGTGCCGCAGCCGAGATCGAGACAATCCCATGGTGTTGCAGGATCCCCCACTGCGAGAATTTCGACCATCAATTTCTGGGGGGTGGTGTAGCCCAGCTTCTTCAGATGCTGATCGAAGGTATCCGCGTACGAATCAAACAGATCGCGCACGTATCCGCTGGGATCTCGCTCAACGTTTTCGCCGGTCCGCGCCGCCACGAAATGCCGTGCCAACACGTTATCCGGTTCGAACTGTAAGAGCCGCTTGAAACATTCCAACGACGCATCGGCAGCGCCGGCATCCGCGAGTCTCGAGCCCAACACGGAGAAGATCTTGCCTGGAGCCGTCCCGGGCGCGGCGGCATTGCGCACCTCCGCGGCACCGCCTTCCAAGTCGCCCAAGGCCGCGAGCGCGGTACCAAGTGAAATACGTGCCTCGGACGAACCCGGATTCAGCCGAATCGCCTCACGCGCGGTATCGACAGCGTCGGCGAGGCGGCCAGACTGCAGTAACGCTTCGGCCAAGTGCCCATGGGCGTCGGCATTACCTGGTGCAATCGCGATCGCCCGGCGGAGGACCTCGAGCGACCCATCGAGGTCCCCCGACACCCGAAGGGCGGCCCCGAGGTTTATCTGTGCCACCGCACCGTTCGGATCGGCCGCCGCCGCCGCCCGGTAGCGCGCAACAGCCGCAGGGTACTCGCCGAGCAAAAGGAGCGTCTTGCCCAACGCAGTAAGCGCCGGCATCGACCGCGCATCGATTTGCAGCGCCGCCTCCAACGACTGCCGTGCCTCGTGCAGCCTGCCGCTTCGCTCCAGTACCTCGCCGAGGCCCGTATGCGCGACGGCAGACCCCGGATCCAGCTGAAGAGTTCTCCGGTACGCCGCCTCCGCTTCGCCGGAACGCCCCAGCAGTTTGAACGCGGTTCCCAGACTCTGATGTACTCTCGCGAGCGCCGGATTCAATTCGAGCGCTCGGTTCAGGGCCGAAATTGCCTCCTGTGGTCGATTGAGTGCGAGTCGCGCGAGTCCGAGATCGGCGTGTACTTGCGCATTCTGAGGTACGGTCTGCGCCGCACGCGAGAGTAAGTCCGCGGCTTCCACCGTCTTGCCGCCGAGCCAGCTGACGGAAGCCAATAATCGCCACGCATCGGCGTGCTGTCGATCGAATCCCAAAGCCTTGCGGCATGACTCGGCCGCCTCGAGCCCCATTTTCAACTGGCAGTAACGCAATGCCTCGTCGAACGCGGCGCGGGCGGCTTCCGAGTCCTGCGGCGAATTTCTCGACGGCACGTCCCGCTGAAACTCCATGGAGGTCAAGCAGCGCGCACTAATACGAGGAGCAAGCCCGCGACAGGCCGGAGCGTCTCGGATCTCAGCCGTACTTCTCGCACGGTCTTGATTTCGAGCGCACTGTGCGCGGCCAGATCAGTCAGATAGCCCGCGGTATGAGCGAAGCGACCCGTGCTGGTCAGTCGATAGCCGAGCGACGGCACGGGATGGTCCGCGTGCTCCGTGCTGTCGGCCTCTACGGTGAAAACAAACGCGCCTTGGGGGCGCAGCACGCGGTGTACCGCCGGCAAAACCTCGTCGAGCCGTCCCACGTAAACGAATACGTCTGCGGCGGCAACGACGTCGTAGCTGCTCTCGGACTCTGCGCGCAATGCCGAGCCGAGGTCATCCCTGACGAGGCGTGTATAAATGTTACGATTTCCGGCGATCTGCAGCATTTTTTCCGACAAATCGACGCCGACGAGAGAGCGTGCGTGCGAACTCAACTCGACGCCGACGAGCCCGGTGCCGCAGCCTAGATCCAGGACGTCGAGCTGCCCGGAGCGGGCCGCGAGGATCGCGTCCCGGACCAGCCGTGGCGCCGTATACATCAGCCGGCCGAGCAGGTGACGATCGAAGGATTTCGCGAAAGTGTCGAAGAACTGCGCGACGTACTCATCGGAAGCCCGCTCCGGGGCTTCCCCGCTCAGGGCCGCGACCTCGTGAAGCAACATCGGGTTATGGGGCTCGATCTCAAGCCCGTGACTGAGACACTCCCGTGCAGAATCAGCGTGCCCCAACTGCTGCAACAAAGCGGCCATGGCCGACATGCACTCGCCGGCTGACTTGCCTTCTCCCAAGCCGACGCGGAACCTCGCGATCCCATCGCCAAGGTTACCCAATATAGCGAGTGCCACGCCATGCAGCATATGCCCAAGCGGATGGCGCGCGAGCCGCACCGCTCCCTCCGCGCAGGTGATAGCCTCGTGAACGTCGCCGAATTGCAGAAGAGCGTAAGCACACGCGATGTGCGCATCCGCCGAGTTGGGATCGAGCCTCACGGCTGTGCGCACGGCATCCAGAGCGCCCGCCCGGTCGCCGGCCGATAGAAGAGCCAACCCCAGCTTTGAGTAGATGCGGGACGATCCGGGTCCTCGCGAAATGACTTCCCGGTACTGCACCCCCGCGGACTCGAACTCGCCCAGTTCGTGGAGAACGTCGGCATACGCCAATCGCGTTAGCTGGTCCTGCGGTGCCAGCCGAAGTGCGGACTCGAGACTCTCCCGTGCCTCGGCCATGCGCCCGCCGGTCCTCAACAGCTCGCCGAGGTTGGTGTGCGCGGGGGCGTAGCGACTGTTCAATTCCAGCGCTTTGCGCAGCGCCGCTTCCGCTTCCGCCATACGCCCGAGGCGGGCAAGCGCCGCACCGAGATTCGTCTGCGCTTGAAGATGCGCCGGGTCAATGGAGACAGCACGGCTCAGAGCGCCGGCCGCCTCCTCGACGCGTCCGAGCCTGAAGAGCGTGTGGCCGAGCTCGACCTGTGCGGCGACTTCCCGTCGGACAGCCTCGGCGGTGATCGGTGCAGACGTCGCAGTGCGAAGCAGGCAGCAGTGCTTGTACTTGCGCCCGCTCGCGCAAGGACAGCTATCGTTACGACCCGGGCGCCCGGCCCGATTCGCGGTCGCCAAATGAGCTGAATAGATGTCGTTTCCCACTGGCAGGTTTAGGCAGAGCGCTGGTCGATGCGGGGCTGCGATCATAGGGGCCGTTTCATTGCACGATTATGACGAACCGCCCTCGACAGCTCCGACACGCATGCAGCCTGCACGCGTGTCGACATGCGTGTTTCGACCAACCCATATCCGCGACCGTTCTGGCTCCGCGTTCGGTCAGCTCAGAGGACGTGGGACGCATTCATCAAGCAACACGCGCATGCGCGAGCGCCAAATCCCCTGCCTGCTGGAGTGCCGCTACCGCCAACTCTCTGGAAACGCTGGAGAAATGTTCAATGAAATCGTCGAGAGAATCGCGAAGTTCAAGTTTTTACGCCGCAACGCCTGATTTCACCGGTTCACCCAAGGCCAACTCCCGATTGCGCGGCTGGCCTTCATGGGCCAGCAGCCACTCCTTGCGGTCGATGCCGCCGCCAAAACCCGTCAAGGAACCGTCGGCGCCGATCACGCGATGACAGGGAACGATGATGGCGATGGGATTGCGGCCATTCGCGAGACCCACGGCCCGCGAGCCATTGGGATTGTCCAAGCGCTTGGCGAGCTGACCGTAGCTGCGCGTTTCGCCAAAGGGAATTTTGGTCAGCTCGCGCCACACGCGCTGCTGAAATTCGGTGCCGGCCATGCGCAACGGCAGATCGAACTCGCGCCGCTTACCGCCGAAATATTCTTTCAGCTGACGCGAGGCGGCCGGCAAGGGACCGATCGTGGCATTCTGCATCCAATCATCGCTGACGGTGGGCAGCTTGCTCGGCTTGTTGCGGTACAAATTCATGTACAAACCCGTCAGGGCGGTGCCATCGCTTGTCAGCATCAAGCGACCAATGGGACTTTCGACATAGCAAAAGACGTTCATGGCGCGACTCCTGATGATTGCCAAAGATAATGTGCCGCATAGGCACGCCACGGGCGCCAGGCCTCGGAGCGTTGTTGCAATTGCTTCTGATTCGAGCGCGCGGCGCGCATCAGCACCAAATCTCCCGTGGGAAATGCGTCGGGCCAATGCAGCGCGCGCATGGCGATGTAATTGGCCGTCCAATGTCCGATGCCCGGCAGGCTCATCAAGCTCTCGATCTGCTCGTCGACATTCGCGGCAAAGCTAAGCACGATCTTTCGTTGCAAAACCGCGTGAGCCAGGCCGACGAGACTGCGGGCGCGCGCGCCGATGATCCCAACGGCCGCGACCTGGGTTGGGGCGGTGCCCGCCATGCGATCCGCGCTGGGACTCAATCGATTGAGCTCCGGCCAGGGAGTCGCGATGGGCTCACCAAATGTTTCCGCCCAGCGCCCGGAAATCGTGCTCGCTCCCTTGACCGACACTTGTTGTCCGAGCACTGTGCGCACGGCCAGTTCAAAGCCGTCGAATGCGCCCGCCACGCGCAACCCTGGGAGTCTGCGCACGGTCGCGGCGAGGATGTCATCCTGCCTGAGCACCGTGCTCACCGAATCGGGCGCAGCACCCAGATCGAACAGCTGCTTGACCCTGCCGATGACGGCGCCGATCACCGGCGTCAGGGTGGGGGAGATTTCCAAATTCAGCGCCCCACCGCTCGCGTGCATCGACACGGCGATCCATCCCTTGGCGGCGCCGATCGACACAGTGCGCCGATAATGGGTGTCATCCGCCATTTCGACCCCCGGAATGGCCCGCAGCTTGAGATAGGCCAGCAGGCTTTTCCAGGCCAGTGGCGGTCTGAATTCCAGCTGAACGCTCAAGCTGTCGGTGTCGATCGATTTGCCGCGAATCGCGCGCGGACTCAAGCCATATCGGGATTTGAACAAGGCGTTGAAACGTCGCACGCTGCCGAAACCGCTGGCAAAGGCGATCTCAGTCAGATCGAGCGAGGTTTCGCGCAACAATCGCTTGGCCAGCAGCAAGCGCTGAGTCTGCGCCAATTCGATGGGCGAAACGCCGAGCTCCGCTTCGGTGACGCGGCGCAAATGCCGGTCGCTCACTCCCAACGAAGCGGCCAGATCGCCGACATGCGCACTGGAAAGCGCATGTTCTTCGATGCCGGCCATCGCGGCGCCGACCAGCCGGCTCACCGCATCGACCGGGGCCAATCCAGGCGCCCTTTCCGGACGGCAACGCAGACAAGGTCTGAATCCCGCGCCTTCCGCGGCCGCAGCATTGGAATAAAAGCGCATATTTTTGCGATGCGCCGGACGCGCCGTGCAAATCGGCCGGCAATAAATATGCGTCGAGGTGATGCCCACATAAAAGCGGCCATCGAAACGGCGGTCGCGCGCCCTGGTCGCGCGATAACAAGCATTCGAGTCGAGTTCCATGGCGCCAGACTAGCCCTTATCGGACACGAATACTCGCCGTTTTCGGACCTCGATATCGGCCCCGTTTCCCCCTAAGATCACGGGGCCTTTATCTGACGCCTGCGCCTTGGTTTACGCCTACGCCTATGATTTGCGCTTACGCCAACGCGCTCTTGAACAACACCATCATGCGTCCCCACGCCTTTTCAGCCTGCTCGGCATTGTAAACCTGCGAATCGGGCGGGCACCAACCATGCTTCGCGCCCGCATAGACTTCGATTTCAGCCGGCAATTTGGCCTTCGCGAAAGCATCTTTCAAAATATTTTTCGCATCCGGTTGCGACGCATCGTCGTTTTCGGCAATCGCGACCAGAAAATGCGCTTTCATTTTCGGAATCAGCAGATGCGGACTTTCAGGCTTGTCGGTCACCAGACCGCCGCCGTGAAAGGTCGCTGCGGCGCCGACGCGATCGGGAAATGCCGCAGCGGTTCTGAAGACAAAGGGTCCGCCCATGCAATAGCCCGTGGTGCCCATCTTTTTCTTTTTGTCGACTGAGGGCTGAGTGTCCAGATAGGCGACAAATGCGGTCGCGTCCGTGAGCGCCGTTGCCGGCGACAGAGTGCCGGCGAGCGCGAAGAGCGCTTGGCGGGTTGCGGGATCGCCAAAATCCGGATGATCGGGCGCGGTCGGCGCCTTCTTGGTCCGGTAGAATGGATTGATCACGAGCACGGTGTAACCGGATTCGGCGAGGCGCTTTCCCATCTGCCTGAAGGTGGGCCGCAAGCCGAAAATATCCGGCCAGATCAATACGGCGGGATGACGGCCCTTCACGGGGTGAACGATGTAGGCATCGCAGGTCCCGTCGGGTGTTTTGATTTCGACTTCGGATTCCGTGGTCTCCGCGGCATCGGCCAGGCGAGGCAGCATCGCGGTCAATCCCACGCCGAGCGTGAGTGCGCCGAACTGTCTTCGCGACAGATCGCGGGCGCGGGAAATTGCATACATCTCGTCGAAATCGTCCTTTTCGCACATAGCGTTCTCCGATTGTTCTACCGCGTGTTACATCATTGCGTTGGCATGGGTCCGGGCGCAAAGTTGAGCGCCGCGCGCGCCGCGTGTCAAGCCTTGCGTGCTCTAGCCGCTGCCCGATGGACGCAATCCCAGATGCTGCAATATCCCCTGTGCGGCTTCGCGTCCTTCGAATACGGCGGTCACCACCAGGTCCGAGCCGCGCACCATGTCGCCGCCCGCAAAAATCTTCGGGTTCGTGGTTTGGAACCGGGATTGCGGCGCGCCGGACACGCGCACCCGGCCATTGGCGTGTAATGCAATGCGCTGCGATTGGAACCAATCGGCAGGACTCGCCAAGAAACCGAAGGCGATGATCACGGCGTCCGCGGCAATGGTCTCCTCCGTTCCCGGCACCACCTCCGGTATGCGCCGGCCGCGCGGACCCGGGGGGCCCAATCGAGTCTCGATGAGCTTCACGCCCTGCACGCGATCGACGCCGACGATTTCGATGGGCTGGCGGTTGAACAGGAATGTGACGCCTTCTTCCTTGCTGTTCTTATAGTCGCGCCGCGATCCCGGCATGTTGTCGTCATCGCGCCGATAAGTGCAGGTCACGCTGGCCGCGCCTTGCCGTATCGCGGTTCGATTGCAATCCATGCCCGTGTCGCCGCCGCCGAGCACCACCACATGCTTGCCCTTCATGTCGATGAAATCCGTCGCGCTGTCCAGGCCCAGCTCGCGGTTGATATTGGAAATGAGATACGGCAATGCTTCGTGCACGCCGGGAAGATCTTCGCCGTCGAAACCGCCTTTCACATAAGTGTAGGTGCCCATGCCCAAAAAGACTGCGTCGAACTCGCCCACTATTTGTTCGAACTCAATATCCCGCCCCACCTCCATGTTCAAGCGAAATTCGATGCCCATCTCCTCCATGATTTCACGGCGCTTTTCCACGACCTCCTTCTCCAACTTGAACGGCGGGATGCCGAAGGTCAGCAGGCCGCCGATCTTCGAATAGCGGTCGAACACCACGGGCGTGACGCCGTTGCGCACCAAGATATCGGCGCATGCCAGCCCGGCCGGCCCCGCACCCACGACCGCCACGCGCTTACCGGTGCGCACCACATTCGACATGTCGGGCTTCCAGCCGAGGCGCAACGCCTCGTCCGTGATGTATTTTTCGATCGCGCCGATGCTCACCGCGCCGAGACCATCGTTCAGGGTGCACGCGCCCTCGCACAGCCGGTCCTGAGGACAAATGCGGCCGCACATTTCCGGCAGGGAATTGGTTTGATGCGAAAGCTCCGCCGCCTCGAACAATTTTCCTTCGTTGATGAGGTTCAGCCAATTGGGAATGTAGTTGTGCACGGGGCATTTCCATTCGCAAAATGGATTGCCGCAGGAAATGCAGCGTCCGGCCTGCTGCGCCGCCGACTCGGCGCTGTATTGCGAATAGATTTCGCGAAACTGCCGGGTGCGCACCTCGACGGTGAGCTTGTCCGGATCCTTGCGCGGAATATCGAGGAATTGCAGATGCTTGTCGGCCATGGTGGAACCGCGTTCGCGCCTAAGCGGCGCGGCGCAGATTTTCCAGCAGCGAATCGATGGCGGAAGCCTTCGGTTTGACCACCCAGAATCTGCCGATGTAGGTGCGAAAATCATTGAGCAACTGCGTGCCCCAGGCGCTGCCGGTGGCATCGACATGCTGCTCGATCAAGCCGCGCAGATGCTGCACATGCGTGCCCATGCCCTCGGGCGATACGCGGTGAATATCGATCAGGTCATGATTGTAGCGGTCGACGAAATCGCGCTCCATGTCGAGCACATAGGCGAAGCCGCCGGTGAAGCCGGCGCCGAAATTCACGCCAGTGGTGCCGAGAACGCAGACCACGCCGCCGGTCATGTATTCGCAGCAATGATCGCCCGTGCCTTCCACGACGGCGAGCGCGCCGGAATTGCGCACGGCAAATCGTTCTCCCGCCCGGCCCGCCGCGTAGAGCACGCCGCCGGTGGCGCCATACAGACAGGTGTTGCCCATGATCACCGTGTCGCGCTCGACGAAATTCGAATGCGCATGCGGCTTCAATACGATTTTGCCGCCCGCCATTCCCTTGCCGACATAATCGTTTGCCTCGCCCGTCAGATGAAGATGCAGTCCCCCCACATTCCAGACGCCGAAGCTTTGTCCGGCGGAGCCTTGCAAGTTGACGATCAAGGGGGCGGCGCTCATGCCGGCGTTACCCCAGCGGCGGGCGATCTCGCCGGAAATGCGCGCGCCGATCGAGCGATTGAAATTGTTGACGGCATAGTGAAATTTTCCACCGGACCCCGCATCGATCGCGGCGCGCATGTCGCTGAGCATTTTCTCGGCCAGCGTGCCCTTGTCGAAAGGTTCATTGTGCGGATCGAGGCAGTATTGCGGCTTATCCGAGACCAGCGCCGCATTCGCGAGCACCGGCGACAAATCCAGCTTGCGCTGCTTCGAGGTTTCGCCCGGCAGAATCTCCAAAAGCTCCGTGTGCCCGATCAGCTCGGCCAAGGTTCGCGCGCCCAGCGAGGCCAGGATTTCGCGGCATTCTTGCGCCACGAATCGGAAATAGTTGACCACCATCTCCGGCAATCCGATGAAATACTTGCTGCGCAGAACATTGTGCTGCGTGGCGACGCCGGTGGCGCAGTTGTTCAAATGACAGATCCGCAGATATTTGCAGCCGAGGGCAACCATGGGCGCCGTGCCGAAGCCGAAGCTCTCGGCGCCGATCAGCGCCGCCTTGATCACGTCCAGCCCGGTTTTCAATCCACCGTCGGTCTGCAGGCGCACGCGATGCCGCAGCTCGTTGGCGCGCAGCGTCTGATGCGTTTCGGCGAGCCCCAATTCCCACGGCGTGCCCGCGTACTTGATGGATGATAAGGGACTGGCGCCGGTGCCGCCGTCGTAACCGCTGATGGTGATGAGATCCGCGTAAGCCTTGGCGACGCCCGCGGCCACGGTACCCACGCCGGGCTCCGCCACCAATTTGACCGACACCAGCGCCTTGGGGTTGATTTGCTTCAAATCGAATATCAGCTGCGCCAGATCCTCGATGGAGTAGATGTCATGATGCGGCGGCGGCGAGATCAGGCCCACCCCCGGTCGCGCAAATCTCAAGCGCGCGATCATGTCGTTGACCTTGTGTCCGGGAAGCTGCCCGCCCTCCCCCGGCTTCGCGCCCTGAGCGATCTTGATCTGCAGGACTTCGGCATTGATCAGATATTCGGGCGTCACGCCGAAGCGGCCGGAAGCAACCTGCTTGATCTTGGAATTCTTTTCCGTGCCGTAGCGCACCGGATCTTCGCCGCCCTCGCCTGAATTCGAGCGGGCGCCCAAGCGATTCATGCCGATCGCGAGCGCCTCGTGCGCCTCCGGCGACAGGGCGCCCAAGGACATGCCGGCGCTGTCGAAGCGCGCGAGGATGGCGGAGACCGGCTCCACTTCCTCGATCGGGATCGCGGCGCCGGACTTCAATTTCAGCAGGTCGCGGATGCAGGACACCGGCCGCTCATTCACCAATGCCGCAAATTGCCGGTATTGCTCGTAGCTGCCGGTCATGACGGCCGATTGCAGCGTCGCCACCACGTCCGGGTTGTACATGTGGTATTCGCCGTTGTGCATGTACTTGAGCAAGCCGCCTTGTTCAACGGGCTCTGTCTTGTCCCAGGCGCGCTTCGCCAGATAGTCCGAATCGGCCTTCAGATCCGCAAAATCCGCGCCTTGAATGCGGCTCTCGGTGCCGGCGAAACTTAAGCGGACGACTTCATCGCTCAAGCCCACGATTTCAAACAGCTGCGCGCTGCGATAACTCGCCACGGTGCAGATGCCCATCTTGGACATGATTTTGGTCAGGCCCTTGCGGATGCCGCGCCGGTAGCTTCGGCCCAATTCCTGGCGCGCGATCGCTTCCATCTTGAGCACGCCCTTGCGCATCATGTCGAACAAGGTCTGGTAGGCAAGGTAAGGATAGACGGCGGTCGCGCCGTAGCCGATCAGGCAGGCGAAATGATGCGCATCGCGCGCCGTGCCGGTTTCGACCAGGATGTTGCATTTGCAGCGCAAGCCCGTCGCCACCAATCGATGATGCACGGCACCCGTGGCGAGCAGCGCGTGGATGGGCAACTTGCCCTTCACCAAGTATCGATCCGACAACAGCAGCACGAGCTTGCCCAAGCGCACCGCGGTCTCCGCGTGGTCGCACACGCGCGCGAGCGCCGTCTTCAGGTCGAGATGCTCGTCGTATTGCAGATCGATGAATTCATTGGGTATGCCGGACTCGGCGAGCGCCACGATTTGCCGCAGCTTGCGCTGCGAAAGAATCGGCGAGCTCAACACGATTTGTTCGGCGTGCTTCGGCGAGGGCACGAAAATATTCGCTTCCGGGCCGATTTGCGTCTGCAGCGACATCACGATGCTTTCGCGCAAGCTGTCGATGGGAGGATTCGTGACCTGCGCGAACTGCTGGCGGAAATAGTCGTACAGTGACCGCACTTTCTTCGACAGCACCGGCATCGGCGTGTCATCGCCCATCGAGCCGACCGCCTCGCTCTCATCCTCGGCCAGGACCCGGATGATCTCGTCGCGCTCTTCGGCCGAGACGTTGAACATCTTCTGATACTGAGCGAGCACCTCGCGATCGAAGGGCTCGGCGGCCAGGCGCGGATCGATCAGGTCCGTCTGCAGATAGCGCACGCCCTTCTTCAGCCAGACCTTGTAGGGATGGCGGCTCTTGAGCACCTCGTCGATGCGCTTGGTCGGCATGAGCTCGCCGGTCTTCAGATCCAGGGCCAGCATTTCGCCCGGACCCAGCTTGCCCTTGTCGATGACATCCTCCGGCGGATAGTCCCAGACGCCCGCTTCCGAGGCGATGGTGATGTGCCGATTCCGGGTAATGACCCAGCGCGCCGGCCGCAACCCATTGCGATCCAGCGTGCAGCAGGCATAACGGCCGTCGGTGAGCACAACGCCGGCGGGACCATCCCAGGGCTCCATATGCGTCGCGTAGTACTCATAAAAAGCCTTCAGGTCCGGATCGATCATGTCCACCGATTGCCACGCCGGCGGAATGAGCATGCGCATCGCATGCATGGGATCGAGCCCGCCGGCGAGCAGCACTTCCAGCATGTTGTCGAGCGACTGGGAGTCCGAGCCCGTCAAGGACACCAGCGGCAAAATATCGCTCAAGTCCGGCAACAGCGGCGATCGGAACAAGGGGCCCCGCGCCACCGCCCAGCTGCGGTTGCCCTGCACCGTATTGATCTCGCCGTTGTGCGCCAGATACCGGTAGGGATGCGCGAGCCGCCATTGCGGCAGCGTGTTGGTGGAAAAGCGCTGATGGAAAACCACCACCGAGGCTTCCATCCGCGGATCCTTAAGGTCCGGATAGAACTGCGCCAGAAACTGCGGCATGACCATGCCCTTGTAGACAATGGTGCCGGCCGAGAGCGAGGGGATATAAAAAACCGGGTCCTGCGCCTCGAGCTTTTTTTCGCAGCGGCGGCGCGCCATGAACAATTGTCGATTGAAGGCCGCTGCGTCGATGTCGGGCGGCGCATTCACGAACACCTGCTCGATGAGGGGCAGGCTCTTCAGCGCCTCCGAACCGCAGGCCGACGGGTCCGTGGGCAGAGCACGAAAACCCGCGATTTCCAGGCTCTCGAGGCGCAATTGCTCGGCGAGCGCCTCGCGCGCGGCATCGGCCTTGGCGGTATCGCGATTCAGGAACACCAGACCGGCGGCGAAGATCGGTGTCAGCGCGAAGCCGGCCTCCGCGGCCACGGCGCGCAAGAATGCGGTCGGTTGTTTGATGAGCAGACCGCAGCCATCGCCGGTCTTGCCGTCGGTGGCGATCGCCCCCCGATGCGTGAGGCGATTCAACGAGCTGATCGCGGTCTGTAAGACCCAGTGACTGGCGCGATCATCCAGGCTCGCGATCAAGCCAAAGCCGCAGGAATCTCTTTCATACGCGACGCGGCACAGGCCCCAATCGGCCCGGCGCGGATCCGCGCCGTTGAGGCTGGTGTTGAAGGAGAGCAGATCATTACTCGTCATACGCGCGCCCATACTTAAACCGGCCCTGCGCAAAAAAACGCAGGAAGCTTTTTAAAACAAGAACTTAAACCGGTTCTCGGCGTTTAAAAAATAACCGCCAGGTGGGGCATCGCCGCGAAGCGCGCCTGTGTATGGAACTCATAATACCTGCGACACGCTTAGCGTCAATCAACGCCTACGATCGCGTGGCTTGACGATGACGAACGAGCGCCATCAAGCTGAATCGTTGACTCAACCGGCGATGCAGCAGTTAGCCGGCGATGCAGGACTTGGCCGGCGATTAGTACTTAGCCGGCGAAGTAGCACTCACCCAGCGATGTAGCGCTCCAGCTGCTCGATGTGCTGGCTCTGTTCCTGGATGACGGCTTTGACCAGATCGCCGATGGACAGCATGCCCACGACGCGCCCGGATTTCACCACCGGCAGATGCCTGAAACGCCCGTTTGTCATCAGCTGCATGCAGTGATGCACGGTATCGTCCGGTGTCACGCTCACCGCCGGCGAGCTCATGATGTCGCTCACCGGCGTGTCATGCGATGAGCGATTCTTGAGTATGACCTTGCGCGCATAGTCGCGCTCGGAAATGATCCCCAACAATGCGCCCTCCTGCATCACGAGCAGCGCGCCGACATGCCGCGTCGCCATGATTTCAATGGCGTGCAGCACCGAATCCTGCGGAGCGACCGAGAAAATTTGGCTTCCCTTGGCTTGAAGCAATTGGCTCACGGTCTGCATATACCCCCCGTTCATGCCCGAAATCGGACGACTTCTGCCCTCTTGACTATACTCGTGCCTGCTACCAGGACAACCCAAAAAGATGAACGATTCGGTGAACGATTCAGAGCCCAAATTTCCCGTTGCCGCGGTGCGGCCGTACCGGGTCAAATCGCCCTTTGGCGAGCGGATCGACCCCTATTACTGGCTGCGGGACGACGAGCGCAGCAATCCTGACGTGCTGGCCTATCTTCGGGAAGAAAATGCGTTTCGCGAGCGCAGCATGGCCCACGCCAAGCCGCTCGAAGACGCCCTGTACGAGGAAATTTACGGGCGCCTGAAGCAGGACGATTCCACGGTGCCGTACCGCAAGAACGGCTATTGGTATAGCACGCGTTTCGAGCCCGGCAAGGAGCATCCTATTTTTGTGCGGCGCAAGGGCTCGCTCGAGGCGCCCGAGGAGATCTTGCTGGACGCCAACCTGCACGCCGCGGGTCACGCCTACTACCGCGTAGGCGCTCTGGAGATCTCGCCCGATTCACAGTGGCTGGCGTATTGCGAGGACACGACGGGCAGGCGGCAGTTCACCCTGCGATTCAAGAATCTGGCGGCTCGGGAAATTTTACCGGTCGCCATCCCCGACGTTGAGTCCGACTTGGCCTGGGCCAATGACAATCGGACCCTGCTCTACGTCGAGAAGGATCCCGAGACCCTGCTGGGTCTGTACGTCAAGAAACACGTGCTGGGTGAGGATCCCAAGCACGACGTGTTGATCTTCGAGCAGACCGACAAGCGCTTCTACACCGGCGTGACCAAATCCAAATCGGACGCGTTCATATTCCTGCACATGGAGAGCACCCTGTCGTCCGAATGGCGCTATGCGCGCGCCGACGATCCTGAGCTGCGCTTTGAAATTTTCCTCCCCGAAGAAGCCGATCATGAATACGACATCGAGCATCTCGGGCAGGAGTTCATCGTCAGGTCCAACTGGCAGGCGCGCAACTTTCGCTTGTGCAGGGCGCCCATCGGCCCCGCCAACCGCGCCGCGTGGGTGGACCTCGTCGCGCATCGAGAGGATACCTACATCGAGGAATTCGACGTATTCGATCAGTTTCTCGCGGTGTCGGTGCGCAGCGGCGGCTTGCGCAAAATCAGCATCCACCCGCTCAACGGCGGCGCCGAATTCTTCATTGCCAGCGACGAGGCCGCGTACACCACCTCGATCTCCGTCAATCTGGAATTGGACACGCCGATTCTGCGCTACGCCTATTCCTCCCTGACCACGCCGACGACGCTGTACGACTACGACACCCGCACCGCCAAGCAGGTGCTGTTGAAACGCGATCCGGTGCTGGGCAGCTTTGATCCCAAGCACTACGCCACCGAATTCATGTTCGTGCCGGCGCGCGACGGCGCCCCGATTCCGGTATCGCTGGTCTACCGCTTAGGTGTAGAGCGCAATGGCACCGCGCCTCTGCTGCAATATGGCTACGGGGCTTACGGTCTGTCGATGGACCCGAGTTTTTCCTCGGCCCGCTTGAGCCTTTTGGATCGCGGCTTTGTCTACGCCATCGCCCATGTGCGCGGCGGTCAGGAAATGGGCCGCGCGTGGTACGACTTAGGAAGGAAACTGCACAAGAAAAATTCCTTCAACGACTTTCTCGATGTCACGCGCGCGCTGGTGGAACGCGGATACGCCGCGAGGAACAAGGTATTTGCCATGGGGGGCAGCGCGGGCGGATTGCTGATGGGGGCGATTGCCAACATGGACGCCGGCGATTACCGGGGCATCGTTGCGCAGGTGCCGTTCGTCGACGTGGTGACCACCATGCTGGATGAGACCATCCCGCTCACCACCAATGAATACGACGAATGGGGCGATCCTAAGGATCGGGAATATTACGATTACATGCTGTCCTATTCACCTTACGACAACGTGGGCCGCAAGCCGTATCCCGCCATGTTCGTCACCACCGGCCTTTGGGACAGCCAGGTTCAATATTACGAGCCGGTCAAATGGGTGGCGAAGCTTCGCGCGTTGAAGACTGATCGGCAGCGCCTGCTTCTGCACGTGGAGATGGAAGCGGGTCACGGTGGAAAATCCGGGCGATTCCAGCGCTATCGAGAGATCGCGATGGAATACGCGTTTCTGTTGGACGAATTGCGCCGGTTCGATGAATCGCTATGTTAAAAAAAAAGGCGCCGCAAGCGGGAGGGGGAAGCTTTAAGCGCGGCGCCTTGACTCAAAAATCGTGGAACCTATCGTTTGGGGGCGGTCTCCGGTGCCGCGCGAAACACCGGCGCGGACGCATAGCGGGCGGCAAGCCGCGCGGCCTCGCCTAAGCGCGCGTCAATTCTTGCGAGCGCAAACTGGCCGTCGCCGCGGCGAACCAGCAGCGTGGCCTCGCGGTTACCCTCGGCAGCCAATAGAGCGACGACTTTCGACTCCATACCTAAGAAGGAGCAAGCCGCGTGCCAGCCAGTACACCCTAGAAAAATCAGCAAGTTAGCCGCCCCGAGGGCGGCACGGATGTGACGAGAATTGTCGGGTCCTGACGCGCCTCGCCAGTCCAGCGCGCCTCGCCAGTCCAACGCGCCTCGCCGGTCCAACGCGCACGCCGGTGCGCCGCCTTAGGGCGGACTCTTAAGGGTGTAGCAGCACGCAGGCTTGGGCGTGAGCCTTCAGCGTCCGGCAAATCGAGTTAGCGCGTTTTTCGCTCAAATTGGCGACCTGCAGTCGATAGAGCGTGCCCGAGGCAGCCTTCTTGGGTGACACTTTGGGCGTCAGTCCCGACAACAAACCAGCGTATTCCTTGTCGAGTCGCGCCCATCGCGCGTTGGCGGCATCCGCTCCGGATTTGAATGCGCCGAGCTGCACGCCATAGGATCCCTGCGGCTTCATCGCCGCGTGTGCGCTCGATGCCGGCGCTTTCGCGGGTGCCGGGGCTTTCGCCGCCGCCGGCTTCGATGGCGTCGCTCTTGGCGCAGGTTTTGACGCGGCCGGCGGCGCGGCGGCTTCGGGCGGCGGCGCTTCGGCGCCCGCCGGCGCAGCGGTGGAGGGCGCGGAAGCCAGCGTGAAATTCTCGACGCGAATTCGCGCTTCTTCGGTCCATTTGCCTTCCGGATATTGCTTCAAGAATGCCTGGTAGGCATCGAGCGTGTCGGTATCGCGCGCTTTTTGCCAATCCCGTTCCTCGTAAATTCCCTTGAGCTGAGCCTTGGCTTGGGCCGTGAATTCGCCGCTTGGATATTTCTTCAAGAACAGCTCGTAAGCATCCGCGGTGTTCGCAGTGCGGGTTTTCTCCCAGTCGCTCTGCTGGCGGCTGCATGCCGACAAGGCCAGCGCCGCCGTCAGGGACAGGACCAAAAACACTTGTTTGATGACCATTTTCACACTCTGCGGGGGCTTGACAACATGGCGCATTCTACTTCGATTCGCGACGCCAAGCTCGTCACACCACGGCCGATCCCGATAGGATAAGAAGCATCATGACCCAAGAAAAACGCCGGTTCCTCGACAGCAATTCGGCCACTCCCACCTTCATCGGAGCGAATTCGGTGTTTGTAGGCGACATTTGCGGCACCGGCCA
>Ga0210384_10002911_pt1 | contig 20336 bp, 18 predicted proteins | sample IncBWH2MmetaG_FD_160574 | JGI IMG/M metagenome (GOLD analysis project Ga0210384, IMG submission 160574) | Forest soil microbial communities from Barre Woods Harvard Forest LTER site, Petersham, Massachusetts, United States - Inc-BW-H-2-M | ecosystem: Environmental > Terrestrial > Soil >...
GCCGCCAAGGACAGGTCGTGACACGATGGCGCCGAGGCGCTCAATCGCCCGATGGAGAGGGGCGTCCTTGTTCAGAGATCGATGAGTCCTCGACACATTATAATAGGCGGCATAATAGGCGGCATAATAGGCGGCATATCCGCGTAGGATCCGGCGCAGGTGCGCTTCGCCAAACACGATCATGTGGTCGAGACATTCGCGGCGGATCGAGCCGATGAGTCGCTCAACGTAAGCATGTGCCAGCGGACATCACCTTTATCGATCGGTAGAATTCCAGCGACCGCCTCGAGCAAGGTTGTCTTGCCGGCCCCGTTCGGACCAATAATTCCGATGATCTCGCCTCCCTCGATGTCAAAGCTGACACCTGCGAGCACCATCTGGTCAACATATTGCTTGGTGATCGAATCCACACCCAGGAGGATTTGAGCTCGTTGTGTGTACCGAAAACCTTATCTGAGTTGATGCCGGGATGGAATCGCCTAAGCTGGCGGAATGATGGGGCTGCTCTGTTTCGTTCTGGCCGTTCTGGCCTCACCATTCAAGTCGAAGTTGCGGCTTCAGGCTGAGAACGCGGTGCTTCGACATCAGTTGATCGTCTTGAGGCGCAGGTTGCATGGTCGCGTCCGGCTCACGAACCATGATCGCTGGTTCTTTATCCAGCTGCATCGCTGGTTTCCGTCAATCCTGCAGGTTCTCACAATCATCCGACCCGAGACGCTCGTGCGTTGGCATAGGGTCGGCTTTCGCTGCTACTGGCGTTGGAAGTCGCGCCCGCAGGGAGGGCGACCGCAGATCGACATGGAGCTGCGCGTGTTGATCCGGCGGATGAGCATCGAAAATCCGCTTTGGGGCGCGCCGCGCATCCACGGCGAACTGCTCAAGCTCGGGTTTGAAGTCGCGCAGTCGAGCGTTGCCAAGTACATGGCCAAACGGCGCGGGCCGCCCAGCCAGGGATGGCGGACCTTCTTGCGTAACCACGCGCCGGACATTGCCGCCATGGACCTATTCGTTGTTCCAACTATCGGTTTCGACCTGCTCTATGCCTTCGTTATCGTCCGGCTGGACCGCAGAGACCTCGTCTGGATCAACGTCACAGCAAATCCCACGGCTGAATGGGTTGCACGTCAGATCACGGAGGCTTTTCCCTGGGATGAGGCTCCGCACTACCTGATCCACGATCGCGACCGGATCTATGGCAGCGTCGTCACGCGCCGATTGCGCGCCATGGGCATCCGGGACAAGCCTGCCGCACCAGCCTCGCCTTGGCAGAATGGCTTTGCCGAACGGCTGATCGGATCGATCCGGCGTGAATGTGTGGACCACATCATTGTCTTGGGCGAGATGCATTTGCGTCGGGTCCTGAAATCCTACGCCGACTATTACAATTGCGTCAGAACGCACCGATCCTTGAACAAGGATGCGCCGGTTTCTCGCCCGGTTCAGCGAACCGGTGTGATCAGTGCACGCGCCATTCTGGGCGGACTTCACCACCACTACGCCCGAGCTTAAGTTTTCGGTACACACAGGATGGTGATCGCCTCGCCAGTCTTCCGCTTCCAGTCCGCCTCGAATAGGGCGTTGATATCGCGGTAGAGTTCACGCGTCGGGTCGTACGAAACATTCAGCAAGGTGGTCTGCGCCGAAGCGGGCTGCGCGCAGGGACGAACAACAACGAATGCAGCCGCGACGAGCAGAGCTTTACTTGCAAAAAAACGCGCAGCCAGTGTCATCGTGAAATTCTTTTCTCTTGACTGGCGCGGGGCTGTGCAGGCGTCGCTACAGCTTCTGCGCGATCGGATGCGAGGTAACCGGAAGGAAGTCGGCGCAGGAGGACCGCGCGCTCAGATAGCGGTCGTGCCGCAGGCAGACGCCGTCGTCCGAGCGCACCGAGCCGTAGCCCGAACTGAGACTCGTCAGTCCCTCGAAAACAGTTTCAAGGTATTTGGGATCGTTGCGGAAGTGGTCGCACGAGCGGCATTGAGGTTGCGGTCCTTTGTCGCTCATCGGCACCTCATTTGGCGGCTCGGCGACGAATCGCCGGGCCGTGATTTGTCTACGGCGACTAACGGGCAAGGGTTTCCCAATGCGCTGCGAACACGATCGCCGAGAGTATAAAGCCGATGATCACATTCACGACGGCGCCGGCGCTGAAAGCCAGAAAGGGCATCCTGCCAGCACCCGCCAGTTCGCGAAACCGCGTGGTCAGGCCGATGCTGAGGAAGCAGAAGATGAAGGCCCAGGTCCGTAGATCCTTGATCGGCGCCACCAGCGTCGGCACCACGCTCTTGTTGAATTCGGCGAGGCTGTAGCCTGTCGTCACCAAAGTGATGATGAGCGACGCCACCAGAAAGCCGAACACGAACTTCGGAAACCGCCACCAGATCTCGGCTGCCTCGGGCTTGCGGCCGGTCTCGGTGCGCTCCCATTGCGTGGTGGCGATGATTGCCAGCACGAAGGCCCAGATGCCGATCCACACGTCGCGGCCGACCACCTTGATCAAGGTATAGGCGAACACCGCCTGATCACTGCTGCCGGCAACGGCGCCGCTGCTTGCAATATTGCCGTAGGTCTGCGCGGCGGCGAAACCGGCGGCATCGGCGAATTCGGACGTGCCGATCCAGGCGCCGCCGACACCGGCCGGCAGGTGCAGATACAGCGCGGCAAACGGCAGTACGAAGATCATCGCAATCGCCCAGATGATCACGACGGTGATCGCGATCGGCGCATCTTCCTTCTTGCCACCGACCGCACCGGAGATGGCGATCGCGGCCGATACGCCGCAGACGGCGCCGCCGGCGCCCAATGTGGCGGCGAGCCGCCGGTCCAGCCCGAGCTTTACGCCAACCCAATAGATCACCAGGAAGGTCACGATCGAGACGATAGAGGCTTGCAGAATGGCCACCGGGCCCGCCCAGATGATGAGCGTGAAGGGCAGCGTGGCGCCCAGCAGCACGATGCCGGTCTTGATGTAGAACTCGACGCGGAATCCGGCATCGAGCCAGCGCGGCAGGCCGACGACATTGGAAAGCAGAAGGCCGAACGCCAGCGCCACCAGCGGCGGCTCCAGATTATAGGTGTTCGCCTTGTCCCACTGGCCGAGCGCAAAGATGACTACCGACAGCAAATAAAGGACAATGAAGGAGGGGATGAATTCCCTAGCTTTATGCCCGAGCGCGGTCAGGGCGATGGTAAAGACGGCGAGCCAGGCGACGAATTGGGCGATGTAGCGCACGTAGTTGGCGGCGAAGTGCGATTGGAGTTCGGCGAAGTTCGACCACTTGGCCGGTGTCACCGCCAGCCAGCGGATGCTCGAGCCATTCGCAAAGAAAATGTAGGCGATGAGGACGATTCCGAGGCCCAGCCAGATCGCCCACCAGTCTTCCTTCAACCATAGCTCGCGCCAGCGCAGCGGCAGCGCTTCAACTCGCCCGCCATGTATCTCAACGTTCGCCATCGCGCAGTCCCCTTCGTTGCTCAGCCGCCCCCGCGGCAGGCTGACGCAAAGCCTTCGACGGCAAGTTAGAAAGACATTCTTGGCGTCAGCAATAGGTTGAGGAAAAAAAGAAAGATGTGCCGCTTTGGAAGCGTCGACCGAAATTTCCTTCTCTGTCCGGCCGGATTGGCGTGACACCATCCGCGGCTGCGACGTACGTTCGCGCGGCGAGCGCGGACCGCCACCGAAGGCGCGTCAATGTCGTCATTTTTAATGCAGTGAATATCGAGCGCTCGCCGCGACGGGTTCAAATCGCGCTCTTATTGCCGATTGATTTCCGTGCGTCATTAACTTTGATCGACAGGCTTGAACCGCCGAAGCGCCAGGAAAAAGTGAACTTTCATCGGTTGGATTGAAGCAACAATCGCATCGCCGCGGAGACGCTGCGCAGCGTCGTCATTGCTATTTTTGCGGAGCACTCGACACTCATTTCGAGCAGCACCATCATCCTGACGTCGAGTGATCGCGTGCAGTCGCGGCATTCTCAGGAGATGGCAATGAAGCGTCGAGAATTTTTGAAACTGTCGCTCGGAACCGCCGCGGTGGCCGCGCTGTCTTCGCGTGCGAGAGGCGAAGCGGCACCGAAAGAGATCCGCATCGGCACCCAGAAGGGCGGTTTCTTTCCAGCGGTGCGGCAGCGTCATACGGTGGAGGATATCTTCAGGCCGCTCGGCATCGAGATCAAATGGATCGATTTCCAGTTTGGTCCGCCGCTTTTGGAAGCGATAAATGTGGGCAGCGTCGACTTCGGCTACGTCGGCGACTCGCCGCCGATCTTTGCGCAAGCGGCGGGCGCCAGGATCCGCTATGTCGCCGCCGTCAAGTCGGAAGGGAACACGCAGGCGATTATCGTCCCCAAGGATTCGCCGATCAAGGCGCTCGCCGATCTCAGGGGAAAGCGCGTCGCGTTTGGCAAAGGTTCGAGCGCGCACAATCTGCTTGTCGCGGCGCTTGAGAAGGCCGGACTTACCTGGAGCGACATCACGCCCGCGCCGCTCGCGCCGGCCGATGCGACGGCGGCGTTTGTTAAAGGTTCGGTCGATGCCTGGTCGATTTGGGATCCGTATCTCGCATTGGCCGAGCTCAAGGAGAACGCCCGTGTGATCGCCTTCGATAAAGACGTTCACAAATCGAACGCCTTCTATATCGCGGGTTCGGACTTCGTGGAGAAATATCCGGCGCTGGTTGCCCGGCTTGATGGCGTGTTTGCGTCGGAAGGCATTTGGGCCGATCAGCATCACGAGGAGGTCGCCAAGGCGCAGGCGGAGGCGACGGGTGTCGACATCGAAGCCGTGAGGCGCTTCGTCGACCGCTCGAACTATCGCGTCGTTCCGATCGACGACGAGGTGATCAAGAGCCAGCAAGCGGTTGCCGACCGCTTTGCGCGGTTGGGCCTGATCCCGAAACCGGTCAACGTTTCCGACATCGTCTGGAAATGGACGCCGGGCTCCTGAGAACTTCTCAAACAAATCCTGATTTCGCACGCGGCAAGGAGGCCAGCACATGAGCAGCCATCAATCGTCCAACGCCAACATTCTCTGGTTCCTGCCGACCCATGGCGACGGTCGCTATCTCGGCACTACGAACGGCGGGCGCGAGGTCAACTTCAACTACCTGCGCCAGATCGCGCAGGCCGCTGACCAACTCGGCTATTTCGGCGTGCTGATACCAACCGGACGCAGTTGCGAGGATTCTTGGGTGGTGGCGTCTGCGGTCGCGCCCTGGACCGAGCGCTTGCGCTATCTGGTCGCCGTGCGGCCCGGCCTGCAGTCGCCGAGCGTGGCCGCGCGCATGACCGCAACGCTCGACCGGCTGTCGAACGGACGGCTCTTGGTCAACGTCGTCACCGGCGGCGACCCTGTCGAGAACAGGGGCGACGGCGTCTTCCTCGATCACGACGAGCGCTATGCCGTTACCCGCGAGTTTCTCAACGTCTATAGCGACCTGCTGGCGGGCAAGACCGTCAACGTGGTGGGGAAACACATCCGCATCGAGGATGGCCGCCTGTTGTTTTCGCCGGTGCAGTCGCCGCGCCCGCCACTCTATTTCGGCGGATCGTCGGAAGCCGGTATCGAAGTGGCTGTCGACACCGTCGATAAATATCTGACATGGGGCGAGCCGCCGGCGCAGGTCGCCGAAAAGGTCAATCGCGTGAAGGCGGTTGCCGAAAGGCGCGGCCGCAAGCTCTCGTTCGGCATCCGCCTGCATGTGATCGTGCGCGAAACCAACGCGGAGGCCTGGAGGGCGTCAGACCAATTGATCCAACACGTCACCGACGAGACCGTGGCCTCGGCGCAGAAGATCTTCTCCCGCATGGACTCGGTCGGCCAGCAGCGCATGGCGCAACTGCATGGCGGGCGCCGCGACAAGCTCGAGATCAGCCCGAACCTCTGGGCCGGTGTCGGCCTCGTGCGCGGCGGTGCGGGAACGGCCTTGGTCGGCGATCCCGCAACCGTGGCGACGCGCATCAGGGAATATCAGGACGTCGGCATCGATACCTTCATCATGTCGGGCTATCCGCATCTCGAGGAAGCCTATCGCTTCGCCGAACTGGTGTTTCCGCTGCTGTCGCTGCGGCAGCCGGATAATGTGACACCGCTGCGCGTCAATACCGGGCCCTTTGGCGAAACCATCGCCAATGAACACCGGCCGCTAGTGAAGGCATCGCAGTCATGAGCCTAATCGAAAGCCTTCCGCGGGTCCGCAGCCTGCGATTGCCGCGTGCCGACGGCCTGGTCCAGTGGATCGTGCCACTGGCCATCATCCTGGTCTGGCAGGCCGCCTGCGAGACCGGATTTGTGCCGGCAAGGGTGCTGCCGGCGCCGAGCGACGTGGCGCTCGCGGGCTGGAAGCTGCTGCTGTCGGGCGAATTGGCGCGCAATATCTGGGTCAGCTTCTGGCGCGCCGGCGTCGGATTTGTCATTGGCGGCGGCATTGGCTTTGCCTTTGGTTTGATGAACGGCCTGTCGCAGCTCAGCAACAAGCTGTCCGATACGACCTTGCAGATGGTGCGCAACATCCCGCATCTCGCGCTGATCCCGCTGGTGATCCTGTGGTTCGGCATCGATGAGTCTGCAAAACTGTTTCTGGTCGCGCTCGGCGTGTTCTTTCCGATCTATCTCAACACGCTGCATGGCATCCGCACCGTCGACCCGCAGCTGATCGAGATGGGGCGGATCTACGGTATGAGCGATGGCGAATTGTTCCGGCGCGTGATCTTTCCGGGTGCGTTGCCGTCGATCTTCGTCGGCGTGCGCTTTGCGCTCGGCATCATGTGGCTGACGCTGATCGTGGCGGAAACCATCGCGGCCTCATCCGGTCTCGGCTACATGGCGATGCAGGCCCGCGAGTTCATGCAGATCGACGTCGTCGTGCTCAGCATCCTGATCTACGCCGTGCTGGGAAAGCTGGCCGATAGCGCCTCGCGCGTTCTCGAACAGCTGACACTGTCCTGGCATCCGGCCTTCCAGAAACATTGAGTGCAAACATGCAAGAAGCCCTTCGTTTTCGGTCAGCCGATGCCGAGCCTCTTGATCGCGCCGACTTCCTCGAACAGGCGCGGTTAGCGCGGCGTGGCTCGGAAGGCCTCTCGCGTGGGCTGCCGCTGACCATTCGCGGCCTGCGCAAATCGTTCGGCGACAACGAAGTGCTGCGCGGGATCGACCTGCGTGTTCCCGCCGGCCAGTTTGTCGCGATCGTCGGCCGCAGCGGCTGTGGCAAGAGCACATTGCTGCGCCTGATTGCAGGCCTCGAAACCGTTGACGCCGGCACCATCAGCTTCGGCGGGGAAACGCGGCCTGAGGATATCAGGGTGATGTTCCAGGAGCCGCGGCTGTTGCCGTGGGCGCGGGTGATGTCGAATGTCGAGGTCGGCCTCGGCCGCGACCGTGCGTCTTCGGACGCGCAGGCGCGCGCCGATAAAGCGCTCACCGAAGTTGGCCTTGACGACAAGCGCGGGCAGTGGCCTGCCGTGCTTTCAGGCGGACAAAAGCAGCGCGTGGCATTGGCGCGGGCGCTGGTAAGCGATCCACGCATGTTGGCGTTCGACGAGCCGCTCGGCGCGCTGGATGCCCTTACGCGTATTTCGATGCAACGGTTGCTGGAGAGGGTCTGGCACGATCAGGCATTCACCGCGATTCTGGTAACGCACGACGTGTCGGAAGCCGTTGCACTGGCCGATCGCGTGCTGGTCATCGAAAACGGCCGCATCGCGCACGACGTCAACGTCGATATTCCGCGGCCGCGCCGGCGCGGCTCGGCCGATCTTGCAGCACTCGAGGGCTCTATCCTGCGTCATCTGCTGCAGACGGCGGATCATCCTTAGAAAACGTGTGAGGTTGCCATGAACAGCGTCGTTCGCGCTATCAAGATCGACAGCGAGGTTTCCGCAACCGATTTTCGAAGCGCCATGCGTCATTTGACGGGTGGCGTCAGTGTCATCACAGTGGGGCGGGGCCGGGACATTTCGGGGATGACGGTCACCTCGGTATCATCGTTGTCGGTCGATCCGCCGTCCCTGATCGTCGGCATCAACCGGTCATCGTCATCGTGGCCGCTCCTGAAGAGTTACGGCTTTTTTGGCGTCAATATCCTGAATGCCGATCAACTCGACATCGCCGAACGATTCACCGGCAAGGACGGATTGAAGGGCGCCGAGCGGTTTGCCGGTGCCGAGTGGACAACGAGCGCATCGGGGGTGCCACTGCTGGTCGGAGCGCTGGCCGCGATCGACTGTGAAGTCGAGGATATCGTCGAGCGGCATTCCCATGCCATAGTGATCGGACGCGCGTTAGACATCAAGCTTTCGTCGCGCACCGCGGCACTGGCCTATTGGCAGGGGCAATATGTCGCGATGGACCAAGACGAGGACGCGATCAGGCTCGCCGAAGTCAGCGTTCCAGCTTCGCGCGGCTTTCGACACGCTTGATCGAGCGTTTCCGACAAGATGACTTTGACCGGCCGCTTCTGGCGCAAAGTGGAAGTTCGTGGTCTGGGATCGAAGGCCTGCCGTGGTCCACCGCCCCAGTCTGCACTCGCGTTATCGCTTCGCTGCGGCCGATCCCGCTCCACTCATTCGGCGCGCCTTGCTGGATATTTGCGCGGTCAAGTCATCAATTCTGGAGAGGAGCAGCTTGAGAATAGGCGAGGTGTTTGCCTTGTTGTAACCGAGGACCAGATCAATCGTTGGCGCTTCACCCTGCAGCGGACGGCTGGTTACGGACCAGGGCAGAAGATTACTCGGGTAGGCGGGCAGCAGCGCTACGGCGCTGGTCGACGCGATCATGGACACCGCATGGGTAATGTTGTCCACCTCGTGCTCCGGAATGATATCCAGGCTGGACCGCTTCAGGTAGTCCTCGATCACAAGGCGCGAGGTCGGGGCCGTCTTCGATGGTATGATGAATGTTTCGCCCACGATCTCTCGCAGTTCGATGACGTCGCGCCCGGCAAGGCGGTGGTCGCTGCGGAATATGACGACGAACGGCTCCGTAATCACATGCCTGTAAATCAGCTCGTCCGCCGGTTCTTCCGGCCGCATGAACGCGGCGTCGAGCCTGCCCCGCATCAAGGCGTCAGCGAGATCAGGGGAATTCTGGCTTGAGACCGTGATCTCTATATTGGGCAGTTCATCGTGAAGGATGCGCATCGCTTCAGGCAACCAATCTATTTCTTTCCCGGTGAGAAATCCTAATGCGAAGGTCGGCTTGGCGGGTTGAGCCGCGCGCCGCGCGGCTGCCTTGGCTGCATCTGCCTGGGTGAGCGCCAGCCGCGCATGGTCGAGAAAGGCGCGACCGGCGGCGGTCAATTCGATGCCGTGTACGCTGCGGCTCATCAGCGGGACGCCAACCTCGTCTTCGAGATCGCGGATTTGGCGGCTGAGGGAAGGCTGGGCGGTGTGCAGCCTTTTCTCAGCCGCCAGCGTCAGGCTGCCCTCCTCGGCAACCGCGATGAAATAGCGAAGGTGCCGTAGCTCCATGGGCGTCTTCCATATCTCCAGGGCATGCCCTCCAGCTTACAAAGTCTTTTTCGCGGGCGCCAGAGGAGCCTACATGGCTTTCAGCGAAAGTACTTGAGAATGGTCCCGGTCTTTAAAATCCGCAGCCATGGGTCGGGTTCCATGCTCTGCCGGTAGGGCGGCAAGTTGCGAGGATCACAAATGAGTAACCCAGTCGTATTGATCACGGGAGCCTTGACCGGCATCGGTCGCGCCGCCGCCGTCGCCAGGAAGGGCGCGAAGGTGGTCGTTGCCGGCCGGCGTGATGAGGCCGGCAAGGCGCTCGTTAAAGAACTGCGCTCTCTCGGTTCGGAGGCCGAGTTCATCAACACCGACGTCCGCAAGGACGATGACGTCCGCGCCCTGGTCGACAAGACCGTCGCGCGGTTTGGCCGTCTCGATGTCGCTCATTCGGGCAGCCCCGCTTTCCGGAGTCCCTCCGTCAGCAGCGTCGCGTTTGATTGCCCGCCCCGGGCGATCCACGAAGAGATTGTAAAGGCGGGATCAACCTCAAGGAGACACGCCGCCGCCTCACGCGCCTCGGCGTCACGTCCGAGATGGGCGAAAGCGGACGCGAGACAGCGGTATGGTTCCGGATAGACGGGGTTCTGACGTTGGGCTTTCTTCCCTGCGACGATAGCCTCGTCAAAGCGGAAAAGCTCGATGAAGGCATACCCCATCCCGACAAACGAATGGTGTAGCGCCGGGTCTACTGGGCTCATGCGAATGGCACGTTCAAAGCTCCGGACCGCTTCATCGGGCAGCCCCGCATTTCTAAAGACCCAGCCTCTTCCGTTCCATGCCCGAAATGAATTTGGGTTAAGCGCGACGGCCCGGTCAACCATTTCGATCTCAGTTTCACAATCGCCGACCATGAACGCCGAGATCAAGCTAGCCCATGTCAACGTGTCTGGATCATCATCGTCGACGCCCAATGCCAAGCGCAGAAGCCGAACTGCTTCCTTGCGGTCGAATTGAGCATTAACAGCGTAGCCCCAAAGGACGTTGTTCATGTGACAGATACCTGCCAGAGCGGCGACTAACCCGAACCGAGGGTCCAGCTCCAAAGCGCGGCGAGCTAGCCGGATCGCCTCGGCCAAACCTTCGCGGGTCGATATGTAATACTGCTGCATAGCACGGAGATAGAAATCATAGGCGGTGAGGTTCTCTGGTCGTCGCCGCGTCGCCATTGCAGTTTCTGTTTGAAGCAACTTTGGCTGAATAGCCGAAACAACGGCGGCCGTGACTTCATCCTGGAGAGCAAAAATGTCCGTCAGGTCTCGTTCGAACCTGTCCGCCCAGATATGCGCGCCGGTCACGGCATCAATCAACTGCCCTGTGATGCGAACTTTCCTCGACGCCTTGCGCACAGACCCCTCAAGGACATGGCGCACGCCAAGCTGGCGTCCGACCTCCTTGATATCGACGGCTCTGCCCTTGAAAGTGAAACTCGAATTGCGAGCGATCACGAACAACGATTTAAACCGCGAAAGCGCTATGGTGATCTCCTCAACCATTCCGTCCGCAAAATACTCCTGCTCGGGATCGCCGCTCAGGTTCTCGAACGGCAATACGGCGATCGAGGGCTTGTCCGGGAGCGCGAGCGCGGGCGTTGACGATTCAAAGCGGCTGTCTGGAACGGACTCGGTACCGGAAGGCCGATTCGTTTCATGCACCGCGCCAACAAAACGAAAGCCCTTGCGTGGCAGTGTTTTGATAAGACGTTGTTCTTCGCCGGAATCGCCGATCACGCTTCGGGCAGCGTTTAGACGGGTCGTCAACGCCGAATCAGATACGATACGTCCCTTCCATATTGCGCTCACGAGGTCGTCTTTGCTGACGACGCGCTCCCTGTTGCGGATCAAGTAATCGAGCAGATCGAAAACCTGTGGCGTTGTCGGGACCACGCCGGTCCCGCGTTGTAGCTCGCGCCGGTCGGTGTCGAGAGCGTAATTCTCGAAGAAATAGCGCACGGTACCGCTGTCATTGTCGGAAACGCAATCCGGCTAGCAAGTGAAGTCGAATCGGGCGATGCTCTTGGTTGATGAGTGATGTTTGCAGCCTGATTTGGTTGGCGCTGATCGGATTGTTCCGGTCGCGAGCGTCGCTGCAAGTAGAGATCTTGACGCTTCGTCATCAACTCAACGTGCTGCGACGTAAATCGCCGCAGCGACTAACCTTCACCAGCATCGACCGTCTGGTATTTGCCGGGTTGTATCGGCTGGCACCTGGCGTTCTGGACGCTTTGAAGATCGTCAGGCCGGAGACCGTGATCCGCTGGCATCGTGCTGGCTTCCGAGCGTATTGGCGCTGGAAATCAAGACCGCGCAGTGGCCGTCCAAAGACCCCGCTGGAAATCCGTCAGCTCATTCGCGAGATCAGTCTCGCCAACCCATTGTGGGGCGCACCACGGATTCATGGCGAGCTTCTCAAGCTCGGCATGGATGTCGGACAAACCACCGTTGCAAAGTATATGACGAGGGGAAGGCGGCCACCGTCCCAAGGGTGGAAGACGTTCCTTCATAATCACGCCGACGGCATCGCGTCGATGGACCTATTCGTGGTCCCGACAATCTCATTCCGACTGCTCTACGGGCTGCTGATTCTGCATCACGATCGCCGCCAAATCCTCTGGCTGGGAGTGACCGCGCACCCAACGGCGGAATGGATTTCGCACCAGCTCACCGAGGCGTATGGCTGGAAAGTAGCGCCGCGATACATCATTCGTGACCGCGACGCCGTCTACGGTGACGTCTTCATCCGCCGCCTTCGGGCAATGAGAATTCGGGATCGGCCAACCGCGCCGCGATCGCCGTGGCAGAACGGATATTGTGAAAGGGCGATCGGTTCGATCCGGCGGGAATGTCTTGACCACGTTGTCGTGTTCGGCGAGCGGCATCTTCGACATCTGCTGCGATCTTACGCGACCTACTATAACGCGGCTCGCACGCACCTTTCGGTCAACAAGGACGCGCCGTCGCCGCGAACAGTACATGCCGTTGGTCGCATTTTGCTTACGCCATTTCTCGGCGGACTTCATCATCTGTACGTGCGAGTTTGAATTCCGACAGGCACAGGGATGATGAAGGGTTTTTCAGGACCGCTGACGCGTTTCGCATGCCGCGACGTGAGGGATTCACAAAAACGACCACGGACCTTCGTATCGGCCCTAGCGAGCATTGCAGCGATAGAGACGTCTAAACATTGGCTTTCGCGAGATTTCAGAGTCGTTCGATTTTCGACTTTTTCAACAGTATCGACCCATTGCGGAAGTGCTCGACCTTGAGGGCGAGCGCCATAAACCTTCGTATCGGTCCGTGATCCCTTACGTTCAATTGAGCCGCTGATCGCGATCGTCTTAGCTAGGGGTATGCGGTAGCGACCCCCCAACCCCACCCCGCTATCGCTGCCCTCCTTGGGCGTTTCCTCCCTAGACTTGGGCCGCTTGTGGCAACGCACGCGGCCTTTCTCTTTGTGTGCACCCCCCCATCGTTTTCCGGGTCCTTTCGGGCATAGAGCAAAGTGCCGGAACCGCGCGACCGCACCCTTTCAGCATATTTCGAATTTCGGTTTTTTCGATTTTTGTTTCAACCAACAGCGCAAATGTTGGACTGATATCCGGTTTATCGGCGGTCTCTTGATACTTTACGGCTAGATGTTCGCTTCAGAATACGCCGCACAATTGCAGTGGCTGGCGCGGCTCTTTTACCGCATAAATGAGCAGAGGCCGCCTCATTTGAGCGGCGTCTTTCATGACAGCCTTGGCCCACGCGGCGCATGGCCTTCCCCGCCCGTCAAATGATCTTCGATGTTATCGGCGATCTCCTCGCAGACCGACGCCAACGCTAGCAGTTCGGTTTTAACGAGAGGATCGTCGGCCTGCTCGACAAGTTTCCGACACGTGGCCGCTTGATCCCATAGACCCTCCGCCGTCCGGTGACCGGCGCCGACTTGCATGCCAAGCCCGACCGGGTCTTGGCTCAGCAGAGGGCGGCCTGTGACACGGGTCCCGTCTTAGCCGGACGCATGGGGTTGTCCGTCAATTTTGGCCTCCTACCTGCTTCTGGCTTTCGTCTCCACATACCCGCGTAGCAGCGCTACTCATGGTGGATTGAGGCGTTTGCTCTTTTATCTTCTTCCAAGCCCGCTTGCCCGGAGCATCCTTCCCTTGCAGAGAGTATTTCTCCACGAGAAGGTTATACTCTGTAGTGTCTGGCAGAGCCTGATGCTCCCCTGGAAGATCCAACCGATTTTAGAGGAAGTTGTTCCGTGGACGAAGATATCTTGCGCAAACTGGAGGAACGTCTCGGACCGCTCCACGCAAGGCAGCGGTTGGGGATCGAGACGGATCACGAAGCACAAGTGTTTGGCCAGGGGCTGACCTTCTTTCATTTAGAGAACTTGTATTTGGCGCCGGCGATCATTCGAAGTGCGCTGAAGCTAACGGGCCTCTACTGGCGTGCTCGCCGAAATGCAGAACGGATTATTGTTAGGCGAAACGACGTGAGGTTTGCCGCGTTACCGGCGCTTTTCGACCGCTACACCATTCTGCATATCAGCGACCTGCATGTGGACATGAATGAGGTCGCCATGCAGACCCTGATCCAACTCGTCGGCGGTCTACAATACGATCTGTGTGTTCTGACCGGCGATTATCGAGGAAAGACTTTTGGACCGTTCGAGGCGGCGATGGAGGGTGTGGCAAAACTGCGAGTTCATCTAAAGCAGCCGATCTATGGTGTGCTCGGCAACCACGATACAATTCAAATGGTTCCAGCGATGGAAGCCATGGGCATACGAATGCTGCTCAACGAATGCGAAGTGATCGCGCGCAGTGATCAGCGCATCTTTCTCGCCGGCATTGATGACGCGCACTTCTTTAGGGTCGACAATATCGAAAAAGCGGCGTTGCAGATCCCCGATAGTGAGTTTTCTATATTGTTGTCGCATACACCGGAAGTGTATCGCCAGGCTGCCCATGCCCATTTCAATCTGATGCTGAGCGGTCACACGCATGGTGGTCAGCTTTGTCTTCCTGGATCTATCCCGATCAAGCTGGAGGCGGTGTTGCCACGACGGATGGGAGCGGGAGCCTGGCACTATCACGACATGAGCGGCTACACCTCTGTGGGTGCAGGATCGAGCGTCGTTCCTGTGCGCCTGAACTGTCCGCCGGAAATCACACTGCATTGCCTTCGGTGCAGCTGACGACAAGCTAATATGGTCTTGCGGCACTGAGCGATCGCAGCTTCCGGCATTTGTTTCGACGGTCACATCCCTGTCTGTACCGAAAACCTAAATGCGGACATGGTGGTGATGAAGTTGACCGAAATCAGGAGCGATTTGAGGGCTCCGGTTCGCTAAACCGTTGTTTTGCGAACTGATTCCATCATATCACTCTTCGGCAGAGCTCAAGCCGGACGCAAGCCCACAAGATCCACCCCTGACTGACTATTAAAGATTGGAAATCTCATCAGTTGTCTAGCCGAAATATCAGCCTCGGCTGGTTAGCGGTTAGCGGGACGACGTGACTATTCAGATGAAATCTCAGCCTCAACCAACGACGCAAGAAGTTTTGGCGGGCCCGGTTGAGCGCGTGACTTTTCACAACGATGAATCCGGCTTTTGCGTCCTGCGGATCAAGGCACGTGGACACCGGGAATTGGTTACGGTGATCGGGCATGCTGCGGTCATCTCTGCCGGTGAGTGGATTACGGCGTCTGGCGAGTGGATCAACGATCGCACCCACGGCCAGCAATTTAAGGCGAAGTTTCTGAAGACCTCGGAGCCGACGTCGCTCGACGGCATCGAGAAATACCTCGGATCGGGCATGATACGCGGCATTGGACCAGTCTACGCCAAGAAGCTTGTGCGCGCCTTCGGCGAAAAGGTATTCGATACGATCGAGGCAGAGCCCGAGCGCCTGCGTGAGGTCACTGGCATCGGCGCTGTCCGAGCCAGCCGCATCACTACCGCCTGGGCGGACCAGAAGATCATTCGCGAGATTATGGTCTTCCTGCACAGCAACGGCGTCGGCACGGCGCGAGCGGTGCGGATCTTCAAGACTTATGGCGCCGATGCCGTGCAGGTCATGTCCGAGAACCCTTATCGTCTGGCTCGGGATATCAGGGGCATCGGATTCAAGACCGCCGACGCGATTGCCATGAAGCTCGGGATCGAGAAGACAGCCATGATTCGGGTCCGGGCTGGCATCTCGTTCGCACTCACCGAGGCAATGGACGAGGGGCACTGTGGACTGCCGACCGACGAATTGATGCCGCTGGCCGAAAAGCTGCTCGAGGTTCCGATCGACCTCGTTCGGGCGGCGCTCGATCTCGAAACATCGGAGGGCACGGTCGTCGCGGATAGTGTCGGCGAAACGCGCTGTGTATTTTTGGCAGGACTGCATCGGGCCGAGCGCATCATTGCTGAGCGCCTGATTCAGCTCGCCGACGGTAAGCTCCCTTGGGCGTGGATCGATCCAGACAAGGCCCTGACATGGGTCGAGGACCGGATCGGGCTTGCTCTTGCCGAGAGCCAAGTAGCCGCGATTCGGCTCGCGCTGATGTCCAAAGCCCTGGTGATGACCGGCGGGCCGGGGGTCGGCAAAACCACCATTGTCAAAGGTATCTTGCGCATTCTCGCTGCAAAAAGCGTGCGGCTCCTGTTATGCGCGCCAACCGGCCGCGCCGCCAAGCGCTTGACCGAGGCGACCGGCTTTCAAGCCAAAACCATTCACCGGCTGCTTGAAGTCGACCCCAAGACGGGAGGATTCCAACGCGGCGACGACAATCCACTCGAGTGCGACCTGCTTGTTATCGACGAAGCCTCCATGGTCGACGTCATGCTGATGCAGGCGCTCATAAAGGCGGTGCCCAGCACTGCTGCTCTGCTGATGGTTGGCGATATCGACCAACTTCCCTCCGTGGGACCGGGGCAGGTGCTCGCGGATGTAATCTCTTCTGGTGCCATACAAGTGGTGCGATTGACCGAGGTGTTCCGGCAGGCCGCGCAAAGCCGCATAGTCACCACCGCCCACCGCATCAATCATGGTCTTATTCCCGATCTCAGCCCGCCCGGGATCGATACCGACTTCTACTTCGTCCAAGCGGAAGATCCCGAAATCGCCGTGCAGCGCATCGTCGAGTTGGTGAAGATTCGGATCCCCAAACGCTTCGGCTTCGATCCTATCCGCGACATTCAGGTTCTCTGCCCAATGAATAGAGGCGGGGTGGGTGCTCGCTCCCTCAATATAGAGCTGCAAGCCGCATTGAACCCGGCCGGCGAGCAGAAAGTAGAGCGTTTCGGGTGGATTTTCGCACCAGGCGACAAGGTGATGCAAATTCAAAACGACTACGACAAGGAGGTCTACAACGGCGACATCGGATACGTTGATGAGGTCGACCTCGACGACGGGGAGCTTGTAGCCCGCTTCGACGGCCGCGCTGTCAGTTATGCATTCGGCGAACTCGACACGCTGGTGCCTGCTTACGCCGCGACCATCCACAAAAGCCAAGGCTCAGAATACCCCGCGGTGGTGATTCCGATCATGACGCAGCATTACGCCATGCTGCAACGAAATTTACTCTATACTGGTGTCACCCGCGGCAAGAAGTTGGTTGTGCTTGTCGGTCAGAAGAAGGCCGTCGCTATCGCTGTTCGGAATATCTCTGGGCGCAGGCGATGGTCAAAATTAAATGAGTGGCTGCGCGGCGGGTCACGTCAGGGCTATACCGTCTCCAAAATGATCGGCCCATGACGGCTCGCTTCCGGCAACGGAAGCAAGCCGTCTGCGCACGGCCAAGACCCGCGAACAAAAATCGTTGCCGACCCAATAGGCATCGGGGTAAAGGCCGGAAAATCTTCTAGGACTTCGTGTTCCCAGGGCAGTCGGCCGAAAGGAATACTCTGAGGTGTCTGGCCGGGCCTGATGCTCCCATGGAAGGTCGAGCCGATTTCGGAGAAGTTATTCCATGGACAAAGATATTTTTCGCAAACTGGAAGAACGTCTCGGACCGCTCCACGCGAGACAGCGATTCGGCATCGAGACGGACCACGAGGCACAAATCTTCGAAGGCCTCCTCTTCTTTCACATAGGGAACTGGTATCCGGTCCATTCCGTCATTCGAAACGCCCTGAAGTTGACGGGTCTTTATTGGCGCGCGCGCCGAAATACAGAACGTATTCTCGTCAAGCGCAACGACGTTATGTTCAAGGAGCTGCCACCGCTTTTTGACGGCTTCACTATACTCCACCTTAGCGACATGCATGTGGACATGAATGAGGGCGCAATGCGGCGCCTGATCGAACTCGTCGGCGGCATGCGTTACGATCTATGTGTTCTAACCGGCGACTATCGAGGGAAGACTTTTGGACCGTTCGCTGCAACCTTGGAGGGCGTCGCACGAGTGCGAGCTCATCTAAAGGAGCCCGTTTATGGGGTGCTTGGCGACCACGATACCATCCAAATGGTTCCGGGGCTGGAAGCGATGGGAATACGGATGCTACTCAACGAGTGCGCGGTGATCGTGCGCGGTGATCAGCAGATCTATCTAGCCGGAATCGATGACGCGCACTACTTTAAGGTCGACAATATCGAAAAGGCCGCGTTGCAGGTACCGTATGGCAAGTTCTCCATCCTATTGTCGCACACACCGGAAATCTATCGCCAAGCGGCTCATGCCGATTTTAATCTGTTGCTGAGCGGACATACGCACGGTGGGCAGATCTGTCTGCCAGGATCTATTCCGATCATACTTGACTCAGTGTTGCCTCGACGGATGGGGGCGGGAGCTTGGCAATATCACAACCTGTCTGGCTACACCTCCGTGGGTGCTGGTTCGAGCGTCGTTCCTGTGCGCCTGAACTGTCCGCCGGAAATCACACTGCATTGCCTTCGGCGCGGCTGACGGCAAGCTAATATGGTTCATCGCGCACGTGGACCTGGTATAGAAGGCGGGACAGAATTAGCTCGCCGATAAAAAAGACCCCCACGCCAAGCGCGATGTCTGCGATCGTCAATGAAAGTGCATTGCGGCATGCCAGCATCGGAAATAGGGATTCGGGCACCTGATCGAGGCAGAGCGCCTGGCTGCTTGGCGGAAAGTTTAGGCGGCGCTTTGCGAAACTGGAGAACAAATCGCCCGCCATAGCCGCGCCCGCTACGATTGCACCGATCGTCAGATCCAGACCGATAAGCGGCGCGCTTGTTGTCGTGAGGAGGACTGAAATCAAAATGCCGCGGATGGTTTTCGATGGCCCAAACAACGGCCGTCCATCAAAAAATATGGTGCCGGCATCCAGCGGAAAGGAAAAACGCGGCCCAAAAATCTTCTTCGCAACGATCGGTGTGCCGTTCGCCAACGTCATTAACGCCAACAATTGAAGAATATGCAGAAGTTGCATTCCTTCAGCTTAGCTTTTAGTTGCATCCGACATTAGTTCGATCTCCTATTGACTTTTGTGAGCGCCTTTCAGTGGAGCGTCTTGCGGCGGAGCGTCTTGCCGAAAACCGCACTCTCACACGATTTCATAGCGTCCAGTTCGTTGCGACCATCTCCTCTGACCGGAGTCGACTATCCAGCCCTTCCTAACGAAGTTGAACCTCCTCCGAACTGATGGACACCTGTAGTAGGCTCGAAGAGCCAGGAGGTGTCGGATGGAAGGACGTCAACGTCGGTCGTTTACGGACGACTACAAGCGGCAAGCGGTTGATCTGGTCGCATCGAGCGGCCGCTCGATCGGATCGGTGGCGAAGGAACTTGGCCTGCGCGATTCCGTGTTGCGGCGGTGGGTGGAGCAAATTGGGGCCAGGCGGGAGCCGACGGCGGCGTCGCGGCGCCCGACGACGAACGAGGCGAGGACGGCACTCCCGGCCCGTCTTGATGTTCTGGCACGGCTAGACAGCGACAGATTAACGGCTCGAGCAGCTGCTGAGCTGATGACGATAACGCTGCGGCAAACGTATCGGCTGTTGAGAAGATATCGCGATGGCGGCGCTTCAGCCATCGCCAACCAGCGCCGCGGTCGTCCCTCGAACAACCGCTTGCCGGATGTGGTTCGCGATCATGCGATTGCTCTGGTGCGGGAGCGTTACGCAGATTTTGGACCGACATTTGCGGCCGAGAAGCTGGCAGAGCGTCATGATCTCAAAGTTTCGCGGGAGACGCTGCGCAGCTGGATGCGGCAGGCGGGGATCTGGATGTCCCGCGCTGAACGCAAGCGCATCCAACAACCCCGGCATCGCCGCGAGCATATTGGTGAGCTGGTCCAGATCGACGGCTCAGAGCATCGTTGGTTCGAGGATCGTGCAGCTGCCTGCACGTTACTGGTGTTCGTCGACGATGCGACAAGCCGCCTGATGGAGCTACGCTTTGTCGCATCGGAGAGCACATTTGCCTATTTCGAGGCGCTGAAGGCCTATCTTCGCCGCCACGGTAAACCCGTCGCCTTCTACTCCGACAAGCATTCCATCTTTCGTGTGTCGAACGAGAACGCGGCCAGCGGCAATGGAATGACCCAGTTCGGGCGGGCTTTGTCGGAACTCAACATCGAGATTCTCTGCGCCAATACCAGCCAGGCGAAGGGCCGCGTCGAGCGCGCGCATCATACGCTGCAGGATCGTCTGGTGAAGGAGCTGAGACTTGCCGGCATCAGCACGATCGAGGCGGCAAATGCGTTCCTGCCCAGCTTCGTCGCTAACTACAACGGTCGCTTTGCCAAGCCCGCGGCCCGCGATCAGGACTTTCATCGTTCGGTCGACCCCCGGCAGGATCTTGATCAGATTCTGTGTTGGCGTGAGCAGCGTCAGGTGTCGCACCAACTGGTGGTGAACTACAGTCGCATGAA
>Ga0210384_10002912_pt1 | contig 20326 bp, 24 predicted proteins | sample IncBWH2MmetaG_FD_160574 | JGI IMG/M metagenome (GOLD analysis project Ga0210384, IMG submission 160574) | Forest soil microbial communities from Barre Woods Harvard Forest LTER site, Petersham, Massachusetts, United States - Inc-BW-H-2-M | ecosystem: Environmental > Terrestrial > Soil >...
ACGATCCAGCCCAAGACATTGGCGAGCGAGTGCGACGTCATACCGGCATTCCCTGAGTTCGGCCCCGGCGATGGATATCACGGAAGCTTGGCCTGCGGGAATAGGCTAGCGGTTCCCGAAAAATAAGCTCAACGCGTCCAGAGATAGAGCGCATCGGGCTCCTGTTCCTCATTGCGTGCGCCATCTGTCTCGCGCATCGGGCGGAATCCGCGCGCTTCATAAAAGCGCCGCGCCTTCGCGTTGCGCCGAAATGTCCAGAGTTGCAACAGATCGAACCGCTCTTTCGCAACCTGCAGCAGCGAGGAACCCATGCCCCGTCCCCGCGCCTCCGGCAAGATATAGAGCTGATCGATCCAATCCTGCCGGAACGCAATCATCCCGCTCATGCCGGTGTCATCGAAGGCGCCCCACAGCTCGCAATCGGCAAAGACGCGGTTTCGGAAGAACCACCGATCTTCCTCCGGCGTATGCAGGCCCGCCAGCGTCGGCAGCGCATGGTCGAACGCACGGCGGAGGACGCGCGCGGCGGCATCCATGTCGGCGAGCTCAAGCCGTCGCAGCATCGAGGCTAATTCGCGACCTTGTGCTTGACGAAGGCGGTGATGATGTCCTTTTGCGCGAGCTCGATCGCCCGGTTGGCGGTCGACAGATGGTCGCCGGAATCCGCGTTCGGATTCTGCAGCGACAGATAGTCGATCAGCGCCACGCGGAAATTCTGCCGTTCCGACGGACAGACGCTTTCGATATCGGCGGTAAACGCCTGCGCCGACATGCCCTTGGTGCCGTCGCTTGAATATTCGCGCGCGAGGCAATTCCAGTAGGAATCCCGCCCCTGCAATGCCAGCCGGTGCGCGTCATCGACCTCGTCGGCCAGCGCGCCCGAGGCGGTCATCGCAAGCATCGCCGCCAAAATCATCCGCATGCCGTTCTCCGTTTTTGTTATCCTAGCCTGAACACGGATCGCCGTTAAGCGCATCACGCCTTCTGCCAAATATGTGAGTGGAACAGTGCCAAAAGCGTGGTGTTCTAACCACGGGGGTTTCGAGGAGAGCAGGCATGATCAGATATAAGGCGGTTGGCGCGGTGGTGCTGGCGGCGGCGTTTGCCGGACAGGCACACGCCCAGGCCGTGGTCGAGGAGCCCGGCTATTGCGCGCAATATTATCCCAATTCCAACTGCCAGAATTATGGTCCCGGCAATCCGCTCTATCCCGGCAGCTGGGTGCCGGCCGGGCCGGCGGGCACCTATCAGGGTCCCTATGCCGCAGCCCCGCCCGTCGTCGTGCGTCACCACCGCCGGCACCACGCCTACCGATAAGTGGCCGCCGCGCGAACTGGCCAATGCGGGCCGATTTGACTAGTCTTGATCCGACAAGCGTTCCCGCTTTTCGGAAAGAGACGACACCGTGAGCAAAGCCCCCGCTTCGAAGAAATCAGGCCACATCTATCTCGGCGTCGGCGGCTGGACGTTTGCGCCCTGGCGCGGGGTGTTTTATCCGGAAAAACTCACGCAAGCGAAGGAGCTGTCCTACGCCGCCTCCAAGCTGACCTCGATCGAAATCAACGGCACCTATTACGGCTCGCAGAAGCCGGAGAGCTTTCGCAAATGGGCGCGCGAGGTGCCGGATGGTTTTGTGTTCTCGCTGAAGGGCCCGCGCTTCACCACCAATCGCCGCGTGCTGGCGGAGGCCGGCGATTCCATCAAGCATTTCTACAACACCGGCGTGCTTGAGCTCGGCGACCGCCTCGGCCCGGTGCTCTGGCAGTTCGCGCCGACGAAGAAATTCGACGAGGCCGATTTCGGCAAATTCCTGGAACTGCTGCCGCGCGAGATGGATGGACGGAAGCTGCGCCATGTCGTCGAGGTCAGGCACGACAGTTTCTGCACCCCGGCCTTTGTCGCGCTGCTGCGGCAATTCGAGACGCCGGTGGTGTTCGCCGAGCACGGTGAGTATCCGGCAATCGCCGATGTCGCCGCCGATTTCGTCTACGCGCGGCTACAAAAGGGTGATGACAACATCAAGACCTGCTATCCGCCGAAGCAGCTCGACGCCTGGGCCAAGCGCTTGCAGCTCTGGGCCGAGGGCGACGAGCCCGATGATCTGCCGAAGGTCGACAAGACCAAGCCGAAGAAGGCGCCGCGCGACGTGTTCGCCTATGTCATTCATGAGGGCAAGATCCGCGCACCGGCGGGTGCGATGGAGCTGATTGAGCGCGTTAAATAATGGCCAAGAGCAAGAAGCTCTTCACGATCGGTTACGAACAGACACCGTCCAAGGCGGTGCTGGATGAGCTCGAAAGCGCAGGCGTGAAGCTGCTTGTCGATGTGCGCGCCGTCACCTCCTCGCGCCGCCCGGGCTTTTCAAAGAACCAATTGGCGGCTGGCCTGGATGAACGCGGCATCGCCTATGTGCACCTGAAGGGCCTCGGCACGCCCAAGGAAGGCCGGCTCGCCGCGCGGTCGGGAAACTACGACCTGCTGCAAAAGGTGTTTGCCAAACACCTGAAGACGCCGCAGGCCAAGGAAGACCTCGACGAATTGTCGGCGCTGGTGAAGAAGGCAGGTCCGGTCTGCCTGCTCTGCTACGAGCGCAACCACGAACACTGCCACCGCCGCTGGATCGCGGAGATCATCGAGGAGCGGGATGGGGTGAAGGTGGAGAATTTAGCGGGGCGGCAGGTGTAGCCACCACCGTCATTGCGTGCGAAGCGAAGCAATCCAGTACGTTTCCGCGGAAGCAGTCTGGATTGCTTCGTCGCTTCGCTCCTCGCAATGACGACAACTCTCTCACAGCTCGAACACCCCCTCCATCATCGGCGCACAGCCGCCGCCGACATGGGCTGACACCACCTTGCCTCCGCGCTTGACCACACGCGTCAGCAGCAGGCTCGGCCGCCCCATGTCGACGCCCTGGCCGATCCGAAGCTTCAGCTCGCCGTCGGCCGTGCCGTCCAACTCCGCAAGCAGCGCCGCGGCCGCCGCGGTGGCGCTGCCGGTTGCGGGATCCTCGGAGAGGCCGCTTGCGCCCGGATGGAACATTCGCGCCTGCACGTCGCAGGGCTGTTCGCTATCCGGCACATCGCGCGTGTAGAAATAGACCGCGTCGCTCTCGTCGACCGGAAAGGTTTTCGCGAATGCGTCTGCGTTGGGCTTCGCCTTGCGTAACGCCTCGCGCGATACCAGCTCTACCGCGAGAAACGGCAAGCCCACCGAGACGACATGCGGCGCGTGCCGGTCCGTCCTGACATCAGCTGCGGAAAGCGACAAACAGGCCGCAGCCTGTTCAGCCGAGAATTGAGTCAACCGCCTCAGCGGTTGCGGCGCGGTCAGCTCTGCAGCCAAAACCTTGCCGCCCTCGCTCAGGATTTCGACCGGAACGAGCCCGGCCTTCTCCTCGAACAGGAGCCGCGCCGGCCGCGACTTCGCCCGGGTTGCGAGCACATAAGCAGTGCCGACATTGGGATGGCCCGCGAACGGGATCTCGGAATTGACGGTGAAGATGCGGACCTCGGCATCATGCGCGGCATCGCGCGGCGGCAGCACGAAGGTCGTCTCGGAATAATTGAATTCGCGCGCAACCGCCTGCATCTCTTCGGCCAACAGGCCCTCGGCATCGAGCACGACCGCCAGCGGATTGCCGCCAAAGGGCCGATCGGTAAACACGTCCACCGTCACATAACGCCGTTGCATGCTCTCTTCTCCTTGCGCATGCTCTTATCGGAAAACCGGTGCCCACTTTTCCGGAGCATGCGCCTACCCCAACCGCCAGATCGACATCGGTTGCTCGTAGCCGCGGATCGGAACCTCACCGAGCGAAACCGCGTCGGGGCAATCCTTGCCCAGCGCATCACGCACGGCCGAGGAGATCAAAAACTGCGAGCCGAATTCCTTGTTCAGCGCCTCGAGCCGCGAGGCGAAATTCACGGTATCGCCGATCACGGTATATTCCTTGCGGCGCGGCGAGCCGATATTGCCAGCAACGACCTCGCCGAAATGAATGCCGATGCCGATGCGCAGCGGCCAGCTCGAGCCCTCGTTGATGCGCGCCATCGCATCCAGCATCTCCCTCCCCGCTGCCACCGCGCGGTGCACGGGATCCTCGGCCTGGAGTGGCGCGCCGAACAGCGCCAGAAATCCGTCGCCCAGGAACTTGTTCACGATGCCGCCATGGCGGTCGAGGATTTCGACCAGCACGGCAAAGGCGCCGTCGAGCCGCTCGACCACGTCCTGCGGCGAACGTTCGCGCGCGCCGGCGGTGAAGCTGCGGAAATCGACGAACATCACGGCGACCTGCCTGAGGTCGCTTTCGGTGCTGGTGCCCTCGAGCAACAGCCGCTCCACCACCTGTGGCGAGACGTGCTGTCCGAACAGATTGGTGATGCGGTCGCGCGCGGTTGCGGCGCGGAGACTGGCGGCAAAGCTGCGGCGGAGTTGCATCCCGACAGTGCCGGCCAAGATGCCGCAGGTAAACAGCACCAGGCTGCGGGTAAAATGATAATAGATCTGCGGCTCGACGTCGGGACCACTCGGCTTGTAATACATGGCAAGGGCGAACAGCTCGGCCGCTGCGACAAAGCCCGTAAATGTCGAGAGCCAGAAGTCGAGCCGCAGCGTCGAGAGAATGATGAAGATGAAATAGATCATCGGCACGACGAAGCCGAGCGCCTGCACCGGCCCCATGCTCTGGATTTGCAACCACAACAGCACGCTCGGAAGTGAGGTTTCAATCAACGTACCAATATAGCGGCGAAGCGCATGCACGTCCTGATCGAGCTTCAGGTGACGGCGGATCGCGGTGTGGACCCACCATTCGAACAGGATGAAGCCGGTCAGGATCAAAAAGACGGTGTTGGGATTGATCCCCCGCCAGATCCGCTCTTCCACGCCGGGGAAGACAACGCGGACGAACGAGATGTTGAACATGATGACGACGGCGACGATGATGAGCGCCTTGACGCGCAACAGCTCGGTACGCATCACCTCCCGCATCAGCATGTGCTCGAATTCCTTCGACACCGGCTCGTGCGGTCCGACCAGTTGGCGCCAGAAATCCTTGATTGCCATCGCCCTTCTCCGCCCCCTATTTGGAGCGCGATCGAACGCAAAACCGGCCACCACTTTTGCTGATCGCGCTCAGGGCGTTTATACCCTCAATCCAGCGTGCGGCGGAAGCGCGTCACGGCAATCGTCATCGCAAACAGCATCAGGCCGATCAGCGCCAAAGTGTCATATTGCAGGTTTTGAAGGCCTGCGCCCTTGAGCATGATGGCGCGGACGATACGGACATAATGCGTGAGCGGCAGGCCTTCGCCGACATATTGCGCCCAGACCGGCATGCCCGCGAACGGGAACATGAAGCCGGACAAGAGGATGCTGGGCAGGAAGAACATCATCGACATCTGCATCGCCTGCAGCTGGTTCTGCACGATGGTCGAGAAAGTGTAGCCGATCGAGAGGTTGGTGGTGATGAACAGCGTCGTCAGCAGCGCCAGCAGCGCCATGCTGCCGAGCACGGGCACGCCGAACAGCAGCACGCCGATGCCAAGGATCAATACGGCCTGGATGAAGCCGACCAGCACATAGGGGATGATCTTGCCGAACATCACCTCGACCGGCTTGATCGGCATCGAGAGCAGGCTCTCCATGGTGCCGCGCTCGACCTCGCGGGTCACCGACAGCGCGGTGAAGATCAGCATGGTCATGGTGAGGATGGTGCCGACCAGTCCCGGCACGATATTGAGCCGCGAGGACGCCGCCGGATTATAGCGGGCATGCGCCCTGATCTCGAACGGCAGCGACGGCGGATCGCCGGTGTAGAGATCATGCTCCAGCGCGGTCTGCACTACCACCGAAAGCGACCCCAACGCCGCCGATGCCGCGACGGGGTCGGTGGCGTCGGCCGCAACCAGCAACGCCGGATGATCGCCGCGCCGCACCGCGCGCTCGAAGCCGCGCGGGATTTCGACGCCGAACAGCACCTTGCCCGACTTCAAAAGATTGTCGAACTCGTCGACATCATGCACCTGCCGGGTGAACTTGAAATAGTCGGTGTTCTCCAGCGCCTTGAGGATCGAGCGGCCGAGATCGGTGTCCTCCTGCAGCAGCACCGCGGTCGGCAGATTGTGCGGCGTGGTGTTGATGGCGTAGCCGAACAGCAGGAGCTGCATCACCGGGATCATCACGATCATCGCGAACGACACCCGATCGCGGCGGAGCTGAATGAACTCCTTCACCACCATCGCGTAGGAGCGCCGCCAGAACCCGAACCTGGATTCGCGCAGCTCCTCGCGGCCTTCGCTTGCTGTTGCCGCCATGCTCATTGGAAATTGTCCTTCGAACGGCCCATCAATTCGATGAACACGTCTTCCAGCGACGGCGCGCCCTTCTGCCAATGCAGACCCGGCTTGTCCCGCCAGGGCGCGATGGTCGACTCTAGCGTCGCCTGATCGCGGCCCGACACATGCAGCGAGGTGCCGAACGGCGCCACCATGTCGATGCCGCTCTGTCCAGCGAGTTTTTCCGACAGCGACTGCAGATCGTCACCGGTGACGGTGTAGGTCGAAAGCTGAGATTTCGCGATCACCTCGTCCACTGTGCCGTGCGCCAGCAGGTGGCCATAGGCGATATAGGCGATCTCGTGACAGCGCTCGGCCTCGTCCATGTAGTGGGTCGAGACCAGCACGGTGAGCCCCTGCCCCGCCAGCGCATGGATTTCGTTCCAGAAATCGCGCCGCGCCTTGGGGTCGACGCCAGCGGTCGGCTCGTCCAACAGCAACAGCTGCGGATTGGGCAATGTGCAGGCCCCTAACGCGAGCCGTTGCTTCCAGCCGCCGGACAGTTCGCCCGCCAATTGCTCCTCGCGGCCGGACAGACCGAGGCGCTTGATCATCTCGCGTGCGGTGCCACGCGCATCGTTGACGCCATAGAGTCGCGCGACGAACTCCAGGTTCTCGCGCACCGAAAGGTCCTGATACAGCGAAAAACGCTGCGTCATGTAGCCGACCTGTCGCTTGATCTTGTCCGCGTCGCGGCGGATGTCATAGCCGAGGCAGGTGCCCTCGCCGCGATCCGGCGTCAGCAGACCGCAGAGCATGCGAATGGTGGTGGTCTTGCCGCTGCCGTTGGGCCCGAGGAATCCATAGATCGAGCCGCGTTTGACCTGCATCGACAGCTCATGCACGACCTCGCGGCCCCCAAACGACTTGGTGAGGCCCTTGACGTCGATGGCGATAGGAGCTGCGCCGTTCATCGCTTCTCCGCCACCGGCGTCTCAACCAGTTTCTTGGGGTTGAGATAGACCGAGATCGGCTGGCCGACGCGTAAGCTATCGGGCCGCGCGGGCCGCGCCTGGATCAGGTAGACGAGCTTGTTGCGCTCATCGAGGCTGTAGATCACGGGCGGGGTGTATTCGGCCGTGGTCGCGATGAAATAGATCTTGGCGGTGAGGTCGGCGCCGCAATTGTCGCAGGTGACGCGCACGACGTCACCGATCGCAAGCTTGGGCAGCTCGGCTTCCGGCACGAAGAAGCGCAGCTTCATGTTGCCGGGCGGCATGATCGAGAGCACCGGCCGCTGCGCCGGCGTCATCTCGCCCTCGCGGAAATAGATTTGCTGGATGGTGCCCGCCACCGGCGCATAGCCATTGCGCCGCGCAAGCCGCGTCTCGGAGGTTACCACGCGCGCCTCCGCCACGCGGAGCGCCGAGACCGCGGAATCGAGCGTCGCCTGCGTGCCGGCGCCGGTGCCGCGCAGCGAGTTGGCGCGGTCGTAGGACTGCTGCGCGTTGGCGAGCGTCGCCTTGTTCTGGTTGAGATCGGCCTTCTGCAGGTCGTCGTCGACGGAATAGAGCTGGTCGCCCTGCTTGACCTCGTCGCCCTCGCGGACGTTGAGCTTGGTCACGCGGCCGGACTCATCGGGGCTGACAAAGATCATGTCGGCCTCGACCCAGCCCTGGAAGCCGGGATCGCGCTTTTCATTGCAGCCGGCAAGCAGAGTTGCGAGAGCTGTCGCCGCCAATATTCCCAGCAAATTGCGCGGCGTGGTCATGACTTGCTCCGTTCGCCAAAAATCAGGTCGAGATGGACGCGGAACATCTCGACCGGATCGAGCGGGGAGTGCCGTTCAAACAGGCTCTTCCAGATCACCGCGACGATCGCGGGCGCGATCATGATCTGCGGGAAGCGCGCCAGCTGCGCCTCGCGAATTTCGCCGCGCGCGACCGCGAGCTCGATCATTGCCCGCATGCCCGCGAGCCCGCGCGAGATCACCTCGCGATAGTAGAAGTCGGCGATCGCCGGAAAGCGCGCCCCCTCGGCGATGATCAGCCGCACGATATCGGCGCGCGGCGTCGTCACGATCTCCTCGATGAAGGTCAGCACAACCCCTTCGACGGTGTCGCGGATCGAGGCCCCCATCGGCGGCGGCGAGGTGATCCGACCGACCAGCGGCACGATCGCGGTCCGGATCAGTTCCTCGAACATCGATTCCTTGTCCTTGAAGTGCAGGTAGATCGTGCCTTTGGCCACGCCAGCCCGCCTCGCGATGTCGTCGAGCCGGGTCGCCGTGAAGCCGCGCGCGACGAACTCCTCCAGCGCCGCCTCCACGATGGCCTGGCGCCGCTCCGCCGCCCGCTCGGCGCGGTTTGGGGCGGCGGCGCTGGCGCTGCCTACTCGGCCACGCCTGGGCTTCTTGGGGCTTGATAGGTCTGATGTCTTTGACATGCATCAACTATGACTGACCGGTCAGTCATAATCAAGAGCAAAAACCGGAACCTGGGCTCACGTGGGCGTGATTAGAGCGTTTTCGAGCGAAGTGGGCACCGGTTCGCGTGAAGAAAACGCGTCAAAACAAGAATCTAGAGCTTCGGTTCTGATTCAATCAGAACCGAAGCTCTAGGCTCAGAATGACGCCCAAGGAGCTGAGGAAAGCGAGCCGGCTAGCTGTGGAATTTCAGCCCATCGACGATCTTGTCGATCACCTTGCGCTCGGCGCGCATGGCGATGCCGACCAGGTTGAGGTCGGCGCGGGCGACGGCCTTCACCACCTCGCGGTTGGCGGCGTCATGGGAGGTCTTGAACATGTCCTCGGTATAGAGCGCCGGCGTCACGCTCCGCGCCAATGCCCGCTCCAGCGCCCGCGACAGGGCCGCGCGGTCAGCACTATAGATCAGGATCGGCTGGCCGATCAGCGCGAGATATTTTGTGCTGGAGCCGTCCTCGTAAGCGTCGCCGATGCAATCAGGGAACGCCGCGGCAATGCCGCCGGCGAGAAAGGAAGCCACGTTCAGCTTCTGCCAAACTTCGAGGTCGCTCCGGACCACGACCGCGATCTTGGTGTCGAATTGCATGTTTGCCTCAACGTCATTCCCCGGGGCTCACCCGCCCCCGAATGACGGCCCAGCGAAAAGAATTCAACCCTTCGCGTCGCAGGCCCAGGCGCGGATCACGCATTCCTTGCCGCCGAACTTGTAGCATTCGCGGGTGGCTTCGTTGAGCGACGAGGAAATATGCGGCCGCACCGCGTAGCCGTGGGGACCGCAGGGATTGGTCATGTCGATCGCCAGCGCCGCGCAGGCGCGCTTCATGGTGACCGCCGTGCAGTCGCCCTTGCATTGCTTCAGGGCTGCCGTGCGTGCCGCGCCTTCACCGGCATAGTCATAGGCCTGGCCATAAGCGCCGCATTTGCCGACGGCGAAGGCGCCGGCGGCCCAGGACTCGGTGGCAAAGCGCGTTCCGGCGATCGCGAGCGTCAAGGCAAACACAAACAGCGCGCGTCGCTGCGCGGCAATGGTGGAAATAATCAACAGCCCCTCCCCCGGGTCAACGCGGGGAATCTATCGAGAGGCCGTTGAGACTTGGTGAACGGGAGGTTGAATTTGATCCTGTAGGGTGGGCAAAGGCGCGCTTGCGCCGTGCCCACCATCCGCTCACGACTCGTGCTGGTGGGCACGCTGCGCTTTGCCCACCCTACGAACCACGAACGTCATCCCCGTCTTGCCGCTTCCAGCGCCTGCGGCGTGTCGATGTCGAGGAAGGCGCCGTTGCCTTCGACCGCCACTTCTGCGACCGCCTCGGCATGCCTGGCGATCAGATGCCGGGCGCCGATGTCGCCGTCGAGCGTCATCAACTCATTGAAAAAGCGGCGCGACCACAGCACCGGATTGCCGCGGCGGCCGTCGGCGACGGGCACCACGATCAGATTGCCGCGGTCCGGCGCAAAGGATTCGATCAGCCGGTCGATCAGATGGGCGTCGATCAAGGGCATATCGCCCAGACAAACCACCGCGCCATCGGCGGTCGGCGGCACCGCCGCGATGCCGGCCTTCACCGAGCTGGCGAGCCCACCGGCAAAATCGGGATTGCGGACGAAACGCACCTTTAAGCCCACGAGCGCCTGCTCCACGAGTTCGGCCTGATGGCCGGTAACGACGACCACGTCGGAGGCTTTCGAGGCCAGCGCCTGCTCGGTCGCGATCCGCACCAGCTTTTTGCCGTCGAGCTCGGCCAGCAGCTTGTTCGGGCCGCCCATCCGGGTCGAGCGCCCGGCGGCGAGGATGATCGCGACGATGTTGCGGCTGTCCTCGTCCTCCTGCTTTTCGCGTGGCTGCGGCCGCGTCACGATTTCCATCAACAGCCCGCCGACGCCCATGCCCATCAGCTCGGCGCGGGTCACCTTCAGCCCGGCCAGCAGCCGCATCAGCACCCAGTCAAAGCCGTTCTCGACCGGGGAGCGCGCGCAGCCCGGTGCACCCAGCACCGGCACGCCGCGGGCGTTGCCAACCAGCAGCAGATTGCCGGGATCGACGGGCATGCCGAAATGCTCGATGGTGCCGCCGATGCCGGTCAGTGCGGCCGGGATCACGTCGCGGCGGTCGGCGATCGCAGACGCCCCGAACACGATGACCAGCTCGGCGCCAAGCGCGAGCAATTCCTTGATCGAGGCCGCCAGCACCTTCTCGTCATGGGGCACGCGGCGCTCGCCGATGATGGTGGCGCCTGCCGGCGCCAGCCGGTCGGCGGTAACGCGCAGGGTCTTCTCGATCACCTTCGGCGACAGGCCCGGCAGCAGGGTCGAGACGATACCGACCTTCTTGATCACATAGGGCGCGATCCGCAGCGCGCCGTGGCCGGCGGCCTTCACCGCCGCGTCGCGCAGCTTGCCTTCGACCCCGAACGGAATGAGCTTCACGGTCGCGACCATCTCGCCTTCGACCACGGGCTTGTAGGCCGCCAAAGTGGCAAGCGTGATGGCTTCATCGACGCCATTGATGCGGTCGACGGCGGCGCGGTCGATTACGAGGATGCCGGGGCGCGCGGCGAACAGGTTGGCGCGGCCGGTGAAAGCGCGCTCGACATGGATGCCCTCGCCGGTCACCGCCTGTGCGATCGAGGCGGCCGCGATGTCCTCGGAGACATCGCCGTCCTCCAGCCGCACCACCACGATTTCCTTGACGCCGGCCTTCTTCAGCGCCTCGACCTCGGCGGGACCAACGGTCGTGCCTTTTTTCAGGACCAGGGAGCCCTGACGCAAGGTGTGGACGGTCACCCCGCCAATCGCTTCCGCCGGACTGGCAGGACCAAACTTCATGCCGCTTCTTCTTTTTCTTTTGGAGGCAAGCGCAATTGCGCGGTGATTTCAGCCATGATGGAAACCGCGATCTCCGACGGCGACACCGCGCCGATCGCCAAGCCGATGGGTGCATGAATGCGCGCGATATCGGATTCCTTGGCGCCTTGCGCCCGCAGCCGCTCGCCGCGCTTGGCATGCGTCTTCCGCGAGCCGAGCGCGCCGATATAGAAGCAGTCGCGCTCGAAGGCGTGCAGCAGTGCGGGATCGTCGATCTTGGGATCGTGCGTCACCGCGACGAACGCCGTGTAGTGGTCGACATTCAGCGGCGGCAGCGCGACATCGGGCCAATCGGCGACCAGCGGCACGTCGGGGAAGCGCTCGGGGCTGGCAAAGGCCGTGCGGGGATCGACGACGGTCACGTCATAGCCCAGCGACTGCGCCATCGGCGCCAGCGCCTGGCTGATATGGACCGCGCCAATGATGACGAGTTTTGCGGTCGGCGCGTAGACGTTCAGGAACAGCTTCTTGTCGCCGACCTCGACATTGCCGCTCTTGCCCATGCGCAGCGCCTTCTCCAGCTCGGCGCGCAGGGGATCGATCGCAAAGTCCTTCGCTTTGATCAGCCGCTGTTCGCCGCTGGCGGTATCAGTCACCACGATGGCCGGCCGCCGCGCGGCGCGCTCGGCATTGAGCTCGGCGAGGGTCTGAAGTTTCACGTCAGCCTACCTTCTCGACGAAGACGCGGATGGTGCCGCCGCAGGACAGCCCGACGTTCCAGGCGGTTTCGTCGGCAACGCCGAATTCCAGCATCTTCGGTTTGCCGGATTCGATCACATCCAGCGCCTCGGTGACAACTGCGCCCTCGACGCAGCCGCCCGAGACCGAACCCAGAAACGTGCCGTCATCGTTGATGACCAGGGTCGAGCCCGCCGGGCGCGGCGCTGAGCCCCAGGTCTCGACCACGGTGGCGAGCGCCACGCCATGGCCGGCCTTCTGCCAGTCCTCGGCCGCTTTCAGGATATCCTCGTCACGATTGAGCATGGGCGCCTCTCTCAAGCTACGGAGCGGATCAGGCTGCGATGGTGCACCGGCAACGGCGAGGACAGCGCCTTGATCAGCCCCTCGATCGAACTCAAATTATGCACCGGGCGGAATTCGTCAACGTGCGGCAGCATCATTTTGATGCCCTGGGCCTTCGGTTCAAAGCCGCCATACCGTAATAGCGGGTTGAGCCAGATCAGCCGGCGGCAGGAGCGGTGCAGCCGGTCCATCTCGAAGGCGAGCTTGTCGTCCGCCTCCCGCTCCAGCCCGTCGGAAATCAGCAGCACGATGGCGCCCTGCCCCAGCACCCGCCGCGCCCAGAGCTTGTTGAAGCTATGGAGCGAGGTCGCAATACGGGTGCCACCGGCCCAATCCTGCACGGAGGCCGAGCAGCTCGCCAGCGCCTCGTCCGGATCGCGCTGCCGTAACGCGCGCGTCACATTGGTCAGCCGCGTGCCGAACAGGAAGACCGAGACGCGCTTGCGGGCGTCGCTGATGGCATGCAGGAAATGCAGGAAGAGGCGCGTATATTCGCTCATCGAGCCGGAGATATCGAGCAGCGCCACGATCGGCGCCGGCTTCTCGACGCGCCCGAGCTTGCGGATGTCGATGATTTCGCCGCCGGTCCGGAGCGAGCCGCGGATGGTGCGGCGCATGTCGAGCCTTAAGCCCCGCGCGTCGGGCTGATAGCGGCGGGTTTCAAGCTCCGCCTGCGGCAGCTGCATCTTCTCGACCGCACGGATGACCTCGGCGATCTCGGCCGCGGTCATCTGCGCAAAGTCCTTCTTCTGCAAGATCTCCTTGTCGGAGACCGATAGCTTGAGATCCTGCTCCTGGGCCTGCGGCACCTCCTGCATCGAGGACTGCGCCAAAGCCTCCTGCACCCGCCGCGCGGCCGGCGGCGGCTTCTTCTTGGCGTGGTCGGGCAGCGGCACCGAGTCCAGCATGTGCTTCCACTCGTCCGCGGCGCGGAAGAACAGGTCGAAGGCCTGCTTGAAGATCAGCGCATGCTCGTGGCGCTTGACGAAGATCGATTCCAGCGTGGTGAAGACCTCGCCGCGGTTGCCGATCTCGATCAGCTGCAGCGCGTTCATGGCGTCGATAACGGCGCCGGGGCCGACGGGAAGCCCCGCCGAGCGCAGCGCACGGGCAAAGCCGATGACGTTATCGGCGATGTTGCCGGTGGGGGCATTGAGGTGATTGATGGCCATCGAACCTCACTTCGTCATTCCCGCGCGGCTGTCCGTCCCTCATGGTGAGGAGCGCGTCTTCGCGCGTCTCGAACCATGAGGCCCGACGGGGGCTTCATCCTTCGAGACGCTTGCTTCGCAAGCTCCTCAGGATGAGGAGATAGAGCCGCGCGTTACCTAGAAGACCGACCAGTCGGTCACGTCTCGCTCGTCGCGTCCTTCAAAACCTTGTTCAGCGCATCGCCCTGCATACGTGCGATGTCGTCCTGATACTTCAGCAGCGCGCCCAGCGTGTCGCCGACCATTTGCGGGGTCAGCGAGCGGGCATCGAGCTCGGACAGCGCGGTCGCCCAGTCGATGGTCTCGGCGACACCCGGCGACTTGTAGAAGTCCTGGTCGCGCAGCGCCTGCACGAAGCGCACCACCTGCTGCGACAGTTTGGCGGAGATGCCGGGCACACGCCCCTTGACGATCGCAAGCTCGCGCTCGGCGGAGGGATAATCGACCCAATGATAGAGGCAGCGGCGCTTCAGCGCATCGTGGATTTCGCGGGTGCGGTTCGAGGTGATGATCACGATCGGCGGCTGCGGCGCCTTCACCGTGCCGAACTCGGGGATCGTGATCTGGAAGTCGGAGAGGATTTCGAGGAGATAAGCCTCGAACGCCTCATCGGCGCGGTCGAGCTCGTCGATCAGGAGCACCGGCGCGCCGGCCACATCCGGCTCCAGTGCCTGCAACAGCGGCCGCTTGATCAGATAGCGGTCGGCGAAAATGTCGGAGGAAATCTGATCGCGGTCATGCTCGCCGGCGGCTTCCGCCAGGCGAATGGCGATCATCTGCGCGGCGCTGTTCCACTCATAGACGGCGGAAGCGACGTCGAGGCCCTCATAGCATTGCAGGCGGATCAGCTTGCGCCCCAATGCCGCCGACAGCACCTTGGCGATCTCGGTCTTGCCGACGCCGGCCTCGCCTTCCAGGAACAGCGGCCGGCCCATGCGCAGCGACAGGTAGGTCACGGTCGCCAGCGAGCGCTCGGCGAGATAGCCGCGCGAAGTCAGCAATTCGAGCAGCGCATCGACGGATGCAGGCAGGGCCGATGCAGTCATGAACCAACTCTTGTTACGCCGATAACGGCAATCCTATTCTTTGGCCGTCGCGGCTTCGACCGCCCGGCGCGCCAGCACCGCGATGAGATGCGCGCGGTATTCGGCGCTGCCGTGCAGGTCGCTGTTGAGGCCTTCCGCCGGCACGGTCATGCCGTCGAGCACCTTGTGCGAGAAACGCTTCTTCAGGGCTTCCTCGAATGACTCAACGCGGAACACGCCGTTGGAGCCGGCGCCGGTGACGGCGACGCGGACATCCGACGGACGCTTCGCCACGAACACACCGACCAGCGCATAGCGCGAGGCCTGGTTGCGGAATTTCACATAGGCCGCCTTCTTCGGCAGCGGGAACATCACCTTCGTGATGATCTCGTCGGCCTCGAGCGCGGTGGTGAACAGGCCCTGGAAATACTCTTCCGGCTTCAGCTTGCGCTTGTTGGTGACGATGGTGGCGCCCAGCGCCAGCACAGCTGCCGGATAGTCGGCGGTCGGATCGTTGTTGGCGAGCGAACCGCCGATCGTGCCCTTATGGCGCACGGCGGGATCGCCGATCATGCCGGCCAGTTCCGCAAGCGCCGGGATCGCCTCGCCGACGATGGCGGAGTTCGCGACATCGGCATGCTTGGCGGTGGCGCCGATCACGAGCGAGCGGCCCTTCATCTCGATGGTGTCGAGACCTTCGATGTGCGAGAGATCGACCAGATGCGGCGGGCTGGCGAGCCGCTGCTTCATCACGGGCACCAGCGTGTGGCCACCGGCGATCAGCTTGGAATCTTCGTTCTTGAGGAGGAGATTGGCGGCCTGCCGCACGGTCCCCGGACGATGATATTTGAATTCGTACATGGAAGCTTCCTCGCACGCGCTGAGGCGGCGTTATCGGTTAAGCGAGATCGGACTTCGCCATCGCCTTGGCGCCGGCGGCGATCGACTGGACGATGTTCTGGTAGCCGGTGCAGCGGCAGAGATTGCCCTCGAGCTCCTCGCGGATCACCTGCTCGGAAAGGTCGTGGCCCTTGCGATGCACGAGATCGACCGCGGTCATGATCATGCCGGGGGTGCAGAAGCCGCATTGCAGGCCGTGATGCTCGCGGAAGGCTTCCTGCATCGGATGCAGCGGCGCGCCGTCGGCCGCCAGCCCCTCGATGGTCTTCACCTCATGGCCGTCGGCCATCACCGTCAGCGTGGTGCAGGACTTCACCGCCTTGCCGTCGAGATGCACGACACAGGCGCCGCACTGCGAGGTGTCGCAGCCGACATGGGTGCCGGTCAGGCGCAGATGCTCGCGCAGGAATTGCACCAGGAGGGTGCGGGGATCGACATTCGCGGTGACGGGATTGCCGTTAACGATCAGGGAAACCTTGGCCATCAGCACTCTCTTGATCTGCGCCGTCGCATATCGACGACGCAGCGATGAAAATCATTCCAGAAGCCATAATATGGGCCCGTCCGGCGTTGAGCAACCTCGACCGAAATCTCCCAGATACGACTTAACCCTCTACCGCCTTTGCGAAATTGGCGAAGAACTCATCGGCCAGTTTCTTGGCCGCGCCGTTGATCAGGCGCTGGCCAAGCTGGGCCAGCTTGCCGCCGATCTGCGCCTCGACGTTGTAGCTCAAAAGCGTGCCGCCGTCCTTGTCGGCAAGCGCCACGGTGGCGCCGCCCTTGGCGAAGCCGGCTACCCCGCCCTCGCCCTCGCCGGAGATCTTGTAGCCGTTGGGCGGATCGAGATCGCTCAAGGTGACCTTGCCCTTGAAGCGCGCCGACACGGGGCCGACCTTCATCTTGGCCACCGCGCGAAAGCCGTGGTCGTCGGTTGCTTCCAGCTCCTCGCAGCCGGGGATGCAGGCCTTCAGTACTGCCGGATCGTTCAGCTTGGCCCACACCGCTTCCCGGCTTGCCGGTAGCTGGACCTCGCCGGTCATTGTCATTGCCATGGGGACCTCCCCGAAACACGCCTCTGTTACCCCCAGTTAGAACACGCCGGGGCGAAAAGAAAGGGCGCCTTAGGGCCATGTGGGATGCATATTCGCACACGCGAAATGCGCTTCCTGCGCGCTTTGGGATTGGCAGGGACAGGCCGGAATGGTTAGGTCCCGCGCACCATGAGCACCGCGATTTCCCCTCTGTTTGCGCCGCTGCTGTCGAGCGCGGCCATGCGCGCCGTCTGCGACGATGCGACGACGATCCAGCATATGCTGGATTTCGAGGCGGCGCTGGCGCGTGCCGAGGCCGCAACGGGCGTCATTCCGGCGAGCGCGGTCGAGCCGATCGTGAAGGCCTGCAAGGCCGAATCGTTTGACATCGCCTCCCTCGCGGAAGCCGCGACCCGCTCCGGCAATCTCGCCATTCCCCTGGTGAAGACGCTGACGGCCAATGTCGCCAAGGCCGATGCGGAAGCCGCGCGCTACGTGCATTGGGGCGCGACCAGCCAGGACGTGATCGACACCGCCGCGATGCTGTCCTTGCGCGCCGGCATCGATGCCCTGCTGGTCGATCTCGATCGTGCGATTGCAGGCTTTGCGACGCTCGCGCGACAACATCGCAACACTGCGGTGGTCGCGCGCACCTGGTTGCAACACGCGCTGCCGATGCCGTTCGGGCTGAAGCTTGCCGAATATGCCGCCGCGCTGCATCGCTCGAAGCTGCGGCTGAAACACCTGCGCGCGGAGACGCTCGCCCTGCAATTCGGCGGCGCGGCCGGTACCCTGGCCGCGCTCGGCGACAAGGGGCTTGCGGTTTCGGAAGCGCTGGCGCGTGAATTGAAGCTGCCGTTGCCGGAAGCGCCATGGCACACCCACCGCGACCGCATCGCGGAGGCGGCATCCGTGTTCGCCATTATCTCCGGAAGCTGCGGCAAGATCGCACGCGACGTCTCCCTGATGATGCAAACCGACGTCGGCGAGGCCTTCGAGCCGGCAGGCGCTGGCCGCGGCGGCTCCTCCACCATGCCACACAAGCGCAACCCGGTCGCCGCCGCGAGCGCGCTGGGCGCTGCGACCATGGCACCGAATCTCGCAGCCACCATCTTCGCCGCGCAGGTGCAGGATCACGAGCGTAGCGCTGGCCCCTGGCACGCGGAATGGCCGACCTTGCCGGCGCTGATGCTGGTCACGTCGGGCGCGCTGGCCGCCATCGTCGATCTCGCTGAAGGACTCGAAGTCGATGTGGCGCGGATGCGCGCCAATCTCGACGCGACGCATGGGCTGATCATGGCGGAAGCCGTTACCTTTGCGCTCGCCGAGAAACTCGGCAAGGCCGATGCGCATCACTTGATCGAGGTGGCCAGCAAGAAGGCGGTCGCCGATCAAAAGCACCTGCGCGATGTGCTAACAAGCGATTCGAAAGTGACGGCCCATCTCGACGCGAAACAGATCGCCGCGCTGTTCGAGCCGATGGCCTATCAGGGCGTCTCGCAAGAGCTGATCGACCGCCTGCTCGCGTCGCTCGACAAGAATTAGACGGAGAAACCTGCGATGCCCATGATCGATGCCGACGGTTGCCTGCTCAATGTCTCCGTCGAGGGCCGCGACGGCGGGCCGACGTTGATGCTGTCGAATTCGCTCGGCACCAATCTCAACATGTGGGAGCCGCAGATGAAGGCGCTGGGCCAAGTGTTCCGCGTCATCCGCTACGACCGCCGCGGCCATGGCAAGTCGCAGGTGCCGCCCGGCCCCTACTCCATGGAGCGCTTCGGCCGCGACGTGCTCGCCATCCTCGACGACCTCAACATCGAGAAGGTGCACTGGTGCGGGCTGTCGATGGGCGGCATGGTCGGGCAATGGTTAGGGGCGAACGCGCCGGAGCGGATGGGCAAGATCATCCTCTCCAACACCGCCTGCTACTATGCCGATCCCACCAACTGGCTGAACCGCATCAAGGCGGTGAAGGAAGGCGGCATCGCCGCGGTCGCTGACGCCGTCATCGCGGGCTGGCTCACGGCTGACTTCCGAGAGCGCGAGCCGCAGATTGCGGCCAACATGAAGGCCATGCTGCTCGCGACGCCCGTCGAGGGCTATCTCGCCTGCTGCGAGGCGCTGTCGACCCTGGACCAGCGTGCGCTGCTGCCCAAGATCAAGAGCCCGACGCTGGTGATCGCCGGCCGCCACGACATGGCGACCCCGATCGCCGCCGGTGAATTGATCCGCAGCCAGATCCCCGGCGCCAGCCTCACCATTCTCGATGCCGCCCACATTTCCAATGTCGAGCAATCGCACGCCTTCACCGACACCGTGGTGGGGTTCTTGACGCAGCGGTGACTCTAACACCCGTCATTGCGAGCGAAGCGACGTGTCCGCCGTAGCTCGAAGAGCGAAGGTGGAAGCAATCCATCTTTCCGCGGAAACGGTCTGGATTGCTTCGTCGCTTCGCTCCTCGCAATGACGACGGAGGGAACAACGTCAGCTATTTTGGAGGAGTTGGGGCTGCTCAAGCGCTAGCGTTTCGACGCCCTGCCCGGCCACTTGCTCCGACGGACGCTCGACCAGCATGACGATGGCCGTGCCGAGCAGCATCAAGAGCTCGGTCGCATGCAGCCGCATCGCCTCGGGCTCGTGCACGAGCGCGGCCATCATCATCATGGTAAAACAGATCAGGCTGCCGAGACTGAGCGCGACCGCGAGCGCTTCGTCGCAGCCGCCGCTGCGGCGGATCGCGGGGCGCGTCAGCAGCAGCACGAACACGGCGAAGAACGCCGCGACGACGAGCCGGCTGAGCGCAAGCAGCCAGGCCACGCGCGTCATGCCGATCGAGGTCAGGTGCAGATAGTCGCTGGCAAAGAACGCCACCGAGACATTCGGCCGCTCAAAGAAGGAGCGGATCGGCAGGACCATGATCTTGAAGGACAGGATGGTCCAGGTCGGTATGAAATAGGCCGCCAGCAGCGCGCCGTTGAATGAGCTGATCCGCCAGTTCGTGGACATGTCGCTTCCCGCAATTATCCAGTGCGCCCTGAGGCACACGCTTTGCGGCGACGTAACTCGCTTAAACTGCGAGCGGCAATAGTAACCCTTTATTTACCTTAACCGGCCGGGCTCTATTGCCGGCCCGGTTCCGGTCCCGGAACCTATGCTCCTGCCCTCGCCTTTTTCGCCGCGATCTGTTGCAGCGCCCAGCGCGCATTCTTCCGGACATCAGGATCGCCATCATTGGCGACCAGCGCGAGATATGCCTCGCCCTCGCCGATTGCAATCTCGCCCAGCGCCGCGGCGGATTCCTTGCGCAAATTAGCCTGCTCATGGGTGATGCAGCCGCCGATCGGGCGCACCGCGCGCTCGATCTTCATCTTGCCGAGGCTGCGGATCGCCTTCAGCCGCACCTGCCAGAACGTGTCATTGAGGCACGCGATCAACTGATCGGCCGCCAGCGCGCCGTTGCTGTTCAGCCCGAGCGTCTCGGCCGCCATCTCGCGCACCATCCAGTCCTCAT
>Ga0210384_10002915_pt1 | contig 20306 bp, 21 predicted proteins | sample IncBWH2MmetaG_FD_160574 | JGI IMG/M metagenome (GOLD analysis project Ga0210384, IMG submission 160574) | Forest soil microbial communities from Barre Woods Harvard Forest LTER site, Petersham, Massachusetts, United States - Inc-BW-H-2-M | ecosystem: Environmental > Terrestrial > Soil >...
CTACACATTCAACGCGAGATCAGAGGGTTGCCGACACGGTCTCAAGAGAACTCATAACCCAAAGGTCGCTGGTTCAAATCCAGCCCCCGCAACCACCAAGCCGAACACCTCCCCGGTGTTCAGCAGACCCTCGGGGCTCGGCTGGATGACCAGCCGAGCCCCTTTCGTAAAGCCGAGCTCAGGAAACGAACGGTAGCCCTCCCGAAGGGCGACCCCATGTCGTGCGAAATGCTGCGGGGTGATCTTGCCGAGGGCCTGGTCGCAGATGGGACAGGTTCTTTGCCGGTCGCCCCCATCGGCGATGCGCACATACTGGAGGGTTTCTCGCAGGAACTCCCGGCCCAGCCGGACGTCCGCACGCAGCGCCTCAGGGAGACGAGCTACGAAATCTTCCACCACCGCTCGATCGTAACGAATCTCGGTGGCGACAAAGTCGGGATCGGCGGGTCGTTCTTGTTCCAGCTGCTCGACCTTCGCCCAGATACGCTGGTAGGTGCCGAGCGCTTCCTCGAGGGCCCGCCCGTGCAAGTGTCCCTGCTGAATTCCCCGCATGACACCTTCTGCCTGCCTGCGGAGCTGGGCGAGTTGGCGCCGCCGACCGGCGGCTTGGGCTTCTGGCCGACCCGGTGGTCGGCGGCTCGCTGCATTGCGCAGGGTCTCAATGTACTCGGGTAGGCGTCGAGCGAGTGCTTGGATCACGAGTTCCTCGAGCGTCTCTCGGCGGATCCGGAGGTTATTCAGACACGTCGCGGACTCGGCATGGTTGCGGCATCCGTAGTAGTCCTTGGCTACGACTGAGAGCCGGCCGCCGCAGCGGTCACAGATGAGCAAGCCCGAGAGCAGGTGTGCGGTCGCCGACCGTCGTCGTGCGAACAAGCGTTGGCGAGTTTGCAATCGGCGCTGCACCGCCTCCCAGGTCTCGTTATCGATGATCCTGAGCGCATCGATAGCGCGAGATTCCCATTGCTCTCGGGGTCGCCAGCGGTAGACGCGCCGTCCGGTCTCCGGATGTTTCCGCCACTCCCGGCGATTGAAGTAGAACTGCCCCATATACTTGGGGTTTTGCAGCATGAGATAGATCGTATTTGGACGCCACGGACGCCCGGTGCCGTTGAGGTTAAGCTGCTTCGCGATGACTTTTTCGCCGAGCCCCTCGCGGAACAGCTGAAACATCCGGCGCACGACCGCCACTTCTGCGGGGTCAAGGGTGATGCGGTAGCCGATCGCGATGGGCTTGCCATGGGGATCAGTACGGCCCCGCTCATAGACCGGCTCTGATCGATAGCCGTAGGTCCGGCCGCCAGTGGCGTAGCCCTTCAAGAAACGCCCATCGAGACCGCGCTTGGTGGTCTTTCGGAGGTCATCGAGATACAACTCGTTGACCAGGCTCTTGACAGTGACGCTGACTTTTGTCGTGTCGTCTGCCGTATCGATGCCATCGGCAACGGCAATAACCCGGACACCGAAGAAGCGCAGGCGTTTGATGATGGCGTCGGTGTCCCCGACGTCTCGGGAGAGACGGGAGAGTTGATCTACAGCAATCGCATCGAAGGGGGCAGGCGCAGTGAAGGCAGACCGGAGGGCCTCCTGAAGGCCACTCAAGAGCCGGAGATTGGCGCCGGAGACGGCCGCGTCGGAGAACTCAGCCACGAGCTCGTGTCCGTGTGCCTCGGCCCAGCGTCCGACAACTCGGTGCTGGTCCTCGATGGACGCATCGCGCTGGTTGTCTGAGCTGTAGCGGCCGTAGAAGGCGAGTTTCATAAGGGGCTTGCTTTCGTAGCGAGAACGAAAGTCGCGAGTCGCCGGGTTCCTAGCGTTTCTTCACGGAGCTGGAAGCGCGAAGGGTTCGCCTCTACGTATCGATGAAGGCATTCTACTAGCGTGCTCAGTCCATATGGGTCTTCACCGACCACCGGAGCCTGTACAGTCCCCGCTCCGGTGGCAGGAGTGTCGGGCCCAGTCCCCGCGCTGACTTGATCAGGAGCCGGCCGCATCGGCTTCCGAAGTTTCCGCCTAGCCATAGAGCCGGCCTGTCGGGTAGTTCGTGCGTCTCCACCCGTAGGACTTCAGCATAAGGATGCTTCGCTTGCTCACAAGAGTAGTATGCGAGAACACCTTCTTGCATGTCAAGTCCGGGCCGGCAAAGCTCTTTTTGCTACGATTGGGGGGCATGCCAGGACGCCGCGGGCGTACGTCAAGATCTGCTGATGCGAAGGCGGCGCTGGAGCGCCTCTATGAAGCCTGGCAGCGGGGCGGCAAGACGGGTGGGCCCAAGGGAGGCAAGGCGCGTTGGGAAGGTGTGCCGCCGGAAAGGCGTCGCGAGATCGCTCGCAATGCCGCGTTGGCGCGCTGGAGGAAGAGAGGTAAACGGACCTAGAATTGCGCGCCGGGGCCGTTCTGTGGTGATTGAGGCGTCATGGGACGGACAGCCTGCACGGCGTGACTCGGGAGACGCTGTCCCGTTGAGGAGCCATCGAGGCGGCCCTGAAACACGGGTTCGAATCCCGTTGGGGCCACCAAATTGATTTGGTTGAATTTCTGGTCCGGGTTCGAGAAACATTCCAATGTTTCTCGAACCCATGCGTGCGCGTCCTACTGCTTGGTGAGCATCGCCTCGGCCTTTTCCTCATAGAAGGCCACCGCTCGCTTGAGTTGCGGCGGACGAATGGTGGTGTAGATCTGGGTCGTGTCGATCCGCGAGTGCCCCAGCAACGCGCGGACCTCCTCCAGGTCGTGATGTTGCTCCAGCACCTCCAGCGCGACGCCATGCCGGAGGTCGTGCGGCTTGAGCATCGGGTAGCCGATCCGCCGCCCGTACACCTTGCACAGGCGCCACACGTTCTGGCCGGTCATCGGCGCGCGGGTCTTGCCGCCGCTGCGCCGACCCCACGTGGACCAAAAGAGTGGGGTCTCCGGCGTCACCGTGTCCAACGCCTGTCTCAACACCTGGTCGACGTACTCTGCAAGATACCGGGCCACAGCTGAGGGGAGGGGGATGTCCCGTAGCGTGCCGCCTTTGACCCGAACCCCCCGCAGCCCCCACTGCGGATCCAGATGCCGCACCTGCAATGTCGCGACGGACTCCCGCCGCATGCCGGTATAGCGGAGAATCAGGAACAACGCGGTATCCCGGGGCCGCTCCCGCTGCCGGGCCGCCTTGACCAGCGCGTCCATGAGGGCGGGCCCCGGGACCTGGGTGGGCGCCTCGCGACGATGCGGGGGCCGATCCAGGCGCGCCACCGGGTTGGCGGGCAGCACCTGTCGTTTCACCAGCCAGGCACAGAAGCTCGATACCGCTGACTGGCGCATGCGCATCGTTTCGAGCGCGAGATCCGCGGCGGCCATGTCATCCATCCAGGCCTGAATGGTCTCGGCGCCGACGTCGTGCGCGCGGGCCATCCGCCCGCGCTGGGTCTTGACGAAGACCAGGAACTGTTCCAACACCCATCGGTAGGTCTTCACTCCCCGGTCGCTCTTGCCGCGTTGTTTGCGTTGAAAATGGCAAAACTGCTCCACCAGCTCAGTAAGCGGTTGGGTCATGGTCTCGGTCCTCCGGCCCGAGCCACGACCACGCGTTCGCCGGGGCTGAGTATCGGGAGGAACGACCCACCCGTCAAGCCGCCCGTGGACTTGTGAAGCCGTGCCCCGGGGCGGACGGATTGCTTTCAGAGCGTCAGCGGCGACGCCTGACTGACCCGCGGGCGGCGTCACACGCGTCTCCTGGCCCGGACTCGAAGGAGCTCCTGGCGATGAAAGTATCGGTGCCCGCCCCACCACGCCCGATGACAGGCGATCTTGCCCTGGTTGGTCCAGCGACAGAGGGTCCGAGTCGAGACGTGCAGGAATGCCGCCGCGAGCCCGACCCGCATCCACTCACGGCCGGGCGGGCGGGAGGGCTCAAGCCCGAGGCGCTCCTGAATACGCTGGCGGCGATGCCGGAGCAGCGTGTCAAGGCGATGGCGGATCTGAGGGCGCAGGGGGCGCCAGGCGAGCCGCGCGAGGCGATCCTCGATCTGGCGGAGATTCCGGAGGAGCCGGCCATACGTGGCTCGATGTAACCCGCGGGGGCACGGAATGTCGCGGGCACCGAACGGAAGGCGGTCCATGGCCGGCTATCTCCAGGCCAGGGGTGCCCGGTTGGTGCGGGAGCGCCGGACTCCATGTGCCCCCATTCGGCGACGGCCCGCTACGGCGAGTGCGTTCATTAACGAGTATAGGGACAGAACTCGACACCCATGTGAAGTAGTCATTTTCAGCATGGCTTGTCATGTCGGCCGGGCGCTCGGGTCGTCGGAGCGAGGGGTTGCGCATTTGCTGAGAGAGTCCTCAGGGGATACCAAAACCTATCCATGTTGTCAGTGTTCAGAGGATAGGGGGGAGGATAGGCTATGGGCGGTGCTGGACGAGGACGTGACGCCGGCCGAGTTGGTCGACCTAGGTCCGGCTGATCGCGATGCGGGCCCTCGGTGCGGGCCCGCCGTAGAGCCGGCCAGCGGCCACCAGGTTCTCGCGTGGCGTACACTCCGGCCATGGCGTACGCTGGCACCGCCGAAGACTACCAGCGCTACCGCGTGCCGTACCCCGACGAGGTCTTCGACTGGATCAGGAGCGAGTACAACCTCGATGGTCGGGGGCGGCTGCTGGATGTTGGGTGCGGAACCGGCTACGTGTGCCTGCCGCTCAGCCGCTGGTTCGAGGACGTGGTGGCGGTTGATCCGGAACCGGACATGCTGCGCGTGGCCGCGCACGCGGCCGGCAGTCGGGGCGTAAACAACATCCGGTTCCTGAACCAGCGAGCGGAAGATGTCTCGCCATCACTCGCGCCGCTGCGCCTTGTGACGTTCGGCAACTCGTTCCACTGGACCGACCGGGCGAGGGTCGCGCACGCGCTCTTCCCGCTCATCGCCCGGGGTGGCGGTCTCGTTGCCCTCGTCAGTTCGAGCGTGTGGGACGGTGAGCAACCGTGGAAGGTCGCAGTACGCGACACGATCAGCGCCTGGGCCGGGCAGGGGCAACGCGCCCGCACCAGCAGGCTGGCAGGGGCGCCGCTCCATGAAGAGGTACTCCGCGAGACGCCCTTCAGCGAGCCGCGCACGGCCGCCATCGTGAAGCGGCACACGTGGACAACGGACACGCTGATGGGGCTGCTCTACTCCAGCTCCACGCAGCTTCGCGCCGAGCTCGGGGCTCGGGTGGGAGACTTCGAGCGCGACCTCCGCGAGCGGCTCATCCGCTTGGCGTCGGATGACCGCTTCGTGGAGGACATGGAGTTCACGATCATTTCGGCCAAGCGGTAGCCGAGCCTCGCCCGCCCACCGCAGCGCCCGCGCCAAGGCGAGCTGATCCGGCACCCACTCCGACGGGGTTCGGGCTATCATCCGTGTGCCATGTCCACTCTCGCGTTCGTGTACGCGCTGCTCGCTGGCGTGTCGATGGCGGTGCTGGCGATTGGCCTCAGACTCGCGGCACCGGGCATTCATCCAGCGCTCGGCATCGCCATCGTCACCGGCATCGCCTTTCTCGTAAATGTACTCGTGGCGCTCGTGATGCGAGCTACCACCGGGGCGCCGCTACCGTTCTCCCTGGAAAGCCTGTACGTTTTGGTCATCGTGGGTGTGGCCACTGCTGGTGTAAATCTCTTCACGCTGTTCGCCTACGCGAGCGGGCTCAGGATCACGTCGTCGTTTATCATCGGGGGCACATCGACGGTCCTCATGCTGGTAGTTGGGTTCATGTTCTTGAAAGAGCCGTTCACCTGGACGAAGCTCTTTGCCATTGGGCTGGTCGCTACTGGCATCTTCCTACTCCAGCGGGCGGACATCTAGTCGTTCCCACGCGCGTAGCGCGGTGCCAGCCCCGCATTACCTCGCAGGTAATTGACCGCAACTCGGGATCGCGCCCAGCATGCTCCCCCGGGAGGGAACTCAGATGACGAGATACTTCGACGATGTGGCCGTCGGCGACACGTTCGAGTCGCGAGGGTCCGAAGACATCACGCGCGAAGCAATTCTGAATTTCGCCAGAGCCTGGGATCCACAGCCCTATCACATCGATGAAGAAGTGGCGAAGGCGTCGTTCGCCGGAGGGCTGTCCGCGTCGGGCATCCACGCCCTGGCAATCAGCCAGAAGCTTGTCCACCAGTCGGGGTTCTTCGACATCTCGCCGATCGTTGGTCTAGGGATTGACCAGATGCGATTGGTCAAGCCAGTTCTGGCCGGCGACCGCGTACGCGCTCGGGTTACGATCACCGCGATGAGGCCTTCGAGAAGCCGCCCCGGGGCAGGGATCATCACCAACCTCACGGAGTTGACCAATCAAACTGGGCAAGTCGTTCTGCACTGGGCACTGTCGGAGCTCGTTAGGATGAGACCGAAGGGCTAACTAGCTCAGGGTGAACACAATGAAGCTTGACCACGTCGCAATCTGGGCTGTGGACATCGAACTGATGCGCGCCTTCTACCAGAAGTACTTCGACGCGCGGTCGAACCCGAAGTACGAGAACGAACGCAAGAGGTTCACTTCGTATTTTCTGACGTTCCCTGGAGGTGGGCATTTGGAGCTGATGCACCGTCCAGATATCCAAAGGATCCCAGATCCACAGAGCTCGCGCGAGTTCATTGGGTATGCACACCTGGGTGTGGAGCTGGGCTCTAGGGCCGCCGTCGACGCCCTTACGCAACGACTGCAGGGCGACGGGTACCCGCTTCTCGATGGGCCAAGACGGACGGGCGACGGATACTACGAGAGCATGGTCGCGGACCCCGAAGGTAACCGGATTGTTATCGCCGAGTGAGTCCGCCGCTGGCCGACCAAGCCGTGAGCAGGTGGCCCACGTGTCGTAGATGCCGCGCAGCGATGGGGGCGCGGTCACCACGGGGAGCTTAAGCGGAACTGGCGACAAGTGAACTGCAAGCCGCCGTCAGCGGCGAACGAACCCCATGCGGTCGTACATTGCGTGGAGGGTTGGCGCTGACGCACTCCGTGCTTTCGCGGCGCCGAGACCAAGTTGCCGTACCATCTCGGCCTCGTCGGCACGGACGGCCTCATAGCGCTCGCGGATCGGTGTCAGCAGCTTCACCACGGCCTCCCCGACCGCCTCCTTGAGAACACCGTACCCTTGGCCGTCAAACTCGCGCTCGACCTGCTGGATCGATCGGTCGCGCGCGACCGCCAGGATCTCGATGAGGTTCGAGACTCCAGGCTTGGCTGTCCGATCATGGCGGATTTCACGGTCGGAGTCGGTGACAGCGGACTTGAACTTCCGGCGCAACACGTCGGGTGGATCGGTGATGAGCACGGTGCCGAGGGGTGTGCCGCCCGTCGTCGACATCTTCCGCGACGGTTCTTGCAGATCCATGATGCGCGCGCCCTCCTGAGGGTACCGGCCCTCGGGCAGGCGGAATGTCTCCCCGAAGCGCAGGTTGAACCGTTGTGCGACATCGCGGGTCAGCTCAAGGTGTTGGCGCTGGTCGTCGCCGATGGGCACGACATCGGTTTGGTACAGAAGAATGTCGCCAGCCATCAGCACTGGGTAGGTGAACAGGCTGGCCGACACGAACGCCTGATGTTCTGCCTTGTCCTTGAATTGCGTCATGCGCCCGAGTTGGCCGTAGCTGGAGATTGCCGAGAGGAGCCACGCAGCCTCCGAGTGCGCGGTCACGTGACTCTGCACGAACACCGTGGAGCGCCGCGGATCGACTCCGGTGGCGAGTAGCATGGCCGCGAGGTCGAACGTCGTGCGGCGTAGTAGTGCCGGGTCATGTTCGACGGTGATCGAGTGCAGATCTACGATGCAGAAGAATGCCTCGCCCTGCTCTTGGGTTGCCACGTACTGGCGAAATCCACCGCTGTAGTTGCCGAGGTGTTTGGCACCCGTGGGCTGAATGCCCGAGAAAATCCGCTGCGGGTTGCGTGCCATCACTTCCGCTTCGGCCCGCGCGGGTCCCCGCGGGCGGTCGTCGTGATCGTGATCTCGAACGTGCGCATCAGTCGAGTGTCGTTCCCGTCAATATCGCCAACAAGAGTAACACCCAGCCCACCATCGCAGCTGTCAGGCGCGCTGGAGAAGTGCGGGCAACGTGGTGAGATCTGGGATCTCGAGATCGGGAGCAGGTACGTCGGGGCGACGCGACCGGCCGTCCCGGTTGACCCATGCGACCCGCAGGCCCGCCGCCTTCGCGCCCCGGATGTCGTCTAGGTCGCTGTCGCCTACGTGCAGGACCTCGTGAGGGAGAAGCCCCAGACGCTCCACCGCTCGCCGGAAGATCAGGGGGTGCGGCTTATAGGCCTGGACCACCTCGGAGATCAGGACGAACCGGACCGGCAGCGTGAAGGGCCAGGCCGCCAGGTGCTCCTGGTCAGCGTTGGACACGATCGCGGTGCCGAGGTGCCGGAGCGCGTCGAGGACCGGCATGGTCTCCGGGTAGAGCGTCACGTTCGTGGTCACCTGGAAGAAGAGATCGACGTACGGCGTGGCATTGGCGGCCACCGCGAAGCGGCGCAGCAAGCTCGATAGGGCCTGCCCCTGGATCTCGCGGAGCGTTCGGAACGGAGAGACCTGGGTGGCCTCCGAGTACAAGTCGCCCCACGCCCGCCACACCTCGTCGACGGCCACCGTCAACCTGTGGTCGGCCACGATGCGGCGAGGAATCAGCATCATGTCCTCGTTCCGCAGCAGCGTCCCGTAGGCGTCGAAGAGCACCGCCTTGACTGCGCACTTCATCGCGCTTGCGCGAGCCAGTCGGCCAGCTCGGTTAGGGTGCGGAACTCCTGGTCGGGCCGAGCGGCACCTGTTGGCGCCTCACTCTTGCGGTTGATCCACGCCACGGCGATGCCGAGCTGGGCGCACGGCTCCACATCGTAGATGTAGCCCTGCGCGGCATGCAGCCAGCGGCGCCCGGCCACGCGCTCGTGGCCTGCGCGGAAGTGGCCGAGGGCAGGCTTGTACGAGCGCACCTGCTGCGCGGTCACCGTGAACTCGAAGAGCGCCGTGAAGTGGCGTAGCGTGCCGGCGATCAGATCGTCGTCGACGTTCGACAAGATGCCGAGGGCGTAGCCCGCATTGCGCAGCCGTTCGAGCGCCGGGTTCGTGTCGGCGAACGGCCGCCAGCGCGCAAGACTGTCGGGGAAGAAGGCAGCGCGCTCCCGGCTGACCTTCCATCCGAGACGGTCACCGACTCGCATCGCGGCGTCGGTGAGCCGCGCGCGGTAGGTCTGGTACTCGGTCGCTGGCCGCGCCTCGAAGAGAACTCGCAGCACGTCCTGTGGGTCGAGCGGTACGCCGTCGGCGGCAGAAGCCGCCGCGAAGGCCTGTGTCATGCCGGTCTCCCAGTCGATCAGGGTGCCGTAGCAGTCGAACGTGACGACATCGAAGCGCGGGCGCAAGCCGTCAGCTCGGGGCGGGCGCCTGGAGTAGTTGCTGGGCTGTGGCTTCAGCAACCAGCTCGCCGTCGTCTCGCTTTACCGTCGCGCGCACGGTGATCATCTGCCGGGTCTGCGCCACCACTACGGCCTCGATGGCCAGCGGATGAGCGCGACCAACGCGGATGAAGTTGACGCTGAGGTTGATCGTGCGGAAGACGCTGTCGGCCGGCACGACCGTCATCGCCGCAAAGGCCAAGGCCTGATCGGCGAGGGCCGCGACGTAGGCGCCGAAGAGCGATCCATCGACGTTCAGGAGGTCTGGGTGCGGCTGCCAGCGCTTCTTGATCCAGCCGGCGCCCCACTCGTCGACGAGACTATGCCGATTACTCCGACGCTATCGCTCCGTACCGTCACGATTGTTTAGCTCCGGGAGATGGAAACGCCACGGGCTGTTGAGCGGCGTCGGGCTGACCCGCGCTGTGCTGGAGGCGAGGCCGGCGCTGTGCACAAGGAAGTGATGGAAGTGGCGGGGCGGGCGGGAAGGGGATTGTCGCGGCGGATCGAGGGCGTTGTCGCTGCGCTCTGAGATTTCATCGCGCGGTCCGAAGGGCCCGTGGCGATCTAGGCCGAGTGGTTGAGCGGCCCGTGTCCCTGGCCCAGACCGGGGGCGGTCGAAATGGCGCGATGAACGTAGTCGAGGGCGTCGGACACCGCCGTGGCCAGCGCATCGGGCGGCACCCAGCTCCCCGCCGTCCACCCCCCGATTCGCTTGGCGAGCCCCCCGGCGATTGCCGCGGAAAGGGTGCAGCCGGTGCCGTGGGTCGAGGTGGTATTGAGGCGGGAGTGGACGAATTCCTGGGTGCCCGCGGCGGTCAGCAGGATGTCCACCACGTGGCTGCCCCGGAGGTGTCCCCCCTTCATGAGCGCGGCGCCGGCGCCTTGTTCGAGGAGCTTCTCCCCGGCGCGTTCCATGGAAGGAACGTCGGTCACAGGAAAGCCGGCCAGGATCGCCGCCTCGTCGAGATTGGGGGTGACCAGCGTGGCCAGCGGGACCAGCCGGCCCCGGATTTCCGACTCGGCGTCGGGCTCGAGGAGCCGGGCGCCCGAGGTCGAGACCATCACCGGGTCCAGGATGTAGGGCACGAACTTGTGCTGGGGCAGCACCGCGGCCACCGCGCGGACAACGGTCGCCGTGCCCAGCATCCCGCTCTTGATGGCCGCCGGGGCCAGGTCGGCGGCGAGGGCATTGAGCTGGGCTTCGACGATCTCGACCGGGATCGGGTGCACCGCCGTCACCCCGAGGGTGTTCTGCGCGGTGACGGCGGTGACGACGGAGGTGCCGAACACCCCGAGGCGCTGGAAGGTCTTGAGGTCGGCCTGGATGCCGGCGCCGCCGCCGGAATCGGACCCTGCGATCGTGAGGGCGATCTGCATCAATGAGTCACTCGTTCCATACCCTGGTGAGGGACCTCGGCTTCGCCGGGGGCGGGAGCGCCGGAACCTGGCGCTGGGGCATAGGAGACATAAAGGCCCTTACCAGGGTGGCTGGTGGCGGCTGGCGCCGAGAGAGCCACGCGGCCCGCATCACCGATCCCCAAGCCGGACCAGTCATCAACTGCGATCGTGCGCCGGCGACCGCGGGGTAGTCAAGACGCGTCCTGACATCGCCAAGGTGTTATCCGGCAATGGCACCGGTGCTTACGCACCGAATGCAGCTTCGGGAAAGCAACCGTACCCGGGTTTGGAAGTGCTGTGTCCGGGCGTCTGTGTCCGGGAGAAGCGGGGAGGACGTTGATCCTTATCGGATAGGTCAGGGCCCGGAAACCGTGCGCGGCTGTCGCTTCAGCGCCTCTTGCGGACGAGCCGGAATGCGTCGCTCGCGACGTCCTGCACGTCCCATCCGAGCCGGTCGATTTCGCTCCGCAGACGGTCGGCGTCCCGGAAATCTCGCCGCTGCCGCGCTGCCTGGCGTGCCTCGGCGAGCCGGTGCACCTCGGGTGGGGCCTCGGCGGCGTCGGCGTCGATGGCCAGGCCGAAGACACGGAAACCGCGGCCAAGAAGCTCGACCTGGCCCGCAGCACGCCACGCGTGGAGAATCGACAGCGCGCGCGGCGTGTCGAAGTCGTCGTCGAGCGCGGCCCGGAAGCTGTCCCAGGTGAACGCGCTGGGGCGCGGCGCCGCGACGCGGGTCGCAGCACGGAACTCGGCGACTTGGGCCCGCGCCGCCTGCATTGCGGCGTCGGAATACTCGACCGGGCTCCGGTAGTGCGCGTTCAGGAAGAACACCAAGACCGCTTCGCGCCCCCACGACTCCAACGCCGTACGGAGGGAGACGATGTTGCCGACCGACTTCGACATCTTCTCGGCTCGCAACTCGAGCATGCCGTTATGGGTCCACAGCCGCGCGAATTCCCGCCCGGCGCCCCGCGACTGGGCGATCTCGTTCTCGTGATGCGGAAAGCGGAGGTCGAGCCCGCCGCCGTGAATCTCAAAGTGCGGGCCCAGGTGCTTCTCGGCCATGGCGGAGCACTCGATGTGCCAACCGGGACGGCCTCGGCCCCAGGGAGACGGCCACCACGTGTCCTCCTGCGGCTTGTTCGCCTTCCAGAGCGCAAAGTCCCGAGGGTCTTCCTTCCGCGGGCCGGGCTCCTGAGCGACCATGTCTTCCGACCGCGCGCCAGAGAGCCGGCCGTAGTCCGGGAACCGCGCCACGCGGAAGTACACGTCGCCGGCCGACTCGTACGCTAGGCCCCGGGCCATCAGCTCCCCAATGAGCGCGACGATCTCAGGGACAGTCTCTGTGGCCAGGGGCTCGACGTCCGGCCGGCCAAGACCGAGGGCGCTCGTGTCCTCGAAGTACCACTGGGTCGCCTGTCGGGCCAGCTCGACGCTGCCGATCCCTTGGGCCTGCGCGGCGTCATAGATCCTGTCGTTGATGTCGGTAACGTTCAGGACCAGCCGCGCCTGGTAGCCTGACAGCTCGAGCCACCGCCGGAGCCACATGGAGAAGATGAACGGCCTCGCATTGCCGATGTGGATGCGCTGATAGACAGTAGGCCCGCAGAAATACATCCCGATCCGGCGCGGCGGCAATGCCAGGTCCTCTTCTCGCCGCGAATACGAGCTATAGAGTCGCATTGTAGTGCGCCCGTTGTACCCCCGGTCGCGGGGCCAGACGAATCTTTACCAGGGCGTTCCTCTTCAAAACACTCGCGCCCACGACCGGAGTCGTGGGCGCGTGATTCGAATGGGACTTCGGCGCGTCTACCCGCTCGTATCTGACCTCAACGCGCTCCACCGACAACAGATGCAGTCGCGGTTCCGGGCGGGACCGATACAAAAAGGAGAGTGCATGATCCCTACCTTTATACCTCCAATCTACGGGCAGGCCAAGATCAAGAACTAGCGTTGAGGATTGGAAGTCCGTTGTCCCCTCGCGAGAGGACACACCACATCCCAGCCTGTACCGACGGTCCCCGACTGTCCCATGTGTGACGGTGATTTTGTTAGTATCGCGATCATTGGGGGGACCGGTCGCTCCTGATCCCCGGGGGTCCAGAAATTTCCGCGCAGTGGAGAAGCTCATGCGGATCGAGGTCTTTCTGATGATCCTCGGCGCGGCGCTGGTGCACGCGACGTGGAACGCCCTGATCAAAGCCGAAGGCGACCGGCTTGCCCTCATCAAGGTGATGTCCTCCACACAATTCGTCCTGTCGTTGTGTCTCGTTCCGTTCGTCGCGTTACCTGCCAGGGAGAGCTGGCCGTATCTGGTCGCGAGTCCGGTCTTCAACACGGGGTACATGCTCTTCCTGAATCGGGCATATCAGGCCGGGGATCTTAGCCTCGTTTATCCTTTCGCGCGGGGCATCGCACCGCTCATCGTGGCCGTCGTCTCGATCGGGCTCTTGGGAGAGCAACTTGGTCATACCAACCAGATCGCCATCATGCTCATTGTGCTGGGCACTACGAGTCTAGCGTTGACGCGGGGTCCGGCCAGCCGCCCTGATCGGCGCGCCGTGCTTCTCGCGCTGGGGACGGGTGGTTTCATCGCCGGGTACACGATCATCGACGGCATCGGGGCGCGAGCCGCGGGAACTGCCCACGGCTACATGGTGTGGATCTCACTCTTCACCGGAATCCTAATCGTTGGCTGCGTCCAGTGGCTTCAACAGGGCAGGCGCGTGACCGTTGGCCAACGCAGCCAGCGGACGGGGATCGTCTCCGGTTTGATGAGTTATGCATCGTCCTGGCTGGTCATCTGGGGATTGACGCTGGCTCCGTTGGCGTTGGTTTCGGCGCTACGTGAGACCGGAATCGTGTTCGCCGTCATCATCGGCGTAGTCGTCCTGAAGGAGCGATTGAACCTAGCGCGATTGGCATCAATCGTCACGACGCTGATCGGAACGACCATCCTTAAGCTCAGCCGGTAGGCGGGGTTCCGCTCCTTGGTGTCGGACTGAGGCTAGCTCGAAGGCAGCTTGAGGTAGGCAACAGACGTGTGCCGAAGCTCAAGCAGAACCGCCGCAGGATTGGAAGTCCTCTGTCCCTCCCGCGAGTCCATTCGCGGGAACCGACCGTCGAGGAGGCGCGTAGTCGTCGAGCCCGGCCGCCGAGGAGGACCACCAGCAGGGCTCGGGGGCCTCGGCCGTGTGTTTCACCTTCTTGCCTCCCTTGGGTTAGGCGAGCTTGACGGGAACCCCTGAGCCTCCACGGTAGAACGAGGGCAAACGAAGAATCGTGCCTGCGGCCATCTGGCGCGTGTAGAGTGTCGTTGTCTGAATGTCGGTGACAGCTGATGACCTGTCTAATCTACTGGGGCCGTCTGTTCACCAGGCCCGACAGCAAATAGCTCAACACGATCTCGCCGTTCTGATTGATCACCTCGATTCTCGTCGTCATCACTCCTAGCTTCGGCCTACTCTTCGACTCGCGCATTGACATAACAGTGGCTTTCACCTTCAACTCGTCATCCACGAGTACCGGCTTGGTCATCCGCAATTCATCGATCCCCAAACCCGCCACGGATGAAATGTCGCAGTATCCCGATTCATGGCTCAGCCTGACGCTGATGGCGAGGGTGAGGATGGATGGGGCAAACAGGCGCCCGACCATCGTCCGTTTCGCCTGTTCCTCGTCCACGTGATACGGCTGAGGATCCCATTTGCCGGCGTAGCTTGTGATCTCTTCGCCAGTGACCAGGTAAGCGGTGTGCGATACGAACTCCTCACCGATAGTAACATCTTCAAAGAAGCGCACGTTACCTCTACTCACGCAGGGAACACGGACCGAATAGTCCGGTGTCGGGCGAGCCCAGCTGAGATGGCGACGACGGCATAGAGTACCGCGGCTGTCAGTGAGTATGGCGAAGCCGACAACCGTCCCTCGATAAGTTGGACAAAGAAGATGAGTACGGGTCCGGTCGCTAGGACCACGCGGACCGTGAGCGGTGATGCCAGAGAGATGGCCACCTGGTTCACGTAGCTCGGGATGACGATGAGAAGCGACGCGATCGCCATGAAGGCATCGATGATCGAGAGGGCGGTGGGCAGGCCGGAAGCCGACTGTGACGCCAGCACCGCCGCCGAGAGCATGGTGACCGGGTAACGCAGCGAAAGCAAGATGCCGGGCGTGACCCCTGCGTCGTTCAGCTTCCGGCACAGCATGGTGCTGACGGAGATCGCCACGCCTCCGCTGGCGGCGAGCATCACGCCGAGAGCAGTCACGCCGACGGGCTGCGCCCCCGCTCCGGAGAGCCCGCCGAGCGCGACGCCCGCCGCGAAGACCAATGACGCGAACAGTCCGACGTAGATAGGGCGCTCCGCGCGCGTGAGCGGAAGCGCGGGACCGGCGCCTGGGAGATGGCGGTCAATCCCAACGACCGACAGGGGGCCGATACCAGAGTAGAGGATCTGCACGAGCGACGGCTCGAGAAGCCTCAAGGCATACAGAAACGCGAGCCAGGCCATCGCTGAAGTGACGTTGACCCAGAAGAGGTCATGTGGTCGACGCCGGAGCACCGCGAGACTATCGCGGGAATGCACGAGCCCGATGGGCAGGAATACGAGCGTGCAGAGGGCGAAGGCCACCATCGCAACCAGGAGCGGACTCACCCGCTGAAACAACCCCCCAAGATAGACGTCGCGCACGGCCGCGAGGCCTACGAAGACGACGGAGACAAGGAACCCTGCGGCTTCCTGGTTCTGGTGCCATCCACGAGTGCTTGGCGTTGACATCGTCGCCTCGGCATCACGATGGAGGCAGGATGCTCTTGCGTCAAATGCATAGAAAACATAAGCTTTCGATACCTATCAGCTATATAAAGAGTTGCGAGGCCGGTGCAGTGGAATTGAGGCATCTGCGGTACTTTGTGACGGTCGCGGACGCTGGCGGCGTCTCCCGCGCCGCTGCACGGTTGAACATCAGCCAGCCCGCGCTCTCGCGACAAATCCGCGATCTCGAGACCGAACTGGGGGTGTCGTTGTTCGATCGTCGGGGCCGGCGCCTCGTGCTAACAGGCGAAGGCGTAGACCTCTTGACTCGCGGTCGCCAGCTTTTGACGGAGGCCGATTCGTTCAGCCAGCGCGCCGCCGCCCTGCGAGGCGGGGACACCGGAATCCTTCGCGTCGGCGTGGCGCCCCTCACTCTGGAGAGCCTCCTGCCGCCGTTCCTGATTCGTCACCAACGCCGACATCCCGGTGTTGAAGTCCGCCTGACCGAGGACAGTCCCAATCGCCTGTTGACCCGGCTGGAACGCGGGGAACTGAGCCTCGCCGTGTCTTTCCCCGGGCACGAGGGCCTCGGGAGTCGCCTGCTGTTCCCGCTGTGTGCGCTTGGGGTGATGGCGCTGGACCACCACCTTGCCCGGCGGGTGACCCTAGAAGTCGCCGAGTTAGCGCAGGAGCGGTTGCTGCTACTCAGCGGACAGTTCTTGACGCGGCAGTGGTTCGACGCAGCGTGCCAACGCGCTCATGTCCACCCGAACGTGCTTCTCGAGAGCACGGCGCCACACGCGCTCATCGCGTTGGCTCGGGTGGGTTACGGGATCGCGATCGTTCCTTCCCACACACAGTTCGATCAGCGTCGTTTGCGGGCTGCCCCGTTGATTCACCGCGGCACCGCGCTCGGTGCCCGGGCCGCGATTAGTTGGGATCCTCACCGCTTCCAGCCGCCGTTCGTTGCACGCTTCGTTGAAGAGCTCGCCGCGTACTCACGCCACGCCTACCCGGGCAGAGGTTTAATGCGCGGCAAAACTCTGGCCTCCATCCCGACGAGATGAGCCGAATGCTTTCGCGCCGTCGGTCATTAATGGAGATTGGCTTGCCGGGCGGATTTCAGTCCCCCCCGGCAATCGTTGTTGGCTCAAGTACAGCATCAGGGGAGAGCGGTGTATGCAGGTGCTAGTGAATGGTGTGCGACTCTTTTTTGATGTCGAGGGTGCCAGCCTCGTGCCGGAGGGTCGCACCATGCGGGAGAAGCCAACGCTGGTCCTCCTCCACGGTGGCCCCGGGTTCGACCATTCGATTTACAAGCCAACGTTCTCGGCCTTGGCCGATATCGCGCAGGTCGTCTTCCTGGACCATCGTGGGAATGGCCGCAGCGATCGCGGTCCTCGCGAGGCCTGGACCTTAGCGCAGTGGGGCGACGACGTGCGCGCGTTCTGTGAGGTGCTCGGTATTGCGCGCCCGATCGTCCTGGGTGTGTCGTTTGGCGGCATGGTCGCCCTGGCCTATGCCACGCGCCATCCGGCCCACCTTGCCAAGTTAATCCTGGTGAGCACCGAGGCCGCGGGCGGCACGTATCGCGAGCGGCGAGTGGCGCTGTTTGAACGCTTCGGCGGTCCAGAGGTCGGCGCCCTGGCCCGTCGCCGGTTCCTCGAGGGACAGACAGATGAAGCCACGCTTGAGGCCTGGCTCCGTCTAGCCTTCCCCCTCTACACGCGCACCCCGCGTGATCCGGCGGTCGTGCAGCGCGCGATCCGCCACGCTGAAGTCACGCGTTGGTTCACGCAGCCGGGTGGAGAGGGTGACACGTTCAACCTGTTCCCGGTCCTCTCGCGAGTGCGGTGCCCGACCCTCGTGCTGGGCGGGGAAGAGGATCCGATGACCCCAATCGAATGTCAGATGGATATCGCGGCGGCGCTCCCGGCGCATCTGGTTCGTTTCGAGCGGTTTCCGGGGTGTGGGCACGGGGTGCTCCCCGATGCACCTGAGCGGGCCATGGCGGTGATCCGGGACTTCATCGTCCACTGATAGGCAGGACGGGAACGAGCGACCGTGTGAGGTGAAAGTAGATCGCGATCACCGAACAGGGGCAGCTCCACGAGACACAACCTTGCACACAGTAGGGGCATGCTAGGCATCGAGACGTGCCGCAGTGAGCGCAGCGGAAAGTAGTTGCGCGTGATCGTGCAAATCTACGGTGTCATGAGTCCCGATGATGGCGCGATGGTGGCAGAGCTTGGAGCTGACCAGATCGGCGTGGTGGTCGGGGAGCGTGGCACCGTCTGGGACGCGGTGGACTTCGATGCGGCAAACGGCATCTTCAGTGCGATCAAGACCGGTGCGACGAAAGTCGCTCTCACCCTCTCCAGCCAGACCAGCGAGATCGAGACCGTCATCCGCGCGGTTCATTTCGACGTCCTGCACCTCGCCGCAGGCGTAGGTGGCATACAGGTGGACCAGATGGCCGAACTTAAGCGGCGTCACCCAGGATTGCGGGTCATTCGTACAATTCCCGTGATCGGGCCCGAGGCGGCTTTCACGGCCACAGCGTTCGAAGCGGTTGCGGACTATCTGCTTCTCGATAGTCGCGACCCCGACACGATGTCCGTGGGCGCCACCGGCCGGCGTCACGACTGGGCCACAAGCGCCCGAATCGTAGCAGCAGTGCGAACTCCCGTGATCTTGGCGGGTGGCCTTTCGCCCGACAACGTCCGAGAGGCCATCAGAACTGTCCGCCCGTGGGGAGTGGATTCCAACACCCTGACGAGTCGGGTCGATGACCGCACGCGAAAGGACCCCGAGCGGGTTCGACGGTTCATTGAGGCGGCACGTGGGACCGTTTAGGGGTGCTAGGGTCCCTAGCCCGCTTGGTTGACTCGGACTCTACTCGGACAGAACGCTTCCCGGCCGTCAGGTTCGGATTCGGCGTGCCCGGCTCTCGGACCCGCATCCAGCATTGGAAGTCCTCATCCCGTAACGGGGGAGCGGGCGATCGACCGGGCCGGCCAGCAGAGGCTCACGGGATCGGATCACTAGGTCTCCGCGGTAGGGTCGAATCCTGAGTGGGATACGACCGTCTAGCCGGCCTGGCCCACTACAACTCGATATGGCGCAGGCGCAGCGCGTTGGCGATCACCGACACCGAGCTAAGACTCATCGCCGCGCTCGCGATCATCGGGCTCAGCAGGATCCGGACGAACGGGTAGAGCACGCCCGCCGCAACCGGCACGCCCAGCACGTTGTAGATGAACGCCCAGATCAGGTTCTGGCGGATGTTGCGCATCGTCGCGCGCGATAGCCGCCGCGCTCGCACGATCCCGCGCAGGTCGCCCTTGACGAGGGTGATCCCCGCGCTCTCCATCGCCACGTCCGTGCCGGTGCCCATCGCGATGCCTACGTCGGCCGCGGCCAGGGCCGGCGCGTCGTTGACGCCGTCTCCCGCCATGGCCACCACGTGCCCGGCTGCTTGTAGCCGACGCACCGCCTCGGCCTTCTGCTCCGGAAGCACCTCCGCGACGACGTCGTCGAGACCGAGGGCGCGGGCCACCGCCTGCGCGGTGACGAGGCTGTCGCCGGTCAGCATGACCACGTGTAGCCCTTCGGCGTGCAGGAGGCGAATCGCCTCCGGTGTGCTCGGCTTGATGGGATCGGCCACGCCGAGGAGGCCCGCCACCTGGTCGCCGACCACCAGAAACATCACGGTCTGGCCTTCCGCCCGTAGCGCCTCCGCTCGCGCCGCCAGCTGCCCGGCGGTCACGCCCAGCTCCTGGAGCAGGCGCGAGTTGCCGAGGGCCACCCGCTTGCCCGCGACCGTGCCGATCGCGCCCCGACCGGTCAGCGAGCGGAAGTCGGTCACGCCCGCGGGCGGCGCGTCTCGTTCGGCGGCTCCGGCCAGGATCGCGGCCGCCAACGGATGCTCGCTCCCTCGCTCGAGCCCCGCGGCCAGCGCCAGCACCTGGGCCTCGGAGGTACCTCCCGCCGCTATGACAGAGACGAGCCGAGGCTTGCCCTCCGTTAACGTGCCGGTCTTGTCGACGACCAGGGTGTCCACCTTCTCCATGGTCTCGAGCGCCTCCGCGTTCCTGATGAGCACGCCGGCCTGCGCGCCGCGCCCGGTGGCCACCATGATCGATATGGGGGTGGCCAACCCGAGCGCGCACGGACAGGCGATGATCAGCACCGCGACCGCATTGACCAGCGCGTAGGCGATCCGCGGCTCGGGCCCGAAGAGGCCCCACCCGATGGCGGTGACGACCGCGATCAGCACGACCGTTGGCACGAACCACGCCGACACCACATCGGCCAGCCGCTGGATGGGTGCGCGGCTCCGCTGGGCCTCGGAGACCATCCGGACGATCTGCGCCAGCAGCATGTCCGCGCCGACTCGCTCCGCCCGGATCACGAAGCTGCCAGTGCCGGTCACGGTGCCGCCGATGACGCGGGAGCCCGGCGTCTTCTCGACCGGGATGGGTTCGCCGGTTGCCATCGACTCATCGACCGCGCTCGCGCCCTCGACCACCGTCCCGTCGACGGGGACACGCTCGCCCGGGCGCACGCGAAGCCGATCGCCCACCTGGACGTGGCCGAGCGGAACGTCCTCCTCCCTGTCGTCGTCGCGGAGCCGCCGCGCCGTCTTCGGGGCCAGGCCGAGCAGGGCCCGGATGGCCCCGGACGTGGCGCTGCGGGCCCGCAGCTCCAGCACCTGGCCGAGCAGGACTAGCG
>Ga0210384_10002917_pt1 | contig 20305 bp, 22 predicted proteins | sample IncBWH2MmetaG_FD_160574 | JGI IMG/M metagenome (GOLD analysis project Ga0210384, IMG submission 160574) | Forest soil microbial communities from Barre Woods Harvard Forest LTER site, Petersham, Massachusetts, United States - Inc-BW-H-2-M | ecosystem: Environmental > Terrestrial > Soil >...
GCCGTTGCCGGACATCACGCAAGACTTGGTACGCGGCTGCGAGCTAGGCTTTGCCGCGGTCTCCATTTCAGGAAACTGAACTCCATGAGCTTTCAAGGCACAACCCGCACAGATCCGGACGGGCGCTCATTAGCGCATCCGGTTCTTATCTCGGATGAATAGCGGCCGAGCATACCGTTCGTCCGCACACTCCCCCACCCATGGGACACGCGCAGTCCCGCTCTGAGTCGGGTACGTGTCAAATGGAAGAGTGTTCTCCTTGATCCGCAGCCTTCCCTCCTCACTCTCCGCCGACGATGACATGTCTTTGTTCGAATGATTCATCGGTACTATGCCGCAGTGTGACTCCTCGCAGACGTCCATGCGGGCCGTACGGCCTGAGCCTTCACCCGCCGACCTGCTGCCCGACTGGACCGCAGGTGTCTCCGAGGTCTCCCGGTTCTCGTGCATGAAGTTTCTAGGCGTGTCTGGGGTCTTCGACTACGCCGGACCGAGTAGGGACTCGCGTTATCGCCCCTGCTCGTGTTGCCTTCCGCGCAACCGCGTCGGCGTCCGGGTTGTAAGTTTTCGCAGCTCAATTGCCCACCCCGCCTATACCCCTGTCTACGCTTCACTGTGTCCCTCGCGGTAGCAGCGCAAGACTCGGAGCCGAGCAGATCGCTAGTCCTTCCTCGTAAGAATTTTGCATTCTCTGCTTCATGCCGGTTTAGCCCGGCGCACTAATATCGCCATTACGCTCAATGACAAAAATCTGACCGTTGAGATCTCGAAAGAATCGGGTTCGTCTTTCGACGCGTTCCCGCTGTCGAAAACACACTCCCGCCTTGATCGCTAGACCGTGCCACAAACGTGGCCCTCGCTTCGACGTCATATGGGCACGACCCCTATTCTCGCTAGCCTCCAAAGTGCCTCCGTGCGGGCTTGGTTTTTCGGGTAAGTGGTTGATGTCACCGTGAGTTGAGAAGAAATCGTGCCCTGAAGCTGGCTGATCGGCCGTCAGTCGGTCGTAGGTGATCCGCTTACCGAAACTTGGCGTGCAGCGTCCCAACCGGGATTCCCATCTCCTGTGAGATATCCTGCCAGCTTTTCCCTTCAGTGCGAAGCTGCCTTACTCGCCGCTCGGTCTTAGGGCGCCACACACGCTTCGGCCGGCCGCCGCAACGCCCCTCTCGCTTGGCTTGAGCTAAGCCAGCCTTTACCCGCTCCTGAATCAGAGCACGCTCAAATTCAGCCATAGCCCCGATGACGTGAAACATCAGCTTTCCCGATGGCGTTGTAAGGTCCAAATTATCCCGCAAGCTGATGAACGCGACGCCCAGCGTTTCCCACTCAGCCAAGATATTGACTAAATGTTTGAGGCTACGCCCCAGGCGGTCGAGCTTCCACACGACGACGACGTCAACTTTTCGCTGCTGGCAAAGACTCATCACTTCGTCCAAGGCTGGACGGGACTCGCGAGTGCCGCCAGTCCGGTCAACGAACGTCCCACCCAGCTCCCAGCCGCGGCGGGAAGCATATTCACGCAATTCCGCGAGTTGCATCTCCGGATCTTGCTTGTCTGTCGTGCTAACGCGAGCGTACAGGACGGCTCTCATTCAAAAAACCCCCTCGCAGGTAATGGTCTAAGTGCAACAATTACCGCACCCACAATAGGCGGAAAGATCCATTCAGTAAACAACTGTTTATCGAACGCCTAGGAGGCGATTTTTGGGTACGGTCACCGGGTGTGGCGTCCGTTGGTGGAACCGCTTCCACTCCCGGACACCCTATATCAATACTTGGCTGACCGTCGTGGTGTGCGTGATTATTGGGAACGCACCGAGGATGGCGTAGGCGTCAGCATCACATACATGATCAAGACCACTGCTTTTGTCCGCAAGATTGCTGCCTGTAACATAGGTGAGCCCGTCGTAACCTTTGACCAACTGTGGGCGGGTCTGCGGATTGATCAGCTTGCGCCGGATTCCCATCGAGTTGCAGAGAAGGCCATTAACTGTGTTGAACTTGTCGCTGTTAGTGCGAAATTTCGGGACGTAGATGTCAGCACCGAATGACTGGATAATTGAATGGTCCGTCTCGCCCACATTGGCGCTTGTTGTATGGCGAGCTCGCCCGCTGGGGTCGGGGAAGACTAACAGGTGGCGACCAGGAAAATCCTCCCGAAGCACTTTCATCATGTCTGCTGTGCCTGCATTGGGTAAGCAGTACTCTTTCCAGGTGTGCATCTCATAATGCCTGCCGAGCCAGCCTGTCGCGGGATCCACCGGCAAGAACGGTCGCTGCATCTCAACTTTTGTGGACAAGGTGGCGCAGAGCGGATTCACGTTGAAATCAAATCCCACCAGGATGGGCATGCCTGGTCCGGGATCATGCACGCTGGCGTCGAGGTTGCCATGATTAAAGGTTCCATTCTGGCAGTACCAATCGCGAAGGAAAGCATGGTAGATGCGGCCTTCGATCGACTCGAACGTTGCCATATATTCCTGGCGGAAGTCGCGCAATGAAAGATCATTCTTGGCCTGGAGAATTTCCCGTGCTGTAATGTTCTCGCCATCAAGCGACGTGAAATGCCAGGCTTGCCACTCCGATCCTTTCGCGCCCGCACGCACCTCATCATAGAGATCCTTAAAGTGCGAGAATCCCCTTGGCGATCCGATGAACAAGGCATCGCCTTCCTTGCCTCGATCGGACAGTTGTGGACGAATTACCAACGGCCACAGTTCAGGGTCCATATTGGCGTACTCATCGAGCACGACGAGTTTGACATTACGACCCCGCAGTGTGTCGGGCTCACAGGCTCCTTTCAGCTGAATCAAGGAGCCATTCTTGAAGCGGATGGTCAGCTCAGTTTCCGTAACCTGCGCCACCGCGGGATTGGCGCGACCGTCCCTGCCCACGCTGAGCATGTTCTTGAGGTCTTCCCAGGCGACATCTTTGGCCCATGGTCTGGTGGGCGCTACGTACCAATTGCGAGTGTGCGCATAGCGCAAGGCCACTACGATCAGCATCACCAGGGCCAGCCGAGTCTTGCCGAAACGCCGGCCAGCTACCGCAACGCGAAAACGCGCAGGACTGGCAAAAACTCTGAACTGCGCTCGTCTTAGTCCAAGATTGACAATTGACTTGCCCGTTGAAGTATTGGGTGTCACCGCCTTAATTTATCTTTCTCGCAAGGCTGCGTGCACCGCATCCTTGGCAGCCGCCAGGTCTTCGGCGTTATCTGGGGGCGGATCGTCGATATGAACGCGAATCTCAAACGTTCCGTACGATTCGTCATCCTCCCCGCGAGCGTATCTCTCGAGTTTGCCCCCGACCTCCGCTAGCCTCGCAATGTCGCTGGCACTTAAGCGCAGCGGCCTTTTCTTCCTCTTGATAAGCCGCAGCAACTCGGAGAGACCATCGGCAGCAGCAGCTTGCATATCGATGCCTTGCCGGGCCATTCTCTTTTTCATGGCAAGGCGCTCACGGCTCAACGCCTCTAGGTCAATTCTGTCCAAATGAATGTCATATGCTCGAACGCGGTCGGTCCAATTCCATCTTTTCGCCCACCTTCGGATATTAGTGCCTGAACACTGCAACATGCCCGCAACAGATTCGAACGTGCGATCAGCCTGCTTATCCCGATAGAGCATGAAAGCTCGGTACGCCTTTGCACTCTCACCAGGTCTGCGATCCCACGGTTTTTCTTCGGCTTGGGGGTCCTGCATCCCATTGCCAGGTTCTCGTACAAGATCCATTAGCCCTCCCCGTCGTGGTGGTTGTGCCAACTTCATCTAAAACTACGTTCGTGTCCCACAGCGCTGCCTAGAAAGTCCCCCGCATCCTCGGCGTTTCCTAGCTCTGCCCGACAGAGCTCGCGGCCGCTTCGAGCTCCTCGGGTTCGGGCGGGTATTCTTCCTCTTCAGAGGCTTGACGCGTCTTATTCTCGTTGGCCTCCTGGGCAGCCTTGTACTGCATGGCGTCGGCCAGTTCCACCGCATAGTATTCTCTTGTAGCCACAATCATGACACCGAAAAATTTCTGCCGCATGGTTTGCGTACGATCGCCATCACGGATCCCTTCCATCCAAATGCCGATTTCCATCAGCTCCTCGAACTCTGCGATCATGGACACCGGAAGATTGATAGCAAGCAACTGCGTTGCCTCTTTCTGCTCGTCCGGTGGCAGCTCCATATTGAGGGTTTCCTGCACGACTTGTTTAACGGCGGCGACTGACTTGCTTGTAGCTGCATGAATGATCGCGGGCGTACGTTGTTCGGGTTTGAGTCGTGCGACCTGTGCAGCTCGTTTGACGCCCATCTTGTTGACGACCGCTGATGCGATCGCATGCTCTCCTTCAGTAAGCGAATACGCGCCCACAATTTCATACAGACTGCTATGCGCCCTCGACCCAATCACGGCCTGCGCGTAGTGTTCCCAGCCGCGATAATGGCCGGGTAGGTACCGCCACAGGGCAAGCTCCCTCATTTGCGCCAACAACCTGCCCAGGTCAGTCATCGAGCCTTGCGCCACTTCCACTGCCGCCCGGATTTTCCGATCAAGTTGCCTGGCTTGCTTCGCCAGCTCTTCCTGCGTCGGCCCGCCGGGTTTTAACGTCTTTCTTGTCTTTGTCATAAATGCCCTCTCTGCGTGTGTCCGCTCAGCGGACACGGCTGTGGAAAACTCTTGTCATAAGTTAAACGCCTTCAATCACCTGCGATTCCGACGTAACTGGACCGCGCATCGCAGGAGCTTCGGGTTGAAGCACCGAAGCCAATTGTTTTTTTGGCAATCGCGATCTCTTCCAGTGTGAGCGGGCCCGAATCTCCTGTGCCGCCCGATGTTTTGGCCTCCTATTCCCTAAATAGGGGACCAAAGAGCAAAAATATTCCGCGCCGCTACTTTTGTTGGTTCACTAATTCACAAGGGCGGTGTACCGGTTGCGAAACTTCTCGAGAACCGGTTTCGATGAACATCTTGACGTGCTAGCTTGGAATACGAACGTGACGTAGCCTTCCTCCGGAACGTTGTCGAAATCCGCTCCAATCTTCGGGTCAGAGTTGCGCGTTCCTGCTGATCTTCTATCGCACATGGCTTAAGTGATGCAGGGCAAGGATTCTCAAATTTGCATTGACAAACATGGAATAATTCATTCCTGAAGTCGGGATCAACTGTAGGCGAGTTTTTCCATAGGAGACCAGCGTTGCAGGAAGAGAAGGACAGTAAAGTGAAGTGCAAGGTTCCTGACGAAATCAACCCCTTGGAACAGGATTTGCAACTTTTTGAGCAAGTAGCCGAACGCAGTCGGGACCCCCATGCCAGAAAGGCTTTCGCGCAGCTCGCACGCCGTATCAAATATTTTCAGTCTCGCGAGCCGCTTCTACGCGAAGCCGCGGAGCAACTCGGGATCCAGAAAATGTGCGAGAAGTTATCCAGCGAAGAACTCGCTTACTATGTAGCCCTTCCTCGGGACGATGGAGAGAGTAAGGTCCGTAAAATGTTGCGAGAACATTTTGTCGAGCCCTGTATCGGCAGGTTAGAGAAATTACGAGGCTGGGATCGTGAAAAAGTTCTAACGTTTTGCGGTATGGCATTCCACCATGCTCTTTCGAGAGAATACTTGTTGAGACGCCAGAAGAACGAGGATGAAAACGGTCGTGCCGTGCGTCAAATCCTAGTGGAGGATAGAAAGCGCGGCGAAATGGTCACGACACTCGGGAGAGAAGTGGCGCGGCGATTGTTTTTTCCCCACGAGTCCCCCTGGGAGTCGGAGGAGGCGCCGGCCGAAGCGATCTCAAAACTCTGGGAGCGGGTCAACGAGTTCGCAAAAATCACTCCCGCGGCAGCCGACCCGAAGACTCTCCAGGCGTTTATGGATGGCACTTTAAATGGCATCCCGCAGCAAGCGCGTGATCACGTTCGCAATCGTATCGAAACAGAAGTGAGGCGTGCTCAACTTCTTGTCCAGGCCGATTCGACGCACTGCCAAGCGGAAGGACAGACGGTGCTTGTAGAGATGATCCGGGACAAGTCTCGTCCAGAGGATGAGGAGAATAGGGTGCTTGTCGAGGAATTGTTGTCCATGACAGAGCTCAAAGCAAAGGATAAGGAACTCATTAAGCTCTGCTTTTGCGAGGGTCATACCCAGGAAGAAGCTGGAGCTCTTCTCGGAATCTCACAGGGTCAGGTGAGCAAAAGGCTCACCATCATTCTTGGTGCCTTGAAAAGAGCGGCTCAAAATCCAACCCAAATCGAAAGCTAAACCAAGCCTCTTAAGTTCAGCGACATCGACCCAGTTTCAAAAAAATACTTCTACCCTTGGAATATTTCTCGCCTTTCGTTCCCTATTTAAGGGAATAGGAGACCGAATAGTCTTGGTCAGCTCATTTTCCGTCGAAATCACACTTGACCTGAGCGGCGTGCGCTCAGTGCGTGTTCTGGGGAAGAACTGGGACCAGAGCGCCCAAGCGCATGTTCTTCTCCAGCGGCTTAGCCCATTAATCCAGCAGCTTGATGCCGAGGTGAAACGCGGGGCATCACCGAAGGAGGCACCGGGTACCGAGGTGGTCCATTGAGGAGCGCCAAGACCACCGATGTCTGATAAGGATTGGGAATCCCCGGGCTTGGCCCTGGCTAAAGGTCTTGCACGCAACCCGGGGAAACTGAAGAGTACTGCAAATTGACGCAAACTGCTGGCTATTAGAAACCGTGATGGCAGGCCCAGTGGACAAGCTTGATATCCGAATACCTAAGGGGACAATGTTCTCAAGAGACTTTGACCGAGAGTTGCGGCATTCAAGCGGCGACTTCATTCGTCGCACCAAGTATTACGGTCGCGTTGAAGACTTGAGGCACCTTGGCCGGAGTTCAATTCTTCACTTTGACTGCAGATGGAGCGGGAAGCATAAATTAGAAATCGTAGGCACAGGCATGATGACGGTGCACGAAATCGCCTCTGAAATAAACAATGTGTTCGATGTGGATCCGAGGTCAGCTGAAATTATGCGCATTGATCTTGCAGTAGACGTTCGGGACTATCCGGTTGAATGGTTTCGCCGACGTGCGAGAGTAAGCCACAAGCGATATAGCTCAGAATATGGCCTATTCGTGTCAGAGCACGCACAAGTTCAGACCTTGAATTTCGGCAAGAGACCCAACATGTTTCGCATTTATGACAAGACCGAAGAACAGCGGATCGAATACCGGCGCCTGAATCGCAGGCGAAACGCAGAAGAACGGCTTTTAACCTTTGAGGAACGATACGGTCACTCGGAAGACGAAGTTCTCACGCGTGTGGAGCGCCAATATGGAGCCGGGCGAGTTCCGAAACAGATTGCCACTCTTCGGCGGTTACAAGAGAATGCTCTTCGATTCAATCCTTTCGAATCGTTGCAGTTTCTGCCGAGCACCATTTCTGAAGAATCTGTAAACCAACTTACCGGCGATGAGTTCATAAAAGGGGCACGGCGTACTGAGGCTGGTGGAACAGCTTGGACACCATGAAGCTAGACGGCTCCTAGACCAGAAGACCGGCCGCAACACAGCGCGGTTATTGGCTCAAATCAGCGATTCCCTGTCGCCTGATCCCAATTGCGTCCCTCCCGATCTGCATAAGCTTTTTCGTGAGGGGATCCACAAACAATTGGATATGCCGTCGAGGTGCTTATGAATCGTTTGGGTGCTTACTCGAAGCAACGGACGGTGGGCACGTGTTCACCTACGGTCGAGCGATATCAACCGGAGCCGGTCTGGGACTGTAATGAGGCTGCTCGTTTTCTATCCATTCATTCGTCTACCGTAAAGCGCCTCGCGCGGGAGGGACAGCTGCCCGGCTTCAGAATCGGGAACCGTTGGCGGTTCCGACCCTCGGAACTGGACGCCTGGGCGCGGTCTACGGTACCCTCAATTCACTCTTTGCGCCGCGAATAGAGGAGGATCTCATTTGCGGCAAAACACAGATCATTTCGGTTGGATTGAAAAACAGGAAAGGAGCAGAGGACCCTCAGTTTTCGTGTGGCGCTACCGGCAAAAACAACCTGAGGGGCCGTCCAAGAAGCTAACTGTGCTGCTCGGCACGGTGGAACAGCTCAAGACCGTAGAAGCTGCTTGGAGGGAGGCCGAGCTCAATCCTCTATACATCAGTTTGGAGGCTGGCTTCAACGAGCAGGTTCGCTTCGGTTCTCTCTGCAACCGATACAAGGAACACGGAATTCCCCAGCGGTACTCGACCCGAAAGGCGTATATGACCAATCTGAACAAACACATCCTCCCCCGGTGGCAATACACGCCGCTGGCAGAGGTGCGACCGATGTTTGTGCAGGATTGGCTGGACGAGTTGCACCTGTCACCGAAGAGCAGGGGCAAGATAAAGGCTCTGATGCATCGTCTGTTCGAGAAAGCGATGTTCTGGGAGCTGATTCCGGTTGGTCGGAATCCCATGGCGCTGGTTGAAATTCAAGGGGCAAGCCGGCGCCGCAAGAAGCCGATCATCCTTACCGTGGAGCAGTATTTCGCTGTACTCGGATTATTGCCAGAACCCTACCCAAACGATGGTGGTTGTGGCGCAATGCCTAGGCCTTAGGGTCAGCGAAATTCTGGCCTTGCAATGGCGGGATATCAACTTCGGCGAACTCACGATGCGGGTCACCCGCGGCGTGGTCGATGGAGTCGTAGACGCGGTTAAGACCGAGTATTCGGAAGACGATCTTCCGCTCGATCCCGATCTGGCTACTGTCCTGCTGAACTGGAAAGAGCGCTGTCCGAAATCGGAGGAAGGCTGGATGTTCCCCAGCTCGATCACCGGCCGCTGTTACCACGCCAGTCCAATCCAGCAGGACTATATTCGTCCGGCTGGACGAAAGCTCGGCCTGGGCGACATCGGGTGGCACACCTTCCGCCACACGTATCGTTCATGGCTCGATTCGGTTGGCACTTCGATGGGAGTGCAGCAAAAGCTGATGCGGCACGCCCAGATTGCAACCACCATGAACGTTTATGGCGACGCCATGATGGAATCGAAGCGCGCCGCCAACAGCAAGGTAGTGCAGATGGCCCTTCGACCGGCGCTCCGAGAGGCAAAATGAAAAAGGCCGCCGAAGCAGCCCTGAGTGCCCCTTTTTGCCCCTGCGGGAAAAAGTAGCTTTGCTTGTAACCCTATGATGGCGTTGGTTGCGGGGGGTGGATTTGAACCACCGACCTTTGGGTTATGAGCCCAACGAGCTACCAGACTGCTCCACCCCGCGGATTCATCATAGCAACGTCATCCGGTAGCGTCAAACTTCAGTGGTTCAATTTGTGGCGTTCGCAGGCGGCGACGATCTGTTTGGGATCGATCGCGGCTTTGTCGACTTCTTCTTCCAGTATGGTGCCGTCTTTTCCGATCAGGAAATTTACCCGGCGAGCGGCTTTGTATTTGTCCACGTACACGCCGTATTGATGGGTAACTCCGCCGCCCCAATCACTGAGCAACGGGAAGGTGACTCCAATCTGGTCGGCGAAGGCTTTATTGGCGAAGGGGCTATCCATGCTCACACCCAGGACCTGGGTGTCGGCTGCTTCCAGCTTCTGCAGATTCTGCTGGAAGTTTTTCATTTGCTCGGTTCAACCGCCGGTGAAGGCAAACACATAAAAGGCCAGGGCGACATTTTTCTTGCCGTGATACTGGCTCAGGGTGACGTCTTTTAAGTCGTGGCCATCGAAGTATTGCAGTTTGAAATCGGGCGCGACGTCGCCGACTTTCAAGGAGAGAGGCGGTTTACTTTCTTGTGCCAGCATCGGAGTCATGACAGCCGCGGTCAGAAGGCAGGCCGTCAGCACGGTTAATGCGGTATTGGGCATTGAACGTCTCCTCAGGAGATATTGTTTAGAGCGTAGAACGGGTCTCGTAAATAGTCAAAGGATGGTAGCGGCGCCCTTTGGGCGCGTGAGGAGTGTTCCCTTCTAGACCCACGGACTTGCGTCCGGGGCTGCACTATGTCGCTGGTTCGGAGCTGTTATTTCCACGAATGGTTTAGATGATAGGGATGCTTCGCTTCGCTCAGCATGACAGAGCTGCGCAACGAACGCTTGCTCGGGATGACAATCAAAACCATCGGGATGACGTCAAAAGCAAACATTGCTTAATCTCTCGACAAACAAGTACATTCTTGACAGAGATTGTAGACAGTTGTTTTGTGAGCTGATGAATCTTTTCCCCAATCTTTTTTTTCCCCTTGCCTCGGGAGAGTTTCGCTTCGCATGAGTCTCGAAACTCTCAACGATATCTTCTTTACTGTCGCGGAGCGCAACCATCCGCGGGTGATGCTGCACCGGCAAGCTAATCAGTGGACGGCTATCTCTGCCCAGGAGCTATACCGAGGCGTTGCCGGGGTGGCTGGCCAACTGCGGCGCTGGGGCATCTCGCGCGGCGATCGGGTGGCTATCCTCTGCGAAAACCGCCCGGAGTGGGCGATCGCGGACTTCGCTTCCCTGCTACTGGGAGCGGTAACTGTCCCAATCTATTCCACGCTTACCGCCGAGCAAACGGCTTATATGCTGCGCGACTCCGGAGCGCGCGTGGTTTTTGTTTCCACGGAAAAACAGCTGCAGAAAGTTTCTTCCATCCTGGCGGAGACACCGGCAGAAAAAATCGTGGTCATGGATGCGGTCAAGGCGGCGGCAGACGCGACGCCGATGCAGCAACTGATGCAGGAAGGTCCACAAGCACGCAATCCGGAGCTCGATGCCAGCGCCCGCAACGTCGGCCCGAGTGACCTGGCAACCATTATTTATACGTCGGGGACGACTGGCACTCCGAAGGGCGTGATGCTCACGCACGGAAACATAGCGTCAAACCTGGTCTTCTCGCTTTCGGGGTTCCCGGTTCGCGAGGGCGACGTCAGCCTTTCGTTTCTTCCGCTGTCGCATGTTACGGCACGCCACGTCGATTACGCGATGCTTTACCACGGGGTCACGCTGGCCTATGTTGCGCTCCTGAGCCATTTTCAGCAGGCGCTGCTGGAGGTACAGCCCACGATCTTCGTCGGCGTCCCGCGCGTGTACGAAAAAATTCATGCGCAGGTGGACCAGAACGCCAAGAACTTTCCTGCCAGTTGGATTTACCAATGGGCTCTCTCCGTGGGACGCGCACACAGAGCAGAAGTGCTGGCTGGCCAAAAGCCCGAGTCGGCAGCGTGGCAACTCGCCGACCGGCTGGTGTATTCGAAAGTGCAAGCCGGCATGGGCGGCCGCGGCCAAATCTTTATTTCCGGCGGTGCGCCGCTGGGGCGCGAGCTGGCGGAGTGGTATGCGGACATCGGCATCCGCATTCACGAAGGGTATGGGCTGACAGAGACTTCTCCGGTGATCGCGGTGAATTCGCCGGGCTCGCATAAGATCGGCACGGTGGGAAAACCGCTGGCAAATCTTGAAGTGCGTATCGCCGAGGACGGAGAGCTGCTGGTGCGCGGTCCTTCTGTGTTCAAGGGTTACTGGAACAAGCCGGAGGAAACGCGCGACGCATTTGTGGATGGCTGGTTCAAGACGGGCGACATCGGCAGCCTCGACGCGGACGGATTTCTCTCCATTACGGACCGCAAGAAAGATCTGATCAAGACTTCGGGAGGGAAGTTCATTGCGCCTCAGCCGATCGAGAATTCTCTCAAACACAATGCTCTGATCGCGGAAGCCGTGGTTCTGGGCGACAAGCGCAAGTTCCCTGCCGTGCTGATTGCCCCTAACTTTCTGGTCTTGGAGGATTGGGCCCGCGCCAACGAGCTGGCCTTCGCTTCGCGTCAGGAACTGATCGCGCATCCCAAGGTGCGAGCTTTGTACGAAAGTATTGTCGAAGAGCTGAATCAGAATCTTGCCCGCTTCGAGAAGCTGAAGCGAGTCATGCTGGTGCCAGACGAGTTTTCCGCTGAGAACGGATTGCTGACCGCCAGCATGAAATTGCGGCGACGAGTAGTGGAAGAGCGTTATCGGCGGGAGATTGAAGAGATGTATGCGTTGGCGGAAGAGGCGGGGCCGGTGGAAAAGGCGGAGTAGAGCAGTGGCTTGTGTCCCAGCCTTGGCGAAGCCAAGGGCCTCTCAGTGCAGTGGGTTTGATGTCAGGAGCAATGTTTGCCGCAAAAGTTGTGTGCCACCGCCAATAGGGCTGCGCGTGGTTTGAGGATCAAAAATGGTCGAGTACACAGCGTCTGTTTCGGTTCCCTCGGTGACGGGTGCCATCATTCCCGGCTCGTCCGGATTCCTCGCGTGGCAGCCGAGTACGTGGCCTCCAGCTCCTCAAACCTGGAATGCTGGATTGATCGCCACTGTGCAAAAGATTTTTGAGGAATCCATGCTGAACGAGATCGACAACGTGATCGCAGATGCGGGCAAGAACCTCGAGCATCGCGGTCATGTGGTTGCTATCGCGTTGCTTTGCGCGCTGGATGCCATTTCTTCCTATGGGTATGGAGCGAAAAGTGGCAAGCAGATTCCCGATTTCGTTCAGGCGCACTTTCCGACCAACTACCAACCACACTCCGACGCGCTGCTGCGCCTATATCGCCATGCAATGTGTCCACAGTTGGAATCTTTTTGGAGCTGCCATTTTGCCGGGCAACGATCCGGTTTCGACGAACAACGGCGTTATGTGTTTCGGTCTGCTTGATTTCCGGGCCGCGATTTCCAGCGGCATGGAGAATTATCTCAAGAAGTTGGCAACCGACCAGAAGCTCCAGCAAATGACGCTTAAACGTTATCGCAGTCTGAAGGCATCGGCGCAGTAAACAGTGTAGGAGGGCTACAAAGTGAAACATACTTCATGGGTTCTTCTATTGGCCCTTTGGCCCATCGCGTCTGCATCGCAGCAACAGCCCAATTTGAACGTGCTCCTGATGCAAAATACATTCTTGGTATTCGCCGGGTGGCCCAGGTCTCGCGGTTTTCGAGACCTGGGATTCCACAGTCGTCGCAAGCGTGGGATTTTTCCTATCACCCACCCTTTCGCCGAGGACGCGAAAAGGGTGGGGCACCCGGCCGAAGGGCTCTCGCGGGCGGGGGCGCCCGCGCCACATGTGAACGGGGTCGGGAAGCGTCCGTTCCCACTTCTCGCAAAAGACGCGAGAAATGGGGCACCCAATGCTCACTGTCGTCGTGGGTTGCCGGTCTGCACGCCAGATCCCTCGCCCCGCTGGTGAAAGCGCGGGGCCTCGGGATGACGGCGCGGAGGGCAAGTCATCCGCGGCCGGGTGGATTTCACGGTCGTCTCAGCGTGGGGTTTTTCTTTCTTTATCACCCTTTCACAGATGACTGGAATCGGATCGGAAGCCTCAATACCCACTTCTCGCAAAAACGGCGAGAAATGGGGCACCCAACGTTGCGCCTTGCGGCGCGGGTGATCATGTTCGACCTTTCCCCCGGACTTACGTCCGGGGCTGCATTATTCCGCTCCTCCGGAGCTGGTTCGACGGTGGGGTATTTTGTTTGCTCGCCCTGAAAAATAAACACTAGGTCCCCTTTCGACTGCGCTCAGGGCAGGCTCTAAAAGCCGTGCCCTTCCCATTCCGTTCGCACGGGCGAGGGTGCCCGCGCCACACGCAAACTACAGATCCCTCGCTCTGCTCGGGATGACAAGTAGATGGGACAGTGCGAGCCGGTCAGGTCGAAGTTGAGGCTCCCGCCCTGCAAAGAACGCAAGGATGGGGCAACCGCAGAAAATCCCCGCCCAAGCAAAGCTTGGACGGGGCACCCTCGGGAGCAGATGACCGCGAATCATACGCCCTTTCGCAGATAACTCGAATCGGAAGGTTCCGTGCTCACTTCTCGCAAAAGAGGCGAGAAATGGGGCAGCCCAACATTCATGGTCCTCGAGTACCCTTTCCGGTCTCCACGCCAGATCCCTCGCCCCGCTGGTGAAAGCGCGGGGCGTCGGGATGACGCCGGTGCGGATGAAACTCGGGCTGCTAAAACCGGTGGGGTCGCCCATCTCTCGCGGTGATGGATAATTCCCGCAGGCATACTCTCAATTATTTCCTTGACCTCACTTTTGGATTGGAAGATAAGCGAGATAGGGGCCATGTGACGACGTTCGGGTACGTTAATAACTCGTTTGTTATCACTATTGTCAGTAAATCATTGTTAGTAATAGATGAGGAATCATGTCAAATCAATCCGGCGATCCAATTGCGCCACTAATTATTAAAGACACGGACGGGCTGAAGGAACCGCGCAACACCAAGCGAACGGGAGAGCTTTCGGAAGCGGCGTTTCTGCACAAAGCGGTGAGCCTGGGTTTCAAGGTGACCAAGCCGTGGGGAGATAGCGAACGCTATGACTTCGTCGTAGATTCGGGCGGGCGGTTGTGGCGGGTGCAGATCAAGTGCACGGCCGCGATCCGGGCAGGGGGATACCATATCCAGCCGATCCACTTTGTGTACGGAAAGAATAAAGTGGTTTACACGGCCGAGGACATCGATGTTCTCGCGGCGCATATAGTTCCTCTTGACGTGTGGTACGTGGTGCCGGTACAGGCGCTGGCCCAGGGCAGGAGTCTGCGGCTTTATCCGGATGGAGGATGCGAAAAAGCGCGTTTCGAAGAGTATCGCGAGGCATGGGATTTTTTTCGTGGCGGCGAAGCGGCGGGCGTGATGCCGGCGGAGGCTGCGGACGAAGAGGATGAAGAGCCGGTAGAGGAGCGCGCGATGCAATGGATCATACGTCGTCCCATTTGGAAGCCTCGCATTATTCGCATGCGGTAGGCAGGTCCGGCTAGAGCACCCTTCGTTTGTTAAGGGTGGATTCCAGGGTCGATTCAGGTGGGTATTTTTTCTTCCTTGTCACCCACCCTTTCGCAGAGTGCGCGCAAAGGGTGGGCCACCCTCAGTTGTGATGGTCTTCTATCGGGAGCAGGGTCTAATGTGAGAGGTCTGGGGAGCCGGTCGAGTGGCGAGATAATGGTGATGAAGACTGTCGAGCCACGTAGGCTTGTAGAACGGGAAACAATTCGCCGAGATTCTATCGAAAGACGAGCCATCCTCTTTTGGACAAAGTGCCGGAGAGGTTGAGGGCCACACAGGTGAATGATCGGAGATTTTATACTGCTCTCGAACGCTTTCGACCTCTGGCTTTCGCTCTCGGGTTGGCGCTCCTTACATGGATATTCTGCTGGCATGATCGACAAATAACCGAGAATACCCTCACGGCGAGAGGTTTTTCTGATCGGAACCTATCTGATTTATACCCAAGATGGCTTGGTACACAGCAACTGCTGCTTTTCCATAAAGATCCCTATAGCGCCGAGATCACGGGAGAAATTCAGAGAGGGTATTATGGGCGTCCCATCGACAAGGGCCGAGCAACTGATCCCATCGATGAGCAGCGCTTCGCATATCCCCTTTTCGTCGTGTTCCTGCTGGCGCCTACCGTTTTAGTTAAATTTTCTGTTGTCCAATGGCTGTTCACTCTTTTGCTTCTTTTCCTGGCGATCTGGACGGTGCTGCTGTGGACGAGTGCTCTTGCGCTGAAGCTCCGCACAGAGTGGAAATACGCAGTCGTATTGTTCGCCCTTGCCACTATTCCATACGCCGAAGGCATTGAACTCCAGCAACTTAGTCTTTTGGTTGCGTTTCTGTTGGCATGGGCCTTTCGGAACCTAGCACGGGACAGGCTTACATTGGCCGGGGCGCTTTTCGCTCTGGCGACCATCAAGCCGCAACTCTCATTGCCGCTCATCTGCTCTATATTTGTGTGGGCATTCTCAGAGTGGCAACTGAGAAAGCGCGTGGTGAAGAGTTTTGCGTGTAGTATGACAGCTCTACTCGGCGGATCGGAAATGTTGCTTCCGGGCTGGCACCGCGAATTTGTGGCGGGCCTGGGACCTTACCTTCGGTACACGCAAGCGACTTCAGGAGTTCAAGAGCTTCTCGGACGGACCGTTGCAAATCTGTTTACGCTTCTGCTTGCTACAGTGGTCATTGTGACCGTTTGGAAATGGAGGCGTGAGCCTGCGGACTCGGCCGAATTCACACTGACGGTCGTCCTTGTCCTTGGATTCAGTAGTGCAGCTGTTCCTAGCCTGGCGCCGCACAATGAGGTGCTTTTGCTTCCTGCATACCTTCTGTTGGCCAAGGAACGAATGAAATTTTGGCAATTGGGTCGCCTCGCTCGCGCGTTCTTTTACGCTGCATGGATGGCGATCGTGTGGCCCTGGGTCTCCGCCCCGTTGCTGCTCGTCTGGCTTTTCTTGTCAGGAAATAGGATGCCGTCAATTTGGTGGAACCTACCGTTGGACACCAACCCTCTTATTCCGATTTTGGCGTTTGCCGCTTTGATTCCCTTGGTTTTTCAGCAGTATCGCTCCGCAGCTGCGACCCGCATCATCCGTGCCAGCGCTGTGTGAACTCGCTAGGATAAACAGGTGAACCCTTTCAAACCCCTGCGTGCTCGGATCCCGCGCTTGCAAAGAACGCAAGAGTGGGCATCCACTGGAAATCCCCGCCCAAGCGGAGCTTGGACGGGCACCCTCGCGGATTTTTCTTCCCTAGCTGCAGATCCCTCGCTCCGCTCGTGATGATAACCAAGTGGGGGAGTGAGCCCGGCCGGTTCAAAGCGGAGGATCCTCGCCCATGCAAAAAACGCAAGGATAGGGCACTCGCATACAGATGACCTTCGGGTGTCGTGCCCGACAGTAACGTTGCCGGCATCTAATTTAAGAGGCAAGATAGGCAGCGGTGCTTACCCCTACAGAAATCACGGTGGAGGCGATCGCTCACGGGCGAGCGATTAAACGGGTGAACGCGCTGACCGCGGTCTTATGCGGCGGCTTGCCCGCGGCCGTGCTTGGCATCTTTTTTCCAGCCGGGCTTGGCAGGTGGGTCGCTGGTTTTGTCGTGGGACTCTTATGGGCGAGCTTGTTTGAATACTCGTATCACCGATTCCTTCTGCACCTGCCGGGTACATTCTTCGCGCGGCGTCACCTGGAACATCACGCAACCGTGGGGACGGCGACTGAAGCGGAGCATGTGAATTTGGGCGGATCGCCAATCTGGGTCGTGGCGATGTTTGCTATTAATGGCCTGCCCGTCCTGATTTTGGACACACTTCTCGGACTACGGATCGCGCCGGGAATGCTGATCGCGTTCTCGGCTTACTTTCTTACGACCGAGGAATTCCATTGGCGCATCCATCTGGGCGAATGGCTGCCGCCAGGTTTTCAAGGAACGAGAGCATATCACCTCGCACACCACACGCGCCCAGATGCACGGTTTAACATCTTTCTGCCATTGTGGGATTTGATGTTCAGAACTGCAGGGAGCTAGGCTCTCTTCCAATGCGGTCGGCGTTGCGCCTGACGGCGCGTGGAGAACTCTTGCCATCTGGGCGGCACGCCTCGACTTCGCTCAGCGCAGGCTCCGCGGCACCAGCGCAGCCCCGTCACCCACCCTTTCGCAAAGTACGCGAAAAGGGGTGGGGCACCCGGCTCCATCGAGATGTGATTTTCATTACAATAGAACCATGAATGATCCATTAATCATTGCTGGCCGCGAGTTCCGTTCCCGGCTCATCGTCGGGACAGGAAAGTACAAGTCGTTTCAGGAGACGGCGCGCGCGCTGGAAGCGAGCGGGGCGGAGATGGTCACGGTCGCCGTACGACGGGTGAATCTGGATCGCGGCAAGGAATCGTTGCTCGACTACATTGATCCGAAAAAATATTTCCTGCTGCCGAACACGGCCGGTTGCTACACCGCGGACGAAGCCATCCGCGCCGCGCGCTTAGGACGAGAGGTCGGGCTGTCGGATTGGGTGAAGCTGGAAGTCATCGGCGATCAGGCTACGCTCTATCCCGATGTCCAAGCCACACTGGAGGCGACGCGGGTGTTGGTGAAGGAAGGTTTTACGGTTCTTCCTTATACCTCTGATGATGTTGTATTTGCCAAGCGTTTGCTGGAGGCGGGCGCCAGCGCAGTCATGCCATTGGGAGCGCCGATCGGCAGCGGACTCGGGATTCAGAACGCCGCAAACATCCGCATTCTGCGCGAGGTGATTACCAGGGTGCCGCTGATCCTGGATGCCGGCGTCGGCACCGCGTCAGATGCAACCATAGCAATGGAACTAGGCGCGGACGCTGTGTTGATGAATAGCGGGATCGCTAACGCTCAAGACCCGGTGCTGATGGCGGAAGCCATGAAGCATGCGGTGATGGCGGGAAGGCAAGCGTATCTTTCAGGGCGCATGCAGAGAAAGCTTTACGCGACTGCGAGTTCTCCGTTGGAAGGCGTGCTGCGCTAAGCGGATTCAAGCAATGAAAAAGGCGGCCTGAGCGGCCGCCTCTGAAGCCGTCTTGCGTCGTCTTCACAACATCTTTACGCTGTCCACGTGGATGGAATCAGCCTTAACGTGTCCGGTCACAGCGACGTGGTGTGCGATGTGGTCCTTTAAGGCGTCCGGGTTATCCACGGTGAGAAGTTTCTGGTCCCCGTCAGTCACCACGACCATTTTCTCGCCCGCGTCTAGGCATTTCTTGGTGCAGGCTACCGTCCCGGGTTTGTCATTGGCGCCCTTCACGCCGCACTTGGCGTCGGCGACCCAACCCTTCACGGTTTGGGCTTTGCCCATGTCGTCGGCTGATACCACGGCTACGAGTAAGAACAGTACGGAGAGAAGCAAACAAACCAGCAGTACTTTCTTCATAGCGACTCCTTGAGTTTTTAGGCGGCCGAAGCCGCGGATTTTGCCGAGAACCAAACTCCAAGGCGAGGCGCTTCCGCTGCAAGCGCTTTCAAGAAATCAAATCTCCTGGAGGCGGCGACACAGTGTAACTCAACAACGCTGGCTCACTGCTCGGCCCTGGCACCTGGAATTGCCGCAAATATACCACACTCGCGCATGAGGCAGACTGAGGTCCAGCGCTATTTTTTGGCGGCTTTGGTATCGGGAGATGGGATTGGGGCAGGAGGGGGCGCGACGTAGACGACTTCCCCGGGGCGGGTGTAATGCAACTGTTCGCGAGCTTCCTTCTCGATGGTTTTAGGATCGGTCTTAAGAGCCTTGACCTGCTGGGTGTAATAGTCGTTCTCTTTCTGTAGTTCTTCCAGTTCCCTTTGCAGATTCTGGTATTCGGCACGCTTCTGCCGGTAGACCACCATGCCATTCGCGCCCAACATAACATGGAAGAACAGCCAGACTGTTAGTACGGCGACCGCCGCGGTGGACAGTCGGCGACGCGCCCGATACAGCCAAGCCAAGGCGGGACGAAAGCGCTCCATGACCCGCTCGGCAAAAGCTTCGGCTTGCGGAGCGCGCTCGACCAGCGCCCGGAGTCCCTGCTCGGGCTGGGACAATGCGCGAATTTTGGGGAGTGGGGCTATTCGAAGATCCATTTTTTAGCGGCCGCGCTTAGCTTCTGCAATTTGTCCATGCTCCCAGCCTCAGAATAAACGCGAACCACAGGTTCCGTGCCTGACAGGCGATAACAGACCCAGGAACCATCCGCGAGTACCAGCTTCAATCCGTCGGTGCGGACTATTTCGCTCACCTTGAGGCCGAAGAAATCCTTCGGATCAGTCTTCAGCTTCTCAGTGAACTTCTCTTTGACCTCGGGCGTCAAGCGGAAGTTCTCACGGATGGGGTAGAAGGAACCAACTTCGGCAAATAGCCTCTTGAGCTGTTGACCCAGGGTCTGGCCGCGACGGGCTACCATTTCGCAACACAACAAGCCAGCGAGAACACCGTCTTTTTCCGGGACATGATGGCGAATCGAGAGGCCAGCACTCTCTTCGCCGCCGATGGCGATCTTGTCTTGCTTGATCAGTTCGCCAATGTACTTGAAGCCCACGGGAGTTTCGTGCAGCTCGACCCCGTAGTGCCGGGCCAGGGCGTTGATCATGTTGGTGGTGGCTACGGATTTTCCTACACCATTTCTCCAGCCGCGGCTCTCCACCAGATAGTCGAAGAGAAGGGCGATGATGTAGTTGGGCTGGAAGAAAGTTCCGTCTTGATCGAGGATGCCGAAGCGATCGGCGTCACCGTCGGTAGCGATGCCGATGTGCGCATTGGTTTCGCGCATCTTCCTGCGGAGGTCTTCGAGCAGGTGATCGTCTGGTTCAGGAGCATGTCCGCCGAAGAGCACGTCACGATAGTCGTGGACAGTCGCCACGTTCACGCCGGCATCGCGCAACAGCGCATCGGGATATCCGCGCGCCGCTCCCCAGAGTGGATCAAACACCACACGTAGTCCTGCTTTTTTGATGATGTCGAGCTCAACGATCTCGCGCAGCCGCGCCAGATACATGCCTCGTGGATCTAACGCTTGGCTGGAGATTTGCCTCTTTTCTATCGTCGAAGCACCTTTCGGGCCACCGTT
>Ga0210384_10002918_pt1 | contig 20305 bp, 13 predicted proteins | sample IncBWH2MmetaG_FD_160574 | JGI IMG/M metagenome (GOLD analysis project Ga0210384, IMG submission 160574) | Forest soil microbial communities from Barre Woods Harvard Forest LTER site, Petersham, Massachusetts, United States - Inc-BW-H-2-M | ecosystem: Environmental > Terrestrial > Soil >...
AAAGGAGGTCCCGTGCTGGGTATGATTCAAGGATCGCGCTACGAGAGTGACCAGATCGATCTCCAGACCGGAGACGTGCTTGTGCTGTTCACCGATGGGGTGATCGAGGCCGACAATCCGGACGGAGAAGAATATACTGCAAAGCGACTAGCCGGAATCGTGAGTTCTCATCTGCAACAAAGTCCCGGCGAACTCATCGAGACTGTCGCCAACGGCAAAATAGTTTCGCTTATCTTGCGTAACAGCTCCCGATGGTCACGCGAACAAAACGCGGTCACGCGTCCTGTGTAACGGGCGGGAGCGACCCCACGAACTTTTTGGGCGGCTGAAAGCCGAAAAAGCGGGGTCGCTCCCGCCCAATCTGGTGTTTTTTTCTGTGTCACTTTTGCCATTCTCGTATCGTTTATTTCCGCTCGATGCGCGCGGGGTATACCCCCTTCGTTGGCGGGGGGCGCGGTGAGCAACCATTTCGACTAGCTGATTATCCTGGCGGCGGTGGGTTGCGACGTGGAGGTCGTCGCCGGTGAGGCTGATTTGGTAGGTTACGCGGAGCTCGGTGTGGCCATCCATCATGCCGGCGGTGAGCGTGAATGTGTCGGGGCCGCCGGAGGAGTCGACGATTTTGTAGAAAAATTGAGTCACGCGGATGGTGCCGGTGATGCGCGAGCCGTCTTGCTTAAGATTAAGGTAGGTGGTGCGTTCGGTGCCGTCGGGAAGGGGATCGCGGACAGCCCAGTTGCCGGAGAGGTCGGCGGCTAAGCAGGGCGCGGCGAAAAGCAGCAGGGTGAGAAGGCAAATGCGTTTCATAGGTTCTCCATCGGGTTTCTCCCGGTTTCTTCGGGCGGGAGACTGCACCAAAGGGAATAGACGTTCAAAAGATCTTGGGCGCGGCGTGTCGATATTTTTTGAAGAATGCCTTTAGCGAGACTGTTGGTTGCGCGCCAGTCAGTATCCTAATTTTTTGTCGACTACGTTCAGCAGAGAATCACCGTGGCGGAATCTTTCGAATTGAGTGAGGAAGAAGCGCATGGCGTTGTCCAGCCAGTCTGGGGTGTGATCGGCGCAATGAGGAGAGAGGAGGACATTTTCTAATTTGTAGAACGGGTGTCCGGCGGGCAGGGGTTCTTCGTCGAAGACGTCCAGGGCGGCTCCTTTGATTTTGTGCTGGGAAAGGGCATCGATCATCGCGCGTTCGTCGATTACGGGGCCGCGGCCTACGTTGATGATCACGGAGGTGGCTTTCATGGCCGCGAATTCGGCTGCGCCGATCAGGCCCACCGTTTCGGCGTTGAGCGGCACCGCGACGACGACGTAATCGCAGCGGGACACCATTTCTTTGCGGCGGTCGGTGGAATAGATTTGGTCGGCAAGGGGATCCGAAGAGTTCTGTGTAGAGACATGGCGTTTGACGGCCAGAACGTGCATGCCCATGGCGCGGACTCTGGAGGCAACCGCGCGGCCAATGTCGCCGTATCCTACGATTCCCACGGTTTGGCCGGAAATGGGCAGGACGTCGAAAGGCTCCCATTTGCTAGCCATTTGATGGCGAATCATGCGACGAAAATCTTTGGCGAAGTAGAGTATGGCGGCGAGAGAGAACTCGCCGAGCGACGGGCTGAATACGCCGCTGCCATTGGTCATGATGACATCGCTGGCGACGAGTTCGGGGAAAAGCGTTCGCTCTAGACCTGCGGAGCGAGAATGAACCCAGCGAACGGCGGGCGACTGCAGGAAGACGGCGCGAATTAGAGAGAGCGAGCCCGACCAGTTGAAAATGACCTCGGCGGTGGCGGCGGCCTTTTCGAAAGCGTTGACCGAGTTCCCGATTGCGACGGTCGCACTGTCGCGTAATTCGTCGAGCATGGAGAGTTGCGGCTCATGGGGATCGGACAGGACGAGGAGTGAAATTTTTTTCATGGCGGCTGGTCAGACTGCCTTCGGAGAGTTGTCAACGGAGAACAGTCGGCGGGCGGAGCCTACCGCGAGCATGAGAATTCCGGAGACGAAAAAGCTGCCCACCAAGTACCAAAGACCGGCGGTGAACGAGTGAGTGCGCGAAACGAGGTAGCCCATGATCATGGGACCAAAGAAACCGCCGAGATTGCCGATGGAATTGATCAGGCCGATCGAAGCCGCAGCCGCGGATTCGCTGAGGAACTCAGTGGGTACGGCCCAGAACGCGGGATGAAAGGAATAGTACGCGGCACCGACCATGGTGAAGAAAATAATCGAGAGACCAACGTGCGATCCGGAACGAATGGCGAGGAACAGCGTCACGCCGCTGAGCAAAACGGGTATCGTGGCATGCCAGCGACGCTCGCGGGTGCGGTCGGAATGCCATCCATTCCATTGCTGGGTGAGAAAGCCTGCCAAATAGGGCAGGGAGGCGAGCAGGCTGACTTTGAGATCGGTCTGACCGGATAAGCGCTTCAGCATGGTGGGAAGCCAAAACGCGATGCCATAGTTTCCAGCGACCGCGAAGAAATAGCAGGCGGTCAGGAAAATAACGTCGCGATGACGCAGTGCTTGCCAAATGCTGAAGGAGCGAACTTGCTGCTTGGCTTTTTTTTCCTTTTCAAGTTGGGCGATGATCCACTCCCGCTCATCGGAAGGGAGCCAATGCGCCTGACGGGGCCAGTCTGTCAAATAGACTAGAGCGACTAGGCCCAACAGGACCGCGGGAATTCCTTCGAGAATAAAAAGCCATCGCCAACCGCGCAAACCGAGCCAGGACAAACCGAGAAGCAAGCCGGCGAGCGGCGAACCGACGACGTAGGAAAGCGGCATGGCGGCGTAGAAAGCGGCGACGGCTTTCGCGCGATCGGCGGCGCGAAACCAGTGGGTCAGATAGACAACGACGGCGGGAAAGAAACCTGCCTCCGCGGCGCCTACCAGAAAACGCACAATATAAAATTCGCGCACGGTGTGGATGAAGGCCATCAGCACGGTCAGGAGGCCCCAAGAGATCATGATGCGAGCGATCCAGCGGCGAGCGCTGCCGCGCTCGGCAATCAGCGCGCCGGGAATTTCCAGCAGGACATAGCCGAGAAAGAAAATTCCAGAGCCGAAACCGATGACGCGGTCGCCGAAACCCAAGTCGCCGGGCATTTGCAGGGCGGCGGCGCCGACGTTCATGCGATCGAGGAAGGCGACGATGTACAAGATGAAGAGAAAGGGAAGCAATCGGCGAGCGGTGTGGCGGCGAGCGCGGTGGGCGACGTCAACATCGGCGGTGGTCGAGGAAAGAGGAATAGCTGCGTCGAGCTTCAAAGCCGGATTGGGGTCGTCAGGGATCATTTGCCGGGGAGCTATGCATTTGTCGACGAAGCCGGTCCCGAGGAATCACCAAGAATGAGTTCGGCAGTGATCTCGTACTGCCGCCCTTGAGGATCGGTGGAACAGGAGAGTTCGTGCAGCGCGTCGGCAGCTATTTGGCCAAGCACGTCGCGATGAATATCCACGGTAGTAATCGAGGGATTGCTATATTCCGCCAGGCGAGTTTTATCAAAGCCGGTCACAGAAATATCCTGCGGCACGCGGCAGCCGGACTTCATCAGTCCCTTGATCACCCCGATCGCGGTCAGATCATTAACGGCCATCACGGCCGTGGGCCTGGGAGCAAGCTGCGCGATGGCCAGGCCGGCCCTCAAACCGCCTTCGAAACGCAAGTCGCCAGGAAGCACCGGTCCCGGCTCAAGGCCTAAGGCTTTCATGCACTTTTCGTAGGACTGTAGACGCACGACGTTGGACCGGAGCCGCGGCCTTCCCGCGACAAAGGCGATCTGACGGTGCCAATGTTTGTAGAGGTACTCGACGATCTGCAGCATTCCGGAGTGATAGTCGATGCGCAGGTTGCTGATGTACTTGCGGACCGGGGCAAGGTCGAGGAAGGTCACCGCAATTCTTCGTCGCGCGAGCTCGTGAATCAGACGCAGGCTGATCTCCGAGGTCATCACCGCTACGCCGCGCACTTTGTGTTCCATCATTCGCTGAGCGGCTTCACGCGTTCTGCGCGGGTCGTAGTTGGTGTCGCTAAGAATCGCATCGTAGCCAAGCGCGCGCGCACGCGTTTCGAAGCTCTTGATGACCTCGGGGAAAAAAGGATTCTCGATGTCGGAAACGATGATGCCTAAGGTGCGGCTCTGACGCGAGGCCAAATGGCGCGCATGAACGTCGGGGAAGTAACCGAGGCGTTTCACCGCGCTCAGGACCACCCGGTGGGTGCGTGGGCCCACTTTGCCGGTCTTATTCAATACGTTGGAGACCGTGGCGGTGGATACACCTGCTGCCTTTGCGACGTCACGAATAGTCAGGGCCATGGACAAAAATTCCCAGCGACGTAATGTACTCCAAAAAAATCCAGAGCGATGCAGAAAGCGGCTTGCAGTATAGATTAAAAAAAATGCTTGACAACATCGAAAGAGCTGTGAGACTACCTTTCGCAAGGTTAAGCGGTTAAGTGCCTGTGACACGTAAACAGGTTAAGCGGTTTACTGCAAGTATCACGAGTGGCGAATTCTCGGAACGCTGGTTTCGTGGGGTGAAAATTGCCGCACGTTTCAATCAGACCTTCGTCCAAACAATTCAAGCGAGTCGAGGAGCGTTTGGCAATGAGGACGCAACGTTTAGTTCGGCTGAAGCTACTCTTTAGATTTAAGAATTTGACTTCCCGCGGCATGGCCAATACCTTGCGTGCAGCATTGAAATATCCGCTGCGAACGATTGAGCAAAATGATGGTTTAGTTGGCGTCGGACGCTGGCGGGCTTTGGGGTGTGCAGCATTTTCCGGCTCTGCAAGAGAATTGATGTGTTTCTGCAATTTCAACTGCGAGGTGGAACGATGGGCAGGGGTGAAGAACGATCCAGGTTTTTCCGTTTCTTTGTGTTACTTGCTGCGGTGTGCTGTGTTCTCGCCGTTCCGGCGGGAGCGCAGATCGGCAATGCCAGCCTAGGCGGGACGGTCACCGATCCCTCCGGCGGGTTTGTGGTCGAAGCGGAGCTGACTCTAGTCAACACTGCAAACCGAATCGAGGCGAAGTTTACCTCCAATGACCGGGGCGAGTACATGTTCCGGAATCTCACGCCCGGAACTTACGAATTGAAAGTGTCCAAAGCCGGATTTGAGAATTCCCGTCTCACCGGAATCGTCATCACGATCAACGATAGCGCGCGCGCGGATGTGACTCTAAAGGTTGGCGCGGCGGTCGAAACGGTCACCGTGGAGAGCGAGACCACTCTGATCAACTACGACAATGGCACGCTGCAAGGCGGTGCTGATCCGGAGACGATCAAGGATTTGCCGCTGATGGTTGAAGGCAAACCGCGCTCTTCGGCGGCGCTGGCCCTTTTGCTTCCTGGTATTTCTTCTGGTGGCGGCGATCAGGCTTTCCAGGCGCGCATCAATGGCGGGCAGGAATCTGGTGACGAAGCTTTGTTGGATGGCGCAACCATGCAAGAGGGATTTATGAGTCAGAGCGGCATGGTTTCCATTCACCAAGACTTCCAGATGTCGCCTGATATGGTGCAGGAAGTGAAAGTATTGACGTCCAGTTATGACGCCCAATATGGATCTTCAACCTCCGGGCAAATCACCATGGTGAGCAAGGGCGGCACATCGCAATATCATGGGGCGGCCTTTGAGTACGCCCGCAATGCGGCCTTGAACTCGAAACAATGGGGTGCTCCGAAGGCTTCTCACGACAACGAGCATAATTTTGGCGCGAATGTCGGCGGTCCGATCAAGATTCCGTGGCTCTACAACGGAACATCAAAGCACCATTCCTTCTTCTATTTCAATTGGGAGTCATACCATCAGGCCGGTGGCTCGAACAGCCCTACGCTTTCGATTCCCTCGGTCGCGGAACGTGGTGGAGATTTCAGGGATTGGGTGGATAAGTCAGGGAATCTGATTCCGATTTACGTTCCTGGCCAAATTACCGCGACGTGCCAGGCGGCGCTGCCAGCCGGCGTGGGGCCAGGAAGCCAATTCCCGAATAATATTATTCCCACGGGTTGCATCAGTCCGATTGCGACAGCCTATATGGCGCAACTGCCGACGCCGACGAACTTGCAGCCTACCAATAACTACCGTTTGCCAAAGCCGGTCCCGGACACGCTGACCAGCAACTCCAATGTGTACATGACGCGCATCGACCATAACTATGGCGACAAGGACCACTTCTATTTCTTCTGGTGGCGGCAGTTCACCGGATTCAACACCGCCACAGCGTTGCCGGTGGCGATCGCTACCGAATCGCCAACGCGTCCGCAGAATTCTCCGATTGCGCGATTCAACTATGAGCACACATTCTCGTCCACGCTGACGAATCACGCGACCTTCGGCTACTTGAATCGCAATGAGGGTTATGGCTCGGAGAATTTGAGTTTTATCGGAAAGCTGCCGCAGATCGCAAACGCAGCGGGCACGAAAGCGTTACCCGCGTTTACGTTCTCGGATGGATACAACCAAATTTCGAACAGCAACGGGCCGCCAAACACAAACATTACGGTGCGCCCCACATGGGTGTTCAACGACCTGGTTAATAAGGTACGGGGCCATCATACGTTCACCTTTGGGATGGAATGGCGCTCTGTGCAAGGAAACATCCACCAGTCGAACAACGAATCTGGGACGTATAACTTCGACCGTTCGACTACCAGCTTGTCGTCGGCGGCCAACAGCGGCAGCCCGGTTGCCGGGTTCCTTCTGGGCGCGGTCAGCGGCGGTTCGGTTGATCGCCGAGTCATCAGCGCCTGGTATCCCCGGCAAACGGTGTGGGCTTTGCACGCCAACGATTCGTGGAAGCTGACCAGCAAGCTGACGCTGAATTACGGCTTGCGTTGGGACTACTACACGCCGTCGCGCGAAAAGTACAATCACTTTTCGTTCGTCGACTTGGTCGGCAAGAATCCTGATGGCATTGCCGGCCGGTTGGCGTTTGCGGGCAGCGGAGGCAGCTGCCAGTCAGCATGCTACGGGGCGGATTATCCGGAGAAGCCTTGGCACAAAGGCTTTGCGCCAAGGTTGGGCGTGGCCTATGCAGTCGACCCGAAGACCGTGGTCCGTGCGGGATACGGTGTCTTCTTCGGCCAGGCGTTCTATCCCGGCTGGGGCGGAGGAATGTCACTCGATGGTTTCAACTTGCACCAGACATTCGGTACGAGTCCGAACGGAGCATCGACCAATCCGGCGTTTTATCTGGACAATGGCGTGCCTGTTCCGGCGCAACTTCCGCCTTTCATAAACGCAGGTTTCGACAATGGGCAATCTCCTTCGCAGGCGAACGGGAACGGTTCGGCGTATCGTCCGGTGGATGGGAACCGCAGGCCGTACTCGCAACAGTGGAACTTGACCATTGAGCGCCAGCTTCCACAAGGCATCGCCCTAAGCGGGGCCTACGTTGGAAACAAGGGCTCGCGGTTGACGTCTAGCCTGAACCCGGTGAACGTGCTGGATCCATTCGCGGCAAACATACAGGGGCTCGAGGCGCCCGTTACAGCCATAAACCCTGCGTGTGCCACAACGGCGAACCCACCATCGACCATTAATTGCAACTACGTTCCTGAACTCAATGCCAAGTTCACGCCTGGCGGGCCGACTACGCTGTTCGGCGTTTCTGTGCCGTACGCCGGATGGGTGCAGGAATTGACCAACGCGGGTGTTTGTGCACCTACGGTTGCCCAGGCGATGTTGCCGTTCCCGCAATACTGTGGCCCTCTGCAGGGGCTGAATGAGAGCCATGGCAACTCTATCTATCACTCGTTCCAGTTGAAGGCAGAGAAGCGGTATAGCAAGGGGCTATACATGCTCGTGGCCTATACCAACTCGAAGCTCATTTCCGACGCCTCCGACAACACACAGCAGTTGGGTGGCTCGTGGAACGCAACCCAGGGCGTAATTTCACCCTATGAAAAGCGTCGTGCGCGCACTCTCTCTTCTGACGACGTGCCACAGATACTCTCGGCAGCGTTTGTTTACGATCTGCCGGTGGGCAAAGGGCAGCGTTGGGCAAACCGAGGTGGCGCGATCAATGGTTTAGTGGGTGGCTGGCAGCTTAGTCCGCTGATTCACTGGCAGAGCGGCACACCGATGTGGTTCCGTTCGACGAGTTGCCAGGTAGTGCCGCAGTTCCGGCAGAACTGCCTGGTCGGGCTTGTTCCGGGCGTTAACCCATTTCTGCAGGATATAAACAGCTACAATCCGGGGAAGGGACCGCTGCTCAACAGCGCCGCCTTTGAACCGCTCGGAGCTTTCTGCGTAACCGGGACGGCTCCCGGATGCACTGGGACCTATGGGTTCACCGGCGATGGGCCACGCATCGCAAACCTCCGAGGTCCGCATGGGAAGAATGTGGATATCTCGCTGACGAAAAATACAAGAATCGGCGAACGAGGAAACTTCCAGCTTCGCTTTGCATTCTTCAACGCGTTTAACCAGCATTACTTTTATCCGGCCGCTAACGTCAACAACCAAGGCTCGAGTTTCGCCTTCGTAAATGACATAGCTGCTGGCGGCACTAATGGCTTTGGCACCTGGACGGGTGGAGTTAGTTCACCGCGAACAATCCAGATTGGAGCCCGAGTCGAGTTCTAAGGCTTTCCACCCTAAACACCCCATCAGCGCCACCTTCTGATGTCTCGGGAGGTGGCGCTGCTGTTTTGTGACCCACAAGTCGGAAAGGCGATGCAGTGGCCCTAGTTCGGCAGGGACGTCGGCGTTTCCGGGGCTGCTTCGTGAGCTCTCTTCAATTGCTGAAAGCGTGCAATCTCATCTTCGGCCTTTTTGCGGTCGCCCAGCCGGTGATAAATCCGCCCCATGGCGAGATGGGGCTCAGGATACTGCTGATCGAATTCGGACGCTTTTGTGAGAGCGTCGATCGCTACTTCGAATTTGCCCTGCATTTCGAGGAGTCGTCCAAGCTGGTAATAGGCCTGTGGGAGTTTGGGGTCGTAGCGGAGAGCTTCGTCGAGGTTTTTCTTCGCGTCATCCAGGCGGTTGGCGCCGATCAGCGATACGGCTAAGTCGAGATGAGGCCAGGGAGACGGCTTGAGTTGCATTCGATTTAGTTCGATAGCTTGGGTGTAACTCTTGATCGCGTCTTCAGGCTTGCCCACATACTCGTAACACAGGCCCAGGGTGTCATAGGCGCGCATCATTTTTGGATCGATTTCAATGACTCTCTGCAAACGAGAAATTGCGGTGATGTAGCTCTGCGTGTCGTAATCGAGGCGGGCCAGCCAATAGAGATACAAGGGCTTCTCTGGCGCGGTCACCACGAGCTTCTGCAGTTCGGTGCGTGCCCAATCGCGCCGGTTCAGCTTGATGTAGGCCATTGCCAGGGTGAACCTGCTGCGTTCGTCCAGGGGAGCGATCGCTTCCGCTTTTTTCCATGCGATGGCTGAATTCAGGTACTTGCCGTCCAGGAAGAATACGCCGCCGGCCATGGACAACAGTTTCGCTGTTTTGGGCGATTTTGGGTCATGCTCGGCTTGTGCCACGAGTATTGTTTCCGCTCGTGCATAATCGCGCCGCCCCATCGCTTCTGAGAGTTCTGCCTTCAGGTTGGGGTCTAGTTGCAGATCGGCAAGATTCTGAATAGCTAGGTCGGCTGATTGGTCTTGAATGGCCACAGACTGAGGGAGCGCAGCTTGCGCGCATACTCCGACGGCGCTCAATGCCAGCGCAAAGCCTGCTATCGTCATTAGAAATGCACCATCATGGTGCTGCGCTCTTAGCGGCTTCGATCTTCACCCGAAGCTCGGCCGCCGATTTACTCTGCGGCACTCGTTGTTGCTCCAACGCGATTTCGCCCAAGGCTTCGTCAAATTTCTTCATTTCGAGGAGAATCATAGCTATTGCCAGGTGACTTTCAGGTAATTGGGGTTCAAGCGCCGCCGCCCGCCGGTATGCGTTCAATGCGAGATCGTATTTCTCTTGGATCGCATATTCCTGTCCGAGGGCTTGCTGAAGTCGCGCCGATTTGGGATTCACTTGCTGGATTTGTAGATAGGACCAGCCTGAAAGCTTTGTCCATGTGCGCGCTAGTTGATACGAATACTCGGGCTCCTGAGGAGCCAGCTCTACTAGGCGCTGCAGTTGCTCTGCCGCAGAGAGCCAATCTTGCGTACCTTCGTATGCTCTGGCGAGTTGCAAATGCGCTTGAGGTTGGTCGGGCAGTAAGCGAGCGGCATGCTTTAATTCGCGCACTGACTCGGTATTTTTTCCCAAGGCCAGAAGACTTACGCCGAGCAACAGCCGCGACGGTCCGTATTCCGGCTGCAGAGCAAGCGCTTCGCGAAATCGCGCCACGGCCTGCTGGTGCTCCCCCTTCTGTTGGGCGATAACGCCGAGGTTGTGATAGACCAGCGGATGCTTTACTCCCTTATGCGCGGCTTCGGAAAGGATCTTCTCGGCCTGATCCAAGTCACCGGACTTTAGCGCTTCAACGCCCGCCGCAAGTTGGCTTTCGGTCCCAGGCGGCAGCTCCTGCTGCGCGAAGACTGGTCCCATCCCGCCGAAAATCAGGACGGCGGCGGCAACGCGCAGCCTTCGCCCGCAAGAACCTGAGACCCGTTCTACCCAGAAAGAGATCATCTCGATTTATGCAAAAAGTATAGAGCAGCGGAATGCCCGCTCGTAGCAAATATTTAGTCGCCCACCTATAATCTTTCTGTGGATTTACGTCAAATCTCGCGTCTTACGCGCACTGGGCTGAGATGAATTGCTGCACCCCACTTCTTGCTCTGGTTCTGACTGGTTCTTTTTGGTTTGCCGCCAACCTGCGCGCGGGCACAGGCCAAGATGGTTCAGGCGATCGAGAGGCCCAGGTCCTCGAGATACAGCGTCAAATTGAAAACCATAGTCTGACCGAGGCGAATCGCCTTCTCGACGAGGCCGCGAAACGGTTTCCCGGCGACGCGGGCCTGGACAATTTGCGAGGGGTAATTGCCGCGCTGCAGGGTGATTACACAGCCGCCGAGAAAGATTTCAGCGATGCCGTCAAGCGCGCTCCAGAACTCACGGCGGCCCTGCTGAACTTGGGGCGGCTGTATCAAGAACACTTGACGGCGGATCCACAGGCCCGTCGCAAAGCGTTGGAGGTCTACCTGCGAGTGCTGGCCTATGAGCCTTCTAACGCGGAAGCGCACTACCAAACCGCTGTGCTTTTTCTCGAACAGCGGGAGTATCAGCGCTCGCTTGACCATGTCATCCGTCTGCCGCCGGAAACGCAAGCTAGTGGGCAGGCATTGTCGATCGTGTGCGCCGATCACGCCGCGCTGGGCCATACCGGGGCCGCCGACGATGCGGCTATGCGCATACGTGCTAGTCCCGATTTCTCCGAACTGGACGCGCGACAGTCTCTCGGTGGCCTGGTTGCGGGAAAACGGGATGACCTCATCATTTCTCTCTTTGAGGAATTGCAACGCCGCGGTCAGCTATCACCAGCAAGTTTCCACGCGCTGGCCCTGGCTTATGAGCGTGCCAACAAGCTTACGGAGGCGCGCGCTGCGCTCGAGAAGTATGTAACTGGCGGCAATCTTTCGGTGCCGTCATTGCTGGAACTGGCGCGGGTGGCGCATAAGCAACGGGACTATCAGGGCTCGCTCGGGTATTTGGCGCACGCGCGCGATCTGGAACCGGCCAATGCGAGTTTGCATTACGATTTTGGTCTGGTTTGTCTCGATCTGAACTTGGTCGCCGAGGCTCGAAATTCCTTCGAGAAGGCCGTGACCCTCGATCCAGAGAATGCTGCCTACAACTACGCCATGGGTGCAGCCTCCGCTTTTCGGCAGGATCCCGCCGAGGCCGTTCCTTACTTTCAAAAATATCGCAAGCTGCGGCCTGATGATCCGCGGGGCCCGCTCGCATTAGGTGCCGTGTACTTTCGCGCCAAAGACTACAGTTCGGCGGTGCCTTGGCTGACGCAAGCTGCCGCGAAGCCCGAAACGGCAGCGCAAGCCCATTATTATTTGGGTTCCATTGCGTTACAGGAGAGCCGACTTGACGACGCTCACAGGGAACTGGCGTTAGCTTTGAAGGCGCAGCCAGAGAATCCCGATGCGCTGGCCCAGCTGGGCAATTACTATCTGTTGCGCAGGGATTACCGGAATGCCGAAACGCCGATTCGGCATGCGCTACAGATCGATCCTGAACATTATTCGGCGAATTTTTTTCTCCTTACTCTATATACGCGCACTGGAGATGCTCGCCGGGAAGCGCAGGAGAAGCGCTTCGAGGATGTGAAGATTGCCCTTGTGGAGCGCGCTCAGGAACTCCTTCGCATCGTCGAGGTGCGCCCATTCGAGACGCCGTGAAACTTAGCGGGCTCGAGCTGTGCCGGTTCGGTTTCACGCTGGTGCTGGGGTTGATGCTGGGTGCTCACGCGCTGGCGCAGTCAGGGTCACTGGCCAAAGCGATGGAAGCATTCTATCGGGGTGAATATGGGCAAGCGGCTGAGATGGCCGAGCAGAAGCTTCGCGTCAATCCTAAAGCTGTGCCGGCTCGCGTGCTGCTGGCGCGAGCGGAGCTTGCCCAGGGAAAGCTTTCGCAAGCGTTCATTCAATTGAAAACTGTATTGGCGCAAGATCCCAAGAATGTCGACGCGCTCTATTATCTTTCCATCGTCGCGCGGGAGCTATCGCAGCAGGAATATCAGAGGCTGTTTGCCATGGCTCCTGATTCCGACCGAGTGCATCAGTTGCTGGGAGAAGCCGCGCTCGCTGCGGAAAATAAGAGCGAAGCGGAAGCTGAATTCCTGAATGCGCTGAAGGCGAATCCCCGTTCCTTCGAGGCGGCTACCGAACTAGCTGAGTTGAAGCGCTCGCAATCCAAGTTTGACGACGCGATCCGCTATTACACGCAAGGGGCGGAAATCGGGCCGCTGAACTATGAGATCGCTTACGGGCTGGGCGCTTGCTACACCTACAAACAGGACTACGGACAGGCGGTGCAGTGGTTGCGCAAGGCGGTTGCGTTCGACTCGGAGTCGCCGGCCGGCCGATTCGCGCTGGGGAATGCGCTATTTCAGGGCGGCGAGTATGCTCTGGCCATTCCCGAGTTGAAGGCTTCCTTGAAGCTCGAACGACAATTCAAGCAGGCGTATTTCCTGCTCGGGCGGGCGTATTCCAAGCTTGGCCGGCAGGAGGAATCAAAGGCGGCCTTTCAGAAACTGGACGAGATGAACCGGGCCGAAATACCCTCCCAGGAAAAGAGCTCGACTGCTCCCAAACCCAATCTATGGTGAAGGTTACGGCTAGCGCGCTGTTACATTTCGTGCGATTCTACTGCACCTAACCTAGTCGGCGCAGCGTATCGGCATGAGTCTACTATTTCGACGTTACTGGCCCGCCCTTGTGGTCATCGCAACTCCATTCTTGCTTAAAGGCTTTGGGCGGTACCAGGACCACCCCGAACCGCCACAAGCGCAATCCACGGGCATATCGACTGGCGCTCCCCATGCTCCAATCAAAGACGCTTTGTCGCGACCTATTACCGCGGGCGGATTTGTTGACGGCGCTCCCGTTGTTTTCACTGACATTGCCAGGGAAGCAGGACTCGATAAGTTTAAGCATCGCTCGGGTGGGCCCGAGAAATCGACCATCTTGGAGACACCAGGATCGGGTGTGGCTTTACTTGATTACGACAACGATGGATGGCTCGATATTTATTTACTCAACGGTTCCACTTTTCCTGCGCTTAAGGGGAAGGAGCCTGCCCCGCGCGCGATGTTATTTCACAACAATCACGACGGAACGTTTACGGACGTTACTGACAAGGCGGGTGTCGCGAACGAGCGTTGGGGTTTCGGCGTTGCGGTCGCTGATTATGACAATGACGGCTGGCCGGACATTTATGTCGCCAACTACGGAAAGAACCGCCTCTATCACAACAACCACGACGGGACTTTCACGGATGTAGCGGAAAAGGCGGGGGTGGCATTGGGCGGCTGGTCGACCGGGCCAACCTGGGGAGACTATGATCGAGATGGCTGGGTCGATCTATTCGTACCCGGTTATGTGAAGTTCGACATGGATCACCCTCCGGTTGCTGGTCAGGCTGGAATCTCCATGAATGCTTGCCAGTTTCGCGGCGTAAGCTTTCTCATGTGTGGCCCGCGCGGGCTCCCTGGGGAGCGTGACCACCTCTTTCACAACAATGGCGACGGCACGTTTACGGACGTGAGCAAGAAAGCGGGAGTTTCCGATCCGCAAAATTACTACGGGCTCGCGTCTATATTTGTCGATGCGAATGATGATGGTTGGCTTGATCTGGCGGTGGCCAACGATTCGGTTCCGCGCTATCTTTACCGAAATCGCCACGACGGTACGTTCGAAGACGTCAGCTATCTTTCGGGCTTCGCCCTCACCAACGAAGGCCTCGCGCAGGCGTCCATGGGCATTGCTGTAGGAGACTACAACCGCGACGGCCGGCTCGATTTCTTCATCACGACATTTTCTGATGACTACAAGACACTGTATCGCAATGACGGCGATTTTAATTTTTCGGACGTTACCTATCCGGCTGGACTCGGCAGCTCCACCATTCCGTTCCTGGGTTGGGGTGCGGGCTTTCTGGATTTCGACAATGACAGCCGGCTGGATATATTCGTCGCTAACGGACACGTGTATCCGTCGGTTGACCAACGTGATTGGGGCACTACCTGGGCCGAGCGCCCGCAACTGTTCAGAAATGTAGACGGCGCCAAATTCGAGGAAGTGCCACCAGCTACGGGGAGCGGCCTCGCGATGGTGGTCCCGGCCAGGGGCGCCGCTTTCGGGGACCTTTTCAATGATGGCCACGTCGATGTTGTTCTCAATAATATGGACTCGGCTCCGGGGCTGCTGCGCAACGTGGTGAAGAACGGGAATCACTGGATTGCCTTCAAATTAATTGGAGCGGCGAAGAGCCCGCACGATGCCATCGGCGCCGCTGTGTTTCTGACCGCCGGCGGAGTTCGCCAGCGCGCTGACGTTTTGAGTGGGGGCAGCTATGGGTCGAGCTCCGATCCACGCGTCCATTTCGGATTGGGGCCGGCTTCCAAGATTGACCGGGTTGAGATTCGTTGGCCCGACGGGAAGAAACAGGATGTGGCCGTCTCCAGCGTGGATCGAATGGTTACAATAGTGGAAGGGCAGGGAATCGTTGCAAAGTAGTTGGCAAGACTTTCGTGCTAATTGGCAGGTGCGTTTCACCGGCTTTAGAGGGTTGCGCCGTGTTCTTCTCTTCGCTTTTCTCGGTGCCGGGCTTGCACATCCCTTGTCGTTGTTTTCGAAAGGGAGCCAGTCCAAGAAGGACAAAGCCGCTGACTTTGCGGAATTCCGGCCGCGCAAAGAGCTTCCAGGAGAACAATTCGCGGGGCGAGCAGTTTGTGCGGGTTGCCACGCCGAAAAAACGCATTCGCAGACGCACACTTCCATGGCCCGCGCGCTGTTCCTTCCCTCACAAAGCGCGGTGCTGAAGGCTCATCCCCGGCTGACTTACACGGCGGGAATCTATTCCTATGAAATCATGACGGACGGGCCGCAAAGTGTTTATCGCGTGACCGATGGGAAAGAGACTCTTAGCGAGCCAATTCTTTATGCTTTCGGAAACGCGCGCATCGCGCAAACTTTTGTCTTTAAGCACGAGGGCCGGCTTCAAGAAGGCCGGGTTAGTTATTACACGGCGATTGATGCTCTTGACTGGACGATCGGCGACGCCTTAAACCCGCCGCCCAGCCTGCAAGAGGCGGCGGGGCGCGATATTGACAGCGCTGAAGCACGAAACTGCTTTAGCTGCCACGGCACCGCGGCCACGGTCGACTATCAACTGCAACTCGATCGCATGGTTCCCGGGGTGAGCTGTGAGGCTTGCCATGGTCCGGCCGCCGCCCACGTCGCTGCGATGAACGCTGGGGATACGGCCAATCCGCACATTTTCAATCCGATGAGGCTGCCTCCCGAAAAATTGTCACAGGAATTTTGCGGGGCGTGCCATCGCAGCGTGGATACCGTAGCTATGATGCCCAACCTTGGTGGCATCGGGAACGTGCGCTTTCAACCTTATCGTTTGTTCAACAGTCGTGGCCATGATCCCAATAATTCTCATTTCGCTTGCATCGCGTGCCATGATCCTCATATCGAGCTGACATCCGACGCCTCGTCTTACGATGCCAACTGTATTGGCTGCCACGCTGCAAGTTCCTCTGACGCAAATTCGAGTTCGCTAGGGGTGCAGACGTTCGCAACCGCTTCCATCGAGCCCGTGGCGTACTCTGGGCGGAGGTCTTCAGTGAGCACTCCCCCTGGCAAGAGTTGCCGGATTGCGAAAGAGCGCTGTGTATCCTGCCACATGCCCAAGGTCGAGTTGCCCGGTGCGCATTACAAATTTACGGACCATCGCGTCCGCATAGTCCGTCCTGGGGATCCTTATCCTTATTAGGGAGGATGCCGAGAGCTGGAAGCCCGCCGGAGTGCCGGTCACTTAATTCCAGATCCCTCGACAATTGTGATGTATCGATCGATGGGCAAGTCGCTGAGAGTCTCCAGCCGGCCGCTGGGCTGCGGCCATCTGATTTCCAACTTGTCGATTTTTGCGTGCTTGCCGATTCCGAGCACTTCGCGGGGATCGTGGGAAGAAAGATAGCTTCCGCCGCCGATTTTCAGCCGGCTGCGCTTCAGGTCGCCCGCTTGCCAGGTGATTCTTGCGCCGATGGCGTCGGGGTTGGCCTGCTTCCCGATTAGGCGTATGCCGAGCCAGTGGTTCTCGGCCGCCGCGACATTCTTCAGCAACACCGGCGCGTCACCGTTCACCGCCACCAGCACATCCAGGGCGCCATCATTGTTGAAGTCTCCGACAGCCATGCCGCGAGCAGCAAGGCTCTGGGAGAAGGCAAGTCCGGCGGAGGGGCTTACATTTTCCAATCCCCCGTGGCCGTTGTTGTGAAACAACAACAACGGCTCCTTATACATTACATGGCTTGAGTGTGCCTCGATTTTGTCATCAGGATGGCCGTTGGCAATAAAGAGATCGACGTTGCCATCGTTGTCATAGTCGAAGAATTTGACACCCCATCCGCTCATTAGGCGGGTGAGCCGTCCCAGTCCGGTCGAGCCGGCCACATCGTCGAAGGTCAGATCGTGATTGTTGCGGTAGATCGAATACATTTCCTGGTCGACGTTGGTGACGAATAAATCCTGCCAACCGTCCTGATCGAAGTCAGCCGAATCCACGCCCATGCCTGAGCGTTCGCGCCCGTCTTGGCTGTAAGCCACGCCGGAGCCCAGGCCGATCTCTTCAAACTTTCCGTTGTGCTTGTTCACGAACAAGAAATTCGCGACCGTATCGTTGGCTACAAAGAGGTCCATCCAGCCGTCGTTGTTCACGTCGGTGGCGACCACGCCCCAGGCTTTGCCTAGTGCTTTGCCAATGCCGGAGTCCTGGGTGACGTCGGTGAACGTGCCGTTGCCATTGTTGTGAAAGAGCCAGCTTTTTGCGGGTTGGTAGACGCGGGGAATGCAATAGTAGCGTTCTCCTTTGCGCTCGTCACCGCAGAACTTGTTCTTTGCTTTGTCAAAATCGACGAAGCGGCAGACGAACAAATCCAATTTCCCGTCATTGTCGTAATCAAACCAGACTGCGCTGGACGCCCAGCCAAGAGCGGCCACTCCAGCCTTGTCGGTCACGTCCGTGAACGTGCCATCGCCGTTGTTGTGGAACAAGATGCTGCGGCCGTACTGAGTAACGTATAAATCCGGAAGACCGTCGCCATCGTAATCGCCAACGGCGGCGCCCATGCCGTAGCCGCCACCCGCAACACCAGCTTTTTCGGTGATATCGGTGAAGGTGCCGTCGCGGTTGTTGCGGTAAAGGGCGTTGCGTAGCGGAGGAGTCGGGTCGAAGAAGTCGCACTTTCCGCTGTTCACCAAATAAATATCCATCCAGCCGTCGTTGTCGAAATCCAGGAAGGCGCAACCTGCGCCCGTTGTTTCCGGCAGGTAGTAATCCGGCGAGCGGCCGTTGACGTGTCGGAATGTGATCTTGCTCTCATTGGGAGGAACTTCTTCGAAAAGCTGCTTGGAACCGGGCAACGGGAACTTCAGCGCATTATGAAGCAGTCGCGCGGGGCCAAGAATGGACTTTTGGGATCCTGCGAGAAGAACCGTCCCGCCAAATGCTTTGCAGAATTGTCGCCGCGTGCGATAAGACATCAGGCTTGTTGCCGCGTCCTCGGATCTTAGACGTGTCGCTCGCAAAGACAGCGATGCAATCAGCCAGGTCCAGCGAGACACTGAATATGATAGCAGTTCTGAAGCGCCTGCCTTGAGGCCAAGGTCGGGAAGATTATCTTAGCCGCGGCCTGGAACGATGTTGTGATTAGGTCCGGACACAAACCCCAGCCATTCTGCTAAAGTTGCCCTGCAAGCGAGTCGAACGATTGATTCTACAGTACGTTGAGCAGCGCCCCCAAGTGGGCGGTGACAAAGGGACTGCATGGACGTTCATCAATTGGAGCTGTTTCTGGCGGTGATGGAATCATCGAGCATGACGCGGGCCGCTGAGAAGATCCATCTGTCTCCGGGCGCGGTCAGCCTGCAGTTGCACAATTTGGCCATGGAACTGAACACGGAGTTGTTCGTTCGCTCTGGAAAACGCCTAATCCCAACCCCCGCCGCAACGCGCTTGGCGGAACACGCGCAGGCGGTCATCAAGCGAATGAGCCAGATTCGGCAGGAATTTGCCAACGATTTATCGAAAGACACGCGCCCGTTTCATTTCGCCACCGGTGTGACCACATTGATTTACCAGCTTGGCGGGCCGTTGCGGCAGCTTCGCAAGCAGTTCCCCAATACGGAAGTTCGGGTGACCGTGGGCGTTACGGAAGATATCGTAGCGGGCCTGCTGGATCGCCGCTTCGACCTTGGGCTTATTTCGCTGCCAGTTGCCGAAGAAAAGCTAAGGATCATGCCGTTGTTCGACGAAGAGCTGCTGTTGTTGCGGCCGTCGACAACCAAAGTGCGCGGGGGCCATATAGGGTCGATACAACCGAGCGACCTTGCCGGCGTTCCTTTCCTCTTGTATCCGACGCGGAGCAACATTCGCTCGGTTATCGATCAATTCTTTCGCGGGCTCGATCTAGCGCCCAACGTGGTTATGGAAGCGGACGACACCGAAGCGATCAAGCGTTTGGTGGAGTCCGGGTTCGGCTATTCGATTCTTCCGGAACACGCCGTGCGGGGGACTTACTTTTTCCATACGCTGCGGGTGAAAGGCCACCGTTTGACGCGCAGTCTGGCGCTAGCCATGGCCCAGGCGGACTATCCCCGGAAATTGAGCGAATCAATTGCCGGTTTTCTGCAAGGTGTCTTGCGACAAGAATAGGTCGGGCAGCAAGCTTCAATGCCCGTTAATGTTCATCCAGCACTCGGCATTCGTGCGGAATAAGCGGGTCACATCCCGCTGAATGTCGTTGCGTGTCACTCCTCGCCCGTCTTGAGTTAGCAGGCGATACGCGTTGGAGAGGATGGGGCTGAGTGTTCGTCGTGTGTTGTGCCATTTGTAGATTAATTGCTCGAGGACCCGGGCATCGGAATGTTGTGGAATGAAACTCGTGCCCAGCATTTCGATGCGCTCGCGGGTAATCTCTTCGACGATGGAGGGATTGTTCATGAACCACCAACACCCGAATGGCATAAGGTTGCTGAACTTTCGCGCATAGACGCACAGCTCGTGCTGGTTTTCGCGGCTTAGCACGCTGACCAGAAAACGATTCTTCGGAAAGGTGCGGCAGAGATTTTCGAGAGAACGCAGATCAGCGCGTCCTAACGCGTCACCAGCCAGGCGCAAAGCCGGGTTTGCTTGCAAGCGCACCCCAATCATAAGCGAAAGCGGAAGGTCGAGTTCGAGGCAAGCCGGCAAGACTGCTTCTGTCAGGAGACGATTGCCGACAGTTTCGGCCGGATAAATGAACGTGTCCGGAAGCGAGACGGCCATGTACATCGGCTGCATCCGCTGGTACCAGTCGAAGAGGAAGCGCCGGACTTCCTCTGCGGATTTGCCGGACGCCTGCGCATCCACCTTATATCCCTGCGCGGCCATCGCCTCCCAATTACCTGTCCATTGGCGGAGAATCTTGTCCAGCCTGAGAACCGCGCGAAATTGCGGATGTTCGCGGGCGCCACTAAGCCAAAGGGGAGCTTCCCCGGGGTCTAAAGGATCGTTGGTCATCACGACCGTGCTGATTCCAGCCATCTCGAACACTCGCGTAATGTGCGCATCGAGAGATTGGCTGCGGAAAAAGGCGCGCGCTTCGCCTAAGTTCTCTCC
>Ga0210384_10002919_pt1 | contig 20303 bp, 11 predicted proteins | sample IncBWH2MmetaG_FD_160574 | JGI IMG/M metagenome (GOLD analysis project Ga0210384, IMG submission 160574) | Forest soil microbial communities from Barre Woods Harvard Forest LTER site, Petersham, Massachusetts, United States - Inc-BW-H-2-M | ecosystem: Environmental > Terrestrial > Soil >...
GAACGCGCCCACAATGTATCCGTATTGTGCTTCCGTCCAGCCGATGGAGTTCTGAAGGGTGGGCGCCAGCAGACCGAGCACCTGACGATCCACATAGTTAATGGATGTCGCAAAGAAAAGCATGGCGCAAATCGTCCAGCGCACCCTGGTCAAGGGAGAACCTGAGTCGTTCATTGCGACATGTGCCCGTCTTCATGCATGAATGGGTCCCGCACGTTTTCTATCGTACGAATCTGCGTAAATCACAAAGTGCAATTTCGCTTCTAGAGCCTGTACGCTTTTCGCGCAAGACCGTACGCCAGGTCGGAAGCGACCTCGCGCGCTTCATCCTCGTCCATTCGATGCTCCGTAACCAGGCGCGCAAGAAAGGAGCAATCGACGCGACGCGCCACATCGTGTCGGGCGGGAATGGAAAGAAACGCCCGGGTGTCATCATTGAAACCGACGGTGTTGTAGAAGCCGGCGGTTTCTGCCGTGTATTCGCGAAAGCGCATCATGCCTTCGGGACTGTCATGGAACCACCATGCCGGCCCCAGCCGAAGGCAAGGATAATGTCCCGCTAGTGGAGCAAGTTCACGGCTGTAAGTCGACTCATCGAGGGTGAACACGATGAGTGTAAAACGAGACTCGTTGCCGAAGCGATTTAGCAAGGGTCTCAGTGCGTGTACATAATTGGTGGGCATCGGAATGTCAGCCCCTGCATCTCGTCCGAAGCGCTCGAATATCTGCGTATTATGGTTGCGGAAGCTCCCCGGGTGAATTTGCATGACCAGTCCGTCGTCGAGGCTCATGGCCGCCATTTCCGTCAGCATTTGAGCGCGGAACAGTTCGCGCTCGCCGGGATCACCCGCGCCGGAAGCTATTTTTTGATAGAGCCGGGCCGCCGAATCAGGGTTCAGGTCGGCGGTCGCGGCCGTAGGGTGGCCGTGGTCCGTCGCCGTGCAACCGAGCGCCTTGAACTCCATCCGCCTCTGCCGCAGCGCGGAGAGATAACCTTGCCAACTGTCCGCATCCACATGCAGCGATTGCCCGAAAGACGCAAGATTCTCTACGAAGTTTGGAAAATCAGGATCAACCACTGGATCAGGACGAAACGTCGGAATAATGCGTCCCTTGAAACCCGATGCGCGGATCGCTTTGTGATGAGAAAGCGAATCAAGCGGTGAATCCGTCGTCGCCAACACCTCAAGTCGAAATCGTTCGAAGAGTGCTCGAGGACGAAATTCCGGCATCTTCAGCTTTTCCAGGATTGCGTCGTAATATGCATCGGCGTTTTCAGGAGTAAGACGCGCATTCAAGCCAAAGAGCGCTTGGAAAGCGTAATCCAGCCACAGTCTCGTCGGTGTTCCGCGGAAAAGATAGTAATGCTGCGCGAAAACGCGCCAAATGCGCCTGGGATCCTCAGGAGCTTTTGATCCAACCCCCAGTTGCTCAAGAGAGACACCCTGGCTATAAAGCATGCGAAAGACGTAGTGGTCTGGAATGACAAATAGGGTAGCCGGATCCGAAAATGTTTTGTCTTCGGCGAACCAACGGGGGTCCGTGTGGCCATGCGGGCTGATGATTGGCAAGTCGCGCACGCCGCTATAAAGCCGCCGCGCGACGGAGCGTGTATTCGGATCCGAAGGGAAGAGCCTGTCATCGTTGAGGAGCGTCACGGAGCGGCCTCTGCCCGTGCCCGATCGAGGAAGGCTCGCCGCACGTCCGCTGATATCTTGTCCTCAGAGACCCTTACGATCACTTGGTGATTTCCCTTTTGGCCATTTGCTCGCGTTTCGGCGAGTAACTCTAATGGGGAAGATTGTGTGAGTCAATTCGGAGTAGTGAGAGGATCATCTGACCGGACAGAAGCCAGCCCATTGCCCGATCAATTGCAAGGTACTCGTTTCCCGGTCCGGCAGGCTTCATAAATCGATTCCACAAGGGCCAGGCTTCGGCGGCCTTCACGCCCATCACAACGCGGCTTTGTGTTTGACTGAATTGCTTCGAGGAAATCCTCCAAAACGGCTTGGTGTCCGCGCGCGTCACTGACGACCGGCGAGTCTGCGCTGCGGTTCAGGCCCGCATCCCCGCCGCGCAGCAAAACCTCCGTTGGATTTCGCAAGTCCGCAGCGAGCAGTCGATCCTGCTCAATGATCAGGGTCCCCTGGGAGCCGGTGAGCTCCAGCCGGCGAGGGTAGCCCGGATATACGGAGGTAGCGGCTTGCAGCACGCCCAGGGCCCCGTTCGCAAACTGCATCAGTGCGATTAGAGTGTCCTCCACCTCTATCTCATGCAACGTTGTCTTGCTGCTGGCCTGCACACTCACGACATCGCCAAACAGCCACAGCATCAGATCTGCCGTGTGCACTGCCTGATTGATCAGCGCACCTCCGCCGTCAAGGGCCCGGCTGCCACGCCAGCGCGACTTCGCATAGTAGTCCGGTGGGCGGTACCATTTCACTCGCGCGTCCGCAAGTATCGGCCGCCCCAACACACCTTCGTACACCGCCTTTTTCACGCGGAGAATATCTGGCTTACAACGGTCTTGAAAAAAGACTCCCAGCTTGATTCCTGCTTTATCGACCTCGGAAATAAGGGCATCAGCCCTCTCGGTCGTGATGTCGATTGGTTTTTCCGTCAGCACGTGAAGTCCGCGCCGCGCCGCCGCGATGCCCTGAGCGGCATGCATTGCCGAAGGACTGCCGATCGCCACCAGATCCATGGGACGGTGATCCAGAAACTGGTCGAAATCAGAGTAAGGCTTGCCGCCATGCTCGCGGGACAATCGGCCGACCTTCTCGGCGTTCGTTCCAAAGATGGCCGCTATCTCAACTCCCGGCACCGCGCGCGCAGCACGCGCATGCGTCTCGGAAATGTTTCCGCCACCGATGAGTCCGATATACGCAGTCATTTATCCTTCTGAAATTCACTTCACATTCGCGGCTCCGCCATTATCAGCGAGGGTTTATCGTGTTTCAACTGCACTAACGAATTGGGGCGCTAAATCGCTCAAGTAAGTTAAAAGTGGGATCCAAGTGAGATCACGCAATTTTACAGACTCGAGTACCTGAACCAAAGGAGGTTGCTCCACGATAGGACCCAAATCGTCGGATCTGAGTGACTTCTCTATTCGGGGATGACTTCAATCGCGCTGATCGAAGGGTAGTTCACGGCAGGAGTGAAGTAGATCTCAATTTTGCCCTGCGGCGTGGGCTCAATATGCTGAAAGGTTTTGACCAGCGGCCCGGAGCCAGCTTCCCGGAAGATATCAAATCCCTTTAAGAGCATGGATCCGTTACAAGAGACATCGAACACGCGGCTGCCCACACCTCCAATGCCGCCATTCTGCACTCCAAACCAATGCTCCATAAAATACAGCCTCAATGTGTATTTGCCGCCCGTCGCAACAGGCACTACGTAATGGAAGTGCCCAAAACGATGCCATTCGTAAAGACGGCCATCCGTCAGTTTGGATAGATCGCCTCCGAAACTGCTGAGGCGGCCGCCGAAGAAATACCGGTCGGGCATCCAAATACTTCCGTTGGAATCGCGGAAGGGAGAGTGCCCGACGACGATCCTGGCAGGAAGCATGTGATGCAGAGTTCCCGGAAGAATTTCAACTGCATTTACAAATGCCTCAGAAGAGGCGAAGTCCACATGAATAGTTCCGTCGCTCGCGGGCGTGACATCCGTAATTATTTTCGTGGTCGCCATGTCATTCCCACCGGCGTCGTCCACCACATCCAGGTTGGTAAGCGGTCCTCCATTGATTGAAAACGCCACGTTGCGGCTGGCCTCCTGAAGCCCCGACGTTTCTGCAAATAAGAGATGAATCTCGTAAGTTCCCGGCGGAACAGGAAAATTACAATGCACAACGCCGCGCCTCCCGCTCGAAAAGAGCTGCGGATCTTCCGTGCCCTGGATGACGTGACCCGTCACGGAAAACGCGCTCCCTCCCGAGCAGAAATGATCGCTATCCCAGGTGGAACCACCGCGATCCAGGTAAGGGGCCGAGGTATTACCCACCATTGCGCGCAGAATCTTCCCAGAAGCGAAGTCCGGACCAACCGAAGCGCGGGACACCGCAGGGCTCTCGCGCACGATCTTCCCATTCCATTTTCTCCAGCCGAAAACCGAGAGCGCACATACAAAAATAGCAAGAATGAGAGCGAGGATTGTCGTTCCAGCTCGCGGTCTAAACTTGCGATGGGATCCGGTGACATCTTGCAGGTTTGTGATGTCGTCTGTTCTTGAGATCCGCTGCAGTTGAGCGGAATGATCTTGCGGATATCCCGCCCGCCCATTCCCTCGAGGCGAACCCGCGTCTGGAGATTGGCCGTTTTGTTTCTCTTCGACGGCGGATTCGCCGTTGGCCGCCTCTACATCGCTTAAGTGGATGAACTTGGGAACGTAGTGACCCGGGGGCAGGCAAATATGGACCGCGTGTTCCGCCCCGGCTCCGCGATAGTAATCTTCGAGCCGCTTTCGCAATGCGTGAGCAGTAACGCGGACTATGGTATCCACTTGTGGGTCAAAGGATTCCGGGCGGCCAAAGGCGTGCACCGCAATGCTGTACTCTTTGATTTCGTCGAGTGCTCCCTCGAAATACTTTTCGCAAACAAAGGTTAGAAACCGAACAAGGTTGTTCGTCCGCCCGAATACGCCAGACAACAAAAGGCCGTCTACTTCAGACCGCTCGGCCTCAAGCTTGCTGATCGCCGATTGCACGTGGTTGTCCCCTTAGGAATGGTCCCTTCGACCTACCATCCAGTATTTTGGAGGGGAGTATAACCGAATTTTCGCGAGTTGACACTGGACCAAACAGTCGCAGGCCAAACGCTTGAATTTCAGGGGCTTAGGCTGGAAAGTCCCCGACTGAGGGTTTCATCCCCGCTCTTGTAACAGTTGCCCTCTAACCGTGAATTCACCGTTGGCTAACTTCCAAAGCGAATGGCAACACTGTTTTACTCACCTCATTGAGAATTTGAATTCACCCCATTTGCGGTGCAGCTTCCTGAACCGCCCAAAAGGCGGCCGGTCAGAGAAGCAGTTCAGCAAGAAAACTGTATCGCCGCCCTAGGAGTGACCAAAATGACCCAGGCGCGCCCAGAAAACCACTTCTCGACCATTCGTTGTGGGCCAGCAGAGCGTCTATCTCTGGCGGGGATCCACGCCTTGCTGCTTTTCATGGCGATGGCTTTGTTGTTTGGGGCGGCTGGCGTCGCCGTTGCCCAGGACATATTCGGCCGCATCTCGGGGACGGTCTCGGACTCGTCTGGCGCTTATGTTGCCGGGGCCAAAGTGACGATCTTCAACGAAGCAACGCAAGTAGCCCGCGAGACTTCGGCAGATAAGAACGGCTACTTCGTTGCCGATCAGCTTCCAGTAGGCACATATAGTGTGGTGGCAGAGAAGGTCGGCTTTAAGAAAATCACAAAAAAAGGCAACGAGGTAACCGCTGGCGGTCGTTTGACAGTGGACTTGAAGCTGGAGGTCGGTGCGGTTTCGGAAACTGTAACCGTGACCGCGACTGGCGATACGGTGAATACCACTTCGGGTGAGATCTCAACAACCATCACGCAGCAGCAGGTATTAAATATGGCTCTGAACCAACGTCACTACGAGTCCCTCGTGGGTCTGGTTCCGGGCGCGGCCCTCCAAGGTTCGGGCACTAACCCCGCCGCCTTAACGGCAAACTATAACAACAGCGTCGCGGTCACCAACGGCCAAAGGCTGGACGGACAGAACTGGAGCGTGGACGGAGGATTTAATCTGGATTCCGGTTCGAACAACAGCGTGTTCAATCAAGTGGGCGTCGATTTCATTCAGGAAGTGGATGTGCAGACTTCCAACTATGACGCCGAGTTTGGGCGCTCGGCATCCTCCACCATCAACGTGATCACCAGAAGCGGCGAAAACGAATATCACGGCGGAGGCTTTGAATTCGTCCAGAACAATGTCTTCAATGCGGAAAATCCGGGCACCAAACTGACCAATCCGACCGCGAAGGGCTACGCGGCCGTGCCTCCCTTTCATTTCAATGACTATGGATGGAACCTTGGGGGCCCCATCCCCTATATTCAGCGGAAAGGCAAGCTGTTCTTCTTTGCGGGCCAGGAGTGGAAGAAGTTTCGAGGAGTATACCCGGGATTGACGGCTGCTTCGGTAAATGAAACCTTCCCAACGGCAGCGGAGGCGGCCGGAAATTTCACGGACGTTTTGCCCGCCGGGGGCAAACCCGGAATCACACTAGGAACTCCCGCTGTCATCCCTGCGAGTTGCAGCGGGGGTGTTCTCTATACTGCGCCGAATGTCATCAACCCGACTTGCATCAGCGGCGACGGCGCGGCCATTGCGGCGCTGTACACGGCGGCGGCTAAATTGTCCGTGCAGGGAGGATTGGGCTCAATAGCCACTCCGGGTTCGGCCAGCAACCTCACATTTAATCTCCCGAATCCCCTGAACCTGCGCGAGGACATCGTTCGAGTGGATGAACACGCCAATGAAAAACACAGTTTTTATTTCCGGTATATCCACGACAACGTCTCTATCTTTAATCCTTTTTCGACATTCGGCGCTGCTGGGGCCGTTCCGGTGGATCCGGACCTGCGCAATCGTCCGGGATACAACATTCAAATCGGGTGGGTGTATATGATCCGCCCGACGCTGATCAACGAAGTCAAATTCAACTCCGACTGGCATAAGCAAAGGACTCCGGTCCAGGGCACGGCTTGGGAGAAGACCGTGTATGGATTCGCGTTCATCCCGCCACTTGGAAACCCCACACAGTTCCCCAATGGGCTACCGACGATCAGCTTTACGGCGGTTGCGGGTTTTCCGGTGACCGCCCCAGCCAGCGTGAATGGCCCCGCGCCGAACTTCCTCCAGGCGCCCACGACGGATATAAATCCCGCGGATAACGTCTCGTGGCAGAAGGGCGCTCACTCGATAAAGTTCGGAGCGGAATTTGCGCGGAACCGCAAGACGCAGAACTCGCGCACAAACTATGACGGCACGATCAATTTCAGCACGAATGCGGGGGCGACCACCGGCTCAAACACCACCGGTGATCCCTTCGCTGACGCGCTCTTGGGGAACTTCAACAGCCTTGGACAAAGTTCGGCCGTCACCGTAGGCCAATTCCGATTCAATGACTTTGAGTCGTACTTCCAGGACACCTGGAAGGTGACGCGCAAACTCAGCTTGGTCTTGGGCTTGCGATACATTTATACGACGCCTACCTACGCTCAGGGCAACAACATGACGAACTTCAACCCCTTTGCATTCGACGTTAATCTCGAACCGACTTTTACGGGCAGCCTGTCGAGCAGCAGTATTAACCCTGCTTCGCCGGGTCTTTGCAGCGGTGCTCTGCAAAATGTTGTCGGCAATCCGATCCTGACGATCGAGTGCAACGGCTTGCAGCGCCCCGGACAAGTGCCTGGCGACCAAGCCAAAAGGGTTCCCGTGACTTCCGCGGATCCACAGCTCCTGGCGGCTATCAATGACGGTGCGGCGCGCGGTTTCTATCAACCGGAGCACCTGATTGCACCACGCTTCGGCTTTGCCTATGGGCCGTTTGGTGAGAAGACGGTGATCCGCGGCGGTTTTGGCATTTTTTACGACAAGCCGGAAGGCAACCTTCTGGGGAATGGCATCAACTCGCAGGGCTTTGTTCCGTGGGCACAGTCAGCCTCCATCTCCGGGACCAACGCCTCCTTGTCGCAATTCGATTCCGCTCCCGGTGCAGGCACAGTCGCAGCTCCAAGCACGCTAAATGGCATAAGCGGCGTTGATCCTCGTTTGGTCGTTGCGCGCAGCTATGAATACAGCCTGGGAGTGCAGCACGAGCTGCCGGCTAGCATGTTGCTTCAGGTGGCTTACGTCGGCAATCTGGGGCGCCACATCCTGCGCACGCCCAGCATCAACAATGCCGCTTGGACTCAGCAGGGGTTCATACCCGTCTCACCTAATCCGAACACGCTCGCATGCCCTTCTGGAATAAATGCTGCTGCGTACCAGTGCGGCGTCGGAGGCTTCGCACCTACTGGCCTGTCGAAGGATCAGATTCGCCCGTACCTGGGCTACTCCGGTCTCAACTTGGCGTTGGGCGATGTCGATTCCAACTACAATGCGTTGCAAGTCAGCTTGACGAAGCGCGCGGGGATCCTCACGGCCACGTTTGCCTATACCTATTCGAAGGCGCTGGGGGACGGTGGCGGCGTGGGCGACGCTTATAACGAAAATCCCGAGCCAGAATGCCCATTCACTTGCCTAGTCAGCACAGCCGCCAACCCGGTCATGGTCAACGGTTCAACGACTCCGATGACCGGCGGAGTGCAAACGGGCGGTGTGGTGGAAACTTGGAAGCGATTTGATTATGGCAGACTGAGCTTTGACGCCACTCACATCGTAGCTTCCAGTTTCACGGTCGAGTCGCCCTGGGGCAAGCACCTGACGGGCCTGGCAGGCGGCCTAGTAAAAGGGTGGTCCTTGAGCGGGATCATGCACTTCCAGACAGGAGCGCCCCTGACGGCGTCGGCCACGGTAAACGCTGGCTCCAATGGCGTGGGTATCGCACGGCGGGGAAGTACGGTCGCCGGCCAATCTATAGTATTTAGCGGCACATGCGCCAACCCAAAGGCGATTTGCTGGGTTAATCCGGGCGCCTTCACGACGGCGAGCTTGCTCGGAGCCGGTAACGCGCCCATCGGCAGTATCATCGGGCCCAACTATTATCAGTGGGATATGTCGCTGCGAAAGACCTTCAATTTGCCTTTCCGGGAAGGCATGCGCCTGATGTTCCAGGCGGATGCGTTTAACACCTTCAACCGGGCCAACTGGAACAATCCGACCGTGAATAACGCCGGCTCCCCCTCGTTTGGACAGATCACCGGTTCGCTGCCGGGGCGGGTCCTTCAGTTCGGCGGGAAATTCAATTTCTAATTCTTACTCTCCGGGATCGAATGCGAATCCGCCATTCGATCCCGGAGGCATTGCCGAATGCTGACTAAAATCTTTTTCATGACTAAATTCCTCCGCTATTTGACGCTTGTTTTGTGCGTGCTGCCCGCTTCCAACCGAAGTGTGGCGCAAATTGCGCCGCTGATCGCCAATATCAATTCGCGGCATTCGGTAAGCTTGGATGGCCAGTGGCAGGCGATTGTGGATCCGTACGATGTTGGCGCGTTGGACTACCGCGCTCAGCCGCTGAAGAATAACAATGCGTTTTTCAAGAATTACAAGCCGCACTCCAAATCGGAACTGGTCGAATATGATTTCGATACCTCCGGCCAACTTCGAGTGCCCGGTGACTGGAATACCCAGCGCGAGTCGCTGTTGTTTTACGAGGGAAGCGCCTGGTACAAGCGCTCCTTCGACTACCCAAAATTACCGAAGAGCAGGCTGTTTGTGCATTTTGGAGCGTGCAATTACTTCGCCGCCGTTTACCTGAATGGAGAAGAACTGGGCGAGCATGAAGGCGGTTTTACCCCGTTTGATTTCGAAATCACGGATCGCGTCAGGGCACACGACAATTTCCTCGTTCTGCGAGTCAACAACACGCGCGGAAAAGACCAAGTGCCCACCGTCAATACGGATTGGTGGAATTACGGCGGTATTACGCGCCCGGTGACACTGCTGGAGGTTCCGGAGACATTTGTCCAGGACTATTTCATTCAGATGGAGAAGGGATCGACCCACCAAATCAAGGGTTTGCTGCAGCTCAATGGGAAGCAACTTCAGCAGAATGTCGTCATCCGAATTCCGGAAGCAGGGCTTACCAAGGTATTCCAGACCGATGCCCGGGGACGCGCGGAGTTTACCTTTAGCGCGAGCTTGACTCTTTGGTCGCCTGAAAATCCCAAACTTTACAACGTGGAGGTCGCCGCGGAGACCGATCAAGTCACGGAACGTATCGGTTTTCGCTCGATCGAAGCCCGCAGCACAGATATTCTCCTCAACGGGAAACCAATCTTCCTGCGCGGAATCAGCCTTCATGAAGAAGCTCCCCTGCGCGCAAGCCGGGCCTGGAGCGACGACGATGCGCGAACGCTTCTGGGCTGGGCAAAAGAGCTGGGCTGCAATTTCGTTCGTCTCGCGCATTACCCCCACAACGAAGCTACGTTGCGCATGGCGGATCAAATGGGATTGATGGTCTGGGCCGAGGTGCCCGTCTACTGGACTATACAGTGGGAAAATCCCCAAACACTGCACAATGCGGAAAATCAGTTGAGCGAGATGATCGCGCGAGATCACAATCGCGCCGCCCTTATCATCTACTCCGTCGCCAACGAAACGCCCATCAGCGATGCGCGGAATCGCTTCCTGCGGCAGCTCATTCAGGATGCGCATTCCGCCGACTCCACGCGCCTGGTGTCTGCCGCGCTTCAGGCGAACCAAGTCGCAGACGGCAAGCACATCACCATTCATCTGAATGATCCCATCGCGAACGACCTCGATGTTCTCGGAAACAATGAATACATCGGCTGGTACGTCCACCGGCCGGAGGACGCCGATTCGATCGATTGGGCGTCAGACTACAGAAAGCCACTGATCATGAGCGAGTTCGGCGGCGATGCGCTTTTTGGCAACCATGGCGATACGCTCGCCCGCTGGACCGAGGAGTATCAGGAAAACCTTTATACACAGCAGATCGCAATGCTGAAGCGCATCCCCTTCCTACGCGGAATGTCGCCGTGGATTCTCGAGGACTTTCGTAGTCCGCGACGAACGCTTCCTCATTTTGAGGATTATTTCAATCGCAAAGGACTTCTCTCCGATCATGGTGAGAAAAAGAAAGCTTTTTTTGTATTGCAAAAGTTTTATGAGGAACTGCAGCGCGCTCAGCCGCTTAAGTAGCCGGCGGCGTTCGTCAGTTCTCTCGGGATTGGGCTCGAGTCACAGGCAAGCAGAACGTAATGCCCTTCCCTTCCTCAGTCTCTTTTCAGAAAGTCTTTTTTAAGAGCGCTCTATCCGGCGCATGTTTTGGCGGCCAGAAACTTTTTCACCTAAGCCGCAACCTTCTGAGCGGCCAATATATCTGATAGAATCGGTTTAGTGCCCGAATGGCGGAATTGGCAGACGCGCTAGCTTCAGGAGCTAGTTCTCGCAAGGGAGTGGAGGTTCGAGTCCTCTTTCGGGCACCAACTTTTTTCCAGATTCATCTCTAAGCCCCAGGAAATGCAGCCCCGACGGATTCTGGGCGGACGCTGAATCATTTCCCTTGCGCTTCTACAGGAGAGGCGGTATTTTCCCTGTAGAAGTGATAGGGGTAAAAATGCCGGAACCGCGAGTCGACCTTCCTCAAGGTACTTTGGACCTTCTCATTCTGCGTACCCTCGCGCTCGAACCTCAGCACGGCTGGGCCATTTCTGAGCGCATTCACCAGATCTCCAGCAAAGTGCTCTTCGTGCAGCAAGGCTCCCTGTATCCCGCACTGCACCGGCTGGAGCGCCGCGGCTGGATCAAATCGCGCTGGGGCACCTCCGAAAATAATCGCCGCGCAAAATTCTACGAACTGACCAAGCTGGGGCAAAAACAGCTGGAGTTGGAAGAAAGTACCTGGCGCAAACTCGCCGCCGCGGTTGCGCAAATCCTGGAGACGAATTAGGAGCCTTCCATGTTTAACGACGTGATGCTGCGTTTGCGCTCCCTCTTCCGCCGCAAAGCGGTTGATTCGGAAATGGACGAGGAGTTGCGTTTTCACTTTGAAAAACACGTCGAGAAGTTGGTCCGCTCCGGCGTGGCTCCTGCGGAAGCTCGCCGCCGGGCGCGGCTCGAATTCGGGGGAATTGAACAAGTCAAGGAAGAATACCGCGAAGCTCGCGGCGTGAACTTCATCGAAACTCTGGTCCAGGACATTCGCTATGGCCTCCGCATTCTCGGTCGCACTCCCGTAATTACCTTCGTCGCAATTCTGTCTCTTGCTCTGGGCATCGGAGCCAACACCGCCATCTTCAGCTTGATTGACACCGTCATGCTCCGCATGCTCCCCGTGCAAAAGCCGGACGAATTGGTGCTGTTAGCCAGGACAAATAGGACGAGTGGAGGTGAGCCCACGCCCTCTTTCACCAACGCGCTCTGGGAGCAAATCCGGGATCTTCAGGATGTGTTCTCAGGCGTTTTCTCCTGGAGCGATACCAAGTTCGATCTCTCCAATGGCGGCGCAGTCCGCAACGCCAACGGACTCTTCATCAGCGGCGATTATTTCAAAACGTTGGGGGTGCAACCGGCTGCGGGACGGCTGTTGTCGTTGGCCGATGATCAACGCGGATGTCCGGGCGTTGCGGTTCTGAGCTACGGATTCTGGCAGGACCATTTCGGCGCGGCGGAAAGCGCGGTCGGCGGCACGATTTCGCTCGACCATCACATTTTTCCAATCGTCGGCGTCAGTGCTCCCGGCTTCTATGGCGTGGACGTCGGGCAGAAGTTCGACGTCGCCGTTCCCGTTTGTGCCGCAGCCATCTTCGACGGTAAAGAATCCCGGCTAGACCATCGTTCCTGGTGGTGGCTGAGCATTGTGGGACGCAGAAAGCCCGGAACAAGCATGGAGCGGACCAAGTCGCGTCTCGGCGTGCTTTCGCCCGAAGTTTTCGGCGGCGCCGTACCGCAGGATTGGGAACCGAAAGATCAGAAGCAATTCATCACGCGATCAGTGGTGGCCACTCCAGCAGCGAAAGGGATTTCCTATCTTCGCCGGCGTTTCGGAGAACCACTCCATATCTTGATGGCGGTAGTCGGCTTGGTACTGCTCATTGCGTGCGCCAACATCGCGAGCCTGATGCTGGCGCGCGCCGCCGCGAGAAACAAGGAAATTGCCGTGCGCAAAGCCCTGGGCGCATCGCGCGCCCGCCTGATCCGCCAGTTGCTGACCGAATGCATCATGCTTTCCTCCGCTGGGGCCGCGTTGGGAATTTTGTTCGCGCGCTGGGGAAATGCGCTCCTGGTTCGCTACATCTCGACAACAAGAGATCAGGTGTCCCTGGATCTTTCGCTCGACGGCCGTGTGCTGGCGTTCACTGCGGTCATCGCCGTGCTCACGGGCACGTTGTTCGGAGTGCTCCCGGCGCTGCGCTCGACCCGCGTCTCTTTGTCCTCCGCGATGAAAGGTAGCCAGGGGGAAGAAAGTGACCGCCGGGCGCGATTCCGTCCCGGAAAATGGATTGTCGCTTCCCAAGTGGCGCTATCTCTCGTCCTGCTCGTCACCGCTGGTTTGTTCCTGCGCAGTTTCGTGAAGCTCATCACTCTGGACATTGGATTCGACCGCAACAACGTGCTCCTTGTGAGTGCTAACCTGAAAACCGCCAAAGTGCCGCCCGATCGTTACCTCGCCACCTTCGAAGACCTGGAGAGCCGTTTGCACTCTCTTCCAGGCGTCGTTTCCGCCGGGCGGTCGGTAATGACCCCCATCAGCGGCTTCGAATGGAATAACATCGTTCACGTGGATTCGCCGGACGCGCCCACAGGAGATGATGCCCTCGTCAATTTCAACTTTGTCTCGCCGGGTTATTTCCAGACGCTGCGCACGCCCATCCTGGCGGGCCGCGGGTTTGACGGCCGCGACACCAAGACCGCGCCGCGAGTCGTCATCATTAACCAAACCATGGTGCTGAAATTCTTTCATGGCGCGAATCCGACTGGAAAGTATTTCAAGCTGGGTCCGCCGAAGCCCGGGGAGCCCGCACCGGCCATTCAGGTCGTGGGAGTCGTTAAGGATTCCAAGTACGAGTCTCTGCGCGAAATCATTCCGCCAACGGCATTTTTCCCCATTACGCAGATTCCGGAACTAGACGAGTCCGCCACTTTCGAACTGCGCTCATTGACTCCGCCTGCCGGCCTCATTCCTGCCGTACAAGAAACCGCCGCCGCCGTGAACAAGGAAATTCCCCTGGAGTTCCACACGCTCTCCAAACAAGTTGATGATTCTCTCGTGCAAGAAAGATTGCTCGCCACGCTTTCGGGATTTTTCGGCGGCCTGGCATTGCTGCTGGCCATGATCGGTCTCTATGGTGCGCTAAGCTACGCTGTCACGCTGCGCAGGACGGAATTCGGCATTCGCATGGCTCTCGGCGCGCTTCCCGGCTCGATCCTCAGCATCGTGATGAAGGATGTCGCAATTGTGCTCTCCGCCGGACTGCTGGCGGGCGCAACTCTTTCCTTGCTGGCGGTCCGTCTGCTCCAGAAGTTGCTTTTCGGCCTGACGGCCCGCGATCCGCTGACCATCGCAACGGCAATCGGTATTCTTTCTACTGTCGCGCTTCTCGCAGCCTACCTGCCCGCACGGCGAGCCATGCGCGTGGACCCTATGGTGGCGCTGCGGTACGAATAGCGGTTCATTTCGCCTTGCGCCCGCGAGGCAAAATTTCGTGCATCTAGTATGACCACACCTTGAGGAAATCGCCCGGGCAGCGCGATCCCGCCCTGCCGGACTAAATATTGCACGTGCTGGCTTTTTGCAACCCCGTCGGTGCTAGAATCCAGCCCAGCGTCAGCCTCCGGATCAAAAGGTACGGACAGTTCCCTTTCAAGACAGCCATCGGACCAAGGAATGCCCCCGAAGGCCAGACCGACCGCGAAAGGAGAATTCCAATGCGAAAATCTGGGATTACCCTGGCATGTTTTCTTGTCGTTCTGGTGGCTGCGGTCATTGTGGCGTGTGCCAAGCCCTATCACGAGGAAAATGAACGTTACGTCCTCGTTGCGACCAATATTAATCTGCCGTACTGGCAGGAGGCCCAAGCCGGCTTTCTGGACGCCGCCAAGACGCTCGGCGTAAAGGCCGAGCTGACCGGCCCGACTTCGTATGACCCCGCCGGGGAAGTAGGGATGTTCCGCCAAGTCGTGCAGCAGCACCCCGCGGGAATCTGTTTATCGGCGGCGCGGCCCGATGTCTTCCAGGCCGAAATTGACAAAGCGGTGGAGCAAGGCATTCCGGTTGTCTGTGTGGATGCCGATGTGCCGGACTCCAAACGCGTGCTGTATATCGGAACAGACAACGTGAAGGCCGGCCGGGAGAGCTTGAAGCGCATGGCCGCGCTCGTGGGCGGCAAAGGCAACATTGTGGTTATCTCTATTCCCGGACAGCACAATCTGGACGATCGCGTGGCTGGCGTGGCTGACGCGCTGAAGAATTTTCCGGCCCTGAAACTGGCGAAGATCCTCGATGACAAGGGTGATTTGCGGAATGCCTTTGACCAGGTCTATGCGCTGCTCAACAAAAAAGAAAAAATAGACGGAATTATTTGCCTGGAAGCCACCGGTGGTCCGGGTGCCGCGAGCGCTCTGCACCAGTTCAGTTTGGAAGGCAAGGTTCCGATCGTGGCGTTCGACAAAGACCCCGAGACGCTGAGCTTGATCGAGAGCGGGGCTATTTCCTCAACGGTCGCCCAGAAACCGTACGTGATGAGCTACTACGGCTTGAAATTCCTGGACGACTTGCACCACAACGCGGTGCGGGAATTCAAGGATTGGCGCACCGCTCCGGCTCCCCCTCTGCCAAGCTGGGTCGATACCGGCACAGCAGTCGTGGACAAAGGCAATCTGGCAGCATTTCGCCAGGCGCTTGCGGAGCTCCCCAAGCCCCAATAAACGAAGTCCACGAAACAGGCACGTTTGATCGCTAGCAGAATGCACCGGCGAGGCGCGCTGTCGGTTGACGGCACGCTTCACAATTCGCTAGGGTGGTTCGCTGGACAGACGATCCGGATATTTCTCTGAGGTACACGCATGCTTTTCTATTTGCTGGCGTTTTCATTTCCGGAGTGGCGGCCGCACTTCTCTTTTCTCGATACGCCGCACGCCAACGAAATGATGGCGCTGCGCTGGCTGCACCTCGTTTTCGGCATCATCTGGATTGGCTTGCTCTATTTCTTCAATCTCGTGCTGACCCCCGCGATGAAAAAATGTGATCCCCAGCTGCGCATCAAGATTTATCCCGACCTGATGTCTGGCGCGATGGGCTGGTTTCGCTCGTCGTCCGTGGTCACCGTCCTTGTCGGCCTCCGCTACTTCACGATCCATCTGGCTGCAGACGCGAAACTGGCGGGCGATCGTTCTCTCATCGGCAAATGGTTTGGTTGGTGGTTTCTGGTGTGGCTCGTCGCGTACGGATTTATCTACGCGTTGCAGCTTCCCGCGAAAGGAATTTTCAACGGCGCGTGGTTTCGCATCTTTGGAGTTTCTCTCGTTGTGATCGCCGCATCCTGGCTCGTCCTTGTTCTGAACGGCGGCCCCAATGTTTCGAACGCGCACCTCGCCATCAGCGTCGGCGGAGGGCTCGGCTTAGTAATGCTGCTGAATACCTGGGGAGTCGTCTGGCGCATCCAGAAGCGCCTCATCCAGTGGTCCCGCGCCAGCAACACCGAAGGCGTGCCCATGCCGCCCGAAACCGAGCGCCTGATGCGCTGGAATTTTCTCACCGCGCGCACTTCCTTCTGGCTTTCCTTCCCCATGCTCTTCTTCATGGGCGCCGCCAGCCACTACCCATTCCTCAGCACCATCGCTCGCTAGTGGAGCGGGAGTTCATCGCCGGCTGCTAGTGCCTTCCGCAATACGGTTGACATCAGCAAATCCCGGTGCTACAAACAAATTCCCGGCGGCTTTCTCCCACCAGCTGGGCTCCCGGTCCCTCTCCCAATCGTCCCCTAGGAGGACCCCATGCAATCGCATCGTCGTACCATCTGTGCCGTAGTTTCTCTCGTAGTCTGTTTCCTCACTCTCTCTTTTGTAACGAGAGCGCAGGACTACAAAAAACAGGTCATCTATCAAATCGTCACCGATCGCTTCTTCAACGGCGACACTTCCAACGACAACCCTTCCCAAAGCTCCGGCCTCTTCGATTCCACAAAAACCAACTGGCAGCTCTACTGGGGCGGCGATCTCGCCGGCATCCAGCAGAAAATGTCTTACCTGAGCGGCATGGGCGTCACCGCCATCTGGATTTCGCCTCCTGTTGACAACATCAACGTCAACATTCCCGACGGCAGCGGCAACGCCACCGCCCCGTATCACGGTTACGCGGCTCGCGACATGAAGCGCATTGAAGAGCACTTCGGTTCCACCAGTAATTCCTGGACGGCCTTTGATGCCCTGGTCTCCGCCGCGCACACGAATGGCATCAAGGTGATTGTCGACTTCGCGCCCAACCACACCAACAATAACAGCGCCGGTGAAAATGGCGCGCTCTACGACAACGGAACTCTGGTCACCACGTATCCCACGGATACCAGCGGCTACTTCCACCACAACGCCAACATCAGCGATTTCAACGATCGCTACCAGTTGCAGTACTACACACTTTTCAGCCTGGCCGACCTGAATCAGGAAAATGCCACGATCGACAGCTATTTGAAAGCGGCCATGCAGTTATTGCAGAGCCACGGAGTGGACGCGTTTCGCGTCGACGCCGTGAAACACGTCACCTGGGGCTGGGAATACAGTATGGCCAACGCCGCCTTCATCAATAGTCCCAGCTTCTTTTTCGGCGAATGGTTTCAGGGCAATACCAGCGATACGCTTTATCACGACTCCTACAAATTCGCGAACCATAGCGGCATCTCACTTCTCGATTTTCCGCTCAATACGGCGATCCGCGACGTCTTCGCGAGCAATAATAATTTTTCGGAAATCGACAACACCCTCAGCGCGGAAAACACCAACTTTACCTGGCAGAACGATCTCGTCACCTTCATCGACAATCACGACATGCCGCGTTTTCTCTCCGTGAACAACAATCAGAATCGCTACAATGAAGCGCTAGCCTTTCTTCTGACATGCCGCGGCATTCCCACGGTCTACTACGCGGACGAACAGTATCTCCACAACGACACCAACGGCGGCGGCGATCCCTATACGCGGCTCTCGATGAGTTCTTTCAGCACCACCACCAACGCCTATTCCATCACCCACACGCTTGCCGGTCTGCGCCAATCCAATAATGCGCTGGCCTACGGTTCTTCCACGCAACGCTGGATGAACAATGATGTCTACATCTTCGAACGCAAATTTTTCAACGATGTTGTCCTCATCGCGATCAACAAGAATGACACCTCCAGCTATGGCATCAGCGGCCTGAATACCGCGCTTCCGGCTGGCACGTATTCCGATTATCTCAGCGGCTTGCTTGGCGGCTCGTCCATTACCGTCGCCTCAGGAACCGGCGGCAATAATCCCGTTACTACCTTTACGCTCGGCGCCCATACCGCCGCGGTCTGGCAATTTACCTCCACCGTTACTTCTCCTGAGGTCGGCTCCATCGGCCCGACCGTGGGACACCCAGGTTTGAAAGTTACCATCGCCGGCAAAGGTTTCGGCTCGGCCACGGGAAGCGTCCTCTTTGGAACTACGGCCGCAACAATTTCCTCTTGGTCGGATTCCTCCGTCAGCTTTACCGTCCCCAGCGTGACCAACGGCGTCTACAACGTTCAGTTGAAAAGCAGTGGTGGCACCGCCGCTAACACCATTCAGTTCACCGTGCTGCAGGCAAAACTCATTCCCGTCACCTTTACGGTGAACAACGCTTCGCCCACCAACGTCGGCGATTATATCTTCCTCACGGGCAACACTATCGAGCTCGGCAATTGGGCCACCACTTGGCATGGCGCCATCGGCCCCATGCTCGATCCCAACTATCCCAATTGGTTCCTCAATGTATCCGCACCATCGGGAGCCAACTTGCAATTCAAATTCATCAAGATCGCTGCCAACGGCACGGTTACGTGGGAAGGCGGCTCGAATCACACTTACACGGTCCCCACCAGCGGGACCGGCTTCGTCAACGTCACTTGGCAGAATTGATTCGTAGAAATTCATTCCGCGTTTAACAGGGGCGCGGCCGTATGGATTTGCGGCCGCGCCCCTCATTTTGTGAGAATGGACCCAGCACGGATGGCAAACGCGGTGCTCCCTATGTCCGAAGAAAGAAACTATAACGTTCTGACAGCGGAAACCGGTGTGCCGATCAAGGCTTGGACCAAAGGCGTTCAGCTCGAAGACCAGGCGCGCAAGCAGCTTTTGAACGTCGCGCAGCTTCCTTTCATCTTCAAGTGGGTCGCGGCCATGCCGGACGTCCATTGGGGCATCGGCGCGACGGTCGGCAGCGTTATTCCGACGAAGGGTGCGATCATTCCCGCCGCCGTCGGCGTGGACATCGGCTGCGGCATGATGGCCGTGCAGACCGATCTAAACGCGCGCGATTTGCCCGACAACCTTAAAAATATCCGCAGCGCCATTGAAAAAGCGGTTCCCCACGGCCGCACCAATCACGGCGGACGCGGCGACGCCGGTGCCTGGCGTGAAATCCCCGCGCACAACAACGAAGTTTGGCAAACGCTGAAGCCGCGCTACGACGCCATTCTTGACAAGCACTCGAAGCTCGATCGTGGGAATCATTCGAATCATCTCGGCACGCTCGGCACCGGCAACCACTTCATCGAAGTTTGCCTCGATGAATCGGAAAACGTCTGGTTCATGCTGCACAGCGGCTCCCGCGGCGTCGGCAACCGCATGGGCAGCTACTTCATCGAGCTTGCGCGCAAAGACATGGAGAAGTTCTTCATCCACCTTCCGGACAAGGATCTAGCCTATTTTTCCGAGGGCACGGAGCACTTCGATGATTACGTCGAAGCCGTCGAATGGGCGCAGGACTTCGCTCGCTTCAACCGCGACCTGATGATGGAGCAGATTGTCGGCGCAGTTCGCGCGTCGGGTGAAGTCCGTCCGTTTGTCGCGGAGTTGAAGGCCATCAATTGCCACCACAACTATGTGGCGCGCGAACGCCACTACGGCCAGAACATTCTGGTCACACGCAAAGGTGCCGTCCGCGCCCGCGAAGGTGACATGGGCATCATTCCCGGCAGCATGGGAGCGCGCTCCTACATCGTGCGCGGCAAAGGCAACTTGGAGAGTTTTATGAGCTGCAGCCACGGCGCCGGCCGCGCCATGTCCCGCACCGAAGCCAAGCGCCGCTTCTCCGTGGAAGACCACAAACGAATGACCGAAGGCGTTGAATGCCGCAAGGACGCCGAGGTCATCGACGAAACGCCCGCGGCCTACAAATCCATCGAAGCGGTGATGGCCGCGCAGAGCGACCTCGTGGAAATCGTTCACACCTTGCGACAGGTTGTTTGCGTGAAAGGTTGAGCGGCGAAGAAACCGACTAGTCTAATTTAGAGTAGTTTCGATTGTAGTTTCGAATGAAAAGAAATAGGGAGGCAGGCCAGGTCGTCCCGCCTCCCTTATTTTCCCCTTACGGGGAACCCAGCCAGTCTGACGGAGGGTGACTGGCCGGTCGTGTGTTGGCCTGTCTATATAATCCCGGAATC
>Ga0210384_10002920_pt1 | contig 20297 bp, 22 predicted proteins | sample IncBWH2MmetaG_FD_160574 | JGI IMG/M metagenome (GOLD analysis project Ga0210384, IMG submission 160574) | Forest soil microbial communities from Barre Woods Harvard Forest LTER site, Petersham, Massachusetts, United States - Inc-BW-H-2-M | ecosystem: Environmental > Terrestrial > Soil >...
AACTTCATCCGCATATTGCCGGGCGACCGCGTGCTCGTCGAGCTCTCCCCGTACGACCTCAGCCAAGGCCGTATCACCTACAGGTATAAATGATGAAAGTCAGACCATCGGTCAAGAAGATCTGTGATAAATGCAAGATCATCAAGCGGGCGGGGCGCACGCGCGTGATCTGCGAGAACCCTAAGCACAAACAGGCGCAAGGATAGGATCATGGCAAGAATCGCGGGCATCGACCTGCCGCGTGAGAAACGCATCGAGATCGCACTGACGTATATCTTCGGCATCGGCCGGCCCACCGCAGTACGGCTGCTGGGGGTCACCGGTGTCGATCCGGATATCCGCGTCAAGGATCTCAAAGACGAAGACATCCAAAAGCTTCGCGAGCAGATCGAGAAGAATCTCAAAGTCGAAGGCGACCTTCGCCGCGAGGTCGGCGGCGCGATCAAGCGGTTGATGGACATCGGCTGCTATCGCGGCCTGCGCCATCGGCGCGGCCTGCCCGTTCGCGGCCAGCGCACGAAGACGAACGCCCGCACGCGCAAAGGTCCGAAGAAGACCGTCGCCGGCAAGAAGAAAGCCAAAGGACCCGGAGGTAAATAAGTAGATGCCCGCAGCACCGAAAAAAGAGCGGACTCGCAAGAAGCGCGTCATCAAGAACGTCTCGCAGGGCGTCGCGCACATCCGGTCGAGTTTCAACAACACGATCGTCACGATCACGGACGCGCAAGGCGGCTCCGTGGCTTGGGCGAGTTCCGGCAACATGGGCTTCAAGGGTTCGAAGAAGTCAACGCCGTTCGCCGCTCAGATGGCGGCGGAGAGCGCGGCGCGCAAGTCGATGGAGCACGGCATGCGTCAAGTCGAGGTCTACGTCAAGGGACCGGGCGCCGGACGCGAAGCTGCGATCCGCGCGCTGCAGGCCGCCGGCCTCGAAGTCGTTTTGATCAAAGACGTGACGCCCATCCCCCACAACGGATGCCGGCCGCCCAAACGGCGCCGGGTCTAAGAGGCGTAAGGAGAACGCATGGCACGCTATACCGGGCCTGTCTGCCGGCTTTGCCGGCGCGAAAGCGCAAGCGGGTCCAAACCAGGCGAGAAGGTCAAACTGTTCCTCAAGGGCGAGCGCTGCTTGAGCAAAAAGTGCGCGGTCGAACGCCGCACCGCTGCGCCGGGTCAGAAAGCCAATACGAAAAACCGGCCAAAGGTGTCCGAATTCGGCAAACAGCTGCGAGAAAAGCAGAAAATGCGCCGGATCTACGGGGTTTTGGAGAAGCAGTTCGAGAACTACTTCGATAAGGCGAGCCGTTCAAAAGGCCAGACCGGAGCTTCGCTGCTCGCGCTGCTAGAGACCCGGCTCGACAACGTGGTGTACAGGCTGAACCTAGCCACGTCGCGCGCCCAGGCCCGCCAGCTCGTCCGGCACCGCCACTTCATCGTCAACGGAAAACGCGTCAACATCCCGTCCATGCAGGTCCGGCCGGGTGACGGCATCGCCGTCGTCGAGTCCAGCACCAAGTCGCCACTTTTCGGCGCTCTGACCGAGTACGCCAAGGGGCGCCGCGTGCCCGGCTGGCTCGAGTTCAACGAGCAAGAGCTCAAGGCGAAGGTGTTGGCCAAACCGGCGCGCGCGGACATCGACACGAACGTCGAAGAACAATTGATCGTCGAATACTACTCACGATAGCATCGTAGGCATCGGAAGGAAACCATGGCAGTTTTGGAATTTCAACGGGCATCGATCGAGGTGCGGGAGCGCCGCGACAACTATGCCAAATTCGCGATCGAGCCGCTGGAGCGCGGGTTTGGGATAACGCTGGGCAACAGCTTGCGACGTATCTTGCTGTCGTCGTTGCCGGGCGCTGCGGTCACGTACGTCAAGATCGACGGCGTGCTGCACGAATTCTCGACCATTCCGGGGGTCGTGGAAGACACGACGAACATCATCCTCAATCTCAAAGGTCTGCCGCTGAAGCTCAGCGTCGACGAGCCGAAAGTGCTGCGCATCGAGGCTACGGGCGAACGCGAAGTCACCGCATCTGACATCGTACCGGATGCCGACGTCGAGCTCTTGGAGCCCGACTATCACATCGCCACGCTGTCGGACAAAAAGGCGCGCCTGTTCATGGAGATAGGCGTCGAGAAGTGGCGTGGCTACGTCACGGCCGACAAGCAGCGCAACGTGGAACACGTGATCGGACTGATCCCGGTGGATTCGATCTTCACGCCGATCCGCAAGATCGCATATCAGATCGAAGACACGCGCGTCGGCCAGGTCACCGACTTCGACCGCCTGATAATGGAGATAGAGACAAACGGCAGTCTGACTCCCGACGAGGCGCTCAGCACTGCTGCCGGCATTCTGCAAGAACAGCTGGGCATGTTCGTCACGTTCAGCGGCCGGCCGGAGATCGAAGCGCCGGTGGAAGAAGCCAAACCGTTCGCAGGCTGGGATATCCCGGTCGACGAGTTGGACCTCTCCGTGCGTTCGTACAACTGCCTGAAGCGGGCCGGAATCACGAAGATCTCCGAACTGTTGCAGAAGACAGAAGAAGAGATCATGAACATGCGCAACCTCGGCAAGAAATCGGTAGACGAAATCAAGGAGAAGCTGCAAGAGCGCAACCTCTCCCTGAAAGCGCAATAGGAGCGGCGATGCGTCACAAACTTGCCACGAAACGGCTGGGGCGAAACGACGATCATCGCCGTTCGATGCTGCGCAACCTGGCGACGTCGCTCTTCACGCACGGTAAGATCGAGACCACGATCGTGCGCGCCAAAGAGGTCTCACGCGTGGCGTCGCGGCTGATCACGCGCGCGAAGAAGGGCGACTTGCAAAGCCGCCGTTTGATCGCAGCGTATCTCACGTCGGAAGAAGTCGCGAAGAAAGTCGTCGACGTGATCGCGCCGAGTTTGGCCGGTCGCAAAGGCGGCTACACGAGGGTCATCCGCACGCGCATCCGCAAAGGCGACGCGGCTGAGATGGCGCAGCTAGAACTGCTTCAATCATAGCTTAGTGTAGGGCGGCCCCTTCATTTGTTCGTTCGTTACGCGGTCGCTTTCGACGGCGCAGCGGCAGTGAAGCCGGCGATCGCCAAGATCGCTCCAGTCGTGAGGTGGATCCAGATGTCGTCGCCGCCGATGGGCAAGATGCCGAGCAGGTTCGGAGTTATGAAGCCGACGACGCCTATGAGGAGCAGAATGATGCCGAACGTCTTGCAGAACGAGATGCCGCCGGATTCTGTGCGCCCGCCCGCCAGGCCGGCTAGGCCGATGATGACATGGACGATATTGTGAAGCACGTTGACATCTGCGATGCCGAATAGCATGCCGGGCGTCATGCTCATAGAGCCGCCGAACGCCGGAATGAAGCCTGCGATGCCGACGATGAGATAGATAGCGCCGAAGAGAGTTGCGAGGGTTTTTGCCATTGTCTGATCGCCTCCCGAGCGGAGCAATGAAAGCAGCCGCCGGCACAATAGAGCCGACCGCTTGCGCCTGACGTACCGTCGGTTCGCAGCTGAATCCTTTCAGTTTCGGAATCGCAGAAGGGTTATGATCCGCCGCCGGCGCATTTGTGCGGCCACGTCATGAGCATAATATCTCGCACGACAGGTTCAACGGCGCGCTTCGCCAGCGCAGCTCTATCAAGCATGTGCGGCTGGTGGTGGGCATCGCCCGCCAACACCGGCAAGGATGTGTACAGCTAAGGCTGACCGCACCTAGCGGGTAGAACGTCACTCGCGACCACGTTCAGGCGGGCTCTCGAAATCGAATCGAGGGCCCGCTTCATTTTTGTCTCGATGGAAAGACCCAACACAGTGCAAAAACGCCACGTCATCCACAGCCCGGTGCCGGCCTGCGCCCTCACGCCGCTCGCGGCATACGGACGCCTTAAGGGCGTTCGCCCGGGTCCGGCGATGCTCTTTGAAAGCGCACGTTCGGAAGGTTCGGGCGCGGGTCGGTCGTTCATCTGCCTGGGCGCGCTCGCGGACTTGCGCGCGGTGGACGGCGACGTCAGCCTTTCGTTAGACGGTACGCCGGGGCGTCGAACACACGCGGCGCCGTTCGACGCCGCAAGAGAATTGCTGGCGCAGTACCGGCCTTCGGACGAAGATGTCGCGCACGCCCCTTATCTCGGACTTTTGGCGCGGCCGCATACGAATTCGCGAGCTACCTCGAGCGGGTCCCGACGATACCGCGCCGCGACGACCCGATACCGGACCTGCACCTCATCATCCCCGAGACGGTCGTCGCGTTCGATCACTCATCGCGCCGCGTGATGGTATCGACGTTAGGCAGATCAGACCGATCCGTGCGCGCTGACGCCGATGTGGTGTCCGCGTTAGTGGGTGCACCTGTCGCGGCGGATTCGCCGGCGATGCGAGACGAGATGGACGTGGACGTGCACACGTCCGGTGCCGCGAGTTTCCTCGCCGCGATCGGTCGAGCCATCAGCGCCATTAACGCAGGCGAAGCGCTCCAAGTGGTTCTGTCGCGCCCGCTGGCGATCGAGAGTGACGCCGAACCGATCGAAGTCTACCGAACGCTTTGCGCGATCAATCCGTCGCCGTATATGTTCATCCTCGAATTGGGATGGGGTGCGCTGCTCGGGTCGTCGCCGGAAATGCTCGTGCGGCTAGAGGGTCGGCGCGCGATCGTGCGCCCGCTTGCGGGGACTGCGATGCGCGCCGGAACGGACGCAGAAGACGCGCGTTTCGCAACAAGACTGCGCCGCGACCCAAAAGAGCGGGCGGAACATATCATGCTCGTAGACCTGGGTCGGAACGACCTCGCTCGGGTCTGCGAACCAGGCAGCGTGCGCGTGGCACCGTTCATGGACGTGGAGCGCTACAGTCACGTCATGCATCTGGTATCTCAAGTTGAGGGCAAGCTCGCGCCGGTCCATGACGCATTCGATCTGTTCGGGGCCGCCTTTCCCGCGGGCACGGTGAGCGGCGCGCCCAAGGTGCGGGCGCTCGAGCTGATTGCCGAAGCGGAACAAGAGCGACGCGGCTTTTACGCGGGAGCAGTTCTTCGGGCCGGCTTCGATGGCGACATAGACTCGTGCATAACGTTGCGCAGCATGCACGCGTACAAAGGCGCATATCATCTGCGGGCAGGCGCAGGGGTGGTCGCAGCGTCCGATCCGCATGCAGAAGACGCGGAGTGCGGCCATAAACTCGGCGCGTGCGTCGCGGCCCTCAGACTTGCCCGCGTCGGAGTTCCGGCATGAACGCGGACGTCTTGCTCTTGGACAACTTCGATTCGTTCACGTTCAATCTCGCGCACGCGCTTGCGGTGCTCGGCGCATCCGTCACGGTCGCGCGGCCGGATTCTCCGCAGATCGCCGCGCTCTTGGCCGGACCACCCCGAGCACTCGTGATCTCGCCGGGTCCGAGCCGGCCGGAAACCGCAAAAGTCGCCGTTGCGGCAGTTCGCGCCCTCCACGGTCGCGCGCCGATCTTGGGTGTCTGCCTCGGTCATCAGGCGATCGCGGTGGCACTCGGTGGCAGCGTCGTGCGCGCACCAAAGGCGGTCCACGGATGTGCGGCGCGCGTTGCCCACGACGGCGGCGCGGAGTTTGCGGGAGTGCCGAGACTCTTTCGTGCCGGCCGATACCATTCGCTCGTTGTCGACCCCGAAGCGTTGCCCGCCGGATTCGTCGTCAGCGCTCGGTCGAGCGACGGACTGGTCATGGCGATGCGGCATCGCGAATACCCGACGTTCGGCGTACAGTTCCATCCTGAATCGATACTCACGAAAGAAGGCCCAGCCATGCTTCGTAATTTCCTCGCTCTTGCGGGCGCGCCGATATGAGCGCCGTCGCAACCGCCGCGTTGCCGTGCGAAGGTGACGATCTGCGCGAACTCATCAAGATCGCGTTGCGCGGCGGCGATCTCGAGTTTGATCAAATGCACTCGGCGGTCGACGCGATCGTGGATGGCGTGGCATCGCCGGCGCAGATCGGCGCTTTGCTTGCGGCGCTGGCGGCAAAAGGCGAAACCCCGGCCGAGCTCGCCGGTACCGCAGCTGCGCTGCGGGCCCGCGCGGTGCCGGTGGTCTCGGCGCGACGGCCGCTGCTCGACGTCTGCGGCACCGGCGGTGACGGCTCCGGGTCGTTCAATATCTCCACCGCGGCCGCGTTCGTCGCCGCGGGCGCGGGAGCGCTCGTCGCCAAACACGGCAATCGCGCGATGACCAGTCGCTGCGGCAGCGCGGATGTGTTGGTCGCGCTCGGCGTGCGGATCGACATACCGCCAGAAACGGCGGTTCGCGCTCTGGATGAAATCGGTCTCGTCTTCCTTTTCGCGCAAGCCCATCATCCGGCGATGCGCGCGGTCGCGCCTGCGCGCCGCGAAGTTGGCTTCCGGTCGATATTCAATCTCGCCGGTCCGCTCGCAAATCCCGCGGGCGCGCAGCGCCAGCTCATCGGTGTCGCCGACGAGGTGCATCTTCGCACCGTCGCCGGCGCGTTGCAGCGACTCGGTTCAGAGCGCGCTGCGGTCGTGCATGGCGGCGACGGGTTGGATGAGATCAGTCTGACGACGACACGGGTCGTGGAATGGACCGGAGAATCGATCGTCGAGTTCGAGATAGAGCCGACGGCGTACGGGATCGCACCGGCACCGCCGTCGGCCCTACTCGGCGGCGAGCCGGGCCAGAACGCGCGCATCATCCTCGAGTTGCTCGAGGGCCGACCCGGTCCGCAACGCGACGTTGTCGTGCTCAATGCCGGGCTTGCACTCGTGGTGGCCGGCATAGCGCAGGACCTTACGGAGGGCGTCGAACGAGCTCGCGCGAGCATCGACAGCGGCGCGGCGGCGGATAAGCTCGGCCGCCTCGTCACGGTTAGCAACGCATGAGCCACCTCGAAGCGATCGTCGCCGCGCGCCGCGCGGCCGTCGCCGCGGTAAAGCGCGATATTCCGGCGCGCGAGCTCGCGCGTCTAGTCGAAAAGCGCGCGGGACGCCGCGATTTTCTCGACTCGCTCAGGCGCGGGCGCCGGCCGCTTGCGCCGGCGATCATCGCAGAGTTCAAGCGGCGGTCGCCGTCGGCAGGCGAGTTCGGAACGGTGAGCGAGCCAGCGATCGCCGCGGCCGCGTACGAAAGCGGCGGCGCCAGCGCGATGTCAGTGCTGACGGAACCATCGGCTTTCAACGGTTCGACGGACGATCTCCGCGCGGCTCGCGCTGCGTGTTCTCTCCCCGTGTTGTGTAAAGATTTCATCGTGGACGACTATCAGATATGGGAAGCCGCAGCGGCTGGAGCAGACGCCGTCCTTCTCATCGTGGCACTGCTGGACGATGTCGAACTTCGCTCCTTCATCGCCCTTGCGAACGAGCTTGGTATGGGCGCCCTCGTCGAAGTGCACGACGTGGACGAGGCGCAACGCGCCGTCGCGGCCGGGGCGGCGACCGCCGTAGCGGTCGCGATCGGCATCAACAATCGCGACCTGCGGACGTTCATCGTCGATACGGCCGTGGCGCCGCGTGTCGCGGCCGCCATCGGAAATACCTATTTAACCGTCGCCGAGAGCGGCTATCGAGGGCGAGAGGACGTCGCCGGATGCGTGGCGGCGAACATCGACGCCGTGCTCGTCGGCGAGGCCTTGATGCGGGCTTCGGATCCCGCGTCGGTGCTGCGAGAAATGCGAGGTGTGGCGTGACTAGGGTCAAGGTATGCGGACTTACAGACGCAGAGGAGGTCGCCGCCTGCGTAGCCGCCGGCGCCGACGCACTAGGATTCATCTTCGGCGTCGGACCACGCGCCGTCTCCGTGGAAACAGCTTCGGCCCTCACCGCGGCGGTGCCGCCGTTCGTGACGACCGTCGGCGTCTTCGCAAATCCCGATGCGGCGCTCGTTCAAGCGGCGATCGGAGCGTGTCGTTTGGACGTGCTCCAATTCAGCGGCGATGAGGCGCCTGATTTTTGCGGATCGTTCGGGAAGCCGACGATCATCAGCGCCGGAGAACGGATGCCGACCGCAAACGAACTCAGCGTCGCGCGTGCGGTCGGCGTCCTCGCGGATTCGCGACTGCCGGGGACGTACGGCGGCACAGGTGTTGCCCTACCCTTCGGTATCGCGCGCGCGCTTCGCTCGGCCGTTGGACGGTGCTTTGTGCTGGCGGGCGGTCTCACTCCGGAGACGGTCGCAGAAGCGATCCGCGCGGTGCGGCCAGATGCGGTTGACGTGCGCACGGGCGTCGAGCGCAACGAGCGGAAGAATCCGGCGCTGGTCCGCGCGTTCGTCAATGCGGCGAGAAGCGCGCTATGACACATGCATTGTACGATTCAGGACCCGATCAGCGCGGCTACTTCGGCGAATTCGGCGGGCGCTTCGTACCGGAAGTGCTCGTGGAGCCGTTGCGGCAGCTCGAGGCCTCAATGCGCGAGGCATTCGTAGACGAAGGATTCTGGTCGGCCTTTCGCGCGCTGCTGCGCGACTACGTCGGCCGGCCAACGCCGTTGACCGAAGCGGCAAATCTCACGAGAATGTCAGGCGGCGCGCGCATCGTCCTCAAGCGCGAAGACTGCAATCATACGGGCGCGCATAAGATCGTGAACGCGCTCGGTCAAGTGCTTCTCGCAAAGCGGATGGGCAAGACGCGCCTGATCGCCGAGACCGGTGCGGGCCAGCACGGCGTGGCGGTGGCGACGGCAGGCGCGCTGCTGAACGTTCCCGTCGAGATATTCATGGGCACCGACGACATGGAGCGCCAGTCGCTCAACGTCTATCTTATGCGCACGCTTGGGGCGCAGGTCAGACCGGTCGCCGGTGGATCACGCACGTTGAAGGACGCTACGAACGAAGCGCTACGGGATTGGGCGGCGACACTCGCGACGACCGCATACGTGATCGGCTCCGCTGTCGGTCCGCATCCCTATCCTTTTCTAGTGCGATCCTTCGTCCGTGTGATAGGTGACGAAGCGCGCGCTCAAATGCTCGACCGGTACGGCCGGTTGCCAGATCACGTCATAGCGTGCGTCGGCGGCGGATCCAACGCGATCGGCACGTTCGCGGCCTTCATCGGCGACGCCAGCGTCCGGCTTTGGGGCGTGGAGGCGGGCGGCCGCGGCCTTTCGGTGCCAGGCGGTCATGCTGCAAGCCTGAACGGGGGCAGTGTGGGAGTCTTGCACGGTGCGCGCACGTTCGTGCTCCAGTCCGCCGCGGGTGCGATAGCCGAAACGCACTCCATCTCCGCAGGGCTGGACTATCCGGCTGTGGGTCCGGAGCATGCGCATTTGCGCGACATCGGCCGCGTCGAGTATCGGTGCGTGCGCGACGAGGATGCGCAAGCCGCTTTCGAAACGCTGGCGCGGTCGGAGGGTATCGTTCCGGCGCTCGAAAGCGCGCATGCGATCGCATTTGCGCGCGAACTCGCCGGCCGGCTTTCGAAAGAGTCGATCGTCCTCGTGACATGTTCGGGGCGAGGCGACAAGGACGCGCTGCGCTTCGCGTCGGCTGCGGCAACGTCGTGACTTCCGGATTGACTCGGGCATTTGAACTCGCGCGCGCGGAAAACCGGGCCGCACTCGTGGCATTTATCATGGCCGGGGACCCGTCGCCTGATTGGACGCCGGCGCTTCTGCAGGCATTGGTCGCGGGCGGTGCAGATATCATCGAGCTTGGCTTTCCGTACTCCGATCCGTTGGCAGACGGTCCGGTCATCCAGGCCGCTTCGGGCCGCGCTCTTGCGGCCGGCATGGATTTTGATCGCGCGCTCGCTTGTCGTGAAGCGGCGGCTGACGTGCCGGTCATCGCATTCGGTTACTACAACCCGCTTTTCGTCCGCGGCGTCGAGCGCGCCACATGCGATATCGCGGCGGCGGGATTTGTCGGCATCATCGCGGCCGATCTCCCGCCGGAAGAGGCGGGGCCACTTGAGTCGGCTTGCGCCGAAAACGATATCGCTCTTCCATATCTTGTGGCGCCGACCACGCCGCCGGCTCGCATCGCGCTGCTTGCGGCTCGGGCGACGGGATTTATCTATGCGGTGAGCCGTCTCGGTGTCACGGGAGCAGATGCGCCGCCCTCAGCCGGTATCGCAGCGTGCATCGCGCAGATCCGCGACGTGACGACGTTGCCGGTGGTGGCGGGCTTTGGTATAAGCTCGGCGGCGGACGCCGCGGCCGTGGCTGCGACGGCGGATGGCGTAGTCGTGGGCAGCGCGCTTGTCGAACTCGTGTCGCGCGCGGACAGCCTAGCGAGTGCGAGCACCGCTCTTGAGTCGCAATGTCGATCGATAGCCAGCGCCTGCCGCCGAAACGCCGAAATGCCCGTCGTCCCCGCTTGACGAACGCCCGATCATAACACCCTGTCCGTGGTAGGGCGAGCATCGCTCGCCCAAGCGGACCACGCCGTCTCACTCCATAAATTCCCCGCGAGGAGAACGCGCCGTTGCGCATCTTGTTCTGTGGAGAAGGTTTCTCCGAGTCGCGGCGCCGCCTAGCTCCGTTGTTGCCGCACGCGGAGATCACGACATGTCCAGCGGATCGCGTTCTTCAATCGCTCGAAGGCGTAAATGTGATCGTTCCGTACGTCAGCCGCATCGACGCGGCTGTCGTGCGCGCCGGAACGTTTGGGCTCGTGCAGCAATTCGGCGTCGGACTCGACGGTGTGGACCTAGAAGCGGCGACAGCTGCCGGCGTCTGGGTCGCGCGCGTACCGAGCGCAGGCACAGGTAACGCCGAGTCAGTCGCCGAGCATGCGCTGCTGCTGATGCTGGCGCTTTCGCGTCGGCTTCCGCAGACGCGGGCTGCCCTCGCAGCGGGAAAGGTTGGCGAACCGGCCGGGCTCGCGCTGTGGGGGAAGACCGCTTGTATCGTCGGTCTGGGCGATACGGGCAGCGCGTTGGCGCATCGCTTGTGCGCGCTCGGCATGCGGCTCGTGGCCGTCCGCCGGCGGCCGCAACCCGGCTGCGCACCAAAGCTCGGCGTCGAGCGCGTTTTCGGTCCGGATGAACTTCACGCTGCGCTGGCTGTCGCGGACTACGTCATCGTCTGCGTGAATTACGACGCGGCCTCTCGCAACCTGATCGATGCGGCAGCGCTGCAAGCGATGAAGCGCGGCGCGTTCGTGATCAACATCGCGCGCGGTGGGCTCGTTGAACCAGACGCGCTGCTAAGCGCACTACGGTCAGGTCAGATCGCCGGCGCGGGCTTAGACGTATTTTGGGAAGAACCGCCGAACCCGGACCATCCACTCTTCGGGGAAAACGTCATCGCGACGCCCCACATCGCGGGAGTCACCGACGCTTCGTACGTCGGTATCGCGAAAATCGTGGCAGATAATGTCGAGCGTTACGTACGCGGTGAGGCGCCGCGCTTTGCCGCCAACGCACCGTCGCCGGAAGCACAGAGGGCGCGCAGCGCGCGCTGATACGCTCGAGTTCCTTCATCGTCTGTGTCTGAGAGATCGCAGCGGATAGGATCAGCCGCTTGGTATGCAGGCGGCGGTGAGATCTCGCCGTGAAGTCCTCGGATCAGATTCAGCAGCACGACATCGAATCGCGCAATATGTTGGACGGCTACGCGCTTCCAACGCTTCCCGGGATCGGTCGCCACTAGAACCGACGCGGCGGGCCGCAGCCACTCGATAGCGGTCGTGCCCTCGATCACCGCTCCGTGAGCACCGTTTGTCCGCAGCCAGTCGAGCGCTTTGTCCACGGCGACCGGTGCATTTGCTCGCAACGCGATGACCCATGCGACCGCGACCGCGCCCGCATCCGCCAATCGTCGCGTATCGGTGTTCGGCTTCATGATCGCGCCTTGGGCCGTGACGATGCGCGCGGGCAGGGCCGTGGAAACGGTTTCACAGACGCCGCAGGATGCGCCTCGACCGCAGACGCCGCGATCGTGAGGCTGATCGAACTCACCGTCCGCGACCGTCAGCTTGATGGCGCCGAAGTTAAGACCGGCAAGCGCCTGGAGCGCACGTTCAGCGGCGAGCGTTTTGCCCACGCCGGAATGAGGACCGCCAACTATCACAACATCCATAGTCGAGCATAGCGTTTCGCCTTGGGGTGCTTCATTCCGCCGTTCGGGTCCCCGTAGTAGGGCAAGCATCGCTTGCCCAGGCGGTCCCTTTTGGCGGCCCGTTCGGTCAGACGTTGGGGGCGGCGGCGATGATCTCCGGAGTCGCGGCGTCGGCGAAGCGCTTGAAGTTCTCCGCGAATTTGGCCGCTAGGTCGCGCGCCTTCGCATCGTACGCTGCGGCATCGGGCCACGTGGCGCGCGCATTGAGGACTTCACTCGGCACGCCCGGCACGGCCGTGGGAACCTCGACCTTGAATATGGGATCGGGCACGAATTTCGCCTGGTCGAGCGCGCCGGACAGCGCGGCTGCGACCATGGCACGCGTGTACGGTAGCTTCATCCGTTTGCCGGTTCCATACGCGCCGCCGCTCCAGCCCGTGTTCACGAGCCAGCAGCGCACGTGATGCTTGGCGATCAGCTCGCCGAGCATCTTGGCGTAGACCACCGGATGGTGCACCATGAACGGCGCGCCGAAACAATGAGAAAACGTGATCTGCGGTTCGGTGACGCCCTTTTCGGTACCGGCGACTTTGGCGGTGTAACCCGACAAGAAATGATACATCGCTTGTGCGGGCGTCATGCGCGCGATCGGCGGCAGAACGCCGAACGCGTCGCACGTGAGCATGACGACGTTGTGCGGGTGGCCGCCGCGCCCGGACGGCACGGTATTCGAGACCGACGTCAGCGGATACGCGACGCGCGTGTTCTCGGTCAGCGATGCGTCGTCGAGATCGAGCTCGCGCGTCTGTTCGTCCATGACGACGTTTTCGAGCACTGAAGCGAACGTGCGGGTTGTCGGATAGATCTGTGGTTCTAGCGCCGCCGAGAGATTGATCGCCTTTGCATAGCAGCCGCCTTCGAAGTTGAAGACGCCTTGGTCCGTCCAACCGTGTTCGTCATCGCCGATGAGCGCGCGCTCGGGGTCTGCCGAAAGCGTCGTCTTTCCGGTTCCCGATAGACCGAAGAAAATCGCTGTATCACCCGCCTTGCCGATATTGGCCGAGCAGTGCATGGGCATCGCGCCGCGCAGAGGCAAGAGGTAGTTCATGACGGTGAAGATGGATTTTTTGATCTCGCCGCCGTACGTCGTGCCGCCGATCAGGACGAGCTTGCGCGAGAAATCGCAGATGATGAAAGTCTCGGACCGCGTGCCATCGCGCTCCGGGTCGGCGAGGAAATCGCAGGCATCCACGACAGCGAATTCGGGCCGGAAGGATTCGCGTTCGGCGGCTTTGGTCGGGATGAAGAGATGATGGGCGAAAAGATTGTGCCACGCACGCTCGGTGACGACGCGGATCGGCAAGCGAAAAGCGGGATCCGCTCCGGCATACGCGTCGAGCACGAAGACTTCGCGATCGCGCAAATACTCGTCGACTCGAGTCAACAGCGCGCTGAAGCGACCGGCATCAAACGGCTTGTTGGTCTTGCCCCAGTCTATCTGCTGACGGCTCCCCGGCTCGTCCACAAAGAACTTGTCTTGCGGCGAGCGGCCGGTATGCTTGCCCGTCCGGACGACAAGCGGTCCCGCGATCGCCGCGAGGCCCTCGCGCCGGCGGATCGCCTCCTCGAAGAGCTGCGCGGCGTTCAGATTGCTCCAAACGCGCCGTACGGGTCCGAAGCCGAACGATTCCAGGCCGAACGACTCGCCAGCGAGCAATGCCATTGATAGGCGTCTCCTTGAGGTTAGACGATGTGCGGTCGTAGCGACTTAGGCGCGCAAAAAGGGCTTCCTGCGGGACTGAAGCTCTAACGCGCTGGGTCTGCTGTAACTCTCTACCGATCGGAGCGGTAGTACCCCTCGATCGGAGGTCATCGGCTGTGCGATTTTTGTGGCTTTTGTTCTTGATATTCGCGGTGTGTGTCGCTCTCGCGATTCTCGTTCCGCTCGCGCACCTCGTGCTCGGTGTCGCGGTCGTCGTTGCCGGCGCCATATTCTTGATGGCCGTGTGGAAGGCGATGTTCGGTCCGCGTGACACGACATCGCCGCCGAAATTGATGCCGTAACGGAGACGTTGAAGGGGCCGATTTGATATCGGCCCACGTTACGTCAGGTCGGGCCGACATAAAGTCGGCCCCTTCAGGAAGTCGGCCCCTTCAGGAAGTCGGCGCCTTCAGGAAGTCGGCCCCGTCAGGGGGTCCCAAAGCGCGTTAAATTCAGAGCGCGGATCTCAGCGTCGCGGCGGAGATGTTCGCGCCTGAGACCACCGCGGCGACATTCTTAAGGCCTCGATCGCGCAGCGTATCCAACGCAGCGAGCGCGACTCCCGCGCTGCCTTCGCAAAGCATGTGATGTGTCTCGATGAAGGCCTTCATCGACTGCGCGATCTCCGATTCATCGACGACGACGAAGTCATCGACGAGCGACCGGCAGAGTTCGAATGTGATCGAGCCAGGTTCGACGCCGCCGGCCGTACCGTCGGAAAGCGTTGGACGATGCTCAGTCTCGACGATGGCTCCGGCTCGCACCGACTCGATCATCGACATCGAGTTTCGCGGAGACGCGGCGATGATGCGGACGCCGGGTCGGATGGCCTTTAAGTAGCCGGCGATACCCGAGATCATCCCGCCGCCGCCGAGCGGAACTACGACGGCGTCGATGTCCGGCATGCTTGACGCGATCTCAAGCCCCATAGTTCCTTGTCCACCGATCACGTCCACGTCGTTATACGGCGATGCGTACGTCATTCCGTTTTCGGCTGCGTACGCGCGCGCGAACGTCTCGGTAACGCCGCCCTCCGCACCATGCGCGATGATCGATGCGCCGAAACGCCGGATATTTTCAACCTTCGCCGGCGACGCGTTCTCGGGCACGAAGACGATCGCGCTCAGACCTAGACGCTTCGCGCTATAGGCGACCGCAGCCCCATGATTGCCGGTCGACGCGGCGACGATGCCGCGCGAGAGCTCGGCTGGTGCGAGTGAGAGAAGTTTATTGAACGCCCCGCGTGCATTGAACGACCCGGTGACTTGGAGATTCTCGAGCTTGAGGCGCACCTGCGCGCCGGCGCGTTCGCTGAAGTAGGGCGATGGTTCGAGCGGCGTCTCATGCACGTACTCGCGAATGCGCGGAAGAGCGGCATCGACGAGCGCCTTGACGTCGATCAGGCTATTCCCGCGCTTACGAGCACCTTCGAAGCGTCGGTGAGGTGCTTTTGAATGCCGAGCTTCTCTGGCGCAACGCCGAACGCGAGCGCGATGAGCTGTGGCAGATGGAAGACGGGCAGATCGGTTTTGCCAAACGCTGTGTCGAGAGATTTCGTCTGGTAGGCGTCGAGCGCGAGATGGCAGAGCGGGCACCCCGTGACGATGCTCTCGGCGCCCTGATCGCGCGCCATCGCCATGTTCTGCCCGACCATGTTGACCGTGACTTCTTCCTTCTCCAATTGGATGTGGAAGCCGCAGCAGCGGGTCCGCCCCTCGTACACGATAGGCTCAGCGCCCAAAGCGAGGATCAGATCTTCCATATTGTGCGGATTGCGCGGGTCTTCGCCTGAAGCGGCGTATTCCTCGGGCCGGAGCACGTGACAGCCGTAGAACGCACCGATCTTCATGCCGGTCAACGGCCGCACGACCATCTTCTTGATGTTCGCGATGCCGATGTCGTCGCGCAAGATCCATGCCATATGCTTGGTCTCGACCTTGCCGCTGTACTTCTTGCCGAAGCGCGCCAAGACGTCGTTGGCGTCCTTCATGTAGCGTTCGTTGTGCAGCAGTTCGTGGTTGGCTTGACGCATGTGCCCGGTGCAGGTGGAGCAGATCGTGAGCACCGTCTCCAGACCAAGCGCCTCGGCCTCGGCGAACGTCCGCGCGTTGAGCATGCGCGCGAGGTGACGATTCATGTCGTTGACGACGCTCGCGCCGCAGCACGATGCCGCATCGAGCTTGATCAGCTCCCAATCGAGTTTCTCGGCGACGACATGCGTCGCCAAGTCGAGCTCTTTGCACGACTCCTGCGCCACGCAGCCTGGAAAATAGCCGTATTGCTTGAGCGCCATCAGTATCTTTTCGCCTCTGCTGCTTTGAAGATCTCGCGGATCTCGGTCACGCGCGGCACGGGCCGCATGAGCAGCGGCGGCATCTTGCCTTTCAGCAGCAGACGCAAGCCGAGCGGCATCACCGAACTGAGACCGATGAGATTGAAGTATCCGAGCGTGCCCGGGATGACTTGCGACTCCTCGAGGAATCCAGTTTTCTTTATGGTGTCCGCGACGACCATCGCATGCCGGGCGCCGGTGTTGTCGGTGACGCCTTCTTCGATAGTGGCGACGCACGAGAGCGCGATGAGCTCGTGCGGATCGACGTGCTTCGGGCAGTACGAGCAGGCGTAGCAGTGCGCGCATAGCCAGAGGTTTTGCTCGACGATCGTCTCCGCTCGCTCTTTGCGCGCGCCGTCGCGCGTGTCTTCGAGAAAACGATATCCCACGCGCGCAATCGCCGCCGGGCCGACGAACGTGTCGTCGACCGAGACGACCGGACACAGGCTGTAGCACGTGCCGCAGAAGATGCAGTTGGCCGGACGCCAGAGCCGCTCCATCTCCTCGGGCGATTGCGGATATTCGCGCGCCGGCGGCGCGTTTTTGGGCACGAGCCACGGCTTGAGAGATTTGTTCTTCTCCCAAAAGCGCGTCATGTCCACGACGAGGTCTTTGACGATCGGCAGATTGTGCATCGGTCCGACTCGGACTGTTCCGACCGACTTGCCGTTCGTCGTCTTTGGCGCAACCGAAGAAGAAGGGACCGCGGCGCCGGCGACGGGTGCAGCGGTCGCGGCCGCACCGAAATGCGCCTGGCCGGCGTGCGAGCTGATCGTCTCGTGCGGCTTTGCGTCGGCAACGCCGGACTCGCCGAACTGCGAGAGCAGTTGACGGATCGGCGTCTTGCACGCTAGGCCGTCGAGCCCGTTCATGCTCATCGTGCACGAACCGCAGATCGCCGAGCGGCAGGAACGGCGGAACGAGAGCGAGCCGTCGCGCTCGTCCTTGATGTGCATCAGCGCTTCAAGGACCGTGGACCCGTCGGGAACGTCGACCTCGAAGGACTCGACGTGCGGCGCCGCGTCCTGCTCGGGATTGAATCGCTGGACCTCGAGATTGACTAACATTCAATTACCCTAATAGACCCGCGCTTGCGGTTGCCACTTCGTGACCGTGACTTGTTTGTCGCCAAGTTCGGGATCGGCGTCCGGCCGGTACCGCGCTTGCGTGTGCTTCATCCACTTCTCGTCGTCGCGGTCGGGAAAATCCAACCGCGTGTGCGCGCCGCGGCTCTCTTCGCGGCGGAGAGCCCCTGCCAGAGTCGTCTCCGCGACGTCGAGCAAGAAGCCGAGCTCGAGCGCGCCTGTGAGGTCGGTGTTGAAAACGCGGCCTTTGTCGTCGAGCGATATCTGTTTGTAGCGCTGCTTGAGCTCGCGGATGCGGTTGATGCCGACTTGGATGGTGGCCGGCAGACGGTAGATGCCGGCGCCCTCCATCATCGCTTTGCCCATCTCGTCGCGGACGACGTTGACGCGCTCGCCGCCCTTATTCGCGAGCATCGCACCGATGCGCGACCTCTCCGACTCGAGCAGGTTCGCGTTGAAGTCCGGTGCAGAGATGCGCGCCGCATAGTCAGCTGCGTGGCGCGCCGACAGCTTGCCGAAGACGATGGTCTCGAGCAGTGAGTTGCCGCCGAGCCGGTTGGCGCCGTGAACCGACACGCACGCACATTCCCCGGCCGCGTAGACTCCCGGAACCGGGGTGGCGCCGTGCTTGTCCGTCTGGATGCCGCCCATCCAGTAGTGCATACCTGGCGTGATCGGCACGGGCTCGTCGATGGCATCGATGCCGGTGGCGTCGAGCGCGAGTTCGCGGATCTGCGGCAGCCGCTCCATGATCTTCTGCTTGCCGAGGTGGCGCAAGTCGAGGAAGACGCAGCCATCGACGCCGCGCCCTTCATTGATCTCGGTCTGCTCGGCGCGCGACACGACGTCGCGCGACGCGAGTTCACCTTTCGTGGGGGCGTATTTGAACATAAAGCGCTCGCCGAGCGCGTTGATCAAGTACGCACCCTCGCCGCGCGCGCCCTCGGTCATGAGCACGCCATTGCTCTTGAGCGTCGTCGGATGGAACTGCACGAACTCCATGTCGAGCAGCGGGATCCCGGCACGATAGGCCATGGACATGCCGTCACCCGTGCTGGATAAGCCGTTGGTGGTCTTGTAGAAGGACCGGCCGGCCCCGCCCGTGGCGAAGATCGTCGCCTTGGCGCGGATCGCTTCTATGGTTCCGTCGGTGACATTCAGCGCGACCACGCCCGAACCGACGCCCGTTTGGACCGAAAGCGCGGTTGCAAACCACTCCTCGTAGACTTTGACGTTGAGGCGCTGACATTGCTCCCACAGCGTGTGGAGGATGACGAGGCCCGTGACGTCCGCGCAGTAGCAGGTGCGGGGGAACGACGCGCCGCCGAATGGGCGCTGGGCGATCCGGCCGTCGTCCATGCGGGAGAAGATGCATCCCATGTGCTCGAGCCAGATGATCGCCTGCGGTGCTTCCTCGGCGAAAAGTTCGATAGCGTCCTGATCGCCGATATAGTCGGAGCCTTTGACGGTATCGAAGGCGTGCGCATCGGTCGTGTCGTCTTCGCGATTGCCGAGCGCGGCGTTTATGCCGCCCTGGGCCGCGCCGCTATGGCTGCGCACCGGGTGGATCTTCGAAAGCATTCCGACGTCGAGGCCGAGTTCCGCAGCTTCCACCGCGGCGCGCATTCCTGCGAGGCCGCCGCCGACGACGAGGATGTCGTGCTGGAGCATGGATCGCTTTCGCTGTCTTCCTTAGTATAGCGCGATGCAAACGGCGCGAGGCCTACGGTGTTTCGCTTTTCGAGTTGACTTCGGAACGCCCCTGGAGCGGACAGCAGACGTACAACTTTTGTCGCACGATGCGTTCGACGACTGCGTCGCGTTCTCGATGCACAGATACTTCGCCTTATCGACAGCATATGCACAGCCGGCTCACAAGCGAATCCACAAGGTCGAAGCGAATAATGGCGGAAATACGCTACAAACGTACGTTCGTCCTCGTTCCGGGTGAAGGTTGGCCAAGAACTTCGTCCATTTGCACGTCCACAGCGAGTATTCGCTGTTGGACGGCGCGTGCCGAATCCCCGACATCGTCTCGACCGCTGCCGAATTCGGCATGCCCGCCGTCGCGTTGACCGACCACGGCGTGCTGTACGGCGCCATGGAATTCTATTTCGAAGCCAAAGCCAAGGGCATCAAGCCGATTCTCGGCTGCGAGATGTACGTGGCTCCGCGCGGCCATCGCGATCGCTCGGCCCGTGACGAATATCATCTCACTGTACTGGCTCAAGACGCGCAAGGCTATCGCAATCTGATGAAGCTCGTCTCTGCGGGCTTCATGGATGGGTATTACTATAAGCCGCGCGTGGATCTCGAGCTGCTGGCGCAGTACAGCGCGGGACTGATCGTGCTCTCGGGCTGTCTCGGCGGCGGGATCCAGCAGCGGCTGCTCCACGACGAGGTCGATGCCGCGCGTGCGCTCGTCTCCGACTATCGAGCCATCTTCGCCGACAGATTCTTCCTCGAGCTGCATCACCATCACAATCCGCTCGAGGACAAAGTCCGCGCCCACTTGCTGAAGATAGCGCAAGAGTCCGGCGTGCGCACCGTGGCCACAAACGACTTCCATTACCTGCGCAAGTCTGACAGCGCGGCGCACGACGTCCTGCTCTGCATCGGCACCGGCAAGATGGTCGCCGACACCGACCGCATGAAGTTCGACGGCGACGATTTCTACTTCAAGTCCGCCGAAGAGATGCGCGAGCTCATGGCCGACGCGCCGGAGGCGTGCGATGCGACGCTCGCGATCGCCGACATGGTGGATATCGAGCTCGAGACGAAGACCTTCGCGCTGCCGTCGTTCGAGGTGCCTGCGGGCCACGGCGATGACCGCGCGTACTTGCGCGAGCTCTGCACGGTCGGCCTGAGCGAACGTTACGGCAATCCGTCGCCGGTGCAAATCGAGCGCATGGAATACGAGCTGGGCATCATAGAGAGCATGGGCTACGCATCGTACTTCCTGATCGTGTGGGACTTCATCCGCTACGCGCGCGAGCGCGGCATACCGGTGGGGCCCGGCCGGGGCTCTGCCGCGGGAAGCATCGTGGCATTCTCACTGCGCATCGCCGATATCGATCCGCTTCGCTACAATCTCTTCTTCGAACGATTCTTGAACCCCGAGCGGATCTCGATGCCCGACATCGACA
>Ga0210384_10002921_pt1 | contig 20297 bp, 20 predicted proteins | sample IncBWH2MmetaG_FD_160574 | JGI IMG/M metagenome (GOLD analysis project Ga0210384, IMG submission 160574) | Forest soil microbial communities from Barre Woods Harvard Forest LTER site, Petersham, Massachusetts, United States - Inc-BW-H-2-M | ecosystem: Environmental > Terrestrial > Soil >...
ATGTACGGCGGCCTGGGCCTGGCTTATCAGGAAGTCGGCCAGCTGGACCAAGCGGCGCACTTTGCCCAGCGGGCGTTGACACTGCATGAGACGCTTAGCGACCGGGTTTCCCTGGCCGGATCAGAGAACAACCTGGGCCTGATCCTGCTCAAGCGCGGCGACCTTGCCGGCGCGCAAGCCCACATCACTCGATCCCTCCGGCTGTTCGAGGAAGCCGGAGTCGATGCCGGCAGGGCCAACGTGCTCCTCAGCCTGTGCGAGCTGTCCCATGTGCGCTCCCAATTCGGTGAAGCCGAGCGGTACGCTCGTCAGGCTCTCGAGGTTGCGGAACGGTCAGGAGAACCTGCCACCGTGGCCGAGTCCCACATGTGGCTGGGCCGCTTGGCCGCCGAGCGCAACGACGACCGGACAGTGGACGCAGAGTTCGCCTCGGCCCTGGCTGCGCTGGGCGAGCTGGGTGCCACCGAGCGGCTCCGGCGCTGCCACATCACGTATGCCGAGATACTGGAATCGCGAGGCGACCTGGCCGCCGCCAACGAGCATTTGAGGCGGGCCATTGGCGGGATACGCGCGGGTTCATCCCAGTACGAGCTCCGGGAGTCGCGCTCCGCCCGCGCCTGATTCCCCCCACGAAGCGGGCGGCGGAATCGAATCCAGCGTAGGTTGGGACGAAGTCTCATGGCCCCAAAACGGAAACCGCCGTTGATTCTCGTCGTCGAGGACGACCCGTCGAGCCGCCTGCTCGCGACCGCTGCTTTGGAGGGAGATGGCTTCGCGGTGGACGCGGCCGAGTCGGCCGAAGAAGCCCGCATGTTCATCTCGAAACGCAAGCCGCAGCTGATTCTCATGGACATCCAACTGCCGGGAATGAATGGGCTCGAGTTCACCAAGGAGCTCAAATCCAAACCGGAAACCGCGGTCATCCCGGTGATCGCACTGACCGCCCAGTCGATGCCGCTGTATGAGAGGGCCGCCCGACTCGCCGGCTGCGACGGATTCATCGGCAAGCTTTCAGGCCCGGCCGTTCTGAGCGCCGAGGTCCGCACGTTTCTCGGCAGCCGGGGCATCACGGCCGCGGGTTGAGCAAAGCCCAGGAGTCCCCTCCACCGACCAGCGTGGCCGCCCTTCGGGAGCAGCGCCTGGAGCTGCTCCAGGGCATCTCGATCTTCTTCACCCTTCATGACCCGGACCTACGCCGTCTCGCGCGAAGGTTCAGGCAGCGACGAATCGAGCCGGGCAAGATGATCGTCCGCCAGGGAGATCGCGCGGATCGCCTCTACGTGATCGAGTCCGGCCGCTGCGAAGTCCGTGCGCAGTGGGCGGAGGGTCATTCGGTGACGGTGGCGCACGTTTCGGCGGGCGATTTCTTCGGGATCGACACCATCTCGCAGGACCAGCTACACCGGGCGACGGTCACCGCGATCGACCATTGCGACCTCCTCGAGCTGGAGCGATCGGACATCGATGAGGTGTTGGTCGCCGGCTCCACTGCACGCATGGAGCTGGAGCGACTGGTCGAACAGGAGCGTCAGACGTTCAAGCAGATGGTCGGCCACGCGGAGACCGTCTCGCCGGAAAGGCACGGGATGCTCATCGCGATCTATTCCGTCAAGGGCGGCGCCGGCAAGACAACGATCGCGGTCAACCTCGCCACGGCGCTTGGAATGAAACACCGAGGGGAGTGCGTGCTCTTCGACCTCGCCCTTCCTTACAACCACGCGGCGCTCCTCGCGAACCTGGTGCCGACGGGGTGCCTTGCACTCATCGATCGGCCGGGGGATGAGCAGTTCGAAGAGGCGGTCTTAAATGCCTGCATTCATCACCCCTCCGGCATGATGGTGTTGCCGAGCATCCTCAAGGTCGAGCAGTCCGAGCTGATCACACCGGAGCTCGCGCAACGCACGCTCGATGTCCTCGAGAGCACGTTCTCGTACGTGATCGTCGACCTCAGCATGGCAATGACCGAGCTGAACCTTGGCGTTCTCGAGCGTGCGAGCCGGATCCTGTTGGTGGTGACATCGGAGCTGCCGACTATCAAGGACAGCGCTGAGCTCGTGGGCGTTTTCCAGAACGTGCTGAACATTCCGCCCGGCAGCGTGAGCCTTGTGCTCAATCACTCCCGACCACAGACGGTGGTGACGCGTGTCGATGCCGAACGCGAGATCGGGAGGGCGATCGACTTTGAGATTGCCAATGACGGCGCGCGTTTCGACCGGGCGAGCGTCAGCGGCACGGTGCTGGTGTCGGCGGAGCCATCGAGCCAGGCGGCCAAGGAGCTGCAGAGGCTCGCAGCAAGCACCTCGGAGGAGTACAAGGGCCGCGCCAAGGCCGGCTGAGCAACGGGTCAGCCCGTGTTTTGAAGTCCCGCGGCAACGCCGTTCACAGTGAGCAGGAACACCCGCTCTGCAAGCGCTCGCTCCTTGATCCCGGCGCCCTTCGCTCGCAGGGCGCGCAGCGCGCGGAGCTGCAGATGCGACAGAGCGTCTACGTACGGATTGCGAAGCTCGATCGCCCAGGAGAGCACGCGGCGGTCTTCGAGCAGCCGGCTGTGCCCGGTCACCGCCAGAACGCGATCCTTGGTGAGGTCGTACTCGTCGAGCAACCGCGCCGCGAGCTCGGGCCGATCGGCAAGCGCGAGGTAACGGACCGCGATGCGCCGATCCGTCTTGGCCAGGCTCATCTCCGCGTTGTCGAGCAGCACGTTGAAGAGCGGCCACGTTGCGTATGCCCGACGGAGCTCGTCGAGGTCGGCGGCCGCGAGCCCGCTCCCCAGCCCGTACCAGCCGGGAAGGTTGAGCCGCATCTGGGACCAAGCGAAGACCCAGGGAATTGCGCGCAGGTCGTCGAGCGTGCGGCGGCCGGTGCGCCGCGCCGGCCGCGACGCAATCCGAAGACGGCTCAGTTCGTCGATCGGGCTGATGCGTGCGAACCATGTGTCGAAGCCGTCCGACTCGACCAGCCCTCGGTAAGCGGCGCGGGCTGCGGCGTCGACCTGGGCCGCGAGCCGGCGAAAAGGCCGGCGCGCCTGCGTCGAACGCCGCGGAGGTGGCGTCGAGGCTTCGAGCACGGCTGACCCCACCTGCTCGAGATGGCGCCGCGCGATCGCGCGGTTGCCATAGCGAGCGAAGATCACCTCTCCTTGTTCGGTCACCTTGAAGTGGCCCCCGACCGAACCCGGAGCCTGGGCCCGAACCGCTCGGTTGGCCGGACCGCCGCCCCGGCCAAGTGCGCCGCCGCGGCCGTGGAACAACGTCAGGCGCAGGCCGTTTTTCGCCGCCCACGCGGTCAGCGTCGCCTGCGCGTCGTATAGGGCGAGGGTGGCGGAGAGCGGTCCGACCTCTTTTGTCGAGTCCGAGTAGCCGAGCATCACCTCGAGGCGCCGGTTTCCTCCGGCGAGCCGGCGCCGTACCGCTTTGAGCTTGAGCATCGACTCCATCACAGCGGGCGCACGGCGCAGGTCGGCCACGGTTTCGAACAGCGGCACGACATCGAGCAACGGAGTGATGCCACCGGTCGCGTGCTCGGCCAGCTCGTAAACAGCCGCGATGTCTCGGACGTCCCGAGTGAAGCTCACGATGTAGCGGCGGCAAGCGTCGATTCCGAACCGAGATTGGATCGAGGCGATGGCCCCAAGCGTGCCGAGGACTTCACGCGACTCGGCGGACAGCTCGCCGCCGGATCGAACCTGCGCGAGGGCGCGGGAATGGACTTCGCTGTGCTGTCGTACCTCGAGCTCCGCCAGGTGGAAGCCGAAGGTCTCGACCTGCCACACGAGATGCTGCAGCTCGCCGAAAGCGAGGCGCGTTGCGCCGGCAGCAGCGAGCGAGTCCTGCACACGTAGCAGGTCGGCAAGAAGCTCGCGTGCGGAGCCATATGACTGCGCTGTGACGCCGGCGCGCGTGGCTCGGATGCGGTCGGCAACGTGCAGCAGGTACTGCCGATGCTGCTCGGAGGGCGAGCGCTTTTCGAGCTCAGCGCTGCGGCGTGGGTCCGCGGCGCGGAGCGCCGCGAGCCGGCGCCGGAGGTCGGCGCTTGGGGCGGTGGTCACCGCATCAGCAGTGAGGGAGCGGCCGATGCGGCCGGTGGCGTTCTCGAGCGCGATGAGGACGTGCTCGGACTGGATGAGCATCGTTGCGGCGGTCACATCCGCCGTGACCGAGGCATTCCCGTCGCGGTCTCCTCCGACCCATGAGCCGAACCGAAGAAATGCCGGCGCGAGTGGGGGGCGGCGCCCGCTGTCCTCGGGGCCGAGGGCCCAATCGAGCGCACGGTAGATCTCGGGTACAACGACAAAAAGGGTCTCGTCGAAGACCGACATCACGGTGCGGACCTCATCCAGCGGCTGAATGCCGGTCGTGCGCAGCTGCCCAGTGCGCCAGAGCGTGTCGACCTCCTCAATCAATCTCCGCTTCGCCTCGAGCCGCTCACCCTGAGAGCGCCTCGGGTCGTCAAGCCGGTCGAGCTGCTCGCCGGCGCGGCGGATCGCGGTTACCACTGCCCGCCTGCGGGCTTCCGTCGGGTGCGCGGTGAAGACGGGGTGGACCGCGAAGTCGGTGAGGACCTCCCGCAGGCGTCGTGCGCCGTGACGCGATCGCATCTCGTCAACGCTTGCCTGCAGCGATTCGCGAAGAGGCTCAGGTCCCTGGTCGCGCTCGCGGATGACGCGGGCGCGATGGTGTTCCTCGGCCAGGTTGACCAGGTGGAAATAGCACGTGAAGGCACGTGCCACCTCCTCCGCACGCTCGAGCGACCAGGAGGCAACCAACTTCTCGACGTTGCGCTCGTAACGACCGTGATCCCGGGCCCGTATCACGTGCCGCCGGAGCAGCTCGACATCACGCAACAACGCGGCCCCCCCGTAGTCGGCAATGACCTGCCCAAGCACGTCCCCAAGCAGGCGAACGTCGCGCCTGAGCGGATCGGGAATCTCGTTCCGAGCAATCTCCCTCCCCCCCGGAGGGGGGGAGGGTCGGGGAGAGGGGCGTTCATTAGTGGGACCGCGACGGCGGGTTTTCAAGTCTTGCGTGTGGGTTTCGACAGCTGCGCATACTCGAACGAGTCGATCAGCGCCGCCAGCGACGCCTCGATGATGTTGCTCGAGCACCCGACCGTGGTCCACCGCTTGAGGCCCTTGCCCGACTCCACCAGCACCCTCGTGGTCGCCGCCGTCCCTGCCGCTCCGTCGAGGATGCGGACCTTGTAATCGTGAAGGCTCACCCCTCGAAGGGCCGGAAAGCGTGGGCTGAGCGCCTTTCGAAGAGCCGCATCGAGCGCATTCACGGGTCCGTTCCCAGATGCGGCCGTGTGATACAGCTCGCCCCCGACCACGACCTTGACGGTGGCCTCGGCATGGACCGACTCACCGTCCTTCCGCACCATCGTCGTGAAATCAGCCACCGTCCACGGCGCGACGTAACCAGGCTGCAGCCGCCGCAGCAGCATCTCGAACGACGCATCCGCCGCCTCATACGAGTAGCCGCGATGCTCGAGCTCCTTCAAATGCTGGACGAGCCACTGGGTTTGGGGATCGTCTCGCTCGAGCTCGAGCCCGAACTCGCGAGCTTTGGCAAGCACGTTGCCCCTGCCCGACAGCTCCGAGACGAGGACGCGCGGTTCGTTTCCAACCACGCTCGGGTCGATGTGTTGGTAGGAGTCGCTGTGACGAAGCATCGCCGCGACGTGCTGGCCTCCCTTGTGAGCGAAAGCGCCGTGTCCGACGAACGGTTGCTGGAGAGGCAGCGCGAGGTTGGCGATCTCGGCGACCGTTCGCGAGAGGTCGGTGAATCGCCCTGCAGCCCCGCGCGGCAGCGCGTCGAGGCCCAGCTTCAAGACGAGGTTGGCAACGACCGAGACGAGGTTGGCGTTTCCGCACCGCTCGCCATAACCGTTGATGGTCCCCTGGACCATGTCGGCTCCTGCCATCACTCCCTCGAGGCTGTTGGCGACGGCGAGCTCGCAGTCGTTGTGGCAGTGAATGCCCACGCCGACCTGCAAGCCCAACCCGTCGACGGCGCGCTTGACGGCTTCGACGCCCTGTCGGATCTCGGCCGGCAGGCTGCCGCCGTTGGTGTCGCACAGGACGACCCATCGCGCTCCGGCTCGAGCGGCGACCAGGCACACTTCGACGGCGTACTCGGCGTCTCGGGCAAAGCCGTCGAAGAAATGCTCGGCGTCGAAAACGACCTCACGGCCCAGCCCGACCCCGTACGCGACCGAGTCGCGCACCATGTCCAGGTTCTCATTGGTCGTGGTCTGGAGCACGGCCCCCACCTGCCACGAGTCGCTCTTGCCGACCAGGGTCCAGACCCCGGCGCCGCTTGCGATCAGCGCGTTCAGGTTGGCGTCGTCCTCGCATTTGCCGCCCGCACGGCGCGTGGCCCCGAAAGCAGCGAGGCGCGCGCGCTTGAGCGGGTGAGCCGCTAGGGTGGCGAAGAGCTCCTCATCCTTCGGGTTTGAGCCGGGGAAGCCGCCCTCCACGTAGTCAAAGCCAAGCTGATCGAGCGTGCGCGCGATGCGCACCTTGTCTGAGGCGGAGAACGACACAGCAGGGCCCTGCGCGCCATCGCGCAGCGTGGTGTCGTACACCACGATCCGCCGTTGGGCATCCGGTCGATTGTTGTTCGCGGCTTGCTTGGGCATAAAAAAACCTCTCGGCTTGTTCTGGCCGGGAGGTCCAACGACATCAGCGGAGTGCGCTTAAGTCGGGGGACCTCCCCGGCTAATCTCGATGCCGATCTTTGAGCTGGGCCGGCTGAGCATGGCAGCCAAGAGTAGCCCATACGTAGAGACTCGGGCCTGGCGCCAATCGCCAAATCTATTGAGCCACGTTAGTGAAGCGTGCACTGAGGCGCGGGCGCTATCTTCTGCGCATGGCCGAATCCGAGGTGCTGGGCTTGCTCGTGACGGCGCGAGACGAACCCGGCGTTCTCTATCGCATCGCGGAAACGATCCTCCGGCACGGAGGAAACGTCACGTATGTGGCCGGTGGCGCCCATCGCGAGATGATGGCCGAGCTTCAACTGGAGGTTTTCGGTGTGGCCGACGAGGCTGGCTTGGTGGCCGCCATCGAAGCCCTGGCCGGAGTCACCAGGGTCGGCACGGTCCCGACCTTCGAGCGTATTTACGGCAAACGCGTGATCGTGATCGGCGGCGGGGCGCAGGTCGGCATGGTGGCGCAGGGCGCCATTTCCGAAGCGGATCGCCACAACATCCGAGGTGAGCGAATCTCGGTCGACACCATCCCTCTGGTGGGCGAGGACCAGCTTGCCGCTGCTGTACGCGCCGTCGCCCGGCTCCACCGTGCCCGCGCTCTCGTGCTCGCCGGCGCCCTCATGGGAGGCGACATAACGACGGCGGTGCGCGAGATCCGCGCCGCCGGCATCTTGGTCGTCTGCACCAACATGGCGGGCTCGGTCCCGGACGCCGCCGATCTCGTCGTCAGCGACCCGGTCGAGGCCGGCGTGATGGCGGTGATGCTGATCGCCGACACGGCGAGCTTCTCGATCGAACACGTCCGCGGCCGCCGTTTCTAGGACGCTATACCGCCCTCGTCCTGACGCTCACCTCCATCGTCCCGGTGGCGCCGCCGACGTAGATCCCTCGGGTGGGCGCGGCGTCCCGGTAGTCGCGGCCCACGGCCACGCGCACGTGATTCTCGCCGGCGCGCACGGGATGCGTCGCGTCGTAGCCAACCCACCCGCGGCCCGGAACCCATGCCTCGCTCCACGCGTGGGAAGCGCCCTCACGCGCCCCTGACTCCCTGGGCATGTGGATGTAACCGCTGACATACCGGGCCGGAATATGCATCGCACGCGCGACCGCGATGAAAAGGTGCGCGAAGTCCTGGCAGACGCCGGCCTTCAGCTTCACCACCTCGTCGACCGCCGTGTACACATTGGTCACGGAGCGGTCGTAAGCGAATTCGCGACTTATCGTCAGCGTCAGCTCGTCCAGAGCCTTCTCCACCGTCGCGCCCGATTTCGGGTCGGCGACCGTGTGCCGGCGCGCCAGCTCGCGCACGCCGGGAACGTCGTTGGCAGGCGATCGGAATCGGAGGAAGTCCAGCACGAGGTCTTCGCCCTGGTCGGTCTCCAGTTCGCCGCCCGTCTCGACCACGGAGCGGCTGATGACGCTCAATCCCTGATGGTTCCGCACCAGGTTGAAATAGTGGACGTGGTTTCCATAGCCGTCCATGTAGGTGCCCGGCCGCATCTTCGAGCTCACATCCAGCTCGAACTCGAGGCAACGCTGGCCGCGGCCGTCGATTGGACGCAGCCTCACCTCCATGATCGTCTCGGCGATCGGCGCCGAGTATCGAAATCGCGTGGTGTGGACGACCTCGAGCCGCTTCATTGTTGTTGCTGCGGCATCGTGCGGCCGCCCTCTCCGAAAATCGTCCCCGAAACCTTGCTCGGGTGGAAATATGTGTCGCGCAGCGCGAGCTCAAGCAGGCGTAGCTGAGCTCGGATCTGGGCCTCGAAGTCGCCCGGGTGAAGCGCGACCCCGGCGGGGTCGGCGAGCTCGAACATCGAGTCAAGGCGTGCCAGCAGTCGCCGCGGCCGCGAGCGGCGACCGCCGGCGTCGATTCTTGCCACCGCGCCCAGTGCCACCGCGGTCGCGAATCTCGCGGACCGGGGCAGCGTGGCGTCGAGAAGAAGAAACTCGATCACTCGTTCGGGCGTCACCGGCGCCGAGTACCGGCTCTGGTAGGACTCGAACGCGAAGCAGCACTTCAGCACGGCCGTCCATTCGAGCGTGTCCTCCGCCTCTGCCAGCTCGGCCGACTTCCGGGTGACGAGCGTCGTCACGTTGGCGGCCCTCTCCACGAACTTGCCCAGGCGCACGAAGTCGCGGGCCTCGTCGTGCGTCATGGTGTCCTCGAGGAGGCCGTCGACGAGGCGGGTCGTCAGCTGGACGTCTGTCATCGATGGGTACAGATCGCTCTGCCACGTATCCCGCTGGATGCGCCAATGGAGTGCGTTCACCTGCTCGTAGAGCTCCGTCGGCAGCGACGGTCGGACCGCTTGTGCCGCCGACCGGGCGGCGGCGACGCTCGCCCTGACCGAAGGGCCGGCCGAACCCGTGACGATGAACTCGACCGCCTGGTCGCGGCGCTCCACCAGGCCACCCGGCCAGCCGGCCAGCTCCATCAATCGGATCCAGAAGCTCGGCCCGGGCTCGTCGGAGCGATCGAGCGAGAGCGCCACATGGACGCCGAGGATCCGCGCGAGGTTGTCTGCTCGCTCGAGGTGCCGGCCCAGGAGCGTCAGCGAGGTTGCGGCGCGGCTAAGCATCGGCGCCGTCCTCTCCGCCGGCGCCCAGGACCCAGGTGTCGCGGCTGCCACCGCCCTGCGAGCTGTTGACCACCAAGGAACCGGGCTTTAGAGCCACGCGGGTTAGACCTCCGGGGCTGACGTGAATGTCCGATCCCGTGAGCACAAATGGCCGTAGGTCCTGGTGGCACCGGCGCAGCCCTTTGCCGTCGAACACAGGTTGCACGGACAGGGCGACGACAGGCTGAGCTATGAACGCCCGCGGCTCGGCCTGGATCCGCCGGCGGAACCGCTCGCGCTCCAGCTTTGTAGATGCCGGGCCGATGAGCATTCCGTAACCACCCGAGGCGTCGACGGTCTTCACAACCAGCTCGTCGAGATGACTCAAAACGTAGGCGCGGTCCTCGTCGAGCGCACACAGGAATGTCTGGACGTTGGGGAGGAGCGGGTCCTCGTCGAGGTAATACCGGATGATCTTGGGGATCAGCGCGTAGACCGCCTTGTCGTCGGCAACGCCGTTGCCGAGGCCGTTGGCGATCGTGACACCGCCCGCCCGGTAGGCGTTGACAAGCCCGGCCACCCCTACCAGCGACTCCGAGTGCCCGAAAATCGGGTCGAGCCACTCATCGTCGATACGTCTATAGATGACATGGACGCGGCGCAGACCACGTGTGGTGCGCATGAAGACGTGGTCCTGGTCGACGAGCAAATCGCTGCCTTCGACGAGCTCGATGCCCATCTGCTTGGCCAGGTAAAGGTGCTCGTAGTAGGCGGAGTTGTTGATCCCGGGCGTGAGCAGGACGACGGTCGGATCGTCGATGCCCTCGGGAGCAAGCCAGCGCAGGTTGCGCAAGAGCTCCTGGGTGTAGCCCTCGACCGGGCGAACCGGGTAATGCGCGAACAGGTCCGGGAGCACGCGTTTCATGACGTAGCGGTTGGCGAGCACGTACGAGACCCCGGACGGCGTGCGCAGGTTGTCCTCGAGCACGAAGAAGTCGCCTTTGTGATCTCGGACGAGGTCGATCCCGGCGATGTGGCAGTGGATCCCGTGCGGCACCCGGAGCCCTTCGACCTCGCGCATGTAGAGCGGGCTGGACAGCACGATCTCGGGCGGAACTGCGCGCTGGTGAAGAATTTGCTTGCGCCCGTACACGTCGTCCAGGAAGTGGTTCAGCGCCCGGATTCGCTGCTTCAGCCCGGCCTCCAGGCGCTTCCAGCTCCGGGCTGAGATCACCCGCGGGATGATGTCGAACGGCCATACCTTCTCAATGCCCTGCTCGTCCGGGTAGACGGCGAACGTGATGCCGTGGTTCCGGAACATCTGCAGGGCAAGATCGTGCCGCCGCTCGAGCTCGCCCGGCCCCAGCTGGTTCAGGCGGTCGTAGATCCGGCGGTAAAGGGGCCGGGGGTGTCCGCCTTCAGCAAGCATTTCGTCATAGAACCCGTTGGACTGGTAGTTGGTACCGAGGTTCTGTTTGGGGGGCACCGCTATAGTTTCTGCGCCATCTCGATTTCAGGGAAGACGCTCGATCTGCGAGTCGGCTGCGAGTTCAGCTACGACGTGAGCGCTCCGACTCCGGCGTCAGTGCAGGTCCGGCCGCGGTCGGACGCCCGGCATCAGCTCGTGAGCGAGAGCTGGTCCACATCGCCCCCCGTGCCTGTGGACGAGTACGTCGATCTGTACGGGAATGTGGTCAAGCGCCTGGTGATGCCGGTCGGAGCCCTGGTGCTGACGTACAACGCAATCTGCCTGGTTCCTGATGAGCTCGACCCAGAGGGCGCGGGCCTGGGCCAGGTCCCGGTGGAGCAGATTCCAGGCGAGCTGCTCCACTACACGCTGCCGAGTCGCTACTGCCTCTCGGACGAGCTGATGAGCACGGCCTGGGACCTCTTCGGCCAGACGGAGCCGGGTTGGGCTCGGGTGCAGGCAATCTGCGATTGGGTTCACGACAACATCCGCTTCCAACACGGGACGAGCGACCCGACCACGACCGCCGCCGATGTCTTCAGGAGTCGAACCGGGGTCTGCCGTGACTTCGCGCACCTGGCGGTCTCGTTCTGCCGGGCCATGAACTTCCCCGCGCGCTACGTTTTCGGCTACCTGCCGGACATCGACGTTCCGCTGCCGCACGAACCGATGGACTTCGCCGCGTGGATGGAGGTTTGGCTTGGCGACCGTTGGTGGACGTTCGATCCGCGCAACAACGCTCGGCGCGTGGGTAGGGTCTTGATCGGGCGCGGACGCGACGCGCTCGATGTGGCGATGATGACGACCTTCGGGCCGGCCGCTTTTCGCTCCATGACCGTCTGGGCCGACCTGGCGGAGGCCGCGTGATGCCGAACGGTTACCTCGCGATCGACTCAACTCATGTGAGGAAGGCCACGTATCTCATATCGCAGACCTTCCGTTACGAGTACCCGGAGCCGATCACGCGTCTCAACCATCGCTTGATGGTCATCCCTCCAGAGCGGTTTGGCGACCAGCGCCGGCTGCGGCACGAGCTGTCGATCCCTTTGGAAGGAGTTCATTTCAACAGCCGGGAGGATGAGTTCGGCAACGTTGTGGTCGACGTGGAGGCTCCTCGCGTGGCGTGCGCAATCGAGTTCGTCGCCGAGGTCTCCGTCGAGCGGCACGCCGGCCAGCCCAACCGGGTAGGGCAGAAGGCGCAGAACGCCTATCTCCTCGAGCCGACACGGCTCACACAGCCGGACGACCGTATTCGCCGCGCAGCGGAGGAGATGGCTGCGTCTACACCATGGGGCCTGGCGCTTGCAGACCGTATCAACGACTGGGTCTATCAGTCCATGACGTACCAGGCCGGAGTGACCGGGGTTCGAACAACGGCGGCGGAAGCGCTCGCGCTTGGCTTTGGCGTTTGCCAGGACTACTCACACGTGATGCTCGCCACATGTCGCGAAGCGAAATTGCCCGCCCGCTACGTCTCAGGACACCTGGTCGGTCAGGGCGGCACGCACGCCTGGGTAGAGGTGGTGCTGCCTGCTGGCGATGCTTCGGGCGAGGCGATTGCGTGGGCATTCGACCCGACCCACGCAGGCCGCGGCGGCCTCGGCCACTTGACGATCGCGGTCGGGCGCGACTACTCGGATGTCGCGCCGACCTCGGGAACGTACCAGTCGCCGGTGGCCGGCCGGCTGACGAGCCGCAAGAGCGTCACCGTCACCCACTTCGAATAGGAGTCGCCGGAGAGGACTGCGACTACATCGCCGGGTGGACTTCGTAGACCGTGATCTTCGCGCCCGACTGCAGCACCGGGCACCCCTTGGCCAAGCCGACCGCCGAGCTGATCGAGTCCGCCTTGATGATCGAGTAACCCGTGGCCTGCGTGCCCACGGCGCCGTCATGAACAGACCCGTCGCCGGCGATGTTCTTGGCTGCCTGCCCGAAGGGATTGCCCGCGTCGACGACCGCCTCTCCCAGCTTGCCAAACCACGCGCCCCACGCTTGCATGACCTTGCCTCGCTCCGCCTCTGTTGCGGGCATCCCGCCGCCGGTGTAGATCAACACAAAATTCGACAAGTGACGTTTCTCCTTCCAGGTGTGATGGGCGTGAAAGCCGCCCTCTATTGATTGCGACGAACGGCGGCAGGCGTTTTCGACACGCGCCGCTCTTATCGAATCCTCACAACCGGCTTATATATCGCTGCATATGACGTCCTCCCGGATCCTCGTGGTCGAAGACGATCGCCGCCTCGCCGCGACGCTGGAGCGGGTGCTCGAGGCTGAAGGACACGACGTCGACCTCGCGGGGGATGGGATGGAGGCGCTGCGAATGGCTCGCGAGCGCCCACCCGACCTGGTCGTGCTGGACGTGATGCTTCCCGGTCTCGACGGCATCGGGGTCTGCCGCCGCCTCAGGGCGACGGCCCAATTTCCAATCCTGCTTCTCACCGCCCTGGGCGGCACCGAGGAGCGGGTGAGGGGCCTCGACAGCGGCGCGGACGACTATCTCGTGAAACCGTTCGCCTACCAGGAGCTGCTCGCGCGAGTGCGCGCGCTCCTCCGTAGGGCCGCGCCTGCCGACCACTTTCGCTTTGCCGACTTGGTGCTGGAGCCCGCCAGTCGTGGAGCGTGGCGCGGTTCTCGCTCCATCGTTTTGACTGCCACAGAGTTTGACCTCCTTCAGCATTTCCTCCGCCATCCGAGACAGGTGCTCACGCGTGAGCAGCTGCTGGATGCCGTCTGGGGAGGCGAACCTGAGAGCGACAACGTGGTCGCCGTCTACATCGGTTACGTGCGCCAGAAGCTGGAGGAGGGCGGCGAGCCGCGCCTCCTGCACACCGTCCGAGGCTCCGGCTACGCGTTAAGGGAGGGCTGATGTCCCTTCGCCTCAGGCTGGCCCTGTTCGGGGCTGCTGTGGTCGCCCTCGCGCTGGTCCTGTTCGGCCTGGCTCTGTATGGACTCTTCGCCCGTGGCGTGAACACGAACCAGGACGACGCTCTGCGAACTCGCGCCCATGCCGCCGCAACCTCGTTGGGGTCGACGCCCGCCAGTAGTGCGACGTCCGCGCCGATGATTGCGCCGGCCGACCTCCGGACCAGCACCGACCTCTTCGTCGAGGTGCTCGGTCCGGACGGGATTCCGACGTACTCGAGCGCCGAGCTCAACGGCGCGCCGCCAGCCCCTTCGCCAGGCCTGCTCGCCGAAGCGACGAGACAGCACGGCGCGTTCGCCACCGAAGGGGATGTCAAGAACGGGACAGCGCTCCGTCTCTATGCCCTGCCCTTTCCTGGGGGCTACGTAATCGCGGGGCAGTCGACGCGCGTTCCCGCATCGAACCTGTCCGGCATCGTCGGTTTCCTGGTCATCTCGGGCGTCCCCACCCTGCTGGCGGCCCTGGCCGCGTCCTGGCTCGTGGCGGGCCGAGCGCTCCGGCCGCTGAAAGAGACGGCTATCGCAGCCGACGAAATCGGCCGGAGCCGCGACTTCGGCCGCCGCCTCCCCAAGCGCCCCAGTCGCGACGAGGTGGCGCTGCTCGCGGCCAGCTTCAACCGCATGCTCGAAGAGCTGCAGGATGCGTACCGCAGGCAGGGCAGCGCTCTCGACGCCCAGCGCCAGTTTGTCGCCGATGCGTCCCATGAGCTCCGCACCCCTCTGACGACGATCCAAGGCAACGCCGGCCTGCTTGCCCAGGGGCCGCCCATCAGCGATGAGGTGCGGCGCGCGGCCGCCTCGGACATCTCCGAGGAGAGCGAAAGGATGGCGCGACTGGTGGACCGCATGCTCACCCTTGCTCGCGCGGACTCGGGTCTGAAGCTCACTCTCGCCCCGGTGGAGCTGCGAACGCTGGTGACCGAGGTCGCCAGGCAGGCCGCCGCTGTCCATCCGGACCGGACCCTCAACGTGGAGTCGGTCGAAGTCGCTGTTGCGGGCGACGAGGACGCGCTGCGCCAGCTGCTGTGGATCCTGCTCGACAACGCCATTCGCTACTCGCGCACGACCATCTCCGTCAGTCTCTCGATTGATGGGGGCTGGGCGCGCCTCATGGTGAGTGACGACGGCCCTGGCATCGCGCCCGACGACCGGGAGCGCGTTTTCGAGCGCTTCTTCCGCGCCGACCGGGCTCGCACGGGCCAGGGCGCGGGGCTCGGCCTTTCGATCGCTCGCTGGATCACCGACCAGCACGGCGGCCGGATCGTGGCCGCTGCCGGCCCGGGTGGTGGCGCCGGCCTTTTCGTGGACCTGCCGCTCTTACCGCGTTCTTAGGATCGGCGTCCAACCTGAGGGTCATGTTTGACATCTCCCCTGATCACGCAATCGGTCTGTACGCCGGACTCCTCGCGCTGCCTGTAGCCCTGATCGTCATGTGGCTTAGGCCCGCACGCAATTCCATGCCGGGCACCGTCCAGGCGGCCTCGGTCTTGATGACGGTGTCCGGAGCCATCCACCTCGGTCTGGTCTCCACCCACCTGGGCGAGCGCCTCACCGCGGTGCTTTTCATCCTGAACGGGATCGCGTATATCGGCCTCGCTCAGATGTTCACGTGGCGCTGGTGGCGGCCGGCCGCCGCGGCCCTCGTGCTGGCCACCATCTTCGGCTACCTGGGTTTCATCGCCCTCGGGTTCGACACACCGGACCAGGTCGCGCTGGCGACCAAGCTGCTGGAGCTGATCACGCTCGGCCTGATCCTGGTCCCGGTTCGCGGTTATGCCCGTCCACGCGACCGTGCGTACAGCTGGGCGCTGGTCGCGAGTGGCCTGCCGCTGCTCACCCTCGTGAGCGGGGCTGCCATCTGGGGAATCGGCCTGGCCACGCCTGACGCTCAACACGTGCACGCCGGAGCTGTGCTCCAGGCGACCAACGCCGTCGCCACGCCAGAGCAGGTAGCCGCGGCGGCCCAGCTCTACGCGGAGACGAAGGCTGCCACCCTGCCGTATCAAGACTGGCACCAGGCCTGGGCAGCGGGATACCGGCCAGGTTCTACCTCCATGCCATCCACTCACTGGATGAACGCCGCGTACGTCAAGGCCGGCTACGTGATGGATCCCAATCGACCTGAGGGCCTCGTCTACGCCAACTCAAAGCATGGGCCGGTGCTCCTGGGAGCGATGTTCCAGATGCAGCACATCAATCAGTTCGGCCCAGACCCGGGCGGGCCGCTGACGGCGTGGCATCAGCACGAGAACATCTGCTTCACGCCGCTTGGGTTTGAGTTCACCTTCATGACGCCGTACGCCACGTGTCCGCTCGGCTCGATCGACCTCAGCGTGTCGCCGATGCTGCACGTGTGGTTCTACAAGACCTCGGGGGGCCCATTTGCGGTGGACATCGATTCGTCCGTGGTCGCGGCCGTGGACAGGAGTTAAGGGAATGGACAAGCAAACCAGCCGACCCGAAGGCGCGTTCGTGCTTCTACTCATGCAGGCGACCTTCTGGGCGGTCGCCGGCCTCTCGGCTTTCCCGTTTGCGCTGGCCGGTCAGCCGTTCTTGGTCGGGCTCGGCCTGGCCTCGATCTTGCTCGGGGCGGTCGCCGTCCTCCTTGCGGTCGGGCTTCTGAAGCGCCGGGCGCGGTCACGGCGGTGGGCCATCAGGCTGGAGATAACTTGCCTTGCGGGCTCGCTGCTTCTCCTCGTGCTGCCGATCGGGGCCAACCACGGGCCGGTGTCACTGATGACCAACGTCGGATTGCCGTTGGCGGTCATCCTGCTTCTGCGCGGCAAGATGATGCGGTCCGCCTTCGCGGCGCCTGTGGCCCTATCCGGCTTTTAGCCGCCTGGTTTGCCGCTTAAGGGCGACGTCTGCATCGACCGTCGAGACCGTTCGCCTGCGGAAGTTTCTCAACGCGAAGCGATCGCACGCGGTCTCGGCGGCAGATTTCTTGCCCAGCACCTCATGCAGATACCAGTGCATCCACTCGTGCAGGTAAAGGAACCTGAGCACGTCCCGACGTGAGCGAAACGGCACGGTCTCAGATGCCCACGCGAAGCGCATTCCGGCCCCGCGCTTGCGCCGGGCGGCGAAGATCACCGGCTCTTTGAACGGCCGGAACGGCATCGGCACCTGGAGCACGATTCGCCGCTCCTTGAACTCGCAAAGGGCCGCCAGGTGCGGCCCCGTGCGGTAGCGCAGGGGCTTCACCAGCACCTCGTAGGCAGTCCGCGGCAGCCCTTCGACGGCGCGGCGGGCGTCCGCGTTCGAGAGGCCGGCGACGACGCTGCGGATTACCGTGGCGGTTGCACCTCCCCGCCAGCATAGAGCCGAGCCGCCCATACACTTTGTACGAATCGTGTTAAGAGTTTTCTTGCTTTGGTGTGCTCAAAACCAATGGCTGGCGACCCACGTTCCGAAGTGGGGATTCGTCCGCCGGGCGACCCGGCGTTTCCTGGCCGGCGAGACGTTCGAAGCCGCCCTTGGCGTGGCGGTGGGCTTCAAGGCGCAAGGTGTTGGGGCGGTCTTCACCCAGCTTGGCGAGAACATCAAGGCGATGGCCGAGGCGCGAGCAGTCGTCGAGCATTACGAGTCTGTCCTCGCGGCCGCGGCCTCGGCCGGGGTCGATTTCGAGATCTCGGTCAAGCCCACCCAGCTCGGCCTCGACATCGACGCCGGCGCGACGTTCGCGAATCTCGAACGCCTCGCAAGATCGGCCTCAGAGGCTAAGAGCTTCCTATGGGTCGACATGGAGGGCAGCGCGTACACGGACTCGACGCTGGACCTCTACGTACGTCTTCTGAAGGAGCACGCTCACGTCGGGATCTGCCTGCAGGCATACCTGTATCGGACCGCTGCCGACATCGCCCACCTCATGCCGAGGAAGCCTTCGATAAGGCTGGTCAAGGGCGCTTACGCGGAGCCGGCCGATCGCGCGTTCCCAGCCAAGGTTGATGTCGATTCGAACTATCTGGCTCTGTGCGTGCTGATGCTGCCGGAGGTCAAGCGGCACCGGCTCCGCCTGGTCATGGGCACGCATGACGTTCCGTTGATCAGCCGCGTGACCAGGTTCGGTGACGCGCTCGGCGTGGACCGAGCGAGCATGGAGGTGCACATGCTATACGGCATTCAATACGCGCAGCAGGTGCGCCTGGTCGGTGATGGCTATCGCGTCAAGGACTTGATCGCTTACGGCGATGCCTGGTATCCGTGGTACCTGCGGCGGCTCGCGGAACGCCCGGCCAACATGCTGTTCGTGGCCAGGCAGCTCTTCGGTTAGGCACCGCAGCAGGGCCGGTGTTTCACCGGCCCCGCCGAACGGTGCTCGAACTGGCCGATCGCTCGGCCGGGCTACGGGACGGTTGGACGTATGCCCGCTGTTTCCTGCGCCTCGCGCGCGGCGCTTTCGGTGGCTTCGTGAGCCGCGGTCTCGTTGGAGACGAATGGCGCGTTGGGGTCTGGAGCTGTGGCGGCCGGTGTCGTCGGGCTTGGTGTCGCTGTCGCCGCGGCCGCTGTCACCGCCGACACGCCATAGAGGGCGGCGCCGATCACCCCTCCGACCAGCATCGACCCGGCGATGGTGGCGGCTGCAACCGTCTTACGAAATCCGTTCATTTCCACTGCACTTCCTTTTTGAATTTGCGCTCGGATGAGCACCTGAGATCGAGCCTGGCGCGCTCTCCTCAGCGCGGCGTGTGAGGAGGCTGTGACTTTGCCAAGGCGGTTTCACCCAGCAACCTCTGAGGATTCGCTCAGCCGTAGCCGAGGTGTACCGCTCACCTTGGGAGGCGTGAGCAACACGGCCCTCGACATGACCGATCCTGACCGCAGGCGGGCGAGAATGGCCGGTCTCGAGCAGCGATGGCGAGTCGTTGCGATGCTCCCTCGACAGCCTGCGGTCGACATCGTGATTCCGGTCCACAACAACGAGACAGACCTGGAGCGCAGCGTCGGCCGGCTGCACGCGTACCTCAAGCGAGATTTCCCTTTCTCCTGGCGCATCACGATCGCCGACGGTGCGAGCACCGACGCCACGCTCAAGATCGCGTGGCGGCTGACGGGCGAGTATCCGGACGTCCGGCTCCTCCGGCTCAACGAAAGCGGCCGCGGGCGCGCCCTCGCGGCCGCTTGGCTGACCAGCGATGCGCGAGTCGTCGCTCAGCTCGACTGCACCACACCGGAGCTCTCCGGCCTGCTGCCCGTCGTAGCTCCGATCATCTCCGGACGGACGGATGTGTCGATCGCGAGGCGCTTGGGCGGCCTGATCAAGGGCCTCCGGGCGGACGTCGCGCGCCGCCTGCTTCCAACCGTCGGCAACCGCGACTGGTTCTTCGACCTCGAGCTGCTGCTGCGGGCCGAGCGGGCCGGTTGCCGGATCCATATCTTGCCGGCCGGCTGATTAACTGAGGGCCAAACGCGGGACCAAATGATCCGCGGCCGTTCTCCCTCCGTATGACCAAGTAGGCTCCCATCGCGCCCGTGTCGCCACACGTCATAGGGGGAGAGATGACCTTCAGCATCGAGCGGTACAAAGAAGAGTCGAAGAAGCTCGACACGGCGGGCATCGACTGGGAGGCGGTCACAGCCAATCCTCTGTCCAAGGGTGACCTCTTCTGCCTCCACTACATGATGGACATCGAGAACCACGTACCCCTTTACCTGTCCCACCTTCTCGTCACCCGCGCGTGCATGGACCCGATACTCACCGCCTTCCTCGCCTGCTGGAACTACGAGGAGCTCTGGCACGGCGAAAACCTTGGCCGCCTGCTCAACCTCTACGGGATCGAGTTCGACACCCAGGACCGCATCGCCAGCGTGCGCGCGAACCTAGGCTTTCAAAACAGCCTCAGCCTCATGTCGACGATGGCCGGCTCATGGCTGCTCAAGGACTTCTCCGCGGTCTACCTGACCATCGGCGCGATCAACGAGCTCTCGACCCTGACCGGTTACGGCGCCCTGATCCGCAAGTCCGGACACCCGGTGCTGAAGGATTTGCTTGGCCGCATCATCAAGGACGAACGGCGCCACTTCGCCTTCTACTTCAACTCCGCCAAGGAGTGGCTGGCGGGCAACGTCAAAGCCCAGCGGATGGACCGTTGGATGTTGAACCGCGTGTGGGTTCCTGTCGGCCAGGGCGTCAAGACTCAGGAGGACGTCGACGCGCTCGCCCTGTACCTGTTCGATGACGACCAAGGCGAGGCGGACCTCATCAACCTCGACGACAAGATCGGCAAGCTGCCGGGGCTCTCCGGCATCAAGCTGATGACGAAGGCCCTCTCCGGGGCGCGCGAGCGGTCCCGCAAAGATCCCCGATGGGCCTGGAGGCTGATCGACACCGAAGGGTGGGCGGTGGCACCTCCCAAGAAGTCCCCTGTCGGCGCCCTGACGACCAGGCGCTCGCACTCGGAAGAATCCGCAGTCGCCGCCGAGGCGGGTTGATCCATTGACCTGGCTTTAGAAGCGAAACTGTGTCGATGGGTTCGGAGGCGTCCGGAGGGCTCGCCGACCCTGACCTGGTCGTGCAGCTGGCGGCCGGGAGTCAGGATGCGCTGGCCGAGCTGTACGACCGGTATGGCCGGCTGGCCTACTCGGTCGCCCTTCGGGTGCTTGGCGACCCGGGTCGGGCTGAAGACGCCGTC
>Ga0210384_10002922_pt1 | contig 20289 bp, 19 predicted proteins | sample IncBWH2MmetaG_FD_160574 | JGI IMG/M metagenome (GOLD analysis project Ga0210384, IMG submission 160574) | Forest soil microbial communities from Barre Woods Harvard Forest LTER site, Petersham, Massachusetts, United States - Inc-BW-H-2-M | ecosystem: Environmental > Terrestrial > Soil >...
ATGCTCTTCGGCAGTTTACAATTCTTCTGGAATTGTGGATATGCACCTTCGCGCGATGACGAAACTTGATGTTCCCGCAGCTCTTCGCCTGAATGAACTTGCTGGATGGAATCAGACTGCCGCCGATTGGTACCGCTTCCTTGAAACCAGTCCGGCTGGATGCTTCGTCGCTGAGGAAGATGCACGGGCCTGCGGCACGGCGACAACGATCACCTACGAGAATCGGTTTGCATGGATTGGAATGGTTTTGGTCGATCCCGGGTATCAAAAGCGCGGGATCGGAACTCAACTCTTGAAGAGGACCATAGAGTACGTCGAGCAGCGGAAAATTCCCACGACGAAGCTCGACGCTACCCCTCAGGGACAGCCGCTCTACCGCAAGCTAGGATTTGTGACCGAATATGAGATTGCGCGGTGGATTCTGAAACGGCCGACCAACCCTATCGCGAGTCCTGCGGGTTCCTCTAAACCGCTGCTGACCGACGGCGAACTGGAACCCATCTTCAAATTCGATCGGGAGGTGTTCGGCGCAGATCGCAGCTTTCTGTTATGTTCCCTGCGCGACAGATTGCCTGATTTCGCTATGGGTGCTTGGAGCCACGGTTCCCCGCAAGGGTATGCGTTTGGTCGGAGCGGTTTGTTCGCCGATCATCTCGGTCCTTGGGTGGCAAGGAGCCGGGAGGCGGCAGAAAGTCTTCTCCAGGAATTCATGACACGCTCTTCGCGCAAGACTCTCATTGTGGACTGCTTGTCTGCCAACCGCATGGCCATTGAACTGTTGCGCTCCCACGGGTTTGCTCACTCACGCCTCCTGACGCGGATGTTCCGCGGCCCAAATGCACACCCGGGCAATCCTGAATGTTTATGCGCAATTGTTGGCCCCGAATTTGGGTGAAACCCACCTGCGATTTCAAGCTAAGCTTTGCATCCGTCTTCTGGAACAAGAACGACTGTAGGAGATAAATGACCTCTCGCGTCTCAAACGATTCATCAAGTCGTTTATATTATGGTTGGTGGATTGTTCTTGCCACCTTCCTGAATCTTTTCTTCGTTGTTGGACTCATCTTTTATGGTTTCCCCGTTTTTTATCCGTACTTCGTAGAGTCTCTCGGCTTCACTCGGGCCCAGGTAACACAGGGATTTTTTCTCGGATTCCTATTCGCGGGGCTTCCCTTTGGCGTTTTGGCCGGAACCTTGATCGACCGAATCGGTGCCCGATTTGTAATTCTTGTTGGAGTTGGCCTTGTCGGGCTTCCACTCCTCCTCATGGGTTGGATGACCCGCTTTTGGCAGTTCGAACTTCTCTGTGTCGTGGAAGTTCTGGGTTACGTCCTTGCGGGACCCATCCCGAACCAGGTCTTGATTTCACGTTGGTTTTCCAGGCGTCGCGGACAGGCCATGGGTTACGCCTACCTTGGTCTTGGACTGGGAGGAGTGGTTGCTCCTCTGCTGGTCAATTACCTCGCCCACACTCTGGGTTGGCGCCATGCTCTGCAACTGCTGGGCGCGGTGATTCTCGTCGTGCTTTTTCCGGTGGCGGCCTGGGTCACGCGTTCCGCTCCGGAGGAACTGGGCATTGATTTTGAGCCAGGCGCGGAGCCTAAGATGGTGCAGAAGAATCTATCAGTTCAGTCTTCATCCTCAATCGGGGTCGCTCAAGCCGCTCGTTCAACTGGTTTTTGGCTCATACTTGCGGGATCAACCTTGGTCATAGGAACCATAGGGGCCGTAGTTCAACACCTCGTTCTCTTTCTGAAAGATGCGGGCTATTCGGCAACAGCCGCCGCTCGGTTCTCTACAATTCTGCTCGCGTCAAGCTTAGGGGGACGCGTGATTGTTGGCTACCTGGCGGACCGTTTCCGAAAGACACACATTATGGCATTTTTCTATTTCTTGATTGGAGCCTCGGTATTCTTGCTCGCCAACCCACAATCGTCGGGTGGACTGTGGATTTTCACCATCATTTTTGGGTTTTCGATGGGTGCTGACTATATGCTGATTCCGCTTGTGACTGCTGAATGTTTCGGCACTGCCGCGCTAGGCAGGCTGTTGGCGCTCATCATTATGGGCTACTCCGTCGGTCAGTGGGCGGTTCCCTGGATTGTCGGAAGAATCTTTGATGCGCATCATAGCTACGATCTGGCATGGAAAATTATAGCTCTCGCCGGAATATTCGGAGCGGTAGCAATTTATGCTGTCCCACCGTCTTCCCGTCGTCTCCCAGTCTGAGCAGGGAATAATTTGTGCCGTCTTAGGCGTGCACCCCACCAGTTTCAGTCCAGCTTCGGTCCAGTTCGAGACACTAGAGTTTTGTGTTGCGTACCTTCTAAGCAGGGGGACGTCAGTTCGAGTTTGGCCGGGCGCGCCACTTACTCCTTCTCTTCTTAGCGAATGAGCGTCTGCGAGGACCGCAATTCCATGCGTTACCTTGGGGCACGACGTCCGGAGCATAGAACGCGAAGCGTCCGCCGCGCTGGCGGCTTCGTTCAAGCGCGTTTCCAGGTACTAGCCTAACGGGCGAGCTGATAACTAATGGGATCGTCCGCCGTTTTTACCGAGCAAACACGTGTGCCTTAGAGACTTGTGGAGGAGGCGTCCCATGGAACTGCACACCACCGGCATTGATCTTGGTCAGACAGTTTAGCCACAAATGCGTTCGAGTACCCCAGAAGTCTGATAAGCGCGTTCTATCAAGGAGAGCGTTAAGAGAAAAACTTACCGGCGACTGGAGGGAGCCGAGGCGTCCGAGGTACTCTCCGACCCGTGTGATGGAGTGAGACGCTGGCGATTTTCCTGAGGATTCACGCTGCTGACGTGACGACGAGCAGCGCGGCCACCATTTGAGGCAATCGTCCGAGATCCGGCCGGCCTTTCTGATTTGCAAGCAGTTCGTGTCAAAACGTCCGCGTCCAACATCTCCCAAGCTCCTGTTGATCGTCAACAGAACATTGTGAGAGGGCCTGCTCCAATGAACGTATAACGCCTTTATCGAAAAGTTCGAACCAGCTGAGAAGCAGGTGTCGGGCAATCGAGATTTCGCCAAGCGTTGCCGCAATTGTGTCGTGAGCAGACGCGCGTCCTTAAGTCAGGTGCTTAGTAGACGGCAGGAGTCAGACTCTTCGTCGAAAGGTAGATCTGGCTCTGGGGGATACGTTTCAGGGATCGTTGCTATGGGGCGCCCCTCCGCGGCTGGCTCGGGCGATGGGGGTTCTGGGAGAGCCGCACTTCTTTCGTTGATGAGGGGCGTGAGCCAGGGACTCTGCAGTGCGGCTAGGGCAAGCTCTTCTTCGAGGTCGTTGTAGAGCGAATCCGCCAACTCCTCTCGTGCTTTGTCCGCATAGTTTTCCCCATGCTTTCTTCGGAGTGACTCAAAGATGGAGCGTGCGGTTGTTGCGCCAACCTTTGCTTCGATGAAGTTTCGGGGCTTGCCGGACTTGTAGGTCGTGAGTGCGTCGCGGAACTTGAGCAGAGAATCGCCTTGGCGCTCATCGAGGCCTTCGGCAAGTGCCTGCACAAACTGCATTTGAAAATCGGATCGATCTTTGAGGTTCTGCTCGAGGTCCGCCAACTGTGCTGTCAATGTGTCTTTCAGCTTCTTGACATCGGCCGCATTGGAATCCCACAGTTTCTGGACTTCCCTGGCCAAAGCCCGCGCGTATTCGTTGCGCATTTGAACAGTGGCTCCGGCAGTAGCAGTTTTTGTTTGTTCGTCGATCATTTTCAGGCTGAATCTGGCAACAAGGACAAACACGCCTGTCAGGATCAGTCCCATGATTCCCAGCGTCCACATTTGTGTGTTGAGGACTTTTTGGTAGTAAGACTCGTACTGCTTCTGCGTACGCGTGATGTAGTCCTTTTCCATCACTGCGCTGCTTGCGGCTTTTTCGGCGGCATCGGCGCGATCCTCGAGCTTCTTGAGGCGGTCTTCCGGGGCGGGCCGCGAGGCTTTTTGTGTCTGCTCAGATCGAAGGCTGGGGCTAAAAAAAGCGAGAACGGCAGCCAGAACCAGGATGCGTTGGCGTATGGTAGTCACGGGTCCGACTCCTGTCTGGGCCTCCCAATGTAGTTGGTGGGGGGCGTGGTGTCACTGTTTGGAGCCGGGAGCGGTGTCCGAAGGGATACCGGCCGGAAGGGCTAGGCGTTTCGACTGGCGATGGCGTCGAGTGTTTCTCGGGGTAGGGTCATCATGTTCGCATGAGCATTCATGAGGCTGGAGCTGCTTATCGCGTCGACTAGGGAATATATCCGAAGGAAAGACTATAATGCGGGCAGCAAGCAGCAAGAAGATGGCTTCCTTTCTTCAGCGAATTCTAGGTGGAAAAAAACCGGCGTATCAAGCGCTGTCACTCACCGGCTCGCCAGCGATTCAGGCGAAGTCCGCCGAGGCTCCAGAGGCAGAATCTCGACATCACGCGCAAACCTCGGAAGCGGAATTCAAGCTTAATTCGCTGTTCGCGTTCGTGGATCCGAAGGATCCTTTTGCACCGGGGGAACTCGCGGAGGAGCAATTTCCCGGACCGATTCTGTCGATCCTCAGCGCGAAGAAGTTTGACCGCATTTTTTTGTTTTACACACCGCACACGCGAAGGAACGCACAGGAAACCGAAGCGGAAGCCTTGCAAAGGTATCCGGACTGCCGAATTACTTTGCAGGAGCTCCCTATTTCAGACCCCAAGAATTACAGGGTTTTGATCGGAATGCTCCGAGCGATTGTACAGAAGTTAGCCCTGGGGTGGCGGATGCGAGGAGGCCAGAGCTATGTGTGTGTTTCCAGCGGTACCGCGGAAATGCGGGCTGCTTGGTTTCTCCTCGCCGCCACGGGAGTCCTGCCCGCAAAATTCCTTCAGGTCGGGACTCCTGCGCGTCCACTTTTTGGAAAAGCGAACGTCCGAGAGGTACAACTGGAGTCGAGCGATTGGGAGAACGTCCGCGACTTGGCTTTGCCGACGATGAGGCAGCTCAGGGGAGTGCCGACCTCATCGTTGTCGGGGGCGCGCGGGCCGCGGATTCCCCCGGAAAGCCCTTCCAAACCAAGGGAAACGCGACGGGGGGAGAGTCCCACAGAGACTGGTGAATACGAAAATATTATGGGCTCGTCGGACGAGGCATCAGCAAGGGAACGCGCACCACTGCAGCTTCCTGGGTTGGACGAAGTCCTTCTAGAGTTGGGCATTTATGTCGGATCGGCAACGCTTCGACACGCCGCCGAGCAAGCCGCGATCGCGGCTGACAGTCATCTTCCGGTTTTACTGCAAGGAGAAACAGGAACAGGCAAGGAGGAGTTCGCAAAGTTGATTCATCGGCTTAGCCCCCGATTTCCAAAGGACATGGTGGTCATTAATTGTGCCGCAATTCCCATGACGCTGGCGGAGAGCTATTTGTTCGGACATGTCAAAGGGGCATTTACCGACGCGAGTACCGATCACAAGGGAATATTCGAGAGCGCGGACGGCAGCACGCTGTTTCTTGATGAAATCGCTGAGCTGACGCTTGAAGTGCAAGGCAAGATGTTGCGTGTCCTCCAGGATGGCGTTCTGCAGCGGATGGGAACCACAGTTCCGCGACGCGTGGATGTGCGGATTATCGCGGCCAGCAACCGTGACCTGCGGAAGGAAGTGTCCGCGGGAAGATTTCGCGAAGACCTATATTTCAGGCTTGACGTCGTCTCCATCAGATTGCCTCCGCTACGCGAGCGTCGCCATGAGATTGCGAATTTGGCGCTGACCCTGCTCCGCGAGATCAATCAGCGGCGCCACAAGCCGCGGAAACTAGGTACGGAGGCGCTGATGCGTCTGGAGCGCTATCACTGGCCGGGCAACGTCCGTGAGCTTGCCCACGTGCTGGAAAGGTCAGTTCTGTACGCCCGCGACGAGGTTATCCGATGCGAGGATCTGCTGATCACCGACAATCAGCAAGCTAAGGATATGTTTGCGGCCCTGCCAGAACCGAGGCAAGGGTTCTCTGTCGAGGACTACCTCAACCAAGCCCGCAAGCAACTCTTCCTGCGCGCGCTGGCTGCTTGCAAGGGGAATCAATCGGAGGCTGCGGCCATGCTGGGCGTATCCAAGCAGGCGGTAAACAAGTTCGTGGCCGGACAATCTGACAACCCAGGTTGACGCCGCGTAAACCTAAGTTGTCGGCTCGGTGGCGATTTTTGCGCAAGTTATAGATTTTGCGAGAGTCTGATCTGGCCTGCGACGTGCCTCTAGTCGGGTGTGCCTGGATATCCGAAGGAGGTACAAGCAGATGTGGACCATTCAGGAAGAATTCGCGCGCATCGAAATTGGTCAAGCTTCGCAAATCCGCAACCTCAAGTTATTTCCGTTGATTCGCCGAAACGCTTCACAGCCGCTCGACTATTTGCTTCTGGAGGACGGCATCGCCCAAGGCAAAGTCCGGGTGACGGAGCTTTCCGGCGGCGGGTACGTTCCGGAGTTGAGCATTACCAACACTGCGGAATTGCCGGTTCTGCTGGTTGACGGAGAGGAACTCGTCGGAGCTAAGCAGAACCGCGTTCTAAATCTGACTATCCTTGTCCCCGCCAAGCATACGATGGCCATCCCGGTATCTTGTGTCGAGGCGGGCCGATGGTGCTCGGCCGGCGTGGACCTGAAGACAGCCGGTCACATGATGTACTCCGGGGCGCGTGGGCCGCGAGCTTCGCAGGTCACCCGATCCATGCGGTCGAGTGGCTCGCGTTCTTCAGATCAGCGCGCGGTATGGGAAGAACTGGCGGCCAAGGCCGCGCGACTGAAAACAACATCGCCGACACAGGCCATGTCGGCTCTCTTTGATCATCACGCTAGAGGGGTAGAAGAATTCGTTCGGGCGTTTAGCTGCGAGAAAGAGCAGTGCGGGGTAGCGTTTGCGATCTCGGGCCGCGTGCTTGGACTAGACCTTTTCGACAACGCCGAGGTAATGCATAAGTTCTTTCAGAAGCTAGTGCGCAGCTACGCTTTGGATGCGCTTGATGCGGCGCCGGAGGAGCAAGGACGCGCGAGCGCGGAAGAGTTGTCTACGTTCGTAGGAGGCATCGGTGTGGCCCCCAGCTTTTCGGACCGAGCCGTAGGATTGGGAAAAGATGTCCGGTTCACTGGCTCTGAAGTTTCCGGCGCGGCGCTTTGGGCCCACGGGCGCTACCTGCATGTTTGCGCTTTCGCAAAAGAATCCGGAGGCGCGGAAAAGCCCGGTTTTTGGACGCGGCTAACGCGGCCGAGCCGTCGACGTGTGAGTTGATTGAAGACCAGGTCAACACGAGTACTTGGGCCTGAATAGTGCGCCGTTGCGCCCTGGAGATTCCAGAATGTCCGACGAAAGCGAAGGGAACATGGGTCAAACGTCGTTGCTGCCCGGGCTGGAAAGAGACCTGTTGGATTCATGGAAAGAAATCGCGGCCTACCTGAATCGAAATGTGCGCACCGTGCAACGCTGGGAAAAGCTCGAGGGTTTGCCCATCCACCGCCACGTGCACGAGAGGGCGAGCTCCGTCAGTGCTCGCAAGAAAGAAATCGACGCATGGCAGAGGCAACGGTCGCGCGTTTCCGATGAGATTACTGAGAATCAAAGGGAGCTGGAACTCGTGATCGAGCGGCTCAAAACGAGGCTTCTGGTGAAACTTATGCGAGAGGCACTCGCCAGTCAAAATGAGGAAACTTACGTGTTACAGGGCGACACCGCCAAGGCCCGCAACGCATATGACGATTTCCTCACACTCTGGAAAGCCGCCGACTGCGACATTCCGGTTTTCGTCGCTGACAAAATCCGAATACGCTAAGCTGAAGTAGATAGGCGCACCAGCCGAACGCTTACCCCACCAGACCAAGCTCGGTCCATCAGAGTTGTGCCTAACCGGGAGTCCAAACCGCGATTGGGGGGGAGAACTCGGAAGTTAATCCACATGGTCGCGCACCATTTTGCTGTTATACGAAAGCAGACCGAGCATTAGCCAAGCTCTCCCTGGAGAATCGCCGCCGCGGGCTGGCCCACAGTCTGCCCCGTGCGGAGCAGACCCTGCGTGGCAGCTGGTACCTCATCGAGACCTTGGCGCCGGGCCGAACGACTCGCGCTGTGGTGCCCGGCGAACAACTCGAACAAGTGCGGCAGTGGGTAGAGAATGACCAGCGGATGAGGCAAGAGCTGGAGAGCATCTCGGCTATTAACCGCGAGCTCGTGCGGCGCAAGCGTCCGGGTTCCCAAAAGAGCAGCAAGAAACGGTATGGAAGGTGGAAGAGCATTTTCACGTTTGTGGCACTACCGACGGGGAAAGCGTGTCTCGGAAACCAAGTCCAAAAAATGGAGTGGATTACAACGCTAGAAGCGAAAACCCTTTGCATCCGGCTGGTGCGCCAACTAGGTCATGAGCGCTGGCTGCTGGGAAATAATGCCTGGTGCGATCTCACCAAATACTGGGCTCTCAAGCATGGCTCCGTGCATGCCTGTATACATCGACCGCATCGCCGCGATGCGCGAGGCCAACTCCAGGCGTTGCCCAACGGATTGCAGGCGGTCACGCTGATTCTTTGTATCGCCTTCGTACTCTGCTCGGCTCTTGCGCGCTTGCGCTCCAAACTGTTTCGCCGCTACCGACTCAGCATGCTGCAGGTCTCTTGTCAACTCTATCGCTCGCTGTGGAACCTGGAACTGTCTATTCGAGCCCAAACCCCTTGCGAACCTCCTCGGCAGGTCTGCGACAACAAAAGTGCGGGCCTTTCGCTGACCCGGTAACAGAAATGCGAGATTCCTGCTACGCGACCATACCCGACCTACCCGATCGGGATTTAATGCACCGGACCAACAACTGTGCTAGTCTCTTCGCCCTTCACTGGCTGACGCGACCGAATTGCAGCAAGCCGTGGCTCGAAGATCGATCTCCCGGCCGACCCGAGCCGCCGCATACGCAGCGTGATCCGCGACGGAATGGTGAAAACCCAACAGTCATGTTGCACAACGAAGGAGGCAGCCGTGAGCACCAAGGCAGTCCGTACCAATGACCCGACCAGCGACTCGGGCGTGGCGAGAGTTGACATGAAGTTCGAAGTGGTCGTCATCCCTGTCTCGGATGTCGACCGCGCGAAGGAGTTCTACGGGAGGCTCGGGTGGCGGCTCGACGCCGACTACGACAACGGTAAAGAGTTCCGCGTGGTCCAGTTCACTCCGCCGAGCTCGGGGTGCTCGATCATCTTCGGCAAGAACGTCACCCCGTCGGCACCGGGCTCCGCCCAGGGTCTGTACCTGATCGTCTCCGACATCCAGGCCGCCCGCAAAAAGCTGCTCGATCGCGGCGTCGAGATCAGCGAAGTGTTCCACGACGCCGCCGGCGTGTACGCGGGCACGGACGAGCCCTACCTGTTTGGACGGGTCCGGGTCAGCGGTCCGGATGCCGAGCATCGCAGCTACCGGTCGTTCGCTTCGTTCCGTGATCCAGACGGCAACGGCTGGCTGTTCCAGGAAATCACGACGCGGCTGCCCGGTCGCATCGACCCGGCGACGACGACGTTCGCGTCGGCGAACGATCTGGCGAGCGCGCTTCGGCGTGCGGCGGCCGCGCACGGGCAGCACGAGGCGCGGACGGGGCAAGCCGACCCGAACTGGCCGGACTGGTACGCCGAGTACATGGTGCGCGAGCAGGCCGGCGAAGAGCTGCCGCAATGAACGACTAGAACGTGATCGTCATCGGCGGCGGCGCGCACGGCTGAGCAATGCATTGGTGCACTGGACGAGGGTGGCCTGCGTGTTGCGCTCGTGACGTGGCGCAGTCTCGCTTCTCTACTGCTGAATCCCTGATACCTCTGAGGATGAAACGATTCGCCTTCCTTCGGCACTACTCAGCAGGGCCTTTTCCGAATTTCCTTGGTTTGCCGTGGAGCAACCTACTCAGCCATGGACGTTTTCAAACTAGCTTTTGAAACTATGATCGTCGGCGTTCTCTCCTTCGCCTGGCTGGCGATCGCCGTTGACCTACTCTTTCCGGACTTTTTCGTTAAGGTTATTCAACCGGTTTGGGACAAGAATCAGACGTCCATTGGCGCGGCCGTTCTTTCGTTTGCCTATTGTCTCGGTTCCGCCATCATGCCCATTTCCGGTCAGCTGGTGAATGACGAACATTGGCCCCTTCCTGAATTTGCCATTCGTTGCAGGGTCATGCAGGAAGAAAATGGCCGGCTGAATGACATCCGTCAGAATACCGAACTTCTCTTGCACTACAAATCCACAGAAGATCTGAACGTCTGTCCGCGATCCTTCTGGGCCGTCTCCTCTCCCGAGGATGGGGAAATGCATCCGTGGAACTTCGCTGGACGCCTCTTCTTGCGGGCCTTCAGGGTAGGTGACGGGCACATAGAGAACGATCCGAATGCAAACAAGCAGCTCACACTCTTCCAGCTTTATGAAAGCAAAGTTCTAAGCCAGGGCTCGGCCACTACCGACAACACCGAATTCTTCCGGCAACTGCACGAGCGTATCGTCGTCTTGCGCGGCGCCGTCATCAGTGGGACGGTTCTCTCTTTGCTCTGCTTTTTTCGCGTCATGGCACGCGGGGATAGTCAGAAGTTTCTTTGGAAAACTGTGGACAAGATCTGGGTGAAAACTGTGCTGGGCACTGGACTCGCTCTCTGGTTTACATGGTTCTCGGGCGCCAACGCGTATGACGACCTGAAAAACTCCGTCATCTTCGATGTCCCCATTCTCGAAACCTTTCTAGGTTGTACTACCATTTTCGGCGGATTCTGGGTCATCAAAGGAGTACCGTATCGCTCCTTCTTAAACAAACGGGTAGTATTCCTCACTGTTTTCATTACCCTGCTCGCTTATGGAGGTTGGATGTGGTCTGAGGTCATCTACGATCAGCAGATCATCAATGCCTTTGCCATTCTTCAAAAGAGCTCCCGGCCCTAGTCGTCGCTAATACATTCTCTCCTCCGCATTAGCTCTTTATGCAGCGGCCACAGCCGGGTGAGGCAAGCAGGTTGAAGACGGACAATTGTTTTTTGGTTTCAGCAAGTGCGAACACGCTGTGAGTCGCTTTCTTCACCTATCCAGGAGCATCCATCTGAGTGTGCGGTTCACTCCTTTTTAAATAACAGTGATGACGATAGGCTGTTCTTGCCGGTCTTCTCTTGCGAATGAACCGGTACTACACCTGGACTATTCGTTTTGTCCAAAAAGTGCCGTCCGCGTGCCTCAATGAGAGTTGCCGCCATACGACAGCATGGGCCACGCTGAATAGCGTCGCGTTTGCGCCAATTCCCAACGAGGGCGTGAGCGCGGCCACTACGAAAAACGCCGGCCGTTTCGCCAGCGTGCGCAGACTGCGGTGGATGTCTTTTAGGAACATTCTCACGCAGTCATCCTCGCGATCTGTTTGCGTGCGCCTTCCCCATCGCTCGGTGTGACGGCCCTCGCGTTGCGTAACTAATCCCGCCGCCCAATGGCCTGAACGTAGCGAATGATCTGATCCAGGTGCGACAGGTCGTGACCGCCCAGCATCCGCAACATAACGCCCAAGGACTCCGGGCCGCGCTCATTATGCTGGCCGGTGCGCGTCAAATCCGCCGGTGACATTCGTTTCGACAAGGCCAGATTGAACTGGCGCATCGTCCGAAACATTTCTACCAACTCCGACGGCTCGCGCTCATTGTGGCGTTGGCCGGCCACCCACAAATCCTGGTTGGTACCTCGCAAGGGCGGATTGTCCTCGCAAAGAATCAACCTCAGACGATACCCATACACCCATTCCCCGTCGGCGAGATGGCCGATGATCTCATTGGGCGTCCATTTTCCTGTAAATGGCCGGGTGCGCAGCACCGTCGCCGAATGCTTGCGCACAAGATCGGCCAACGTGGACGCCGTCTGCGCCAATACCTCTAAAGGATTGCGGTCACCAAGCAGCTTGAACAAGTTGTCGCGGTAAGCCTCTGGATCTGATATCGAAAGGCCCGCCTGCGCCGTGGTCAAAGCCAGCTCACTCCTTTCCTGGTGAAAATCGCTTCCTTGCTCCTTGCCTACGTCACAAGCCATCCGCGATCCCTGCACGGCGATCCGCGCGTAAGCATGAGCATGACTGCCGCGACCGCGATTGGCCCGCCATTGTTGACGGTCACGAACGGAGCCCGCCGCCGGATCTTCATGACCGCAATGCTATCTCAAGCGCTGGATTGATTGTAGTGACAATGAACCGCTGCTTATCGACAGAAATCAGACGATTCCCGCCAAAAGATCATCTCCCACGGCGGCTTGCTCCGAGAACTTTGTAAACCCCGCTTTTACACCGCCCAGGCGGGCAAACTCAGCTGAGCGCTTGCTTATCGGCGCAGGCCTCGGAGATGAAGGCCATTCATGAGCTTCAGGTCTGGATTGCGGAAAACCTTCATAACAATCCATCCATCCGTGCAGCAGCTCGCAGACCGAACCGCAATGAGCGCTCGGAATTTTGAGCGCGTGTTCATGCGTGAGTTGGGAAAAACGCCCTCCCACTATGTTTCGCAAATGCGCGCGGAAGCCGCGCGCCTGCAGTTAGAGAAAACAGACCAAGGCCTCAAACAAATCGCTGCTGCCTGTGGATTCGGTAGCGCTGATTCGAGGCGGCGTGCGTTCCAGCGATCTGTGGGAACCACACCTCACAAGTATGGCCTACACCTCCTTGGCCCTGAAAGCTGCGCCTAATTGCTGCATTAGACTGTCTCCTTTCCTCGCTAGGTCGCGTAGCGTCGATTTAACGCTCCCATATGCGTTTGCAGTGCCTAGAGCGTTTTCATCACCGACCGCGCGTTTTTCGATCTTGCTTTCCAGGCCGCGCAGACTTGCAGTCCATGTGCCTTTCTATGCACAATCGATTCAATGAAAGCCTTTCCGATTTCCGCATAGAGAGAAGGTCGAGTTCGTATGCGCGATCGAAATCCTTGGAAGCTCTTTCCAGACCATCCTGCCGTCCGACGGTAGACGGCATGAGGCTACTTTTAATGACGGAGTTTACCATTCCGCTTGCGGAAGCGGAGTGTTCTCACTCAATTGAGAATAAACAACTTGCGGGGGGATTGAAAGAGTATCGACAGAGAAGCGAGCGAGTATTGACGCTCGCCGTTCACTCAAGCGACAAATACGGGTCACCGTGGCCGGCTACCTAAGCCATGCTTTGCCGCCACGGACAAACCTTGGGAGAAACAAATGGCTAACCAAGCTACGGCCACTCATGGCGTCATGGAAGGCGGCGGTTCCTATAATCTCCATGCCCGGATTCCGGCAGGAGGTGGCCACCTGGCGTTGCCACTGCTAGAAGAGGCAGTCCGAAACATCACGCTCGAGCGTGGGAATCAGCCAGTCGTTATTGCCGATTACGGATCCTCGCAAGGAAAGAACTCGCTCACACCCATGCGAGTGGCGATTAGAGCGCTGCGGGCGCGGCTTGGCCCGGATCGACCAATTTTCGTGGTGCACATCGACCAGGCGGCAAACGATTTCAACACGCTGTTCGACGTGCTCCGCAGCGACCCAGAGCGCTATTCTGTTGATGATCCGAACATATTCCCCTCAGCGATTGGAAGGTCGTTCTACGAGAGCGTTTTTCCGAGAGAGCACATTCATCTCGGTTGGTCGTCGTACGCAGCCGTTTGGTTGAGCCGCATTCCCATGCTGATTCCGGGTCATTTTATGGTACTCGCTAGCACCAGCGATGTCCGCCAGGAGTTCGAACGACAGGCGGCCGATGACTGGAAATTTTTCCTGTCGCTGCGAGCCAGCGAATTGCGGCTAGGCGGCCGCCTAGTCGTGGTGCTGCCGGGCCTCAATGATGAAGGCGTCGCCGGGTTTGAACCTCTTTTCAGCCAAGCCAATGGGGCGCTTGCGGAGATGGTCGCGGATGGCGCGATTAGCGGAGAGGAACGCGCGGGAATGGTGCTGGGGGCTTATCCGCGGCGAAGAAACGAGCTTCTGGCGCCGTTCAGTAATGGCGGTCAGTTCTGCGGCCTAACGGTCGAACACTGCGAGCTGTTCAGGCTCCCGGACGCTGCGTGGACGGATTACGAGCGGGACGGAAACAAGGAAGTGCTGGTGAACCGCCACGTCGCGTTCTTCCGCGCAATTTTCGTGCCCTCTTTGGCTGCTGCGGTCGCGGACGAAAAAAAACGTTATGTCTTCCCCGATCGCCTGGAGAAAAAGCTGAAGCGACGACTGGCAGACCAGCCCACGCCGTATCACTCGTTCGTCCAGACGCTCGTTCTGGCCAAAAGGACCTCTGCTCCGGCACAAGCCGCGGAGAACTAGGAATGAGATCCCATGAGTGACGTGTCGGCGCGAACTGCTTCCGTGCCATCGTCGGCATCACAGCAAATAAACGCTCGGCATCGCTCTCTTTTTTATGGTTGGTGGGTGGTATTGGCGGCCGCGGTGGGGCTGTTCTGGGGCGTGCCAGTAACCGTGTATTCGTTCACCGTTTTTCTGAAGCCGCTCATGCAGGAGTTCCACGCTGGCCGTGCAGCGGTTTCACTTGCCTATACTCTGCACCTCATCGTAGGTGCGCTTAGCGCTCCACTGGCGGGATGGCTTATCGGTCGGTATGGCGCACGCAAGGTCATCTTACCGGCTACCGCAATGTTTGGCGCGCTTTTGCTTTCGAACAAAGTTTTGTCCGGCGATCTCAGGCACTTCTACCTCTTCTATGCAGCGCTTGGCTTCGTGCTACACGGCCTGAGCCCCATACCGTATGGCTACGTGGTCTCCCACTGGTTCGATCGCCACAGGGGTCTCGCTCTCGGTCTTATGATGATCGGGATTGGCTCGGGAGCGATGATCATGCCTCCGTTCGCCCAACAATTGATTGCAAGATTTGGCTGGCGAACGGCATATGCGATTCTTGGCGGCGCAGTTCTGCTGATTTCCATACCGATTGCGGCTGCGTTTATTAAGGAAAAGCCAAAGGAATTGGGTCTATGGCCCGACGGAGCGCCGCCGAAAAATTCTACAGCCGGACGCGACGCTGCTGCGCAGGGGCTGAGCGCGCGCGAAGCCTGGCACACGGGAACGTTTTGGACCATGGTGTGCGCGTTCTTCTTAGTAAGCGCAAGTGTGCAAGGCTGTGTGGTCCACACGACGGCCATGCTTAGCGACCGGGGAATAAGTGCCCAAACGGCTGCTCTCGGGAGTTCGTTGGTTGGCGCGGCGGTCTTGATAGGCCGAGTGTTTACCGGCTACCTGCTGGACCGGCTTTTTGCTCCTCGTGTTGCAGCGGTCTTCTTTGGCGCCGCTGCACTTGGAATCGGGCTGCTCTGGCTGGGCGCAACGCCCGTTGCATTCGCGGGCGGATTCCTTGTTGGGTTGGGCCTGGGCGCGGAAGTCGACATCATCGCGTACTTAACGAGCCGCTATTTTGGTCTACGCGCCTTCGGTGAAATCTATAGCCGCGCCTTCGCTGCCTTCGCGCTGGCAGGCGCGCTCGGTCCTCTCATCATGGGCGCCGGCTTCGATTTGAGCGGTTCGTATCGCGTACCTCTTGTCGCATTCCTTGCGGCAACTGTAATCGCTGCCGTGCTTATGACCCACCTGGGTCCGTACCGCTATCGCGGCAGCGAGCCAGAGGAGAAAGACCAGATCGTGCATATTCAGCCAGAGAGCCGGCCATGCGGAGGCTGATCTGCCGCGGGAACCCGTCTGCTTCTGCCAAGCTTTTGGTACCACCGTGCGGAAGGAGTTGTTGGCGAGGGTAGAGCAGGCCCAAGTTGAATAATGGATTCAAACTGCCGAGACTCTCTCCAATAGGAGGAATCCGTTACCACTCCAGCGCTGCATCAACAGCCCACTCCGGAACGCTTTTTCAACGCCGTCAACGCTTATGAACTGAGCGAGGCGGTGAACGCAGCTATTGAACTGGAAATGTTCACCGCCATCGCCGAAGGCAATACGACCCTCAGATTAAGGCTTGAACATCCCGCCAGACCGCTGTCTCGACCGGTATGCCTTTCGTCAAATTCTCCTCGCGGGTTTGCAGTACGCGCTCGCCTGGGTATCGCACCCGACCTCCAGCCGCATGCGGGGGGGCTTGCAAATGTTCCACGATCTGGTCGGCAAGATTCACCGCCCCACCTGCCCGGCCCACCGTGTCCGGGTCAATAGCTATGAAGACCTGTGAGAGGCTTGTCTCCTTTTCCGTGTCTGCCGGTATCTGGAAGGTCGCGCAGCCACCGCACAGCAGCGTTGCGACAATATCCAACAGGAGCGCCATTCCGGAACCCTTCCAATAACCGATGGGCAGCGGACGTTTCGAAGCTTCTATCTCCGCAGGATCTCTCGTGAGCCGCCCGGCAAGATCAAACCCGCCTTCCACCGGCAACGATTCGCCGCGCATTCGGTAGGACGCCAGCGCTCCGTACGAAAACTGCGACATCGCCATGTCGAGAACCACATGCCCTCTTGGCCGCGGCACCGCGATGATCAGAGGATTGTTGCCGACCCGCGGATCGCTTGCTCCCCACGGCGGAAGATTGGGGAGCGTGTTGGTCCAGCAAATTCCTATCACACCAGCTTCCGCCGCTTGCCATCCGTAACTGCCGCCGCGCATCCAGTGATTGGTATTGGCGAGAGCGACGCATGCGATCCCCTTTTCACGCGCAATCGCGATCGCTCTCTCCATGCAGCGATAGGCATTCAAATTGCCTGGACCACTTTTCCCGTCCCATCTCTCAAGTGAACCAAATCTTGCGACCACCTCAGGCTCGGCATTCACTTCAATGATTCCATCTCGGATCATCCGTATGAACTGCGGAAAGCGGTTCAGGCCATGGGAATACACACCGTCTCGGCTGGCCTCGGTAAAGAGACGCGCGCAAAGATGGGCGCGCCGCGGTTCAAATCCCTGCTTGAGCAGCACCCGCAGCAAACACTCGAGCAACTCTTCGTAGCGTATTCTCAGCGAGTATTCCATCGACGCGCTTCAATCAAGGCACGAATCCGGCTCGATCCACAACATACCATTTCCTTCCCTGGCGGACGACAGCGTACACCAGGATTCAAGCCGAGAAACGTTCTAGTCTTCCTAAAGTATTGCGTTGGTGCAACAACCCCATCATGAGTGAGACCAGTAAGCGTAATTCGCGGCAAGCCGCAAGCACGGATTCCGTTAGCAATCGATTCCCGGCCGCCTCCTGGGGTATTCGAAAGTGTCTGGCAGAGAGACACACTAAGCAGAGAGTCGGCGGTTCGAGTCTGGTCGGGCGCGCCACTTGCGTCTCGGAAAATCAGTTAAAAGGAAACGTCTGGCTTATAAAGTGCAGGGGCAGAATCACTTTGCGCTTGTCGTCAATCTGCCGCAGCATTCAGGGCGCGCCGGCAAGGAAGAGCGATCCCACCCTCCACCAAGGGCCTGGACGAGCGTGACGGCATCTACCATGCGGCGGCCGAGAATATTCACTGCAGTGACTTCGTCGAGAGGGCCAACTGGAGAACGGGCACACTCGACGCGCTGTAGGCAAGTATGAGAGGCGGGGTCGATCCGGCGGGCAACTGCTTGAGTTGGGTCTGAGAAACCACCGTAATCTGCGCGATACCCTGTTGAATGTTCGCTGTCGGCTGCAGAAACACTTTGACAACAGCAATTCCATAGAGCGATTGCGATTCAACGTGTTCAATATTGTCGACGGTCGTGGTAAGGGCCCGCTCCGTGATGCTCACGATGCGGTCGGCCATGTCTTCAGGTACGAGGCCGTTGTAGGTCCAGATGATGCTGACGACGGGAATGTCGATGTTAGGAAATATATCCGTTGGCGTCCGAACGATCGCAAGCCCACCCATGATCAGGATGAGTATCGACACGACTACAAACGTATACGGCCGGCTCAGCGCTGGTCTGACAATCCACACGATTCACTTCCCGACAATCTTTCTGCCCGGCGCGGCCGAACTCCATCGACAAATCGACGTCATGGCCGGTGCTTTGGGGTCCTGGCATCCAGAGTTGATACAAACTGCTGGGCGGCTGGCGGCACTGCGACTCTGCCGGACAGAACAATTTCCCTCGCCGGAATGTTCCTGCCATATACGCGGCGGTTGTCGCCATTATCCGGGCGGATTGTGGAACCCTCGAGGGAGACGCCGGCAAACAAGCCCCGCGCCCTTGAGTAGCTCAAGATTTCAGAACGCAGGGTCGCGTCCGTTTCGGCCGACGAATCGCGGCCGACGGGGCCTGCGGCTACGGAAGCGTCGCCTCCCAGCTTGACCTTGCTGGCGAGAATGCCCCTGGCGCCACTTTCATTCATAACGAGCAATACAAAATCTGTAGCTTGTCCACCGATCTGAAGGCCAAAGCTGCCGCCCTCAAGAGCCATCATCGTGGGAGCGCCCCACGGTCCCCGGAAGTCTTCCCCCTTGCGGCACGACATAGCTCCTCGCCCGTAGCTTCCGCCAACGATAAATGCGGCCTTTAGGACGGAGGGAAAGACAACGACACAATCTGCCCTGTCGAGCAAGTCCTGTGGAATGTCATCAGGAACGTCAAGAATCTCCTTCAAGACCGTTCCACAATTTCTCAATCGGTCGTCATCCTTGGTTTGGGCCGCTGCGCTCGCCAGCTCAGCGAGCGGTGGTAGGACGACAAATAGAATGCAGCCCAGACAGCTCAACAGCCTTCGCATGTGATTTCCCTCCAGTTGGTTTTCTTGACTCAGACTCCAGATATGCAGTCCGGATGCCAGACTGGAGCGTAAGCAGGAGTCTCAGGAAATGGTTCAAAACGGAGGCATTTAAGCTGGGCAGGGGAAGAAAATGGTGCTGGAGGCGACCGGCAGAAGGTCCAAGGAATTGAATGCGAGTCAGCATGCTGACAAGGGGCTCTGTCGGGATGGAGATCGACGTCCCGAGGCGGGAAAGGGAATCCGGGTGAGAAGCGCCGACAGTACCCTGGTGGGACCCGCAGGACGTGCCGCGTTTCTCTCGGGTGACATGAGTTATGAAGTCAAGGCCGGAGAACCCTTAAAATCCCGCGTGACGACGAGAAGGGTTGCATCATCGTCGAAGTCATCACCGCTAAACTCTGCTCTGGTTTTATGGGTCGTGGCGATGGTCTTAGGTCGTGGACCGTGCGATTTTTTGCTGGCCCATCTTGGACGGCGCTGTTTCTGTTATGAACAGAGACGCGAGCAAAACCAATATTGCACCGCCGCTCGCGATCCAAAGGGGCGCCACAAGGCCGTATCGGTTTGCTGCGGCGCCGGCCAGCGCGGGAGCCATCGCGCCGCCGACAATTTCTCCGACCAGTGTCGCCAGCCCAATCGCAGTCGCGGCAAACTTTGCAGGGACGCTTTCTGTCGGAACGAGCACCAAGACGAGTGCCGCGATGCCCTGCCCGCCGTTCGCAAGAAAACCAGCGGCGGCCATCAGCCAGGGATGGGCAATGAGGAAAGCTACTTGGTACGTCAGGGGCACGGTCGCCGAAATGAGCGCGACGATGATCAGCGTCGGTTTGCGCCCAGCACGGTCGGACATCCACGGGAAAATCCAGCCCCACATAAAAGCGCCCAGCCCGCCCGCGCCGATGATGAATCCTGCCAGAGTAGCGGACCGCCGGGAGACTTGTGTGATGTACAGCGGCGCGAACACATGCATGACGAACAGCCACGTCATGAAACCCGCTGCACCCACACAGCAAAGCAGCATATTGCGATACCGAAACAGAGATAAATAATCCTTGAGCGAAGGCTTAGCGTGCTGACGCCGCTCGGACTCTCCTTCTGTTGGTTCCTTCACAAATTCCCAAATCAGGATGCCGAGGATAATGCCGGGGATTCCGGTGACGAAAAACGCCCAACGCCATCCGAAACGCGCGGCGATTTGAGTGGTCAGGACCGGAGCCAGCGCCAGCCCAACCAGCGCCCCTGCACTCACAACGATTCCGATGTTGCGTCCGCGGCTCTTCGGCTCGGAAGCCGTTTCAATCATGGAAGTCATCGCCGGCCAAGTAGGACCTTCAGCGACCCCCAATAAAGTTCGAATGAAGAGCAACTCGGCGAAGGATCGTGCGATCCCCGAAAGCCAGGAAAGAACGGAGAACAGAAATACGGTTGGGATTAGAACGGGCCGTCGTCCGATGCGATCGGAGACTGCCCCGAAAATCAAGCCCGACGCGGCCCAGGCAATCGCCAAAGCTGATGCCAACAACCCTACTTGCGCGTGGCTTAGATGAAGATCCGGCGCGATGAACGGCGCCAAAAAGAGAACGCTCATGCGAGCGAGAAAAACACTGCCCCACGTGAAGAAAAAAAGAATCACCAAGCCAGTTTGATATCGCTTCGCAATCGGCACTAGATCGGA